>Ga0156220_166_pt1 | contig 3110 bp, 6 predicted proteins | sample RifCSPlowO2_12_FD_107868 | JGI IMG/M metagenome (GOLD analysis project Ga0156220, IMG submission 107868) | Rhodospirillales bacterium RIFCSPLOWO2_12_FULL_58_28 | reverse complement strand
GCCCTTTGATCTCGGTGGACGGCCGGCCCATCGGCGACGGCAGGCCGGGGCCGGTTTTTAAAGCCTTGCTAAACCGCCTTTGAATGCCGTTTTTCGTACTACAAAAATTATTGAGATTCCGGAGTATTTCGCTATACTGCTTTGATGAAGGTCGAATTCGATCCGGCCAAAAATATCAGGAATATCACCGAGCGCGGCTTATCGTTCGAGCGGGTTGCGGAGTTTGATTTCGAGACGGCGGTCTTTCTTGCCGATGACCGCCGGGATTATGGGGAAACGCGCATCCGCGCTTTCGGCTTTCTCGGTGACCGCCTGCATGTCCTGGTCTTCAAGCCCATTCCGGGCGGCATCCGGATCATCGGCCTTCGTCGGGCAAACTCCCGTGAGGTAAAACGATATGAACAAGCAAAAGAATCCTGAGAAGACGGATCAAGATAACCCGGAATGGACGGCAGGAGACTTCGAGCGCGCCATGCCCTTCGGCGCGTTGCCGGAATCCTTGCAACGCAAACTCGTCCGTCGTGGTCGACCCCGAACCGAAACTCCGAAAGTGTCGGTCAGCATTCGCCTAAGCCCTGACGTCCTCAAAGGATTCAAGGCGACGGGCAAGGGGTGGCAATCGCGTCTCGACGCCGCCTTGCGGGAGTGGTTGAAAACGCACCGTGCGGCCTGATGCTAAACCGCTTTTGAATGCCGTTTTTCGCCTATGTTCAGGTAGGAATCAAAGGCCGCCGCCACCAGCCTTGAGAAGGGGCGTCCGTACTCGGTAATGGAGATTTCGGCGCCTTTGATATTGATAATGCCGTCCTCGACCAGCGGCGCCAGCGCCGCTAATTCTTTCCTGAAGTCGCGGGTCGGAGCGTCCTGATGTCTGGACGACACGGCGTCAAGGTCGATGGCGAAGTCACACATCAGGCGCTCGATAATATCACCTCTGAGGCGGTCTTCGCTGCTTAGCTGAAGGCCCTTGAAGATGGGGAACTCGCCGGCGTCGATGGCGCTCTTGTACGCCTTCAACGGCGGCGCGTTTTGCACATAGCCTTGGGGCAGGAAGCCGATGCTTGACGCTCCGAAACCCAGCATCACCGCCGCCTCATCGGTGGTGTAGCCTTGGAAATTGCGGTGCAGGCGGCCTTCCTTGAGAGCCGTCGCCAACTCGTCGGCGGGCAGGGCGAAGTGATCCAGGCCTACCGCCACATAGCCTTCCTCCAGCAGTTTTTCCGAGGAGGCGACAAACTGTTTCCAGCGTTCGGTAGTGTCGGGCAGCAGGGATTCGTCGATCATTTTCTGGTGGCTGCGTATCCACGGCACATGAGCGTAACCGAACAGGGCGACGCGCACAGGCTTCAGGGCGGCCGCCATCGCCGCCTGCTCGCGCGCCCGCTCCGGGGTCTGGTAGGGCAGGCCGTACATCAGGTCCAGGTTGACATTGTTGATGCCGTGTTTTCTCAGCCAGCCGACAACCCGTTCGGTTATTTCAAAGGGCTGAACGCGATTGATGGCTTCCTGTACGTCTTGATGGAAGCCCTGGACGCCGATGCTGGTTCTGTTGACGCCGGCGGCGGCCAGCGCCTTGACGTAGTCCTCGGTAGCCGTGCGCGGGTCCAGCTCGACGGCGATCTCCGCCGTTTCGCCGATGTCAAAGCGCGAACGCAGCTTGTCGATGGCGAGCCGCCAGTCCTCGCCCTTGAGCATGGTCGGACTGCCGCCGCCCCAATGGATATGCTTGGCCTGGAAGCGGCCGGGCAGGGCGTCGGCGACCAGATCGATCTCGCGCAACATGGTATCCAGGTATTCCTTCACCGGTTCATAGCGCTTGACGATCTTGGTGTAGCAGCCGCAGAACCAGCACATGGAATCGCAAAACGGAATATGGAAGTACAGCGACAGGGGAACGGCAAAATCCAACGCGCCGAGCCATTCCCTGTACATCGCGCCGTTCACCTTGTCGTTGAAGTGAGGCGCCGTCGGGTAACTGGTGTAGCGGGGAACCCGCAGATCGTATTTTTCGGTTATATCGGCTTTCATGGAGCAAGGTTATATAGGGCTATCGTCCTTTGCGCTATCCCTTGAACGGACGGGGCGGGCCGTAATCGCCGATGAAGCTTAGATGTCCGGCTGATTTCATGCCGGGCCGCCACAGGAATATGGGGCAGGCGGGAGGCTCCATGACATAGCCCGACGCCGCATCTTCCCTCAAATCAAACAGCATCTGGAAGGATATCGACGGCGCCGTCGAGACGATGGTCCCGGCCCAGCCGATAGTCACCGGGCGATGCACATGGCCGCACAGGATACGCTCCACCTGGGGATGGCGGCGGATGATTTTCTCCATCGCCGGTCCGCCGTTCAACAGGCCGTGTCTGTCCATATAGACAATGCCGGTGGCCGTCGGCGGGTGATGCATGCAGATGACGGTAGGGCGCTTCGGTTTCTCGGAAAGCCTTTCGTCCAGCCAGCGCAGTCGCGTCCCGCACATGGCGCCGGCTACCTGTCCGGGGACGCCGGTGTCGAGCATGATCAGGCGCAGCGGGAAGTCCTCCACCACATAATTCATGAAACCGTCCGCCGGCAGATAACCGTATTCACTAAATGAATCGCGCATGGGAACCGGGAAGTCGTGGTTGCCGGGGATCACATAGCAGGGCATGGTCAGGTCGTTGAGCATATGCTTGAGGCCCGGATAGTCTTCCGGCCCGTTTACCAGATCGCCGGTGATCACGACGACATCGGGCCGGGGGCGAAGGTTGTTCAGATGCTTGATGCAGGAGTTCATCGCCGCCAGCGAGTCCACATGATTACACAACGCCCCGCCGTCGGCGCGCAGGTGCGGATCGGAAATCTGGGCGAGAATCATCTGTTCATCCATGGCGTCAGGTATAGCATCTGGTATAGGGTGGGGCCATGAGCGTAAATTTTTCACCGATATATGTCCTGGTTATAATCACCGTCGCCTTCGCCGTCTTCGCCTGGACGGCGAGGGACTCTCTCAAATATTTCTTCCGGCCCAAGGGCAAAAAAGACGGCAGCGAACCGCCGGTTGTTTAGTCGACCGTTAATAAGCCGGGTTGAGTGCTGATTGAGGCATTATTACGACCCATATGGCGGCG
>Ga0156220_115_pt1 | contig 7935 bp, 10 predicted proteins | sample RifCSPlowO2_12_FD_107868 | JGI IMG/M metagenome (GOLD analysis project Ga0156220, IMG submission 107868) | Rhodospirillales bacterium RIFCSPLOWO2_12_FULL_58_28 | reverse complement strand
CAGGACAAGGAATCAGAGGACGCCTTCGAGCGTCTCCGCGTAGAGGGGTACATGTAATGGCGAAGGCGGGCAAAAAGAAGGCGGGACGGCAGCCTCTCAAGATCGTCATCGTCGGCCATGTCGATCACGGCAAGTCAACCCTGGTCGGGCGGCTTCTTCATGACACCAACTCGTTGCCCGAGGGCAAGATGGAGGCCATCAAGGACGTTTGCGCCAAGCGCGGAATGCCTTTCGAGTGGGCCTTCCTTCTTGACGCCCTGCAAGCCGAGCGCGACCAGGGAATCACCATCGACACGTCGCGCATCTGGTTCAGTTCCAAGGCGCGGGACTACGTCATTATCGACGCTCCCGGCCACCGGGAATTCATCCGCAACATGGTTACCGGCGCCGCCGGCAGCGACGCCGCCGTGCTTGTCATTGACGCCGAGGAAGGCGTTCGCCAGCAGACCCGCCAGCATGGTTTGCTGTTGCATCTTCTCGGCATCCGCAATGTGGTGGCGGTAATCAACAAGATGGACCTTGTCGGCTATCATCAGGCCCGTTTCGACGAAATCAGGGCCGAACTCGGCGATTATCTCGGCAAGCTCGACATCAATGCCTCGGCGGTGATCCCCGTTTCGGGGCGCGAGGGCGTCAACATCATGGAGTCGAGCGAACTCACCGGGTGGTATCGGGGGCCTTCGGTGATGGCGGCTCTTGACGCCTTCCCCGATCCGGTGGAGCCGACCGACCTGCCCCTGCGCCTGCCTGTGCAGGATGTCTATAAGTTCGACAAGCGGCGCATTATCGCCGGGCGCATCGAGAGCGGCGCTTTGCGCGTCGGCGACGTTATCCGCTTTTCGCCTTCGGGCAAGACGGTGCGCGTCGCCTCTCTGGAGGATTGGAGCACGCCCGTCGCCGCCGTCGCCGCCGTCGCCGGCAAGTCGGTCGGCATCACCCTCAGCGAGCAGATTTTCGTCGAGCGCGGTCAGGTCGCCAGCCACGTCGAGCGCATCCCGGTCGAGGCCAACGAGTTCAAGGCCCGCCTATTCTGGCTGGGCGGCAAACCGCTGGAAGCCGGCAACCGCTACACCATGAAGCTGAACGCCTCCGAGTATAATGTCGGCGTCAAGGCGGTGGAGCGCATCATCGACGCCGACACCCTGACCTCCGTCGAGGGCGCAAGCGTCGCCAAGAACGGCGTCGCCGAGGTGGTGCTTCATTCGCGGGGACTGATGGCGGTGGATATGTTTAAGGACAATCCGCGAGCCGGGCGCTTCGTGCTGGCCGACGGCTATAATCTGGCCGGAGGCGGCATCATCACCGAGGCCAAATCCCTGAGTCAGGCCAGGGACGTCAAGTCAACCAACATCTTCTCCGTCGAGCACCGCATGGAGCCTGAGGAGCGCTGGATCGGCAACGGTCATTCCAGCGGCATCCTGTGGCTGACCGGCCTGTCCGGCTCCGGCAAAAGCACTCTGGCCATGGAACTGGAACGCCATCTTAACCGCAAGGGCTACAACGCCTATGTGCTGGACGGCGACAACATTCGCAGCGGCCTCAACTCGGACCTGGGGTTCAGTCATGAGGACCGCGCCGAGAACATACGTCGCGTCGGCGCCGTGGCTTCCCTGTTCGCCGACGCCGGTTTCATCGCCATCACCGCCTTCATCTCACCCTATCGCGCCGACCGCCAGATCGCCCGCGCCATGCGCCCCGACGCCTTCCACGAGGTTTACGTCAAGGCCGACCTGGATATCTGCGAGAAACGCGACCCCAAGGGCTTGTACAAGAAGGCCCGCGCCGGCCAGATCGCCGATTTTACCGGCATTTCCGCTCCCTACGAGGAGCCGGAGGACACCGCCCTGGTCCTCGACACCGGCAAACAAAGCATCGAGGAAAGCCTGTCCATGCTGCTCAACTATGTTCAGAAGAATTTCACTTTACTCGATGTCGTCTCCCGCCACCATCGGACTTGTGTTTAGTCACAGGGCGCAATCGGGTGCTTGATGATACGACAATCTTCGTATACACTAAAGGACAAGATAGGCTTTAAAGAGGCTAAAAGGCACGCTCTCGAAGCACTGGAAATGGGTGTTTTTCAGCATGAAGTTCGCAATCAGATCGACGAGAAGAACCTTTTACATGCCGGTGATGTGACTACCGAAGAGGTCATCAACATTATCGAAAGATGCAATGGACGCCATCATACGGAAAATTCACACCACACTATCGCCGCAGTGACGGTGCACGTTCTTAAACGAGACGGCTGGTACATTAAGTTCTATTTCGTTGGGACGGACCTGTTTTTCTTAAGTGTGCACAAATGAGGCAAGGGAAATGAAACTTTTTAAAGCCGGCGACAAAGGAAAGGCGATATGCGAGTCCTGCAAGGAGATCGCACCCACGACCTTTGCCTATCGCGATGTCCCCTTCAGCGATAGTCCCGGCAAGGTGAAGGGCATCCTTGTTTCCGTATGCGACAAGTGTGACTCCGTGGTTGCCGTTCCCTCGCAGTCCACCCCTGCGATCAAGGCCGCCCGCGAGACGGCGACGAAATCAATCGAGGTCAATCTTCCCGCGTCTTACATTGAATTGCTTGATCTGGCGGCGTTTAAGATTGATGCGAAAGCAACTGCTGAGTTCCGAAAGCGGCTGTTGGCCTTTTACATTCACAGATACGCTGTGAACCCGGATTTCGCTGAAAAAATGGCGGTCATTTTCGGCAGGCTGCCGCATACGCCCAAAAGCACCGGCGGCGCCATGCCGAAAAAGCGCCTGTCGTTCAAGTTTACGCCCCGTTTGAATAGTGAGTTCGAGGAGATTATGAAGGCCTCGTCCCTCAACCGGACCGATGTCATCCGAGGACTCGTCCTGCAAATTGACAAAGACATTGTCCGCCCGAAGAAACCCAAGCACCTGACGGAGCTTCAAACCCTTGCCGCCGTCGCCACCTGCTGAACAAGAGATCGACGCAATTCCGGGGACAGCCCCAATTCCGGGAACAACTTAATTTTTGGAATTAAGTATCATGTCACCGGAATTTGGATGGATAATGCCGCCGAGGGCCGGACGGGTCGCTGCCGTTGATGTTAGTTGTGCCTTGCTCCCTGCTTTCCTAGGCACCACCCCTCGCGCCTTTCCCCATGATAAGCCCGTCCAAAGCCCCTCTTGATCAGTATTTCCGCCAAGTCAGCGCCGTCTATTTTAACATCCGCCAAAACTCGACCTGCGTACTTTCCCCATTTAGGATTGCAGAAACGCACCTGACCAGCGCCCGCAAGGAGGTCCTGAACAAAGGCTCGGCCTTTTTTAGCCTGGTATTTTTCATCGTCGCATTTCCCCTTTATCTCCGGGGCGTCAACGCCGTTGACGCGCACGGACATTTGTTCAACCTCTGGCGGCAGTCCAGGCATCACGATATAGATGGTATCAGCGTCGTAAGCCAACTGGCCGCGAACGATCCGCATCGGCCAATCGTAGCACTCGGCTTGAGATGAAAAGGACGTTGCCAGGAGGATGGCGAATAGGGTAATAATCCGCATGGTCACCCTAAAGGCGTGATCGGCAATCACACCCTTAGGGGTTTTGCTTTCAGCAGCCACAGCTTGGACTATACGAGCCATCGCAGCAAACCGCGCGCGTTCCAGCACAACCGCAAACGCCGCCGTGCCACGAGCAGCAGCCCTGGCCCGCCAGTTGTTCTTCTGTGGCTCCGGATGCTTTCATCCGGTCGCATTCGGTGGCCTTATCAGGAGTGGATTGATCAAAAATGATGGGATGTTTTTGGTCAATAGGATGTTCGGCAGCCATGGCCGCGCCCATCACGAACGTGATGGCGACTGCAAATATAATTAGCTTTTTCATTTATTGACCAAGCAGGTTGTAGGGGTTACTGGTCCTCGCTCCCCGTCCTGACACCTCTCCGCTACCGTATCCACCCCTGCTGCTGGAGCCATAACCACTAGACGAATCGGAATTTTTGGTCCCACTTTGGCCAGTATATGGATTCATATTTCCTTTGGTTGACCAGTTGTTAGACGGATTGCTGTCTGGAGCGCTCCGAAAATGCGGTTGGACGTAGGTTCCGTCTTTACGGGAATAGCCGTCAACCTGCGTATCGCCCGCAAAAGCTTCTGCCACAATCAAAGAAGACAAAAGCAATAAAGCCACAAAAATCAACGACCTTGCTATGACTTCTCCCATCCTTACGTACCCCCTTGTGATAATGAAAAGTTTTGCAGATTAAGAACTTTTTATAGTGTATATACACTATGTAACGTACATGGACACGATAGTCAAGGAGATGAACAAAATGTTCGTATGCAAAATTTTGGGAAGAAGCTCAAGGAAAGGACTAGGCAGCTTAATCTGGCTGACGCCGAGGTCGCTCGTCGTGCGGGGCTAAGCGAGAGGCGCTATGGCCATTATGTAACCGGCAGGAATGAGCCCAACTTAAGGACACTCGTTAAGCTCTGCAAAGTCCTGGAGACGACGCCCGACAAACTGCTCGGCTTTAATGCCGAAGGTGATGAACAAGGCGGGAAAGAGAGCAATGAAATACGGGCGCGGCTACGCGCCGCAAGCAATGTTCTGGAAGGGGAAAATTTGATTATTGCCATGAAGATTCTAGACACTCTTGTAGAACATCAAGTGGACGGGTGGGTAGTCTAAGCAAGATTTCGCAGATTCCGCCACCGCGCATAATCCGCTCCGTCATCGACATCGTGAAGGGTATCGACCAAGGCGTGGGTGAAGCCGGAGGGCAGGTTCTTAATGGTGTCGGCGAGGGCGTGTTCGGTTGACCAACGCACATTCGCATACAGGTAGGGCATGGCGGGGCTGCGCTTCATGCCGACCAGCCAGAAGCCGCCGTCGGCGGCGGGGCCGAAGACCGCGTCATGATTTCCCAACGCTTTGAAGGCTGCCGCGATATGGGCGGGAGTAATTCCCGGCGTATCGGCGCCGATCAGCACCACAGGTCCCGGCGGCGGTCGGCGCATAGCCCGGTCCATGCGGCGGCCGAGGTCGCCTTCGCCCTGGGGGAAACAGGGGATTCCCCTCGGCCACGGCCCATTTTCTCTTGCCGCCCGGTCGGGAGTTATCGCCGGCCGACATGTCCACCGTTTGTCGGAGCGCAGGCGGTTAAACGTGTCTTTCAGGTTGCGCCGATAGAAGGCGGCGGCGGCGATTGCGCCGATGTCGCGGGCCAGTCGACTCTTCACCGTCCCCAGGTGCGGCGCCTTGCAGAATATGATCAGATGATTGGTCATTCGTATATCTTTGCGATCAGACGGGGCGGCAGGCCGAGGAAGTATAGGCCCAGGCACAGCATATTGCGTAAGGGGCGGAGCAGGTAGCCTCCCGTGCGATAGCGCTCGGCGGAGGTGACGACGACAACGTCGAGTATATCCAGGCGCGACTTGCCGATGCGGCAAACTATGTCCACGTCTTCCATCAGCGCTATCGCCCTGAAGCCTCCCAACTCGTCGTAAAAAACGCGGGAGATCAACAAACCCTGGTCGCCATAGGGTAGGCCGAGGACGCGGCTGCGCCAAGCGACCAGCCTTTCCAGCCGGCGGGCGGCGGGGGATGCGTCATCCAGGCGCAGGCGGAAAACGGCGGCGCGGCGCAGGTTGCCGGGATCGGCGACGTAGCGGGCGACGGCCTCGTCCCAGCCCGCGCCGGGAACGGTGTCGGCGTGGATGAACAACAACCGGTCGCCCTTGGCGGCGGCGGCTCCGCAAGCCATCTGCGCTCCTCGGCCCCGCGCGCATTTGATCACCCGCGCTCCCAAGCGTTCGGCGATTTCGCGGGTGGCGTCGGCAGAGCCGCCGTCGGCGACGATCACTTCTTTATCGGCGGCGGAGGCGAACAAGGTTTTCAGTACGCCTTCAAGGCGTCCGGCGGCATTCAAGGCGGGGATGATGATGCTGAGCACGAAATTATCTTACACCGCCCTTTGCCCTTGGCAAGCCGCGCCGGTTACCCGGTTGCGCTCACGGCGGCATTGGCATAATATGCCATTCGGTATATTGCCAAGGAGACTGAATCATGCCGACCCGCAATGTTGTGCTCACGGATCATCAGGCCGATCTCATCGAACGACTGGTTACGTCCGGTCGTTATCAGAACGCCAGCGAGGTGCTGCGCGAGGGCTTGCGAATGATCGAAACCCGCGACGCCGATGAACAAGCGCGCCTGGAGGCTCTGCGCGCCGCCGTCCAGGTCGGCATCGACGATATCGAGGCCGGACGCTACCGGGACTTCGACAGCTTCGAGGCGATGAAACGGCATCTGATTGCCGGAAGCGATGCCGCGTTCGAGTCTCGTAAGACCTGACCCATGTCCCTGAATTGGAAAGTCCGGCTGTCGGAGGCGGCCCAGCGGGATTTCGACGGTATTTTTCTCCGGACTGCCGAGCATTTCGGCATCGGTCAGGCGCGCCTCTATCGCGGCATGATCCTTGATGCCTTGCGAGCGCTTCGAGATGGCCCCGCCATCATCGGCGCCGGAAATCACCCTGAGCTTCCTCAAGGCGTCAAGACCCTGCATATCGCTCGAAAGAGCAAGCGTGGCCGACATTTCATCGTATTTGACGCCTCCACGGCGGGGCGTATTCGTGTCTTGCGCATCCTTCATGACGCCATGGACATGTCCCGTCATATCGAGCCTGGCGACGAGGATGATGACTGCCCTTCCCCTGACCGCCATCCGCGCCGTGCTTGACGGAAATGTTGTCTTTGTGTCAGCGTGAATTTACTAAGGTGAGCAATTACTGACGGAGGGGATGTGGCAGCATGGCTATTTTATTTAGAGATGATGACGCTTCGTATTTGACTTGGGTGATTGAGCATCCTGGGGGATTTGTTGTTAACCTGAGGAAGAATTTTGACCCAACTTATTTGGTGCTTCACCGGGCAATGTGTCCATCAATCAGGAAATACCCGGGCATGGATCGTAATCCAGGTGGGTTCACGGAGAGAGGGTATATGAAGTTGTGTTCCTTATCCATCAACGATCTTGAAAGCTATCTCAAGAAACATCCTCCATTCTCAAGCAGATGTGGCTTATGCAATAAATAAAGGAGCGGATGATGGATAAATCAGCCGCGTTGGTAAATGGCGTGGGTTGGGGAGAATCTGTGGGGCAGATTCTTGAGCGCTTTTGAATGACATTTGAACGTACTGAACTTTTAAGAAAGTTTTATTCCATTCTCACGGCGCTTGAAAAAAAGTGCGGGGGAGAACGGGTTCTCGCCAAATGCTCCGGGCATCTCAATTGGCCGCATAGGGGTGTATATTTTTTTAGGGAGCCGAAAGAAATACGGACCGACACAGGGTCCGGACCCCGTATTGTGCGCGTGGGTACGCATGCCCTTAAAACCGGATCAAACACAAAACTCTGGACACGATTATTGCAACACAAGGGGTCTAATAGCGGGAGAGGGAATCATCGCGGGTCAATTTTCCGGTCAATTGTGGGGGCTTCGCTGATAAAAAAAAGAAAATACGACTTTCCAACATGGGGGGTGGGCAATTCGGCCCCTGCTGAAACCCGCGCCGAAGAGAACCCGCTTGAAAGTGAAGTAAGCCAAGCAATAGGAAGAATGTCGTTTATCTGGCTGGCGATTGAAGATGAACCGGGCGTCAACAGTCTGCGCGGTTACATTGAAAGAAACGCAATCGCCTTGCTTAGCAACTACAACAGGCCACCGCTTGATTCGCCATCTCGCGGGTGGCTTGGTCGCCATTGTAATAGGGATAAAATTCTAAAGTCCGGCCTTTGGAACTCTAACCACGTTGATGATGTTTGCGATCCATTATTTCTCGATTGTTTTGAAGAATTGGTTATGAGAATGAGAATGAGGTGGTCCTACTTGTTTGGACAGTTCGGCGGCGAAGTTAAGGTGTATTCCGGTTGCTGATCATGCCGCCAAAGCCCTGTTCATATTTA
>Ga0156220_114_pt1 | contig 7954 bp, 8 predicted proteins | sample RifCSPlowO2_12_FD_107868 | JGI IMG/M metagenome (GOLD analysis project Ga0156220, IMG submission 107868) | Rhodospirillales bacterium RIFCSPLOWO2_12_FULL_58_28 | reverse complement strand
AAAGGCGCAGAGAAGATTAAGCGAAGTTTTCTTACCGCCCTTTTTTTCTCTCTCTATCTTCCTCTGTGTCTCGGCGCCTCTGTGGTCCATAAAACGGCGCTTCTTTCAGTCACCGCGCCGGGCGTTATCGGCCTATGTGTTTTGACCGCAGAGGCACAAAGGCGCAGAGAAGATTAAGCGAAGTTTTCTTACCGCCTTTTTTCTCTCTCTATCTTTCTCTGTGTCTCGGCGCCTCTGTGGTCCATAAAACGGTGCTTCTTTCAGTCAACGCGCCGGGCGCTAATGGAAGCACTCGCCCGATTCACCCGGAAAGGCAGGCGTTGACGCACGCAAGAAGTTCGTCTTCCGTGAACGGTTTCGCCAGCACCCGCGCCGCCCCGAATTGCTCGGCCAGCTTGAGAAAATCCAGGTTGCGGGTCCTGCCGCCGCCGGAAATGCCGATGATCCTGATGCCGGGATAGTCGCGCTTCAACTCGATGATGGTTTCCACGCCTTCCTTTTCGGGCATGATGATATCGGTGATGACAAGATCGAAGGGCGTCGCCTTCTGGAACGCAATGCCTTCGTTGCCGTTTCTTGCTTCGGAAACTTCATGGCCGGCGTTCTCAAGTATCTCCCGCAGGGTGAAGCGGGCCAGTTCCTCGTCATCAATCACCAGAATGCGCGCCATATTCAAACACCATAGTTATACTTGTTGATAGAAACCTCGGCATCCGCCGCTAGACGATCTTAGCAGATTCAATCAAAGGAAGATATATATCAATATTAGTTCCCACCCCCGGTGTGCTGGAAATGTCGATGACGCCGCCGTGCCGGGTGACGATCCCGTGGACAATGGACAGGCCAAGCCCCGTTCCCTCGCCCACCTCCTTTGTTGTAAAGAAGGGATCAAAAATATGTTCCACTATCTTTTGGTCCATGCCGCAGCCGTTATCCCTGACCGTAAGCTTGGCCCACGCGCCGGGTTTAAGGCCTTGAATCTTGTTAACCGATGCTTCGTCCGCCCGTGCCCGTTCGAGGATGATTTCAATCCTGCCGGCCCCGCCTTTCACGGCGTCCGCCGAATTGACCGCCAGATTTATCAGAAGCGTTTTGATCTGCGAAGCATCGCCAAAAACGATTCCTGTTCCTTTATCCAGCCTGTCTTCGATGCCGACGGTCCTGGGAATGGTGGAGCGAAGAAGTCCCACGGTTTCCTCGACCACCGCGCACAGATCGATATTTTGCCGTTCGAGTTCATCAAGGCGGCTGAAGGTCAGAAGCCGGGCTATCAAATCCCTTATCCGCTCGGCGGCCTGAAGGACTATTTCCGCTTTTTTGCGGTCCTTGCTGTCTGCCGGATAATCGTCGGCCATCATGCTGGTCAGGGCCAGGATAGGCAGCAGCATGTTGTTGATTTCGTGGGCGATGCCGCCGGACAGGTTGCCGATGGATTCCATTTTCCGGCGTTGGCCCAGTTGCCGCTCCGCCTCCTTGCGATCGGCGATGTCGCGGATGATCCCGCTGTAATAGACTTTTTCTCCCGCCTTCCACATGCCGAGCGTCAGCTCCAGCGGAAACTCCGCTCCGTCCTTGCGCCGCCCCGCCAATTCAACGGTCTTGCCGATAAGGCGGACCTCGCCGGTCTCGCGGATACGTTTCAGGGCGGCCTCGTGAGCGCCTTCGTAGCGTTCAGGTATAAGAAGCGCCACCGTTCGGCCTATCATCTCGTCCCTGTCGTAGCCGAAGACGGAGGTCGCGCCGTTGTTCCATGAAACGACGACGCCGTGGGCATCGATGGCGATGATGGCGTCCCTGGACGAATCGACGACGGAACGAAACCGCTCCTCGCTTTCCAGCAATGACTTGTTCGCCCGCCGGATGACGCGGTCGGCGCGGACGACGATCATGATAAGAGCGCCGTAAACCGCCAGCAGCGTCAGCGTCACGCCGATGATAACAAATATCTGGGTTTGGCCGATGCGCCGGACGACGGGGGTAACGTCGTAGTAGAGTTCAAAGACCGCCTCGATGGGGGTTTCCGGGCCGCCATGGCGAATGGGGATATAGCTTTCGATCATGTTGAGGTGTTCATGCTCTCCTCTCGGGGAAAGAAACGTATGTTTATGAGCCAGCTTGCTGTAAACGTCGCCGGCGACGGCGGCGATGAACCCGGCGTCATGGGAACCATCCTTGCCGATGTCGGCGTTGTCGGTGGAAAACACCGTCAATCCCCTGGGGCTGAATATCTTGATCTTCACGGCGGTGCTGGCCAGCAGCGTGAAGCGTTCTTTCAGCCCGCCGGTTATGCGGGACATGATTTCGACGGCGGCGGGATGGCCGCGCAACGCTTCTCCTTCCAGGCCTTCCAGGCGATAGATGAGGGGTTCGATGCCGGTCCAGAGATTGTCGACGATGGCACGGGTGCGCACGACGTTTTCCCGCTCCACCATATCCATTATGTCCCGCTCGGCGACCGTCTTGTACAACAGGCCGAGAACGATGATCGCCGTCACAATGGCGATGAAGCCGGTGATCGTGAAATAACGAACGAGTCGGAAGCTTTGCGTCATGATAATGCCCGTTTCACGTCTGCCTCGTTTTCAGGAGCGTTTTCAGCATGCCGATCGGCTTTGACTTGTCGTCTTCGGGCTGCCTGCTGTCCAGCGCCTGGGCGAGGTCTTCGCTGCCGACGTAGTCGAAGCCGGCGCTGACGGCGGCGGCGCTGAGGGTGATCGTTTCCAGGCCGTGGGCATGGCTGCGCACGCCGCATTCCGATGCTTTGCCGGCGAACCGCTTCAGTTCGGCCATGACTTCCCGCTCGTCCCGCCCGCCTCCCCTGAAGTCCATCCCAAGGGAAAGAACGGCGTCGGCGGGAACCATGTCAAAGCCGTCGAAACCCGGCTCGACCCTGAGCATGACGCCTCCGCCGTAAGGTTTGACAAGACTGACGGCTTCCTCCACCGCCGTTCTGTCGAGAAGCGCAGGCGGCTTGACGATCTCGAAGAACACATAATCCAGCACGGACCAGACCAGTTTCTTGCAGAGATTGATATAACTCTTCCCGTTTCCGGCGTCGGCGAGAGTCTGGAAATGGACCGGCGCCAATATTTGCATGACGCCATACCGGGAAATCGCATCCTCGATCTGGGCGACCGCCTTGCGCAGGGCCTCCAGGTCAAGAGCGAGAATGCGCAGGGGATCGGTGAAAAGGCCGGGCAAGGAATCCTCCGACAGGAACTCTCCGCCGCCGACATCCCACAGGGGTTCGCACAGGTAGCAGAACACATCGTTGCCGCGCACGTCCCACAGCGGGTAGTAGCGGAACTCGGGGTCCGCCAGCACCATTCTTGAAGCCGGCGGCGGAGCGGCGGCGGGGATTTCGTCATGAACGCGGATAAATCCGAATCCCTCCTCCTCCACGCTCGACGGCCTGAATACCCGGATCGGCCCGGCATGGCCGGAAATTCTCGCGCCCAGCGTATCAACGAGGCCGTTTACCGAATTGAACAAGCCGATGTCGGAGCCGTCCCGGCAGACGACAAGGAAACTGAAGTCATCGTAGCGGATACATTCGCTTTGCGGAGAAAGCAGTTCCTCTATGCCGGCGCGCAACGTCATGGCCGCGTCGTCGGCGTCCCGGCGCTTGTCTGGAGATGCGCGGAGCCTCTCCCAGCGGATCAGGCGCATGTTGTCAAGGCTGCATGATTCGGACGCCGCCAGCAGCCTGAGCAACTTCCAGGCATCGGCGTGCGCATCGGCTGCGCCGGAATTGCCTGTCAGCCCCGCCGGGAAAACGATGCGTTTCTCTAAATCCTCGTTTCCCATGGACCCCACCGGAGAAACCAAAATACCACAAGCACAAGGGTAATAGTCCAAGGAGCAATACGCAATGGCTATAGGTCAGGGTCATTCGCTTATTCCTGACCACGGACGAGAGAGCGCGTTTGCTTGAAGCAACTGGCGGAGGGAAAGGAACCGGGAACCAACCCTCTCTGTTCCGATGACGGGATGTTTGCAGACGAATTGCAGGTCAGATCGGATAAGCGATGGATGCCGGGATCGAACTACGACCAAATAAAATCAGGTTCTTTACGGTGCTGCTTGACGCTAAGCGGAGATTTTCCGCATCCTCATCGCCATGAAATTACACTTTCAAGCCTACTCTGCCGATGGCAGAGCTTCGAGGCCACCGTGACCAAGTTCAGCGGAGCACGTCTTCAAGGGATTTCGCCTCCAAGATACGAAGGCTCCATTCCTCCAGAGTTTCTGTGTCAGCTTGCGTGATTTTATCCCGCGCCCAGCCGGGTAAGCTTCCAAACCGGCGTTCAAGTAGGCGTACAAGAACGACAGACTCTCCTTCCTGGCGTCCTTCCTGGCGTCCTTCCTGGCGTCCTTCCTGGCGTCCTTCCTGGCGTCCTTCCTGGCGTCCTTCCTGGCGTCCTTCCTGGCGTCCTTCCTGGATTCCCTGCCGTTTCCACTCCTGCTTCCATTCGTTCATCCGTGTCGCCAGCATAGTCCGCACCTCCAGTAAATTTTCCGACACCTGCGCGCCGATTCCGGCGCCTTCCTCCATCGTCACCAGCCGTCCCGCCAGCGTGGCAAACACCGGCTTCAACGCTTCGAAGCCCGGGTGACCCTTGAACCAGCCGATCAAGGCATCGACCAAGCCGATCAATTCATCCGCATCCCGGCAGTGCTCCAGTTGGAACAACAGCGCCGCCGGCGAATCCCGCCTTGCCAAGTCATCGGCGGCATAGGCGCCTTCGTCGAGCATATGATACGCCATTTCAGGCTGCCAACGCCAGAACGGAGATTCGCCGGGCAGGGCAATCAGCTCCCGCAATGTGAGCGGCATCGCCCAACGCGGATCGCCGTTGTATAGAACCAGCGGCAGAACCGGCGGCAAACGACCGTCAGGAGCGAGCCGTTTCTCCCGAACCAATTGCTGCCACAAAAGGCCCACATAAACCATCACCCGAAGCGCCATCCAGCGCTCGGGCGTCGATTGGAACTCCAGCAGCAGATACAAGTAGACGTCGGAGCCGTCGCGGGACGGGATGCGCCAGATCACGTCGCCATCCCGGCGCTCGCCCGCCGGTCCATGGAACTTGGCGTTCACTCGTTCCATGGCGGCAAGGTCGAGTTCTTCCAGCCAGGGTTCGGCGACGAATTCCCTGAGTAGTTGCGCCACCATCCCGGCATGAGAAAACAAGCGGTGGTAAAGGGCGTCATGGTCAGCCATGACCATCATCTACCATGGGGAGCCATGCGTGTCAGCCGCGTTCTATGCCTGAAGGCTAGAGCACGTCAGGATTGATGCCGATCATATCCGGCATGTTTAAGGAAGTTGGCGCATTCGTGAGGGGGGAATTTGTCGAGCGATTCGGCGATGACGCGCCATAGGTCGTCTACGGATCTTGCTGCGGCTTTTCGCAATAGGGCCTTGAGCTTCGAAAATGCGAGTTCGATGGGATTGAGGTCCGGGGAATAGGGCGGCAGGTAGAGCAGGAATGCGCCCACCGCTTTGATTGCCTCGCGCACCCTCGCAACCTTATGGCTGGGCAAGTTGTCCATGACCACGATTTCGCCGGGGGCCAGACCGGGAGCAAGCACCTGTTCTATGTAGGCCTTGAACCAGTCCCCATTCATGGGGCCATCCAGAACCATCGGAGCCGTCAAGCCGGTTGTCCGCAGTGCGGCGACGAAGGTGGTTGTCTTCCAGTGACCCCAAGGCACGGCGGCACGAAGACGTTGACCTTTCAAGCTGCGCCCCCGAAGTCTGGTCATGTTGGTTTTGGCTCCGGTTTCATCAATAAAAACAAGACGATCTGGCCTAATCCGGCTCTGCCATTTACGCCAATTCCGCCGCTTGGCCGCCACATCTGCACGTTCTTGTTCTGCCGCATGCGCGGTTTTTTTTAAAGCAGTAGCCCAGCGTATGAAGTGTGTCGTTGATGCTTTGGCGCGATATCACGATCCCTTCGGCGGCCAAGCGGTCACGGAGTTCGCACAAGGTAATATCAGGTTCAGCCGCCAGAACTGCATGCAACCAATCCTCTCGACCGGCGAGTTTCCGCTTCTTCTGACCGCCGATCTGTCCCGGATGCAGGCTCCCCGTCTCGCGCCACTGCCCGACAAGAATAATCGAACTCGAAGCACTCACGCCAAACCGCCAAACCGCCGCGCCGCCGCCCGCGCCGAACTCCCGGACTGCACAGCTTTAATAATCCGTCTGCGTAGATCAAGAGAATGACCATACCCCATATCGTATCTCCCATGCCATTAGCCACAACATCATGGGGGAATAGTGAATCATCCCAAACGATTCGCGTCAATCCTGACGTGCTCTAAAACTTCCGGGGGAGGCGATTTCTCACCATCATTGGCACGGAGGGGGGGGGGGCGTTCCATCTCATAACCTGAAGGTCAGAGGTTCAAATCCTCTCCCCGCAACCAAATTAGCCCGTAACCTCAAATGGTTACGGGCTTTTTGATTCTGGGGCTAATCATTCAATCGCATCCGTGGAAGCACTGTGGAAGCAAGAGGGGGCGAAGCTCTGCGTAATGCTGGGCCGGGGTAATGGCGGTACCCGCTTTTTGGGCGCCCACTTTGGAAGTGCCCCAGAAACCGGACGGACCCAGGCCATTTGTTGAACTTCCGGGCATGACCCAAACCCGCCATCACCTGAACACTACTGATCATGTCTCCGGCGATGGCCCCTAGCATGCAAAAATTCACCAATCATCTGGGCTATTCATCTTACTGTAGCTGCTGATCTCGTTCAAATGCGTGCCAATTGAGAAACGTTCATCATCCCAAACAGCGTATAAAATCTTCGTACCATTATTCTCGTTTTCGTTCAGGTCGAACTGGTAAGTGTCCAAGAACAACTGTTCGTAGTATTTTGCCAGTCTGTTTTCGCACTCGTGAAAGGTCACAAACAGTGTCACGCCACTCAGCCATTTTTTTTGATGTGCTCGGCTACTCTGATGTTTGGAGGGCCTTTGCCAACGTATTCGCATTGCATCGTATGAGTTTTGTGGTCGTCACAATGCTCGTATTCTCTCCACAAATGGTAGATGCCAATTTTACCACGCATTGGTCTCAAGAATTTTGAGGACTTCAGATCACCAATCTGGAAGATTTCATCCGTTGGAACAGGATTACAATACCAACTTTGGTTGACGATACCGCTCGCTGGGAGCGGGTTTCTAAGTTCCAGCTTCGCGGTTCTGTCAAAATCTGAATAGTCAGGGTTTTGGCAGGGGAAGTCTTGGTCGATACATTTTTGCACTTTCTCACTCCTGCATCACTTGACAGCGGCACCAGATTGTCTGGATCCTTCAAATGGTCGAGGCTGGAGAAGTCCCAACGTCCTTCGACAGCCTTGAATCCACAATCCGCAGGATGTGACTGGCGAGCATAATCATCTCAACAGCGTCAGTTGGGTCTTCAATTGTCACGGAACGGTGCGAGTGCGGATTTTTGTATGAGCCGAGGGCGCCGGCAACTAGCGACTGCAACCCCTCCCTCTCGCCTTCGGGTATATCCATATCCGAAAGCGGCCCCTTCTTCGGATCAAAAGCCTTGCGGGCCAGAGGCATCCCAAAATCCTTGTCTGAATACCCACCAGCCTCGCGGACAGCGATTTCGACCTGTTTGAACGCCTGGAAAACTGCAGTGTCGTATTCCCCCCTCGTGAAGCTCACCAAGGCCTTCTCAACGATAACAGGATGCAGAAGGGCCTTCGGCAGCATCGATGCTTCTTGATATCGGATAACGCCTTCACGGCCACCCAATTCTCGACCCCGACGACTGATTTTCCGCCAGCCATTTTGCCCATTCGTCGTGTCAGGCGGAATGATAAGGCCATTAGTGTAAATTCGCTTGCAATAATGACCCCCTGAGGGGCGATTTTCGCGTCCAATTCTGCCCCCCTCTAATGCTGTGTGTCAGTATCCCTTCCTTTAG
>Ga0156220_117_pt1 | contig 8046 bp, 5 predicted proteins | sample RifCSPlowO2_12_FD_107868 | JGI IMG/M metagenome (GOLD analysis project Ga0156220, IMG submission 107868) | Rhodospirillales bacterium RIFCSPLOWO2_12_FULL_58_28 | reverse complement strand
AAATAAAAAACTTCGCTTAATCTTCTCTGCGCCTCTGTGCCTCTGTGTTTAAAACACATAGGCCGATAACGCCCGGCGCGTTGACTGAAAGAAGCACCGTTTTATGGACCACAGAGGCACTGAGACACAGAGGAAGATAGAGAGAGAAAAAAGGCGGTAAGAAAACTTCGCTTAATCTTCTCTGCGCCTCTGTGTCTCTGTGGTCTGACAACCGTCAGAGTAAATGTGTCGTGATGAATAAAGACAAAGACCCGTTAACAGATAAAGTTATTGGTTCAGCTATCGAAGTCCATAAAAGCTTGGGGCCTGGTCTACTTGAATCGGCTTATGAGGAATGCCTTTGTTATGAACTGGGTCAAAATAAAATTGCTTTCAAACGTCAGGCGCCGCTGCCCGTTTTTTACAAATCGGTTAAACTGAATTGCGGATACCGAATGGATATAGTTGTTGATGAACGGTTGATCGTTGAACTGAAAACTGTTGAAAAGATTTTGCCCGTACATGAGGCCCAATTACTGACCTACCTCAAACTAAGCGGCTTGAGTACGGCGTTATTGCTGAACTTTAATACGGCTGTTCTGAGGGATGGCATTAGAAGGATCGTGTATTAATGACTTTTCCTTATTCCTCTCTGCGTCTCTGTGCCTCTGAGTCTCTGTGGTGGTTCATAAAACAGTGCTTCTTTCAGTCAATGCGCTGGGCGTTACCGATTAGGATGACGGGATGATGTCTTTCTGGAAAAAACCGTTTTCCAAGAAGCCCCAGGTGGATGCGGGCGGGGACCATGGCGCCTTTCTCGACAGCCTGAACAAGGCGCTGTCCGGCAATCCGACGGTCAGCACCGGGCGGGTTCATCTGATCGGCATGGAAAAGATCAAGGACATGCTGGGCGACGACTGGGAGCGGCTTAAAAACAAGGCTCACCATATCGTCCGCTCCGCCATCGAAGAACGGCTGGGGCCGCAGGACGTTTGCACCCTCTACGAGGACCTGTCCTATCTGGTCGTTTTCGCCGCCCTGAGCAAGGAGGAAGCGCAACTGAAATGCTCGATGATCGCCCAGGAAATTACCGGTCGCCTGATCGGCAGGCAGACCGCTTCCAACTTCACCGATGTCAGCACCCTGGCCCTGAAGGAGGATGGAAAAGTCTATTTCGAGAAATTACCGAGCATCGGCCGGCTGGCCGAACAACTGAAGAAAGAGGTCGTGAAGACAAAAAGGGAGAACGCGGCCCCGGCGCCGCCAAAGCCCAAAGCCGGCGGGAAAAAAGAGGATATTGATTGGTCGAGGATCAGGCTTGTTTTCCGCCCCCTGTGGTACGTTCGCCACGAGATGGTAACCACTTTCCTGAGCGTTCCGGTGATGGAGACCGGCAACGGCGCCTTTGTTTACGGTTACGATCTGTTGCGCGACCCATGCGACCCTGAAGGGATCGCCAGGCTGGATTCTCACGTCCTGCACATCGCCTCGAAGGAACTGAAAAGGATCGCCATGGAGGGCAAGAAAGCCCTTCTTTCCGTTCCGGTGCATTTTGAAACCCTGGCCTCGGGACAAAGGAAACTGGATTTTATAAATCTTTGCAACGGGTTGCTGGCGGGACACGACGACCGCATGGTTTTTGAGCTGGTCGAATTGCCGGACGGCATTCCCCAGTCCCGCATCGTCGAACTGGTCTCGGCATTGCGCGCCCACGCCAGGGCCGTAACCGCCAGATTTTCCCTCGATCACAGGAATTTCATGGCTTACCGCATAGCGGGACTGCACGCGGCGGGAACGGATATCTTTTCCGACAAGAGAAAAGAGGCGGATATCATGCGCGAGATGAACGGGTTCGTCGAGGCGGCCAATAACCAGAATCTCAAGACCTACATCCACGGCGTTCGCACGTTGAGCATGAAGACGGCGGCCATCGCCTCCGGCTTCGATTATATCGACGGCTATGCGCTGACGTCGGTAGCCGACGCTCCCGACGGCGCTTACTCGCTCGGCCTTGAACAGTCCTACCGCCCCCTGCTCGACTGGAAGGATCATGGGGAATGACGCCGTCGGCGCTTTCCCCTCCTTACCAAGGAGGGGGCAGGGGGAGGTTGCTGCCGATACCCCCTCTAACTCCCCCTTGGAAAGGGGGAGAATTTTTCTTTTCCTGTATGAGTCATCGTCAATAGCCGCTGGAATGATATGCAATCCGTTAAACCTCCCTTCATGATCGGCCTGCGCGGCCGCCTGGTTCTGTTGCTGCTGGCGGTATTCGCCGTGCCGTGCGGCATGGTCGTGTGGCAGTCGATTGACGAGCGTAACCGGAACATTTCCGCAGCCCTTGAAAACCTCCGGGATGATGCGCGTCTGGTTGTCTCCCGGCAGCAGGTCCTGGCCGTAAAAGCCGAGATGATCCTGACTGACTTGTTGCTGCATCCAAAAATGCGCCCCGGCGTTTCCGTCGAGGAGTGTTCACGGGAACTCCTGGCGTATCTTCCGCAACACCCGGAGTTTGTCCAGTTCGCGAAGGTGCGGCCCGACGGCGACCTGGAATGCGCCGCAGTTCTTCCCAAGGATCGCGTCAACTTCGCCGACCGGAAATGGTTCCGGCAGGCGTTGCAGTCAACGGAAACGGTGGTCAGCGAGGTGCTGACCGGCAAAGTTTTGGGCAAGCCGATTATCGTCTTCGCCAAGGCGCTGCGGGATGAGGCGGGACAGGCGTCGGCCATTTTCTTCGTATCTATTGATTTGGCATGGCTGCGCCGGGAGTTGGCGAAAACCGGCTTATCGACGGATTCCCGTCTGGTGATAATAGACGGCATGGGTACGGTCGTCGTGCGCTACCCCGACCCGGAAGGATGGAGCGGCAAGAACGCCGCGCATATGTTTCCGGTTAATCAAATCCTGGCCCGGCGCGGCGAAGGCGTAATAGAGGGAATCGGCCTGGACGGATTGAACAGGCTTTTCGCCTATTCGCCGCTTCTGGATACGGTCGCCGGCCCCATGTATCTCTTTTTGTCCATGCCCAGAAAGACGGTGACGTCCGACGCCCGGCGTCGTCTGCTGATCAGTCTCGTCATCGGGATGGCGGCGCTTGCCGTCTCGCTGGGAGGGGTGCTTTGGGGAGGCGACAGATTCGTCGTGCGGCCTCTGTCGGCCCTGTCGCGGACTGCCGCCCGGATCGGCGCCGGAAACCTTAGCGCCCGCAGCGGACTGCCCTATACCGGCGGCGAGTTCGGGCAACTGGCCCGGATTATGGACGAAACCGCCGCCGCCGTTCAGGCAAGCGTGGGTGATCTTGACAACGCCAGACGCGCCCTGGCCACCCTGGGCGCCAGTAACCGGATACTGTTACGCATGACCCGCGAGGATATCCTTGGACAGGATATCTGCCGGGTGGCGTTGGAGAAAGGAGGGTTCCATAGCGCCTTCCTTTGCTACCTCGAAGACGGATCAAGGATACGGACGGTGGCCCACGCGGGGCCGTGTCCCTTTACGACGGAAGGGGCATTTATCCGGTGGAACGGCGATGACGCCTCGGCCTTGTCCCTTCCTTGTCTGGCGCTGCGCGAGGGGAAGGTAGTCGTCTCGCAGGACATCGCGGCGGACGACAGGTTTGTTTCCTGGCGGGACACGGCGATTGAACACGGCTGCCGCTCTGGGGCGTCATATCCTTTGCTGAGGGAGGGAACGGCCTTGGGCGCCCTGACGATCATTGCCGCCGAACCGGGACGGTTCACGCCCGGCGTGACGGATATGCTTCAGGAACTGGCGGACGACGTGGCTTTCGGCATCGTGACGATCCGCAACAGGGAGTTACACCGGCAAGCTGAAGGCAAGGTCCGGGAGTCCAAGGAACGAATACGCCTTATCCTCGATTCTACCGTCGAAGGTTTATTTTCCATGAATGCCGCCGGCGTTTGCACGCTGGTCAATCGCGCCGCCGTTTCCCTTCTCGGCTATGCCGAGCCGTCATCCCTGATCGGAAAAAACATCCACGAGCTTATTCATAATTCAGGCGAATGCCCGATCCTGTCGGCCATGAAGGCCGGAAAGACCGTGGAGGTCGAGGAGGACGCCTTCCGGCGCGCCGACGGGACAAGTCTTCCCGTGTCCTATCGCTCTTCGGTCATTCGCGACGAAGACCGGATTACCGGCGTTGTGGTCAGCTTCATCGATCTTACCGAGAAACTGGAAATAAAGCGGCGCCGGCAAATCACCGAACGCATGGAGACCATGGGAAATCTGGCCGGAGGTGTCGCCCACGACATCAACAACATGCTGCTGCCGATCATTACCTTGTCTCAAATGGTCATGGATGATCTTCCCGCAGGCTGCCGTAACCGCGTCCGCCTTGAGAAGGTGTTGCAGGCGGCGGCGCGGGCGAAGGATGTGGTTTCGCGCATTCTGGCCTTCAGCCGTCAGGAGGAAACCCGAAAGGTCTTGACGGATATCAACGTTCTGGTTGAGGAAGCGATAAGCATCCTTCGCAACACCATCCTGTCTACCGCCGCCATCGAGCAAAAGCTGACCGCCGGCGTCGGCATGATCATGGCCGACGCAACCCGGATCATGGAAGTGATAATAAACCTTGTCGTCAACGCCTCGCATGCGCTGGAAGGAAAAGTCGGAACAATCACCGTCGCCTTGTCCCGCGTCGAGGTCGATGCCGGGTTCGCCGCCGCCAATCCGCCCCTGAACGCCGGTCCACACGCAATGATTGCCGTGACCGATACCGGCTGCGGCATGAGCAAGGAGATCATGGAAAAGATTTTTACTCCCTTTTTCACGACCAAGCCGAAGGGGGAGGGAACCGGCATGGGGCTTTCGCTGGTATTCACCATTGTCGCAAAGCATGGAGGAGTCGTTACGGTCAGGAGCGCGCCCGACGCCGGATCGACCTTTGCGGTCTATCTGCCCCTGGCGGAGAACGGCGGGCGGGGCGACGCCGCATGACCGGCGGAAAGACCCCCGGCGGGGTCATCCCGTCCACTTATGATATTTATTGCCTGAAAGACGGGAGGTGGAGTCTTCATTCCTGCTTCCTTCACGAAGAAAAAAAAGAAGCCCTGGCCGAAGCCGTGCGGCTCGACAGGGAAGGCGGCTTCAACGGCGTGCGGCTGATGGGCGTCAAATTCGGCGCAAGCGGACACGGCGCCGTCGAGGTGATGGTTTGGGTAAGCCCCGGCCTGCAACACGCCATGTTCAGGCCGGAAAGGCTCGCCGCCGTGCGCCGCGCCGGCAAGCAGGAAAAGAAGGACGAAAAAAGCCCCGGCGAGACCGATGTCCACAAAGCCGTTTCCCGGCCACGGATATCAGGAAAACAAAAAATCGCCATGGACAAAAAGCGCCGTCTGGCGATGGGGCCGAGCGACGGGATCATGGCGAAAAGTCATGCGCCGGAACCGTCCGGCGGAATCGGCAAAGAGGAACCCCCCCCCGCCGCCTCCGGGGAACATCTCTCGGCCATGACCGCTTTCATGAATCGCATCGGCAAGGCCGTCGGGGGCCTGACGAAGAGCCGGGACGCATATGAAATGTTCGGGCTTGATCTTTTCCTGGCCGGCGCCTGCGAAGGCTATGGCCGGGAAAAAAAGCTTTCCGGGGACGAAGTAACGGCGCTTGTCCGCGATATCGTCGTCGCCTCCGGCGGCAGGCCGGAAACCGCTGCGGCCTTTGCTTCCAAACTCCCGGACTACCATGGCAGCGCCAGATACAGGTCGATGATCGAAAGCGGATGCCGCGCCACGACCATGGCCGCAGAAAACGAGTCTTATGCCATTAAGGAACTGACCGTATCCCTGAAGAACTGGAACAGCCCCGTCGCCGCCGCCTCGCAGGCCCAGGGCATTGTAACCATCATGTTTACCGATATCGTCGATTCAACCCGCATGACCCAGGAAAAAGGCGACTTCGGCGCCCAGGAGGTCATTCATGCCCATAACGCCGTCGTCCGCGACGCCATCGCCGCTCATCACGGCCATGAGGTCAAGCATACCGGAGACGGCATCATGGCCTGTTTTCCGCCGGCGGGAAACGCCGTCGCTGCGGCGCTGATGATCCATCAGGGCATAGTCAGGCACAATGCCGGGCACGGAGCGTCCAGATTCGAGGTGCGCATCGGGCTTAATTCCGGCGATCCCATCCGCGAGGAAAACGACTATTTCGGGGCGCCGGTGCAGATTGCGGCGCGCGTCTGCGCCAAGGCGACCGGCGGGCAGACCATGGTTACCGGGCCGGTCAAAGACATGGCCGCGTCGTACGGCGTTCATTTCCGCGAGGCCGGGAAATTCCGGCTCAAGGGGATAGATGACGATATAATGCTGTACGAGGCGATACCGGCTCCCCTGACTCTTCCTTCGTAAGGAGGGGAAAGAATTCCTCCCCCTTAACAAGGGGGAGGTTAGGAGGGGGTAGTCACTCCCCGAGAAGCGGCCTGTACATCGAATACAGATCGTAGCGCCGGGCCGGCATAGGGCTTTCCGCCACCGAGGAAAGAGCATAGCCGCCGATATAATCGAACCCCGCCGCAATTGCCGCCGTGTTCAGGCTGATGGTGTGGATTCCATGCACATATGTCTTGAGGCGTTCCTTGTTCGCGGCCTCCACAAACCGGTTGAACTGCCTCATGATCGATGCTTCGCCCTCATGGTGGTAATAGAGGTCCATGCCCACCGCATGCAGGTTGGCGGAGCGGCACAAGCCGAAGGTCTTTCTGTCCATCGTGAAACGGGCGATCACCGCTCTGGCGAACGGGCGTAGCATTCCCGCCAGTTCGACAATGCGGGATTGCGGCGCCCCTTCGGGAAGTCCGACCAGTTCAAAAACCAGGAAGTTCGCGTATTTTTTCAGGTGTCTGCCGCAGTAGTCGAGATATTTCGTCCGGGTTCGGTTGTTGGCGATCGTCTCGAAGTGAACAGGCAGGGAAATAAGCGTCTTCGCTCCTGTTTCCATTATGAGGGATAACTCCGTAGCCGCCGTAGCCATGGTAAGCAGGTCGAGGTCGGCTATCTGTAAAGTACTGGAGGGGTCAGGAAGAATCGCGTAACCGGAGAAAAAGGAACCCACGGAATCTTGCTTGATAGCCAGACAGATATAGGTGGAAACAATCATCCCCCGCAGCGCCAGCAGAGGGCGGTAGATGAACCGTATCCCGTCCCGGTCAATGACATCTCCGGCCCACAGCTTCGGCTCCGCAAGCAGTCGGCTCTCACTTTTAACGGAAGGCTTGCCGGTCTGGTTATTCATAACCGTCCCGATGTCCGCGATCTCGGTGAAGGCGATCCGGCCATCGTCGCCAACGGTCGCTTCCTTGATTTTGATCTCGTTATAGGCGGACTCGGTTCCGATCAGCCTCCGCGCCAGTTCTCTGCTGATAAGGGAACACTTAAGTTGTATTTCATGCCGGTCCAGCCGGGAATAGGCCATAAGATAGGACGTATCCGCATAGGGCGTACAGGCGTCCGCCGCCGACATATGGGATTCGACGGTTTCGCGCACGGCATTATGGATTTTTCCGGCCATAATATCCCATTTTTTGCCGAACTGCCGCCGAAGCGGCTCAAGCTCAACCAGATAGACCCGGCCTCTCCCGCCATCCCCGTGTTGACCGAGTATTTCGCGCAGCTTTTTCTCAAACTCCGGGGAGGGCGGGGGTTTCCCCGCCCGCGCCGCGTCAAGACCGTTGAGCAGGCATTGAGGGAAGGAAGAATTCGGCATAGGCGGCGGAAACTCCATGTTTAACAAGGCGACGCCGAACTTGCGACCGGCGCGAAAGCAAGGCCATGATGGTTCCATTTATACCAGTAGCCGTAAAAAATGACTCTGAAAAATTCTCCCCCTTGTTTAAGGGGGAGTTAGAGGGGGTCGTTGCAGCAATCGAAGAGGGAATTGTCGGCCTGTGTGTTCTGACCACAGAGGCGCAGAGGCGCAGAGAAGATCAAGCGAAGTTTTTTCCCTGCTTTTTCTTTCTTTTCTCTATTCTCCTCTGTGTCTCTGAGCCTCTGTTGTCTAATTCCGGTTCTGCCGTCAAGCTCTTCCGAACCTTTCTTTTGTCCTTCACCGGGAACA
>Ga0156220_113_pt1 | contig 8178 bp, 6 predicted proteins | sample RifCSPlowO2_12_FD_107868 | JGI IMG/M metagenome (GOLD analysis project Ga0156220, IMG submission 107868) | Rhodospirillales bacterium RIFCSPLOWO2_12_FULL_58_28 | reverse complement strand
ACGAACGCCTCCAGGCGCTTTATCGCAAGCAGGCTGACCCTTTCTCGATTCCGATCAGATCGCGCCTGTGCGCGGCCTTCCTCAAACGCCACCCGGAACTGATCGGAATTTGATTACCTCTCGAATTTCTCAGGGTCGGCGTCTCTTTGGGCCTCCAGCAGGTCTTTCTGTTGGCCGACGTCCATCCAGTATTCATGGATGGGGAAGCTGGTGACTGTCTTGCCGCTCTTCAGCAGGTCGTCGATCACGTCGGTCATATCGAATTTTTGATTGCGGGGGATGTTTTTCACGACCGACGGTTCAAGAAGGTAGATGCCGGCGTTGATGAAGACGGACAGGGAAGGCTTTTCCACCAGACTGGTAACCCGCGAGCCTTCGGCCTCGATCACGCCGAAAGGCAGGGGAGGGAGGTCATATTTGCGGACTCCGACCGTTAATGCCGATGAATGTTCGCGGTGGAAGGAGAGCATGGCCTTGAAATCCACCTCCGTTCGGATATCGCCGTTGATTACCAGCAGAGGCTCATCGGTGTTGGCGAGCATGGACAATGCTCCCGCCGTTCCCAGCGGTTTTTCTTCATGGGTATAATCTATATTCACCCCCAAATCACCGCCGTCGCCGAAATATTCCTTGATCATATCGGCTTGAAAATGGGTGGTGACGCTGATGTTCAGGATGCCGGAGTCGCGGAGTTGTTCAACGATGCGCTCCATTACCGGCTTCTTGCCGACCCGCAGTAGCGGCTTCGGGGTGGAAGATGTCAGCGGTCCCAATCTTTTGCCGAATCCGCCGGCCATGACGACGCCGCGCACCGGCAATTCAAGGTCCAGCCGCTTCAGACTGCTCAGCAGGGAAAGGCCGGCGATCCTGCCGTCTTTGTCCAGCAACGGCAGGTGTCTTACCCCATTCTTATCCATAAGCTCCACCAACTTGTCGTGCGGCGTTCCTATCGGCGCCGTCAGCGGCGCCTTGGGGCCGGGGCCGGTCTTGTGCTCCAGGAAGTCTTGAACCGATTGATCGAAATTCAACCTTGCCAGGATGGCCCTGCGCACGTCTCCGTCGGTGATGATGCCCAGAAAGCGGAGGTCTGAATTAACGACAAGCGCTACGCCCTCGCCGTTGAGTTCGATGTGTGAGATTACCTCGCGCAGAGTAGTTTCCGGCCCGACGCCGAAACGCGCCATAATTTTATCAATGGAGGCGCTCGACGGCTTGGTCATTTTAATCTGTTTTCCAGGAGTAGCCCGGCAATATTTTGATACATTCTCAGTCCTTGGGAAGCGCTACGTTCCGGGTGAAACTGACAGGCGAAGATATTGCCCTGTTTGACGCTGGAACAGAACACATGATCGCCGAAGCCGGAAAGCGAAAAAATTACCTCAGGGTCTTGGGGAACAACATTATAGGAATGAACGAAATACATATAGGCCCCGTCATCAATGTTTTGAAAAACGGTTTTATCCCATGACACGCCTGACGGTCGGTGTATTTTGTTCCATCCCACCTGGGGTATTTTCAGCCGCACTTTCGAGGATGACTTGGGCGCTACGGCATCCGTCGGCAGACGCCTTACTTCGCCTTTGATGAGATCAAGGCCGTCGTGAGTTCCGAACTCATAACTTTTTGACATGAGAAGCTGAAGGCCCAGGCAAATTCCGATCAGCGGCTTTCCTTCGCCGGCCAAATCTTTCAGGGGCCGGATCAGGTCGAGGTTTGCGAGCGCCGCCATGGCGTCGGCGAAGGCGCCTACGCCGGGCAGCAGGATTGCGTCGGCTTCCCGCATTTCGTCCGAGCGGCTTGTGACCGTGACGCTCATGCCTGAGTGTTCACAGGCTTGGCCGATGCTGAAAAGGTTGCCGAGACCGTAGTCGACGATGGCTATTTTCGGCTTTTTTATTTTGATCATGCCGCTTCCTCAATGGGGCGGATGTCGATTTTTTTCTCCAGCAAATACGCCTTGAGTTCTCCGAGATCACAGTCTTTTATCTTTTTGTTTTCTCCTCCCTTGCGCAGGAACTCGGTATTTCCCTCGGCAACGAAAGCCTCGTTATCGAGCGGCAGGGTTTTTACCAGATGGTAATGTAGCAGCGAGGCAATGCTTACCGCGTCGGCTTCGCCTTCGGCAATAACCTGACGCACATGTTCCTTGTTTCCCGCTCCGCCGCCGGCGATGACCGGCACCGGAACCGCCTCGGCGATCCTGCGGATCAGCTCGATATCATAACCATGTCCGGCGCCGTCGTTGGCGATGGAGGTGACGAGAAGTTCTCCGGCTCCCAGTTCGACAGCCCTCAAAGCCCAGCCGACGGCATCGACGCCGCTGCTCTCGCGGCCGAAGTCGGTAAAGGCTTCATACCGACCGTCGGCAAGACGGATGGCTTCGATCGATACGACGATGGTTGACGAGCCGAATTTGCGGGAGGCCTCCTTGATCAGGTCCGGTCTTTTAACGGCCGCCGTATTGATCGCCACCTTGTCGGCGCCGGCGCGCAAGACATCTTTGATGTCGTCCAGGGAGCGAATGCCGCCGCCGACGGTCAGGGGAATGAATATCTCACGCGCCGTACGTTTGATGATGTCGTGGAGGCTGTTGCGGCCGTACAGGCTCGCCACTGCGTCCACATAAATCAATTCATCAGCGCCGGATTCGTAGTAGCGCCGGGCGAAGGCCTCCGGCTTTCCAAGTACGCGCAGCCCCTCGAAATGGATGCCCTTGACCAAGTTCGGGCCTTTGATTTCAAGCCGGGGAATAATCCGAACCGTCATGCGAAAGCCTTCATTTCAAAGTATCCCAAGCAGCATGGGGTAGAACGCTGCCGCTACCGGCGTCCTATTAAAGGCATCGCGCCGAGAAAGGCAATAACTGCCTCTTTCGACCCTGAAAGAATTGCCCGGTAGGCGGGCAATGGAACTTAGTTGCCGACGCACGAAACATTTTTTCTGTTTATTTTCAACATGTTAAATGCCCGTAAAAAGTTGGCCCGCTGTTTGCTAGTTAAGTAGCGGTTAATAATAATTTTAAGGGCTTTTGACCATGGATATTTTCCCGATCAAGCATAAAGCTTTCACCGATGTCACCCTTGACGTTCAAAAGAACAAAGGCGCGATGCCGGGCGGTTTTTCCATTAAGTTTGAGGATATGCTGGCCAAGGCGGGCGGACAAATAAGTTTAAACGGCGACGTCAATGCTCTTGCCGGGCGCAGTAACCTTACTAACGCCAAGGAGCGGGTTGAGCGGCCCGCCGCTTCTGAGAAAAAGAATTTCGAGAGCCGCGATGAGGCGCCGCGCGTTGAGCAAAGAGATGACTCCGGTCGTGAGCAACATGCCAAAATCAAAGATACCCGGGAAAACGACGGCGATGGGCATCAGCAAAAGCAGGAAGATGCTCCGCGTGACAGGGATAACGGCCCAAAAACAGCCGCCGGGAAAGATGACGGCGATAACGCCAAGTCTAAAGAGGCAGCCGGTTCTGATGACAAGGCGCCCGAAGAGACTTCGTCCGTTTCCGCAAAGGCCTCCGCTCAGGATAACAAAGTCGGCGGACAATCCGACAAGGTGGAAAATAACCGGGGTGATTCCGTTGAGCAGCATGCCGAGGAAGTCATTGCCGGTTTGATTGTCGCTGCCCAGAACGCCACCGTCGCCGGCCAAGTCACGGATCAGGCTTCCAATAGTGAAGATGAAGGGTCGCAGGAACAGGTTTCCGCAGAAGGATTGCCTTTGGTCGTCGCCGATGTCGGCAGGCAAAATTCCGTAGAGGGATTATCCTCGGCTCTCGCCGCCGTCGGCAAACAAAATTCCGTTAAGAGCGGCGACAACGCCATTCTTCAGGTCAGCCCCGGTGGACAACAGGCGCAGGCTGATGTCGCCGGCAACGCCGACGCCCAGGCTCAAGGGAATAATCAGGAACAACAGCAATTGCCTCAGCAGCAGGTTAATGCCCAGGCCGCCGTCAAGGACGCTAATCCCGTCAATGCCGCCAACACGATGACGCAACAGGCCGCAGGACTCGCGAAAATGATCGGCGAGGGCAATCGCCTTGCGGTTAACGTCAATGTCGTTAACGAGGCGGCGACCGTGGTTTCCCAACCCGCCGCCGTTTTGACCTCTTCGACGTTGTTGTCCGATGACGGCGCCGACCGGCAGCAAAGCGGTCAGCCGTCATTACAAAATCAAGTCGCTACGACGATGACCACGGCGGCGGCCGGAGTCCAGACCCAGAATCAAAACCAGCAGGCTTCAATACAGAATCAGACTGTTTCAACGGCAGGAACCGAAGCGAAAGGCCCCGTTCAAGCGGCGCCGTCGGCTAATGCCGGCGGATTGCAGGCTCAGGCAGCCGGAGGCGAGAATATGCCCGTTGCCGGCCAGAGCGCTCCCGGTGAAACATCGCAGACCTTCAAGAGCGCCGCCACAGCCCAGGCCAACAACGCTCATCATGTCAACACGCCCAGGCACACGGTGATCGACCAGGTTTCGGTGCAGATCACCAAAGCCGTCAATGACGGCGTGGACAGGATCAATATCCAGCTCAGACCCGAAAACCTCGGGCGCGTTGATGTGCGGCTTGAGGTCGGTCACGACGGCCGGACGCAGGCCGTGGTCATCGTCGATAACAAGGACACCATGGAGCTATTGCAGCGCGACGCCAAAGACTTGCAGCGGGCGCTGGAGGAAGCCGGTCTTAAACTTGAAAACGACGGCTTGAGTTTCAGCCTTCGCGGACAAAAAGGTCGAGACGGCGGTGAAAAAGACAACGCCCACGGCGCCGGCAACGCCGCCGACATCGACGAAGATGAAGACGCCGAATTGATTGACAGGAATATCCCGGTCGCCGCCTACGAAGGCGGCGTCAGGGAAGACGGGCGGGTCGATATCCGCGCCTAGATGAACCCTTTGATGGAGTTTGAGAAATGATACTCGGAGGAATTTCAGGAACGCCGGCATTGGACGACGCTTCCAAAGCGAAGGCGGCTCAGGCGAAGCTTGATGACGATATGAATCGTTTCTTGAAGCTGCTGGTTACGCAGCTCAAGAATCAGGACCCCCTGAAGCCGATGGACGCCACCGAATTCACGTCTCAGCTCGTGCAGTTCGCCAGCGTTGAGCAGCAGATTTCCGCCAACGCCAACCTTGAGAAGCTTTTGGGCCTGCAACAAACCTCGCAGGTGTCCGACATGGTGAACTTTATCGGCAATACCATTGAGGCCGACGCCAAGGTCGTTCCCCTCGAAAACGGCAAAGCCGAGTTTACTTACGATCTCGACACCAAGTCCGACAAGACCGCCATTCTTATCAAGAATTCGGCAGGTCTCAACGTGTTCTCCACCGATGGCGAGAACGGGGCCGGCAAACATAATTATGTTTGGGACGGCAAGACAACGAGCGGATCGGTCGCTCCCGACGGAAGCTATACGGTCGTCGTCACCGCCGTTGACCGCGCCGGAGAAGTTCTGGGCGTCAAGCAGACCGTTTTCGGGCGCGTCACCGGCGCCGGCGCCGAGAATGGAATCGTCAGCCTGTTCATGGGCGACAGCTCGGTAACAATGGATAAGGTGCAGGCAGTCAAGGAAACGAAGAAAGCGGACGTCATTCCCTGACCTCCCGGTTCAGGTGAGTGATAAGTAAAGGATTAAAGGAGGAAAAAAATGAGTCTATTCGGTGCATTGTCTTCGGGCGTTTCAGGACTGACTTCGCAAAGCAGCGCCATGGGCGCCATTTCGGACAACATTACGAACGTCAGCACGATCGGTTATAAAAATACCAGGGTCGATTTCAAAACACTGGTGACCAAGCAGACTTCGTCCACCTTCTATTCCGCCGGCGGCGTTCAGTCGTCTCCGCGCCAGGATACCGGCGTGCAGGGCCTGTTGCAGGCATCGACGTCATCGACCGACCTTTCAATCTCCGGTCAGGGCTACTTCGTGGTCAACGAGGGCGCCGTTCCCGGCATCAATGATCAATATATGTACACCCGCGCCGGATCGTTCTTCCAGGACGACCAGGGTTATCTGCGCAATACGTCGGGCTTTTATCTGCAAGGGTGGCCGACCGACGCCGCCGGAACGGTGAAGCCGGCCAATGACTCGCTGACTATCGCCAACCAGAACATCATCTCCACCGATTATCTGGAGACGGTGAACCTCAACCGGGTCGGCGGCACGGCGACGGCGACCACGACGATCGCTATCGGCGCCAACCTGCCGGCCAATGACACCGCCGGCACGACCCACAAGACCGACGTTCAGTTCTTCGACACCCTCGGCAACGCCAATACCATGAGCTTCGTTTATACCAAGGGCACCCGCGATAATACATGGGGTCTCGGCGTCACGCCGCCTCCGGGCACCGGCGTCGTCACCGTCGAGGATGCCACGGTTCCCACCGCCCTGGTCTATTCGAGTACGGGACAGTTGGAGTTCAACATTCCCACCACGCTCGGCGATACGACCAGACGCCCGGCTCATGGGGCGACGGTGATTATCGATTCCATCACCTACCGCTTCGATACTTCCGGCGCCGCGCCGGCCGATACCGCGACGCTCGCCCAGATCGATATTTCAACCACGACCTCGCTATCCCAGGACGTGGCGGCCCTCGTCGCCAAGGTGATCGCTTCGGATACGGACTTTGATACCGTTAACAATCGAATCCAGGTCAGTTCCGGCAGTTCCACCACCGTCCTTTTCAAGGATGACGGGGCCAAGGCCATCGTTGTCGATCCGACCGGTCTGCTCGATACTTCCGGCTCCGCCATCACCAAGCAGACCTCGTCGCTTACCGCCAAAAAGCCGGACCTAGTTTACACCGATTATGAGCAGATCACGTTCTCCGGCAACATTGTCGACAACGCCGGCAACATCATGACCATTCACGGTTACACCTATGACGCCGGCGTCGAGTATGCCATCGGCGCCACCCTCGCCGCCACGTTGGCCAACCTGGAGGCGGCCATCGAGGCCACCGATCCCAGTTTTGCCGCCGGCGGCTCCCTTATCAGGTTAAGGACGGCCAACGGCACGGCAACCGGCGGTGAGTCCAACAATACGCTGGTCCTGACTTCATTAAAGAGCGGCAGTTACAATCTGGTTCTTCCGTCTGCCGCCCTTCTCGGTTGTAACGCGACCTCGCCGGACGGTCTGGTCACTTTTCACGGCACCACCACCGCCATTAACACCAAGTCGGCCCTTAACTTCACCAGCGACGGCCTGCCCCAGGAGTTCAACGTCAAGAAACTTGAGATTCTGAATTTCGCCAGCGGCGCCGCCAGCATGGACGACGGCAGTTCTTCCGCCGATAAGATAACAATCGACTTCGGCAATGTCCTTGAGGCCAACGGCATGACCCAGTTCGGCGCCGCTTTCTCGCCGACGTTCATCACCCAGAACGGCTCCAGGTTCGGCACCTTCGCCGGCGTCTCGGTCGGCGTTGACGGCGTCATGACGGCGCTGTTCGACAACGGCGAAACCCGCAAGATTTACAAGCTGCCGCTGGCCACCTTCGTCAACGTCAACCAGCTCGGAGGAAATACCGGCAACGTCTGGAACGCCACTCAGCGTTCGGGCGACTATACCCTGCGCGAAGCCGACAACGGTCCTTCCGGCCAGATCGTCCAGGGCGCCCTTGAAGCCTCGACGGTCGATATCGGCGAGGAATTTACCAAGATGATCGTCGTTCAGAGAGCCTACTCGGCTTCCGCCAAGATCATCAGCACCGCCGACGAAATGCTGGCTGAATTGATGAGGATCAAAGGATGATGAATTGATGAACTAACTTACCTACGTCCACGTCCCCCCCCAGGCCCCGGTTCAATTAAAAAGTTGACCGGGGCCTTCGTTTTTACTTGAAATGCGCCCGGTCGATCAGGCTTTCTGGTTGCCCGGTTAATAACCACAGAGGCACAGAGGCGCAGAGAAGATTAAGTGAAGTTTTCTTCCTACTTTTTTTATTTATCTCTATCTTCCTCTGTGTCTCTGAGCCTCTGTGGTTCAAAAAACGGTGTTACGCGCCGGGTATTTTGCCGCTTTTACCGCCCTGTTATATCCCCGGCGATGGCCTTGAAAACGTCATTGAGTTCGTTCTCGGAAACTCCGAAGCCGACGGTCATCGAAGGGAACCACGGGTATTTTTCGGCCCCCAGATGACTCCAGTCGTCCTCCTTCCTGCCCCTGGTGACG
>Ga0156220_109_pt1 | contig 8911 bp, 5 predicted proteins | sample RifCSPlowO2_12_FD_107868 | JGI IMG/M metagenome (GOLD analysis project Ga0156220, IMG submission 107868) | Rhodospirillales bacterium RIFCSPLOWO2_12_FULL_58_28 | reverse complement strand
CTGAAAGCCGAAACCATATGGCGCGACATCGCCGCCTGGATCGCCGACAAGACGGCGCCGCTGCCTTCCGGCGCCGACAAGCGGGCGCGGACAGTATTGGCCGGCGGATAGCCGCCTTATGGCAGCCACTGCACTTTCCCCTCCTTACGAAGGAGGGGTCGGGGGAGGTTGCCGTAAGCTAACGCCCGGCGCGTTGACCGGAATAAGCACTGTTTTATGAAACACAGAGGCCGATAATCCCCCCTAAAACGCTTCCTCGTCGAAATCCATCACCGCGCTTTTGCCGGACATGATTGCGGATAATAAACCGCCGGTTTGGGGCAACAGGCGTTGCATGAAGAAACGCGCCGTCGCCGTCTTGTTTTTGTAAAAGCCGGTCGGGTCGTTATCCGCCTTGGCCGAGGCCGACTTGGCCATCATGGCCCAGACATAGGCCAGCGCCGTCAGGGCGAACAGCTTGAGGTAATCGGTGGCTGCCGCCGCCGCCTCTTCGGGGTCGGCGAGACCTTTTTGAGCGATCCGGCCGGTAGCCAGTTGCAGGCGGGAGAAGGATTTGGCCAGCGGCCCGATGAATTCCTCCATGGCCCCGTCTCCCTGATGCGCCTCAATAAAGGCGGCGACGGGGTGGAAGAAACTCCTGAGGTAGCGCCCGGTATGAGCGCCCAGCTTGCGCCCCACCAGATCGAGGGCCTGAATGCCGTTGGCGCCTTCGTAAATCTGGGTGATGCGGGCGTCGCGCACATACTGTTCCATGCCGTTCTCGCGGATATAGCCGTGACCGCCGTACACCTGAACCCCCAGGTTGGCCGCCTCGAAACCCATGTCGGTGAGATGGGCCTTGACGATGGGGGTAAGCAGCGCCACCAGGTCTTCGGCCTTGCGGCGCTCCTCCGGGTCGGCGTGGCGCTCCATGATGTCCATGTTGCGGGCCGTCCAGCCCGCCAGCGCCCGGCAGCCCTCGATGTTGGCGCGCATGGTGAGCAGCATGCGCCGGATGTCGGGGTGGACGATAAGGGGATCGGCCGGTTTGTCGGGGTATCTGGGACCGGCAAGCGCCCGCCCTTGCAGACGCTCGCGGGCGTAAGCGACGGCGCCCTGGTAGGCGGCCTCGGCGACGCCGAGACCCTGAACGCCGACGGACAGCCGCGCCATATTCATCATGACGAACATGGCCCGCATGCCCTTGTTCAATTCGCCCACCAGGTAACCGACGGCCCCGTCAAAGTTAAGGACGCAGGTGGCCGACGCCTTGATCCCCATCTTGTGTTCGATGGAGCCGCAGGCAACGGCGTTGGCTTCGCCGAGCGAGCCGTCGGCGTTAACCTTGCGTTTGGGCGTCAGAAACAAACTTATTCCCCGAATGCCTTGAGGAGCGCCGGGGACGCGGGCCAGCACCAGATGGACGATGTTATCCGTCAAGTCATGTTCGCCGGAGGAAATGAATATCTTGGTCCCGGTGATGACATAGCTGCCGTCGCCTTGCGGCTCGGCCTTTGTGCGCACCAGCCCGAGATCGGTTCCCGACTGCGGCTCGGTAAGGCACATGGAGCCTGTCCACGAGCCGTCAGCCAGCCTGGGCAGATAGATTTGTTTCAGCGCGTCCGCGCCGAAGGTTTTAATCGCCGAATAGGCGCCGCGACTGAGGCCGGGGTAGATGCCGAATGACAGGTTGGCCGAACAGATCATCTCCTCGACCATCAGGTTGACCGATTCGGGCAGCCCCTGACCGCCGTGTTCCTGGGCACAGGCCAGCGAGGTCCACCCTCCCTCGGCGAAAGCCTTGTAGGCTTCCTTGAAGCCCTTGGGCGTCCTTACCTGCCCGTCTTCAAAGTGACAACCTTCCTCGTCGCCGCTGCGGTTCAGGGGAAAAAGCAGGGTCGCGCAAATCTTGCCGGCTTCTTCGAGGACGGCGTCAACCAGATCGGGCGTCGTTTCCTCACAGCCGGGCAGTTGATGGATCGGCTGATCGGCGAACAACTCGTTGAGGACGTAGCGCATATCGTCAAGGGGGGCTTTGTAAGCAGGCATGTCTAATTCCTCAACGGAGCGCCGGTCTCAAGCATATGCTCGATCCGGGCCAGCGTCGCCGGGTTACGGGCCAGTATCATGAATTGGCGGCGTTCAAGGGCTAACAGATCGTCCTCGGTCAGAGTCTCGGTGACATCTGTATCGCCGCCGCTCAGGACGCCGGCCAAGACCCCGGCCACCACCGCGTCATGGGGGGTGGCCTTGCCGCTTTTCAGCAGGCCGTCCACTGCCATTTTCATTCCCGCCCGCGCCGTCGCGCCGGGCAGGGAAATCTTCGGGGCGACGGGAGGAGCGTACCCGTCAACCATGGACAGCGCCTTGGCCTTGGCGTCGGCCAGCAAACGATCAAGGTTCATGGTGACGCCGTCGCCCGGCCTTAAAAACAGGTAGTCCCTGGCCTCGTCCGCCGATTTGGAGACGACAGCCGCGCCGATGGTCTCGAACGCCTTGACGACGGGAGGCATAGGGCCGCCGGGACGTTTCGGGTTAGCGGCCCAACGGGTCAGCATTTCCTTGCAGCCGCCCCAGGCCGGGACCACGCCGACGCCGGCCTCGACCAGTCCGATATAGGTTTCGGCGTGGGCCTGAACGGCGTCGCAATGGAGCAACGCCTCGCAGCCGCCGCCCAAAGCCATGCCCGACGGCGCGCCGACAACCGGAAAGGGAGCGTACTTGAGGGCCATGTAGGTTTTCTGGCCCTGTTCCAGCATCTCCTCGATCTGACTCCAGGCGGCGATGTTGGCGGCGAACAACATCAGCCCGATATTGGCCCCCACCGAGAAGTTTGTCGCTTCGTTGTGGATGACCAGAGCCTTGTAGCCGCCGGCGACGATCTTGATGGATTTACCGATCATTTCCATCACGCCGGGGTCGAGGGCGTTCATCTTGGTATGAAATTCCAGACAGGCGACGCCGTCGCCGATATCCCAAAGGCTGGCGGAGCCGTTACGCGCAATGGGTTTGCCGTTCAGCTTGATGTCGGACAGCAGCAGCACTCCGTCGGCCCTGACCAAGTCCCGGTAGGAGCCGTCGAAAGCCATGTATTGGGGCTTACCCTGATGGGTGCGGTAAAAAGTATTTTCGCCCACGATTTCCAGCAACTTGGGCGCGGGAAGGCCGGCGGCCTTCAGCTTTGCGGCGAACCACGCCGGCCCCAGCTTGTCAATCAGCGCGAAAGGGCCGAATTTCCAGCTATAGCCGAGACGCATGGCCTGATCGACGGCGTCTATGTCGTCGGCGATCTGGGGGGCGATGTCGGCGGCGTAGCTCAGGGTGGACGACAACACTTTCCAGGCGTAGCGCCCGCCCTTGTCGGCATGTTCGACCAGCGCCCGCAGCCCTCCCGCCTTGGCGGCGTCGATGCTGTCCAGTCTGGGCTTGTCGGCGGCGGCGTAATCGCCGGTCTTGAGATTGCGGGCCTGCTTGACCTTCTTGGCCGACGACTTGTCCATGCGGTAGAAGCCGCCCTTGCCCTTGCGCCCGGTATAGCCGTCGGCGACCATGGCGTTGATCATCTTCGGCTCGCTGTAAATGCCGTGGAAGGCGTCCTTTGCGGGCAGTGCTCTTTCCATCGAGCCGAGAATCAACGGCATCAGGTCCAGCCCCACCAGATCGAGAAGGCCGAAAATGCCGGTTTTGGGGAATCCCAACGGCTTTCCCATCACCGCGTCCGCCTCCTCGACGGTCATATCCGAAGCCGTGGCTTCGACAAAGGCGCATTGCAGCCAGAAGGTTCCGATGCGGTTGCCGATGAAGCCCGGCGTGTCCTTGCAGTCAACTACGCCCTTGCCCAGCCTCACGTCGGCAAAGGCGCGGACGGCGGCGACCGCCTCGGGGCGGGTTTGGGGTCCGGCCACCAGTTCCAGCAGCCGCATGTAACGGGGCGGATTGAAGAAATGGTTGATCAGGAAATCGCCGATGAACCGCTTGCCCATTCCCTTGGTCAGCATGGACAGCGGAATGGTCGAGGTATTGGATGAGACGATGGAGCCGTCCTTGCGCACCGCCTCGATTTTTTCATAAAGGGCGCGTTTGATGTCCGGCTTCTCGATCACCGCTTCGATGATCCAGTCGCAATCGGCAAGCATTCCCAAGTGGTCTTCGCTATTGCCGGGGGTAATCAGCTTGGCGTTGCGTTTGTGCATCAAAGCCTCCGGAGAGGCCTTGAGCAGTTTGGCGATCGCCGTCTCGGCGATGACGTTGCGGTTGTCGGCGCTCTCGGGAACGATGTCCAGCAGCAGCACAGGCGTCCCGGCGTTGGCGATGTGGGCGGCGATGCCCGCCCCCATCACCCCGGCGCCGATGACCGCGACCTTGTTTATGACAGGCGGCACTATACGGCCTCCAGCACGGTGGCGATGCCCTGGCCGCCGCCGATGCACTGGGTGGCCAAGGCGTACTTTCCGCCTTGGCGCTTGAGCAACGCCGCCGCCTTGCCGGTAATGCGCGCCCCGCTGGCCCCCAGCGGATGGCCGATGGCGATGGCCCCGCCGTCAAGGTTGATCTTGCCGATGTCCAATCCTAACTCGCGGATACAGGCCAGCGACTGGGAGGCGAAGGCTTCATTGAGTTCGATGACGTCAATATCATTGATGGAGATGCCTGCCCGCGCCAACGCTTTCCCGGAGGCGGCGACCGGGCCGATGCCCATGATTTCGGGAAGGCAACCGGCGACGGCGACGCCGATAATCCTGGCGAGAGGCTCCAGGCCGTTCTTTTGCGCGTAGTCCTCGGCGCAGACAAGGACGGCGGAGGCGCCGTCGGTCAACGGCGAGGAAGTGGCGGCGGTTACCGATCCCCCGGCGTCAAACGCGGGCTTGAGGTCGGCCATGGCCGACAACGAGGAGTCGGCGCGGATGCAGCCGTCCCTGCCGACATCGCCGATAGCGACGATTTCTTCCAACAACCTGCCGGCGGCCTCGGCGGCGGCGGCCTTTTGATGGCTGGCCAGCGCGAATTCCTCCTGCTCCCGGCGGCTGATCCTGTACTTGACGGCGATGTTCTCGGCGGTCTCGCCCATGGACATGTAGGCCTGTGGATAAGTCCCATACAGGCCGGGATGAGGCATGGGGTTGAACCCCATCATCGGCACCCTGGTCATTGATTCGACTCCGGCGCAGATAAAAACCTCCCCGGCGTTCATGCGGACGGCGCCGGCGGCCATGTGAACGGCCTGCATCGACGAGCCGCATAAACGGTTGACGGTGGCTCCGGCGACGGCGTCAGGCAGCCCCGAGATAAAGCCGATCAGGCGGGCGACGTTGATTCCCTGCTCGCCTTCGGGGAAGGCGCAACCGACGATCAGGTCTTCGATGTCGCCGGCCTTGACGCCGGTCCTTTCGATGAGCGCCTTGACCACCTGCGCCGCCAATTCATCAGGTCTGGTCTTCGCCAAGCCTCCCTTGCCGGCAAAGGTGAACGGTGAGCGGGCGTATCCCGCGATAACGACGTTTTTCATATTACTTCGTCTCCGCCTGCAAGGTTGATCCCCATAATAGCAAAAAAAGCGGCAAGACGTGTTATACTATCAGCCTTAAAAAATGACTCGTATAGGGGAAAAATCCTCCCCCTTTAGAGTTTCAAGGTTGATTGAAATCACCTGCGTTACGCATTTGCCGTCATTGCGAGCGGAGCGAAGCAATCCAGATGGCGGCGACGCGGGGACTGGATTGCTTCGTCGGCTTCGCCTCCTCGCAATGACGATGAGGCGCGGCCCGACGTGGCTTTGAGTGATTCTCATCAATCCTGATTTGCTCTAGAACGCAAGCGGCCCGAGGAATTGTTCGTAGTTCCGCCAGCGGCCGACGGATGTCGCATAGAGAGGACGGCGGACCTGCCAACTGCCGGCGGTGGCGACGTCTTGGCACATTGTGGCACCTTTTCGATGAGCGTACGCAAGACAAGGAACAGGCGTAAAAGCTCTTTCTCGGAGTCCGCCGGAAGCTGAACCCGTTCGTTGTTTAAATGCAGAACATCATTGGCCATGCAGCGCAAACAGTGAAGATCCTGCTTCGGTGCGCCGTCAGGTAATTCCAGACAGTTGTTGATTCTCGCTTTTAGATCATTTCCGTCTGCATGATAGTGCTTTTTCAAGGTTGTCTCCAGGATCGACCTCATCAAGGCAAGCGCTGCGAATGGCATACCGAAAACGAATGCATCGTGGGCTTGCTGCAAGTGGGTGAGAAGCGATATCTTCTCGGCTTCTCCATACTTTTGCGAAACATGGCGAGGCATGAGCACGAACGGCACCAGATTCCGCCGCCTGAATATGCCCCTGAGATCGAATCCGGTCTCTTCGGTAAAGCGATTCCACGCTGAGACGCCTTCTACGATGCTTTCCGTAAACCCCTGCGGAAAAACGTTACACCAATCTTGTGTCACTTGCTCCCCGGCGAAGTCCAATACCCCTTCAATCGCATTGGCCTGCTCATTGGCGTCATCGTCGGCGATCTTCCGAAAAACGTCGAACACCGGCTTCTCCACACTAAATACAATTCTTGCAAGTGGTGTCGCGTATTGCTCTTCATAGTCGCGCCAAGCTTTGATGAACTTTGGATCGACCGGCGATGCAAATAGTCGCCGCCGCCGCCGTTCGTTTATCAAAATAGGAAAGGTAGCACATTCCAAGTCGATGCAAAGCTGCCGGATAGATTCATTATCCTTTGCCAACTTTTCAAGCTCTTCGGGACGATCGTCGATACAACCCCGGAGCTTTTGGAACAGCATCATGAAATTGATAACTTCTGGTGAGTCCTTCGCAATATTCATGACAAGCTCCAAGTTGACTGGACGGGCGGGAAGGCGCATATTTGAGGCATGAGCGCCGTAACCTTTGATACCCTGAAATTCGCCGAGGCGACGAGGCAGGAACTCGCCACAAAATACGATCTACGCGATTTGGAACTGCACATCACCATGCACATTGGCAAGATATTGGATTGGCAAACTGGTCTGCTGGTGGCGGCCATGGCTGCATTGATCAAGCTACTGTAGGCCCCGCCATGGCATGGAAGCAGGCGATAACGACGTTTTCCATCTTCCTTAACCTCCGCATAGTGGGTTGATCCCCATAATAGCAAAAACCAGCGGCAACGTCTTGGCTATTACTTGTTATCGACAGAGCAATAGACGACCCACGCTAAACGATGATAAGATGCCACCCGGTTCAACCCATAATTTTGCTCTTTATGGGGCGGGGGGAATATAATGAACATCATCAAGGCCGGTCTTATCATTCTTGCTTTGGCGGCGGGATGCGCCGCTCCGGTGGTCGCCGAGCCTCTTGAGGATGGAAAAGCCGCATATGATAGACAGGATTATGAAACGGCTCTTCGCCTATTACGACCTTTAGCCGAGCAAGGAAACGCCCAAGCCCAGCACAACCTCGGGTTCATGTACGTCAAGGGCCAGAGCGTGAGGCAGGACTATGCGGAAGCGATCAAGTGGTACCGCCTAGCCGCCGCTCAGGACCACGCCCAAGCCCAGTTCCGTCTCGGGTTCATGTACGACCTGGGCCAGGGCGTAACGCGGGACTACGCGGAAGCGGTCAAGTGGTACCGCCTAGCCGCCGCCCAGGGCGACGCCGACGCCCAGCACAACCTCGGGTTCATGTACGTCAAGGGCCAGGGCGTGACGCGGGACTATGTGGAAGCGGTCAAGTGGCACCGCCTAGCCGCCGCCCAGGGCAACGCCGACGCCCAGTACAACCTCGGTCTCATGTACTCCCAAGGCCAGGGCGTGACGCGGGACTATGTGGAAGCGGTCAAGTGGTACCGCCTAGCCGCCGCTCAGGACCACGCCCAAGCCCAGTTCCACCTCGGGTTCATGTACGAGCTGGGCCAGGACGTGAGGCAGGACTACGCGGAAGCGATCAAGTGGTACCGCCTAGCCGCCGCTCAGGACCACGCCCAAGCCCAGTTCTACCTCGGTCTCATGTACTCCCAGAGCCAGGGCGTGACGCGGGACTATGTGGAAGCGGTCAAGTGGTACCGCCTAGCCGCCTCCCAGGGCAACGCCGTCGCCCAGTCCAGCATCGGGGCCATGTACTACCAAGGCCAAGGCGTGACGCAGGACTACGCGGAAGCGATCAAGTGGTATCGCTTAGCCGCCGCCCAGGGCTACGCCGACGCCCAGCACAACCTCGGGTTCATGTACGGCCAAGGCCAGGGCGTGACGCAGGATGATGTCAAGGCTCACATGTGGTTCAATCTTGCGGCTGCCCAGGGGGATGAAGGTGCTGTCAAAAATCGGGATATAGTCGCCAAGCGCATGACCCCGGCCCAGATGGCCGAGGCGCAGAAGTTGGCGCGGGAATGGATGCCAAAGTGACCGGCGACAAGCATTTCAGGATTGATTAGACCCATTAAGCCTCAGCCTGAAAACAAGACGTGGATGGCCGGGTCAAGCCCGGCCAAGACGGTTTTGTTTACTTCGTCGTGCGCGGACTTGATCCTCGCACCCACGTCTTTATGCAAGCAAGAGTGATCTCCATCAATCATGAAACTTTAGAGGTGGCGAGGCATGGAAGTCACCATCATGGCGAAGAAGCGAAGCCACCCCTCAGTGGAGTGACTCTAACAGATGTTTCCCTCGCATCGCGCAACTTAACCCCTCCTGGCCTCCCCTTCGTAAGGGGAGGAATTTTTCCCCTCCTTACCAAGGAGGGGTCAGGGGAGGTTGTTGCCGATACCCCCTCTAACTCCCCCTTGAAGCAAGGGGGAGGATTTTTCAGAATCATTCTTTACGGCCATTGGTATAATAGCAAAAGGAGCCGTCCCAGCCATAGTTAAACCGGCGGCCCGAGGAATTGTTCGTAGTTCCGCCAGCGGCCGACGGATGTCGCATAGAGAGGACGGCGGACCTGCCAACTGCCGGCGGTGGCGAC
>Ga0156220_110_pt1 | contig 9952 bp, 4 predicted proteins | sample RifCSPlowO2_12_FD_107868 | JGI IMG/M metagenome (GOLD analysis project Ga0156220, IMG submission 107868) | Rhodospirillales bacterium RIFCSPLOWO2_12_FULL_58_28 | reverse complement strand
AGCTTGCCGATTGCTTCAAATCTCCCGCGACAAAGGGGAGATGAGCCGCAATATCGCTGCGCAGATTGCAGCAGGGCATGACAAGGCCGTTGTAATCTACGGTGACGTTCTCAAACACAAGAGAGCAGGGGGTAACGCGGGAAAAGTCTTTATCAGTCAGTTGATCAAGCGTCTGCCCCCGGTCGTAGCCGACAGTATCCAGGTCGACGGCCTGGACGAAGATGGCGATTTTGTCATGCGGTATCGTCCAGTTGATCCTTTCCCTGTCGATAAACGTCCGGCGGGGAGAAATGTTAATGCGCGCGCACAGCTTGTTCATCTGCTCGGCGGCGGCGTCAAGAGACCAACCGTATCCTGCGGGATAAATACTGATGCGTAAGGTGGACAGGCCGGACGCGGACAATTTGTCCAGAAGTGTGGCGTCAAGGTAATCGCCGTTGCTCACAATGTCGATTTCAGCTTTCGGCAATGCTTTGCGCGTTTCAAAAACAAAGCGGTCAATATCCGGGCAAGCCAGGGGTTCGCTGTAGCGGGCAAAGCGGACAAGGCCGTCATAGTCAATTTCTCGCAGTTCTCCAAGCGCATGCAGAAACATTGAGAAGTCGAATATTTCCCTGATGTCCGTGCGATCCGCCACGGCATTGGAACAAAACGGGCATTTGCGGTTGCAATATGCGTGAGGCTCGAATTCGATAACGCGAACATGGGCCTTGAACAAGGCCTGCTTCTCTGCTCGCCGCCTCGCATTGTCCGACGACAAGAGGCGATGGTCGAGCGTCTCGACAAACCGGAACCATGCTCCGGCTTTCTGATAGACGCTGTCGAGTTGGCTCAGAGTAACCTGATTGCTCTCGCGTAGTTCGGGAAAGGGTACGCGGCGGTTGATCCGGCGCAACAGGTCCAGCAGGCGGCGCATAACTCTTATGGTCAAAGGGATCGTCATCAGGCTATAAAGACCGAGGTTAGCGTTATTGACTCGTGGCGGCCCCGACACTTTCCCCTCCTTACCAAGGAGGGGGCAGGGGAGGTTGCTTCCGATACCCCCTCTAACTCCCCCTTCTAAAGGGGGAGGATTTTTTTGCCCTAGACGAGTCACTCTTTAAGGCTATTTAGTATTATATCTTCATAATTAATTTTAGTAATAATAAATTAAGCCGGCATCGGCTATTTACGGGGTTTGTTGTTTTAATCGGCAACCATGGTATCCGAGGCAATGGCGACATCCGGGACAAAGCACGAAAAAACCGTTGAGTCGGAATCCACGACGATTCGGCTGAGAGATTTTTCAAGTCTGCGCGGTTCATTTTCCGTGTTGGTTATGGCCAGCCTTATGATGAATTTGCTGGCATTGGCAATGCCGATGTCCCTCTTGCAGATGTATGACCGCATAATTCCCAATCAATCTTATTCGACTCTGGGATTGATCGTCTTCGGCGTTGTCATCGCCGTTTTCCTGGAGACCATGCTGCGTGTTTTGCGCGGTTACGTTACGGGGTGGGTGGGATCAAGGTTCGAGCACCGCGTCAGCATGGAGGGGCTGAAGCACCTGATGGGAACTCCCTTTCGTGAATACACGTCGGTTGAATCAGGCATTCATTACGAACGGCTGCGTTCGGCGGGGCAGGTGAAGGATTTTGCTTCGGGCCAGACCATCCTTGTCCTGCTGGACCTGCCTTTTGTCGTTATCTATTTGGCGGTTATCGGCCTGATCGCCGGGTGGCTTGCCGGAGTTGTTTTGGCCATGCTGATTATGTTCATGACCATTTCGTTGATGGTCGGACGGAAGCTGAAGGGTCGGATTGAAGACCGCATCATGCAGGATGACCGCCGTTACAGCTTCCTGTCGGAGACCTTCCACGGCATTCATTCGGTGAAGACGATGGCCATGGAGACCTTGATGCACCGCCGCTACGAGCGGCTTCAGGAAACCAATGTGGACAAGGGTTCGAGCGTAACTCACGACAGCACGGTCGCGGCCAACATGGGAGCCATGTTTACGCAGATTATTACCGTGGGCGTAGTCGCCGCCGGTTCGGTGATCGTTGTTGACGGCGACATGACTCCGGGCAGTCTGGCCGCCTGCGTGATGTTGTCGATTCGCGCCTTGCAGCCCTTGCGGAACAGCCTTTCGGTCTGGATGCGGTATCAGACTTTCGCCATTTCCCGTCAACGGATGAAGGCGTTGTTCGCTCTTCCTTCCATGAGTTCCAGCGTTTTTGAAAAATGCCCGAAAATACAGGGCGGGATAGAACTGAAGAATGTTAAGGTTCATTTTCCGGGGTCTGAATCTCCTCTTTTTGAGAACCTTAATCTTGCCGTTTCCCCCGGCGAATGTATCTCGATAGTCGGCGATAGCGGATGCGGCAAGACCAGCCTGATTTCCATATTTAACGGCATCCTCGCCCCGGACGAGGGAGAGGTTCTTATTGACGGCGTTCCGGTGAAAGATATCGATCCCAAAACCCTGCATGCTTCCGTGGCCTATCTTCCCCAGCGGGGAGTGGTAATGACGGGGACGATCCTGGAAAATGTCACTATGTTTGACGACAGCCTTACCGACGCGGCGATCAAGGCCTCGGAGCTGGTGGGGCTTGACCGGGTGGTGGCCGGCATGCGCATGGGTTACGAGACGCTGATCGGCGAGGGCGCCGTCGATTCCGTGCCGGCGGGGGTCATTCAGCGGATCGCCATCGCCCGCGCCATCGTGCATGGCCCCAGGATTATCTTGTTTGACGAGGCCAACATCGCCATTGACGGCGCGGGGGACAATCTCCTGCGCAAGTATCTGGAATCGATGAAAGGCAAATGCACGATTGTTTTGATCACTCTCAGGCCGACCCTGATTCGGCTCTCTGATCGGGTTTTCACCCTTAAGGGCGGCAAACTCGAAGAGGCTGATATAGACAACCTTGATTTATGGGGCAACAACAGCGAGGGAAAAGTCGAGGAAAGCCTGACGCCGCCCAATATTAATGAGTGGGAGCTGGCCGACGCCCTCCAGCATTTTCCCAGTACGTCTGATTTTTCCCTTTGCCTTCCGACTATGCTGGCCGCCTTGAACTGGCATGGGTCGCCACGGCAATTGACGGAGTCGCTTCCTCATCTGGTTGACAGTCTTGATCTTTCCGGCTTCCGCAGCATAATGGCGAACCTTGATTTCCAGAGCAGTTCCTACCAAACCAGTCCCAATGATATTGACAGCAGATTGCTTCCCTGTCTGTTCATTCCGGATACCGAGGGGGCGAAGGTGGTCCTCTCCAGGAACGGGAAGGACAGCTTTACCTACTTTGACAGCGACAGCATTGCGGTGGTAACCGGCGCCTTATCCGTTGAGCGCGGCAATGCCTACATGTTCAAGAAGGTCGAGCGTTCCGATGCGCCGAAGGCGGGCGAGACTGAAAGCTGGACCTCCCGCATATTCAGGCGGTTCAAGACGTTTATCGCCTTTGTCATGGGCCTTACCATCCTGAGCACGATACTTACCCTGGCGACGCCCATGTTCGTCATGGGCACCTTCAACCATGTTTTGCCGACGGGTAATTTTGAGATGCAGGGCTTTTTGGTGCTCGGCGTCGTGATCGCTTTGACTTTGGACTGGGTAATACGCTCGTTGAAAAGCCGCGTCCTTTCTTTCATGGCGGGAAGAAGCGAGTACATTATCGGCAACAGCATATTCCAGAGAGTGATCGGCTTGCCCTCTCAATCCGTCGAACGGGTATCCGTGTCGGAACAGGTTGCCCGCATCAAGGACCTTGAGTCGCTAAGGGACTTTTTCCTAGGCCCGCTTTCCCTTCTGATTTACGATCTGCCGGCGACCATGGTCTATGTTGTCGTCCTGGCGGTTATCTATCCTTGGATTCTTATAGTTATTCTGGCGTCGGCGGCGGCTTACGCCTTTCTTGGGGCCTTGACCTTCCGTTCCCAGGGACGCAGGACCACTGCGGCCATGCGTCTTGTTTCGCGTCGGAATGAGTTTCTGATGGAGACGCTGGATAACATTCAAACCATCCGCATCTCGGGGGCGCATGGCCGCTGGCAGGAACGGTTCCGCGCACTTTCGGGAGAAGCGATCCTGAGCGATCTCAGAGCGCAACAGTTTAGTGAACAGGTCTCGGCCGCCGCGCAGTTTATTTCTTCCATATCAGGTCTGGCGGCGATGACCGTTGTCGTTATTGCGGCTATGAACGGCATCATCAGCGGCGGCGCCGTCGTCGCCACGATGATCATCATGTGGCGGGTGACCGGGCCGTTACAGAGCGCCTTCATGGCGGCTTCTACGTTGGTTCGCATGCTTAACAGTTTAAACCAGATCGACAACCTCATGCGTCTTAAGGGCGAGCGGGATGAAAGCACGAAACAGACGGTTCGCCCTCTTGTCCATGGCGAGGTCTCTTTTTCGCGTGTATCGTTCCGCTATTCAATGAGCGCCGATCCGGCGTTGCTGGGGGTCACCTTTACCATCAAGCCGGGAGAGATCGTCGCCTTGGCGGGGCCGAACGGGTCCGGCAAATCGACTCTTCTTAAACTGCTTGTCCACGCCTATCACCCGCAGGCCGGCAGCATTCGGCTTGATAGCGTGGATATTCGCCAGCTTACCCCCGAGGATCTGAGGAAGCAGGTAAGCTACATGCCGCAGCACTGTGATATTTTCTACGGCACCATCGCCCAGAACCTGAGGCTGGTTCACCCGACGGCAAGCGATGACGATCTTCGCTGGGCGGCCAAAATGTCCGGGCTGCTTGATGATGTGCTGGCTCTTGAACAAGGGAAGGGCAAATGGAGGCGCAGCGGGTTCGACGTGCGCATCGGGGAATCCAGTTCCGACCAGCTTCCCAACGGGTTCAGGCAGCGGTTGGCGTTGTGCCGGACTTTTCTCAAGCAAGCCCCTGTCATGTTGCTGGACGAACCCGGCAACGGGCTGGACGCGGACGGCGACCGGGCCTTTGTTAACGCTCTGGAGCAGATAAGGGGGCGGTCGACCATATTCCTGGTCTCGCATCGTCCCAGTCACCTCAAACTTGCCGATAAGGTGATATATATGGAACAGGGAGCGATCCAGGCGATGGGGCCGTTTGAAAGCATCAAGGATACCGTCATGGGAGGGCTTCGATAATGACCGCGATGAGTATGACGAAAGACCGGACGCCCAACGGACAGACGATAGTCAGGGGCAAGCGGACCAAGCGTCTGCTTTCCGAAGCGATTCAGCTTGAAGAGGAAATCATCCCCGAGTTCATTCATTCGGCTCTTTTGGGGATATCCGCGCTGGTTATCCTCTTTATCGTCTGGGCGGCGTTGGTTGAGGTCAGCGAGGTTGCCATCGCTCAAGGCGAGGTGGTTCCCAGCGCTCTGGTCAAGGTCGTGCAGCATCTTGAGGGCGGAGTGGTCTCTGAAATCCTCGTCAAGGAAGGCACGATGGTGGAAGACGGCCAGGTGCTTGCCAGATTTTCCGGAGCGCAGTCCAAGGCTGAACTGAAGCAGATGCAGGTCAGGTACGCGGCGCTGCGCCTTCGCGCCGAACGTCTGGCGGCATTTAACGAGGGCCGTCCGCTTGATTTTGAAGGGATCGGCGATGAATACCCCGAGCTTGTCGCCGACCAGGAGAAGATTTTGCGGGATCAACTCGGCGCCCTTGCTACCGGCTCATCGGTAATTAAATCTCAAATCGAGCAAAGGAAGCGGGAAATTCGGCAGCTCAGAGAATCGCTGACTATTGCCCTTCAGCACCAGGAACTGACCGGAAACATGCTTAAAATGCGTGAAAGGCTGGTTGAGAAAAAGCTGATTACCAAGATGGTGTACCTTGAGACAAAACGCGCAAAAGTAACCGCCGACGGCGAGGTGGCGCGCATCAATGATGAAATTTCGGTGGCGTCTCAGTCCCTGGTTGAAAGCAACGGCAATCTCGCCAATCTGGAAGCGCAGCTTCGTCGGGAGGCCTCCGTCGAATTGGGGGGAGTCTCCGCCGAGATCGCCGAGGTCCGCAATTCCTTGTCGCGTCTGGAGGATCGGGTCCAGCGGCTTGAGGTGCGCGCTCCTGTGCGCGGGTTGGTCCAGGATTTGAGGGTCGGGACCGTCGGCGAGGTGGTTCAGCCCGGCGCTATTATGATGAAGGTTGTTCCTCTCGACGGCAATATGGAGGCCGAGGTGCGGATATCCCCCCGTGACATCGGGTATGTTCGCATCGGCCATCCCGTGTTGGTAAAAGTCGGAAGTTACGATTACTCCCGCTTCGGCGGCGTTGAGGGGGAACTTATCCGGCTTTCCCCCTCCAGCACATGTTCCTCTCTGTCATCGACAGTCTGCATGGACCCGGTTCACGACGCCTACTTTAAGGGGTGGGTCAGCATCAGCCGGCCCTATGTCGGGAAAGACCCCGAAAAACTGCATATTACGCCGGGCATGAGCATCGAAGCCGATATCACCACCGGGCAAAAGACCATGCTGCATTACCTCATGAAGCCTGTTGCGGACGCGGTAAGCAATGCCTTCCGGGAACGCTGACCAATTTAGAGCACTTTCCGATCAGATGGCGTTGCCCCCCTCACCCTTCCCTCTCCCCCCGCAAATCGCGGGGGGAGAGGGAAGGGTGAGGGGGGATGATTCCATTCGATCACAAACCGCTATGGCCGGCGGTGATTCGGCGCAAAAGTTTCTTCAATTTTTGCTCCCCTTGCCGAAGCGGGAGAGCAGGTAGGCGGCGAGATCAACGGCGCGCCTGCGGCGCAGATTGTTCTTGTTCTTGTCGCCCTTGGTCATGCGCACTTCCTTGATGAATTTAATGACGCCGACTACCTTGATCGCGTTGTCGAGCGACTTTTGCTCGTCGCCCGAAAGGGGCGTCGCCCGGAGATAGGCTTCCATGAACCGGTCGAAGCGGGCGAAATCGTTGTCGTCGGGATTCTTGAAGCCCCAGGAGAACTCGATCGCCCCTTCCGCCAGATCGAGAAGACGCGGCCCATAGAAGGCGTTCTGGAAATCGAACAGATAGGCCTGCTGATCTTTCATAATCACATTGCGCGGCTGCACGTCGCCGTGGTTATGCACCCAGGCCACCTGCTTGCGCCTCGTCATGTCGCGGTAGAGTTTCTTCAAGGATTTGTAGATGGGAGCCAAGCGGTTAAAGCAGGCCGACAGTTCCTCGTCGTCCGTGGATTCGCCCCGGAAGCGCTCGAATTCGGCATGCCAGATGTCAAAGCTGGCATTGAAGGAAAAATCCGCTTTGATCTCGACCGGGCTATCGATCTGCGCCTGATGAAAACGCGCCAGCGCCTGGGCGGTTTCCACAACCGGATAGGCGGGCGCCGCGACTTCCTCGCCTACCAGCTTCTCGAACAGGATCGCCGGAGCGCCGTTGATTTCAAGTGCGCTCCTGCCGTCCTTGGCGATACGCACCGAGGCGATGTTGACGCCGAGCTTCTGCACCGCCCGGATGACTTCGCATTCGTAATCGACATGCTCGGCCAGCTTGGCGGAATTATAATTGCCGGAAACCCGGTAGACCTTGAGGATGTCGGTTCGTCCCGCGATATCGGCTTCGAAGATTTCGTTCTCGGTGGCGACGTCAAGCTTGCGCAGACCGGTCACCGGCTCGCCGAAGGCCGCTTCCAATGCCGACATAATTCCCCCGTCGCGGGATTTGTCGAACACCAGATCGGCGTTGAAGCGCTTCAAGAAAGCATCCTTTTTCTCCATGTCGCCCTTGGAAGGAAAATAGACATAGGCATCCAGCAAATGACCGAAATGGGCGATGTTGGGATATTGCTTTTTGTAGCCGTAGACATCGCTGATCGGAATCTGGCCTATATGATAGATGTCGCACCGGTTGGTCGTCGAGATATTGATGTATTTCCAGGTCTCGGGCGGGACGAAGCCCTTCGTTTCGTCGATCTCGATCAGAAGGTCGATGTCCGAACCCAGCTTGGACCATTCGGAATGGATGAAGGGGGATTTGTAAAAGCCCATCGTTTCCTTGGCCGTCGATCCCATGAGATAGATTTTGGATATCCCCGTTATCGGCGCGACATCGCTGTTGATCTTTTTGATGACCGAATCATAAAGCGCCTTTTGCTTGGGCTTCTGGAAGAGGGTCTTCGATGGCTTGACGAAGTGCAGATTGTTCGAGGTCAGAAATTTTGACCACTCCCGGAACGCCGCCTTGGGGTTGGGAGGCTTCAGCGCCGGATCGAAGGGGAAGATCACCTTGCCGTACAGTTCGTCATAGGCCCATGAGGCGTAGTCGAGATTGATGGCGATGGGCTGAGGGGAATTGGTGACGAAGCAGAAGGTATCCAGAATCTTGGCCTTCAGCAAGTTCAGCCGGTCGGGGTCGGGGGCGTCCTTCTTTTCCAGGAGGACATCGGTGAGCGGGCGTATCGAGTGCGGCACGCCCTCGAAGCGGTCGGCAAAATCGGCGCGGTCCCTGGAAATTTCCATCTCGATTTTCAGTTCGTTCTTGGTGTAGGTCTGCGCCTCCGCCGAGGCGGCAACGCGCTCCATGCCGATGCCGGTCAGGATCGAGCGCACCTTGGGTTCGTGGTAATGAGCGACGGCGACGCAACCTTCTTCTTTCACGTTGTAATGAAGGTGGTTGGCGTCCAGAAGTTCCAGGATTCCCTTGAAGGTGGAAGCGAAGGGCTGCTCGACATCCATGTCGCGGACGGCCTTGACGAAGACGCCGAAGTCCTCCTTGCTGAGCAGAAATTTGTAATTGCGCAGATGCAGATGGTAGCCGTCAGTGCACTCCTCAAGCGAAAGGCGCTGGGGATGATAGACGACCTCGTTCTCCAGACGGCTTTCCGTCCATATGCGCTTTTCCTCGTGGTTGGCGTTGGGCAGAATGCCGTCCTGGTAGTTGGTGGCGCGGATGATCGCCATCAGCTCGGCGGACTGCTTGGAGAAGGTATTGACGATGTCCTCGAATTCCTTGCGGCTGAGTTCGATGCGCAGATCGCGGTAGTGGATATGGATGTTCTCTTCCATATCGAGGAACATGTTGCGGAATTCGGCTTTATTTAGACCTTCGCTGCGGTGTAAAACCCTTAAGATCACGCCCATGGAACAATCCGTCCGAATCCGTTATTTTCAAGAATGGCGGCTCACACGTCCAAGCTCAGATTTCGAGATATAGCAATTTCAGCCGCCGCGACAACCGAAAAGGCAGAAAAATCTGAAAAACAGCAAAACGCCGGTCTATAACCTTTGGCCGGATTGGAAGTGCTTTAAGGTGAACCTATAATCATCGTAGGGAAATGTGTTTTTGGAGGGGCGGTCCATGGCTGAAGATAACGGTACAACCCAAGGCGGAATAGCTCAGAGCAGCGCTCCCGGCGCCGGCGAGGCGCAGGTGTTCGATGATCTGACGTCGCTCAGCCAGGACAGTGGCGACAAGCCCCTTGACGCATCTGAAAGTTCCGGAAGCGCTCCGGGCGCTGCCGATAACTCGGGATTTGAAAACCTCCAAACCGGCGATGGCGGCGTAGATGCGCGGATTATCCGGGCTGAACAATTCGGCGCCTTTACCGACAGCAACCTCGGAATTGATCGCGCCGGGATCGGCGACAACCCTGTTCTTCCCAACATTGCCGTAGGTACGGATGGCGTCCAGGCTCCCATCCCTCATGTCGGAATTCCTCTTCCCGAAGCGGCTATAGACCTTTCCCAGCCCGAGGTAGGGCCGTTCCCCGACCCCATTATCGCTCCACCTCCTCTGCCCACGCCTCCTCCGGGCATTGAAGGAGAAGAGCCTAGCCCAACTAATCCTCCGGAGCCGTACACGGCCACCACCGCGACCACCGCGACAACCGCGACGACGGCGACCACCGCGACGACGGCCACTACCGCGACGACGGCGACTACCGCCACCACGGCGACGACAGCCACCACCGCGACAACGGCGACGACTGCCACCACGGCGACGACGGCAACGACCGCCACTACCGCGACGACGGCG
>Ga0156220_143_pt1 | contig 9963 bp, 6 predicted proteins | sample RifCSPlowO2_12_FD_107868 | JGI IMG/M metagenome (GOLD analysis project Ga0156220, IMG submission 107868) | Rhodospirillales bacterium RIFCSPLOWO2_12_FULL_58_28 | reverse complement strand
AGACAGTGACGGTGAACGTTGCGCCTGTGAATGACGCGCCGGTGGCGGGCGCCGATGGCGCCTCGACCTCGGAGGACACGGCGGTGACGATTCTGGCCTCCAGTTTGCTTGCCAACGACAGTGACATCGATGGCAATCCGCTGACGCTGACTGCGGTGGGCAACGCGGTCGGCGGAACGGTCGCCCTTGATGTGAACGGGGGCGTGGTGTTTACGCCGATGGCCAACTTCAACGGCGCGGCTGCCTTCGACTATACAATCTCCGACGGTAATGGGGGCGCGGCCACCCAGACGGTGACGGTGAACGTTACCCCGGTGAATGACGCGCCGGTGGCGGGCGCCGACGGCGCCTCGACCTCGGAGGACACGGCGGTGACGATTCTGGCCTCCAGTTTGCTTGCCAACGACAGTGACATCGATGGCAACCCGCTGACGCTGACTGCGGTAGGCAACGCGGTCGGCGGAACGGTCGCCCTGAATGTGAACGGGGACGTGGTGTTCACACCGACCGCCGACTTCAACGGCGCGGCAACGTTCGATTACACGGTCTCCGACGACCAAGGAGGCACGGCCACCCAGACGGTGACGGTTGACGTCGCCCCGGTGAACGACGCGCCGGGGGCGGGCGTCGACAGTACCTCGACCTTGGAAGATACGGCGGTGACGATTCTGGCCTCCAGTTTGCTTGCCAACGACAGTGACATCGATGGCAATCCGCTGACGCTGACTGCGGTGGGCAACGCGGTCGGCGGAACGGTCGCCCTTGATGTGAACGGGGGCGTGGTGTTTACGCCGATGGCCAACTTCAACGGCGCGGCTGCCTTCGACTATACAATCTCCGACGGTAATGGGGGCGCGGCCACCCAGACGGTGACGGTGAACGTTACCCCGGTGAATGACGCGCCGGTGGCGGGCGCCGACGGCGCCTCGACCTCGGAGGACACGGCGGTGACGATTCTGGCCTCCAGTTTGCTTGCCAACGACAGTGACATCGATGGCAATCCGCTGACGCTAACTGCGGTTGGTAATGCGATTGGCGGAACGGTCGCCCTTGACGTGAACGGGGACGTAGTGTTCGCGCCCACGGTGAACTTCAACGGCGCGGCAATATTCGACTATACGGTCTCCGACGGCAACGGGGGCACGGCCACCCAGACGGTGACGGTTGACGTCGCCCCGGTGAACGACGCGCCTGTTACGCAGGCGAAGACCGCTTCGACGGCCGAGGACACGGCGGTGACCATCCTGGAGGTCGACCTACTAGCTGGAGCAACCGACGTGGACGGCGACGCTCTTGTCCTGGCCTCGGTTGGCAACGCCGTGGGTGGCACGGTCGCCTTGGACGTGAACGGCGATGTTGTATTTACGCCTGACGCTAACTTCAACGGCGCCGCGACCTTCGATTGCACCACCAGCGACGGCGCTGGAGGAACTTCCACCTCTACAGTTACCGTCGATGTGGCGGCGGTGAATGACGCTCCGGTGGCGAGCGCCGACGGTGCCTCGACCTCGGAAGATACGGCGGTGACGATCATGGCCTCCAGCCTGTTGGCTAACGATACGGACATAGACGGCAACCTACTGATGTTGACCGCAGTCGGCAACGCCGTGGGTGGTTCAGTCGCCCTGAACGTGGCTGGCGATATAGTGTTCACGCCGACTGCCAACTTCAACGGCGCGGCAACGTTCGACTACACCATCTCTGACGGCCAAGGTGGCACGGCCACTCAGATAGTAACGGTGAACGTTGCCCCGGTGAACGACGCACCAATTGCCAGCGCCGACAGTGCCTCTACTTCCGAGGATGCGGCGGTGACTATCTTGGCGTCGAGCTTGCTCGTAAACGATAGCGACACGGACGGCGATCCGCTGACGCTGACTACAGTCGGCAATGCGATTGGCGGGGCGGTCGCCCTGGATGTGAACGGGAACGTAGTGTTCACGCCGATAGCTAATTTCAACGGACCGGCCGCCTTCGACTACACGGTCTCCGACGGCAACGGCGGCGCGGCCACCCAGACGGCAACCGTAAATGTGGCGGCGGTCAACGACGCGCCCGTCGCTCAGACGGGTGGGCGGATACTGCTGGGCGAGGGGCAGACAGTTTCGGGCCTTCTAAAAGCTTCCGACATCGATGATGCTGCTTCGGCGCTGACCTACAGTCTGGTCAGCGGCCCGGCACATGGCGCGGTGACGCTGGCTACGGATGGCAGCTACAGCTTCCAGGCGGCCAGCGGCTATTCGGGCGGTGATTCCTTCACCTGGAAGGTGGTCGATGCCTCGGGCGGCGAGAGTACGGCCGGCACGGCGGTGACGGTAGGGGCCAAGGGCAACTGGGGCCAAATCGAGCGCGTCAATAGTTATATGACCAACGAGCAGACAAAGTCCGCCATAGCTGCGCTCTCCAATGGAAACAGTCTCATCGCCTGGTCTTCCGAAGGCCAAGACGGCAGTTATGCTGGAGTTTACGCTCAATTGTTAGGGCCGGACGGCCGACCAATGGGCAGCGAGTTTCGCCTCAATGCCACCACGACCAGTATCCAGCGTAATCCCGCCGTGGACGGTTTCACGGACGGCGGGTTCATCGCTGCCTGGGAAGCCTACCAGGACGGCTCGATCCTGGGCGTCTATGCCCGCTTGTTCGGGGCGGACGGCACGCCGAGCACCGCCGAATTCCAGATCAATACCACTACGGCGGACTGGCAATACGATCCCAGCGTTGCCGTGCTGGACGATGGGCGCTTCCTGGTCACTTGGTCGTCCAACCTGCAGGACGGCAGCAATTACGGTGTTTACGGGCGGCTCTACAGCCGTGATGGGGTTGCCCAGACAGGCGAGTTCCAGGTCAACCAGTACACCACCGATTGGCAATATGATGCCGAAGCAAAGGCACTGGCCAACGGCGGTTTCGTCATTACCTGGACTTCGATCAATCAGGATGGCGGAGCGCATGGCATCTATGCCCGCCTCTACGATGCCGCCGGATTGGCTACTGGCAACGAATTTCAGGTCAATGTTGATTCGGCATGGTCACAATACCGCTCCACCATTGCAACGTTGAATGACGGCAGCTTTGTCGTCCTCTGGCGCGACAGCGACTTCGTGCAAACGCCGTCTTCGGCCGGGGATATCACGGGACGGCGCTTTGCCGCCGACGGCGCGCCGATGACCGGCGAGTTTAGGGTCAATCTGTCCGATTACACAGGCAGCCAGATCAATCCCTCGATTACGGCCCTAGCCGATGGCGGCTTCGTGGCGGTGTGGGAGAGCATCGACAGCTTTACGACCTATGCCAATGCCATCCGAGCCCAGCGCTTCGACGTGAATGGCAATCTCACCGAGGCCTATACGGTGGCGGCGTTGCCCTATGATGCTGCCGGAGTCTATTTCCCCAAGGTGACGGCGCGGTCGGATGGCGGCTTTACGGTTAGCTGGCAGGCCAAGAGCGCCGATGGCGCCAACGACATCTTCACCAAGACCTATGCGGCCCAAGATATCACGGCAGCACAAACGGCCAGCACGACGACGGCGGATATTCAGAACCAGATCGCCATGCAGGGTTTGGCCGAGGGCGGCTATTGGGCCATCTGGTCTTCGTATAATCAGGATGGCAGTAGCTATGGCGTTTATGCCCAGCGCTTCGATGCAGATGGCGCCAAGCTGGGCGGCGAGTTCCGTCTGAACACCACCACGGTCTATGGCCAGTATTATTCATCGACCGCGCAGTTGTCCGATGGAACGATCCTTGTCTCCTGGACCTCAACCATTCAGGATGGAAATGCCGCCGGTGTTTTTGCCCGCCGTTTCAATTCCGACGGCACGGCGCTCTCCAGCGAGTTTCAGGTCAACACCTATACGACCAGTGATCAGTTCAAATCCTCCGTGACGGCGCTTTCCGATGGCGGCTTCTTCGTTTCCTGGCAGTCCCTAGGACAGGATGGCAGCGGTTACGGAATCTACGGTCAGCGTTTTGATGTCAACAGCAACAAGGTTGGTTCCGAGATCCAGATCAATAGCTGGACGACTGGTGACCAAAGCACAACCATGGTGGCGGCGTTGGTCAATGGGGGTTATGTCGTGGCCTGGGCGTCCATGGGCCAAGATGCGGCGGCAACCAATGGCGCTTACGCCCGCGTCTTCGACGCCGCTGGCAATGCCGTGACAGGGGAATTCCAGGTCAATGTCGGCACAGCGGGAACGCAAAGTCAGCCGGTGGTAGCGGGGCTTGCCGACGGCAGCTTCGTGATCGCCTGGTACGACAGCGATGCGCAACCGGCTCCCGGATCGGGATCCGATATTACGGCGCGCCGTTATGCCGCTGACGGCACGGCTTTGACCGAAGAGTTCCGCGTTAACTTGGCCAACATTACGAATAATCAATACAAGCCTACCATTGCGGCGCTGTCTGACGGCGGTTTCGTGGTGGCGTGGTATACCTATTCCGGAAGCGCCTTCAACGCCGTCATGGCCCAGCGCTTTGCCGCTGACGGCACGGCGGGTGAAAGCTATGCTGTGGCTACACAGGCCTATATGAATACGGCGGATCAAACTCCGAGCATCACGGCGCTGTCCGATGGCGGCTTTGCCGTCGGCTGGCAAGCTTACGGTCCGAACGGCACTTATGATGTCTACACCAAGGCCTATCACGGCTGGGCGCAGGACTTCGCGCCGCAGACGCTGATCGGCGGTTCGGCGGATGATCTGATCTCGGGTGGTGACGCCGACGACACGCTCTCCGGTCTTGGCGGCGCCGATACCTTGATCGGCGGGGCAGGGGCCGACAGCTACCTCTTCGGTCGCGGCGATGACGCCGATGCGGTGAACAACCAAAGCCATGGCGGCGAAGGTGACAAGCTGGTCTTCGGCGCCGGCATCGCCACCGATCAACTTTGGTTTGCCAGATCAGGCAACGATCTTTTGGTTAGTGTGATCGGCTCGTCCGATCAGGTGGACATTCAGGGCTGGTATGACACGGCAGCCAATCAGGTCGACAGCTTTCAAACGGCAGACGGTTACGCACTGCCGGCCGGCCAAGTCGACAATCTGGTCAATGCCATGGCGGCCTTCGCGCCACCCGCCATGGGTCAGATCACCCTACCGCAGAACTATCAAGACCAACTCGTCCCGGTTATCGTGGCGAACTGGCATGTGGGGTGAGAACAACAATACGAGGCCGGCTCGCCCCGCTGCAAAATGCAAAAAAGCGGTCGACCGGGGAAGATTCCTCCGGTCGACCGTGTTTATGAAAGCAGGTTAGACAAATCGTCATCCCGCTCCGGCATATATCCGGGCTTCCGCCTCCCGCCGCCGGATCAACCCCGGCAGTTTGCGCCCGCCGCCCCAAACCCATTTGCGGAACTCGTCGGGCGCGTCATCGTGCTCCTCGCGGTTGACCTTGCGGCGCAGAGTCGAGCGCTGGAGAGCGCCACCGCCCAGGTTGAAGGCGAAGGATGCCAGCGCATCGAACCGCCCGTCGGCGAGCGGAATGTTGACCAGCCGCAGCACCGCCCGCTCGGCGACGGCGACATCACGTCGGAGCAAGGTCTCGGCTTCCTCCTCGGTGACCGGCGGAGTGGCGGCGGTAACGGGTTGGCCGTCAAGGCCATGGATCGCGCCCCAGCCGATGGTCCACCATCCGGCCGGGCAGAGATAGGGCGTGGCGCTGAAGCCCTCGAAGCGCTTGATCAGCGCCAACCCTTGGTCGGTCATGTGGCGCATGGGATCAGCGCCCCCGCAACTTTGTAAGAGACCGCTGGCCGAACCAGAAACTGAGGGTGGCGGCGAACAGCGCTTGGGTCTCCGGGTCCCATATCTGCGGCAGGGCTTGCGCCAGCAACATCCCCTCGACGGCGATCAGCAGGTAGAGGGCGGAACCCTTCACGGCGGCGAACAGGGTGAAGAAGGCATAGGTGATGACCGGACGCACCGACCCCGCCAGTGCGTCCACCCACCGCACGCCGGTCGGGCGCAGCGAACGATAAAGGGCCTGGGATTCGGCGATGTCGGCCTGGACGTTGATCTCTTCCAGACGCTGGGTGTGGCCCAGCCTCTGCATCTCCATCTGGCGGTCGAGGATCGCCAGTTCATGCTTGCGGTCTTGATTCTCACGGAAGAGTTTGAGCAGGTCGGGAAACAGGCTGGTAAAAAATCCCAGGGCGGAACCGAGTAGAGTGAGCATAACGTCACCTCATAAAAAAGGCCGCCTCAATGGGTGGCCGACGATGGACGGGAAGGTGGGAAAAAATCAGGCGTCGGGATCGTCGATCCCGGCCTTGCGTTCGGCCCAGGCCTGAACGGATTCAATCGAGCGAGGGCCGAGATAGGACACGGCGGCGATGAACCCGGCCGCCGCCATGCCCCCGAGCTTCAGGTATTCAGCGGCGCCCCCGGCAACTACGCCCATGCCGACGGCGATCATCAGTTCCCAGGCCAAATGCAGCGACCAGAAACGCCGCCGTCCCTTGCGCACCAGATCGGCGTGATAAAGACTGCGGCCGATCAGCGCCCACCACACGGCCCATGCGAATCCGGCCAACGTTTGCTGCATCTCGGGCGGCAGGTTGCGCCAGACCATTGTGATTCTCCTTGTCGGATCAGTTGACGTGAACACCGTCGTGCTCGCCGACGCACGAGATCTCGACCCGCTCGCCGCGCGGGCGGACGGCCAGCACGCGGGCGAACAGGCTCCAGGCGTCGCTTGGCCCGAAGGCGTAGTGGGTGCGCTCGGCCTCGCCGCCGATGTATGGTTCGATGTCGAGCGGCGCTTGCGGGACCGCCGCATCGTCGGTTTCTCCCGGCGTCACCGGATAGGGACCGGCGATGGACCCGTCGGAGCGGCGCAGCGCCAGGTAATGGGGTTGCCCTTCCGCCCATTCGAGCGGTTCGGAGGTGATCATGGTTTCCCCATCCCAGCCGACGATCTCGCCGCCCTGGCCCCAGCGCGGCATGTCGTGGACGACGGCGATCAGGTCGCCGTAGGTGGGGATCAGGCCTTCCAGTTCGGTCTGAAAGGTGATCAGCTTCCTCCGGTAGCGATTGGCGGCGGCCATGTAGAGACCCTCCCGCCCGGCATGGTTTTTATCGGTGCAGCCGGTAAGCTGGAGCCGGGCCGGTTTTTCCTCGGCGGAGTCAGGGAGCTTGGCGGTCACCTCGTCGGGCCGCCAGGTGATGGCGGAGAAGAACTCCACCGTCACCGCGTCCGCCGTCTCCTCGCCCGGCATCACATAGCGAATACGGAATGACCCCTTGGCGATGTTGCGCGGCCCGAACAGGGCCACCGGCAAGCTCTGCGGACTGTCCCTGACGATGCGCACCACCCCGCCCTGCTGGATGGGCACGGCGCGGCCGCAGCGGGCGATGCGGGTCAGCGCCTCCCACACCGTCATCGAAGTATCGAACACCCCGTCAAAATGATCGCCGCGTTGCTCCCACAGGGCATCGAGGGCCAGCAGACCGGAAAGGTCGATCCGGGCATCGGCCAGCCCGGCCCCGTAGGCGGCCCGGCAGACATCGGCGAAAGCCCAGGCGATGGAACGGGTGGGCTGTGGGAGCGACCAGCCGCTGGCCGCCGACCATGTGGGCAACTTGCGGGTGACGATGCAATTGACCATCCGCGAGGAGCGCTGGGAGAGATTATCGGTAGCTCTCATGCGGAGAGCGAGCAGCGTCACCTGCCCGTAGTCGGGCGCATCATGGAGCCAGGTTTTTAATCCCGCCCAGCGGAGTTCATGTCCGGCGCGAGAGGATGTGTCCTTGCTGTCGGTGCGCCTCAGACGCGCCTCGTAGCGGCCCGACGCGACGGCGTACTTGTAGCTCAGGCGGATCGGGGTGGTATTGGCCGCCGAATGATTTTCAGAAGCCAACAAAATCCAGTCGCCTAATGGGGCGCCGTCGTAATCGATGGCGCGAGCCTCGACCACCCAACTGGCCGAGCGAGAATCCAGCCCGCCGGAATTGTTGGCGTAGTAGAGGCCGCGAGTAAAAACGACGTCAATGCCGAGATGGGTGGCCAACGTCCCGGCATCGGCAGAAACGAACGGCCCCACCCAGCCTGTCTCGCCGCCGGTAAGCTGGTTCGGCCCCTGCAATTCCTGTCCGGCCACTTCGGGAGCGGTGGTAACGCCGGGATCAAACAGGGTAACGACGCCGCCCGGTTCGATGATCTCGTACTGAATCTCGGCAAAGTTGCCGATGTCGGTATCTTCCAAGCGGAGGGCCTCGACCTGATAGCATCCCTGGCCGATGACGTGAAGCTGATGAAGATATTGCTCGTTGCCGGCGTATTCGCTCCAGGGTTCGGCGGCGATATCGGGGTAAATTATGTGGCGGCCGTAGACCACCGGAATGGGCTGCCCCAATCTTACCTGATTGCCCTGGGACTGGAGCGAATAGGTGGGGCTGGGGCCGGGCGGACTGCCGCTGCTACCCAGCCCCCAATCGGCCGAGGGTCGGGACGGGTTCGGCGCCGGGATCAGCGCATTGACCAGGGCGCCGCCCACCATGCTGACCGCGCCCGAGATCACGGCGCCGAAAACCTGGCCAAACGTTACCGAGCCGAAGGCGAACGCCCCGGCCTCGAAGCCGAAAGCGCCGGCCAGCGCCGGGCCGAAGGCGGCGCCGGCGACGGGACCCGCTATCATGAGGGCAACCATGAGCACGGTCTTGAGCGGGTTCTTGCCGCCGCCGCCACCCCCGCCGCCGCCGCCGTGGGGCAGGGCGATAAAGCAGACCACGTCGCCGGCGCGAATGACCAGTAACGACCATTCGACGCGCAACACGGGGCGGCCATTAACAAAACAGATGGTGGGCTGGGCAAACTCGGTGATTCCTCGCCCATCGAGCCAGCCCCGGATGGTGACCGGCTTAGGAACCGCCGCCGCCTCGCGGTCACGCTCGGGCCGGAAGGCGTTGCGGACCATGACGACGACGGCAGGGCGAATCACGGACGGTCTCCGATAAATCTATAGAACCCCTCGATCCGCCAGCCATGGACGGCGAGGCTGCTCAGCGACTGGGCGACCACGCCCTTGTCGCGAACGACGTGCAGCACCCGACCGCCATCAACCGCGATCCAGACGCCGGCATGGACGGGATAACGGGCCTGGCGCATCAGCACGCCGTCGCCTTCGACGGGGTGGTCGACCAAGTCCCAGCGTTGCCGTTCCTGGTGATCGCGGAATCCACGGGCGATGGCCAACAGGGCGTCAGGATTAGGAACGGCGGGCAGGTCGCGGCCGAAGCGTTCCCGTTGCACATGGCGCACCAGCGCCCAGCAATGGAAGGAGTCCGGCCCTTCCCCGTCGGTCGCCCACGGCAGACCGATATAAGCAGCGGCCCAGTGACTCATAATATCCTCTCGTTCATTGGCGTAATTTCTTGTGGCAACGAGTCTTGCGCCATGCTAGAATTCCATCATGGACGAAGCTCCGCATACTGTGGTTGAGACGAAGGCTTTCATGGCCGAGTCCAGGCGGTGCATGACGGAAGACGAGCGGTTTGCGGCGATCTCCATGATCGCGGCCGATCCGCAATGCGGACCACGGATTGAAGGCGGCGGCGGCATTCGCAAGGTTCGTTTCGGCATAGGGGGACGCGGCAAACGCGGCGGAGTGCGGATCGTTTATTACTACCACCACGCTGAGGTTCCTGTTTTCTTGCTGACGGTGTTTGCCAAGAACGAGAAATCGGACCTTGGCCGGGTTGAACTTGCCGCTTTGGCGAAGATTGCGACAAAGTTGGCCGAAAATTACGGAGGCGCGAAATGAGCAAGAAGGCTTACGACAAGATCATGGCCGGACTGGAGGATGCCTTGGCTTATGCCAAAGGAGATGCTGGCCGTGGGATTGCCCATGTGGTCCGCGTGCCGGTCGCAGACGTCAAGGCGGCGCGCCGCAAGCTGGGCATGACCCAGGTCATTTTTGCCCGCAGCTTCGGGGTCAGCGTAGATACGGTGCGCAACTGGGAA
>Ga0156220_130_pt1 | contig 10961 bp, 7 predicted proteins | sample RifCSPlowO2_12_FD_107868 | JGI IMG/M metagenome (GOLD analysis project Ga0156220, IMG submission 107868) | Rhodospirillales bacterium RIFCSPLOWO2_12_FULL_58_28 | reverse complement strand
CCGGAGGCCGTCGGGAGGTGGTGGGCGCACCAGGACTCGAACCTGGGACCCGCTGATTAAGAGTCAGCTGCTCTGCCAACTGAGCTATGCGCCCCCTGAAGGGGACGCAGCCTTAGCAAAGTCGCGGACGTTTGTCGATATGTTCGTGAGAGGGGAAACTTTAAAGTTCTTCTCCGGCGCCGCGTCGTCCGATCTGAACATCCCTGTGCACATACACATTAAGCAAAAGTCCGAAACCGAAAAGCAGCGACAACATCGCCGTTCCACCGTACGAGATCAGCGGCAGCGGCACCCCCACTACCGGGATCAAGCCCATTACCATGGCGATATTGATGAACACATAAAGGAAAAAGGTAGTAGTCACTCCAAGGCCGACGAGGCGGCCGAACTGGCTGCGGCAACGCAGTGAAATAGCAAAGCCGTACACCAGAATCATGGTGTACAGGCAGAGAAGGGCCAAGCCGCCGATCAGGCCGAATTCCTCGGCGAGCATGGTGAAAATGAAGTCAGTCTGTTTCTCCGGCAGGAAATTCAGGTGGCTTTGGCTTCCCATCATGAACCCCTTGCCGAAGATGCCTCCCGAACCGAGAGCGATTTTCGATTGGATAATGTGATAACCGGACCCCAACGGATCGCTTTCCGGATCAAGGAACGTCAATATCCGCTTTTTCTGGTAGTCCCTGAGAAAGTGCCAGATCACCGGCGCCGCGCCGATGGCGGTCAGCGCCAGGAGTCCGAACTTCCATAATCTCACCCCGGCCATAAAGAAAATCGAGGCGCCGGCGATAATCAGCATCAGCGCAGTACCCAGGTCCGGCTGACGCAACACCAAAACCGAGGGTATGGCCAACAGCACAAGCGGAGGAATCAGGGACAGAGAACGACTGATGTCATCAATGCTGCTGCCGTGAAAATAACGGGCCAGCGTCAGCACCATGACGATCTTCATCAACTCTGACGGTTGCAGATTGATGAATCCGAAATCGATCCAGCGTTGCGCTCCCATCCCCACCGATCCGCTGAACTCGACGGCCACCAGCAACAGCAGCGTCAGCACATAAAAAGCATACGCATAACGCAGCCACAGGCGAATGTCGGTCAGCGCCACCATCAGCATCAGCACCATGCCGACCCCGAAGCGCATCATCTGGCGCGAAGCCCAGGGATCGATATTGCCGGTTCCGGCCGTCCCGCCGCCTGCGGAATAAAGCATGGCGAAGCCGACGCCGGCGGTGGCGCAGACAAGCAGAACAAAAATCCACTGAATCTGCCATAGTTTCTGCATAAGCGTCAGTTCGGTTCGATGCAGGCCGTGTTCTTCCATTGCCTATGCCCCGCTACCCACGGCTTCGCCGGCCGGTTGCTCCACTCCGCGACCGGCCGAGTTGCGAACCTGGGCTTCGATCAGGACATCGCGGCCGATGGGCGCCGCCACCTTCGAGCCGCCGCCGCCGTGTTCCACCACCACGGACACCGCATAACGGGGAGCTTTCAGCGGCGCATAACCGACGAACAGCGCATGGTCCCTTTCCTTCCAGGGCAGGTCTTCATTCTTGCGTACGCCTTGTTCACGTTCGGCGCTGGAAATACGGCGGACCTGAACGGTGCCGGTCTTGCCACCCATTTCGTAGCCGGGCCTGTCGATGCGCGCATTAAAGGCGGTGCCTCTGGGATCGTTGACGACAGATTCCATTCCGTCGCGGATCAGCGCCACATGCGCCGGAGACAAATCCATGCTCACTTGCGAAACAGGATTGTTATTAATCACGGCGCCGGAGGTTTTAACGCTGCCGGTCAGGTGCGGCACAACCGCGAAACCGCCGTTAACCAGACGCGCCGTCATCACCGCCAGTTGCAGGGGAGTCGCCAGCATGTATCCCTGGCCGATTCCGGCAATCATGGTCTCGCCCGACTGCCAGGGTATGCCCATAACGGCGCGCTTCCAGTCATGAGTCGGCATCAATCCCGGCTGCTCGCCGGGTAAATCAATTCCCGACAACTGCCCCATCCCCAGACGCTTGGCCATGGCCGAGATGCGGTTGATTCCGGTGCGCAGCGCCGTATCGTAGAAGAAAACGTCACAGGATTCGGTAATGCCCTTATCCAGATCGACGACGCCGTGGCCGCCCTTTTTCCAGCAGTGGAACTTGGCGTCTCCCAGTTCGATGTAGCCACGGCAGAAAACCTCGCTTTTGGGAGTGATGACTCCCTTATCCAGCGCCGCCAGCGCCACCACCATCTTGAATGTGGAGCCTGGAGAATAATTGCCGCTGATCGACTTGTTGGTCAGCGGCGACCTGACGTCGGAAACCATATCTTTCCATTGATCGGAACTTAGGCCTTTATTGAAGGCGTTGGGGTCAAAGCCGGGCGTCGAGGCCATGGCCAGGATGTCGCCGTTATGCACGTCAATGACGACCACCGCCGCGCTTTCATCGCCCAGCCGCCGGCTGACCATTTGTTGCAGACCCAGATCAATGGTCAGGCTGACCTCGGCGCCGGGCTGACCATCCTGGCGGGAAAGCTCGCGGATCACCCTTCCCAGCGCGTTGACTTCCACCTGGGAACTGCCGCCCGTGCCGCGCAACGCTAGATCATGGATTTTCTCAATGCCTGATTTACCGATGCGAAAGCCCGGCAATTCCAGCAACGGATCATTACCTGTTTCATTCTCGGAAACGGCGGCCACATACCCCAGAATATGAGCGGTATCAACGGCATGGGGGTGGTGCCGGCTCTGTCCGACGTCGATGGTGATTCCGGGAAGGTCCGGCGAGTTGACCTCGATGCTGGCCACTTCATCCCAATTCAGGTTCTCGCGCAGGGTGACCGGAACGAAACTGCGCTGGCGCCGGATATCGCGCATAATTCGCCGACGCTCACCGGGGCCGATGCTGATGATCGAGCCGAGAACGTCCAGCATCGCCTCGGCGTCCTTGACGTCCTCGGCATTCAGGACCACGCGGTAATTGCGCTGATTGACCGCCATCGGCTCGCCGTAACGGTCAACGATGCGTCCACGCGGCGGCGGCAACAGCCTCAGATTGATGCGGTTATCCTCGGCCAGCGTCGCATAGCGCTCGGACTCTATCGCCTGCAGGTAATACATGCGCCCGACCAACGCCGACAACAGCGCCAGCTTGCCGCCCGCCAGCATGAAGGCGCGTCGGTTGAAAAGTTTATGGCGATCACTGTCTCTCAGCATTTTAGTCTTGCTTAAGAAAGGTTTGCTGCCAACGCAGGAACACCCAGGCAACCGGCGGGAAACAGCCCAGCGTCACCAGATACTGGAAGAATGCCGCGTCGGGAGTAACCGGCGTCATGTTGTAAATCGAGATCAATATCCAGCTTGCCAGAGCCGCGCCTCCCGCCACCAGGGCGAAACCCAGCCACACGACGGCAAAAGACTTGCCGGCGAAAAACCGTTGTTGCGAGCGCACAACGCCATGGACGCCGAGAAACACAACCGCGCTGATTCCGATCGGTATGCCGGTCAGGATATCCTGCAATATCCCGATGATGAAGACCGCATAGGCCGGCATCAACTCCGGCCGGTTTATGGTCCAGTGATGGATGGCCATCAGCGGCAGCAGCGGAATCACCCTGGCATATCCGGGAACGTAAAACGGCACGACGCCGGCCAAAACCAGGATCAATGTCAGTCCGAAAGGCGTTAACCGGCGCGCCCAGACATCCAGGCGATGCCAGAACGAAGGCCTCATGGCGTCTTCTTCTCGCCTCCGGCGTCCTTGACTCGAATCTCGGCGGCGGGCGCCGGCGACGGCTCTATTTTAACACCGCTTCCAAAATCGACTATGCGGACATATTCAAGGTGGCTGCGAGTCATAAAAGTCTGGATTTCTATGCCGTTATCGCTGACCGAAGCGACCACGCCGATCGGCAGCCCCGGAGGAAACACGCCGCCGTGACCCGATGTGATGATGCGCTGGCCGGGCGATACTTCTACGCCTTGCGGCAAATGGATCAGTCGCGGACGCTCCGTGTTGTTGCCGGCCATGATGGCGCGGGTGCGCGTTTGTTCAATCAACACCGGGATATGCGAGTTAAGATCGGTAATCAGCAACACCCACGATGAACGGCCGCCGACGCCGGCGATGCGGCCGACCAGCCCCTCGCCGGTAATCACCGGCTGATCTTTCTTTATTCCGCCCGGTTCGCCGACATTGATCAGCAGATTATGCGCGAAGACGCCGCCTGTGTCGGCGACAACCCGGGCGGTCACATAGCCGGCGAGAGGATCGGGGGTAAATTTGAGAAGATCGCGCAAGGCGTTGTTTTCCGCCTCCAGACGACGGGCGGCGGTCTGCCATTGCAAAAGACGCCGGTTGTCCTCATGCAATTGCATGTTTTGAGACCTTATGTCGGCCAGTTCGTTAATCTGGCTGACTATATCGGTGATCGTGGCGACGGGGCGTGAAGCGGCGTCAAGGATGGGGGCGACGGCATCGGTCACCTGAACGCGGAAGCGTTCCATCAGCACCAGATCGGCTTTGCCCAGCAGCATCAGGGCGAACGCAAACACGACCAATCCGGCGTAGGAAAACCTGCGGGCCAGATTTTTGATCGGAGCCGCAACGCGCGGGACCGGGCGCAGCCGTTCGTTCAATCCGCCCTCCTGAAAATAAATCGGGCAGGTAATCCGACGTTGTACAGAGTATTTATAGCAGTCATTTCTTAATTAAAGTTACCAATAAAAGTTAATACATGCTTGTCAGAACATGCTTTAACTTCTTCATTTCTTCCAGGGCGCGTCCGGTGCCGAGCACGACGCATGACAGGGGGTCGTCAGCGATAGAGACCGGCAATCCGGTGGCGTGCCTCAGCACATAGTCGATGTTGCTGAGCAGGGCGCCGCCGCCGGTAAGCACAATGCCTTTGTCAACGATATCGGCGGCCAGTTCGGGCGCGGTGTGTTCAAGGGCAACCTTGACCGCCTCAACGATGGCGCCTACCGGCTCGGCCAGACTTTCGGCGATCTGACGCTCGCTGATAATCAGTTCCTTGGGTACGCCGTTCATCAGGTCGCGGCCCTTGATTTCCATGGTCCTGCCTTCCCCTTCTTCCGGGGGACAGGCGGAGCCTATTTCTTCCTTGATGCGTTCGGCGCTGCTTTCGCCGACCAGGAGGTTATGGTTACGGCGGATGTAGCCGATAATGGCCTCGTCCATCTTGTCGCCGCCGACCCTTACCGAGCGGGCGACGACAATGCCGCCGAGACTCAGCACCGCGACCTCGGTAGTGCCGCCGCCGATATCAACCACCATCGAGCCGGTAGGCTCGGTTACCGGCAATCCGGCCCCGATAGCCGCCGCCATCGGTTCCTCGATCAGGAAGACGCGCCTGGCGCCGGCGCTCTCCGCCGATTCCTGGATGGCCCGGCGTTCAACGGCGGTGGAGCCGGAGGGTACGCAGATGATAACCATGGGGCTGGCGAAACTGCGCCGATTGTGGACCTTGCGGATAAAGTACTTGATCATTTCCTCGGCGACTTCGAAGTCGGCGATAACGCCGTCACGCAAGGGACGGATGGCGTTGATATTTCCCGGCGTGCGGCCGAGCATCTGCTTGGCTTCCTCGCCGACGGCGAGCACATGCTTTTTGCCCTTGATATCGGCGATGGCGACGACCGACGGCTCGTTGAGCACGATCCCCCTGCCCTTCACATAGACAAGGGTGTTCGCCGTTCCCAAATCGATCGCCATGTCGGCTGACAGAAAGCCGAAGAGTCTGGAAAACATTAGCCCTGCACCTTATTCCCGATCAAAAGCAGTCCCTTTATAAAAAATTGTCGCGCTCAGGGCTAGGGCCAAAACCCATTAAATTCGTGAAATTCTGTGACATCAAAATGACCGAGGGGCAAGGAGAATCGGCGAAGGCGGGCTTAAAAGCCCCCGGCGAGCCGATTTTCCGCCGCCCATTCGGTCATTCTGATGTCACCCTTCTCGGGCGCGGCAGAAAAGGCGACCGGACGTCTTCAAAGGCCTCAACCGTAGCAAATACTACGCTTTTCGGCCTTTTCATAGCCGGGCCGCCTTTTCTGCTTCGCGCAGAATTCATGAATTTAATGAGTCTTGGCCCTAAGCCGAAAGCGCCGGCAAAGACGATTTATCTTCATTTGCCGATAATTTTGTTTAACGCATTAACATACGCCTTGACCGAGGCCACCATGGTATCGGTGTCGGCGCCCAGCCCGTTGACCGACTTTCCGTCAAGTTCCAGACGCACGGTTACCTCGGCCTGGGCGTCGGTTCCTTCGGTAACGGCGTGAACCTGATAGAGCCGCAACACCGCCTCATGAGGAAACAGCTCCTTGATGCAGTTAAAGGCGGCGTCAACGGGACCGCTGCCGACGGACGAGCATTCCTTGAGCTTGCCGTCGATCAGCAGGCTCAACTCGGCTGTCGGCGGGCGGTGTTTGGTGCCGCACTTTATCTCCAATGAAATCATCCGCATACGGTCGTTGACGCGCAATACCTCGTCATCGACCAGGGCGATGATGTCATCGTCGAAAATCTCCTTTTTCTTGTCGGCCAGATCCTTGAAACGCCTGAAAGCGTCGGTTATGGCGCCGGCGCCGAGGTCATAGCCCATATCCTTCAGCTTCACGGCGAAGGCATGGCGTCCCGAGTGCTTGCCCATGACCAGCCTGGACTCGTTCAACCCCACCGATTCAGGGGTCATGATCTCGTAGGTTTCGGCGTTCTTCAACATGCCGTCCTGATGGATGCCCGACTCATGGGCAAAGGCGTTGGCGCCGACGACAGCCTTGTTGGGCTGCACGGCGAAGCCGGTAATCGAGGAGACCAGCCGCGAGGCCTTCATGATATGCTCGGTCTTGATTGCCGAGTGGAACGGCATCAGGTCATGGCGGGTGCGCAGAGCCATGACCACCTCTTCCAGGGCGGCGTTGCCGGCGCGTTCGCCGATGCCGTTGATGGTGCATTCCACCTGACGGGCGCCGGACCGGACCGCCGCCAGCGAGTTGGCCACCGCTAGGCCCAGGTCATTATGACAATGCACCGAGATTACCGCCTTGTCGATGTTGGGCACCCGCGAAAACAGCATGGCGATCAGCGCCGCGTACTCATCCGGCAGGGCGTAGCCCACGGTGTCGGGGATATTTATGGTCCCGGCCCCGGCTTTGATGGCGCTTTCCACGCAACGGCACAGGAAGTCGTGCTCGGTGCGCGAGCCGTCCTCAGCCGACCATTCGACATCGCCGCATAAATTTCGGGCCAGAGTGACGCTGTCGATAACCGCCTGATGGACCTGATCAGGCGCCATCTGCAACTTGTGCTTCATGTGCAGCGGACTGGTCGAAATAAAGGTGTGAATGCGTCCGCGTTCGGCCTTCCTGACGGCTTCGGCGCAGCGTTCGATATCCTTGGCGACGGCGCGGGCCAGTCCGCAGACGGTCGAGTTGATGATCGTGTTGGCGATCTCGCGCACCGCCGCGAAATCACCGTCCGAGGCAATCGGGAAGCCGGCTTCGATGATATCGACCCCCATTCCTTCCAGGGTCTTGGCGATGCGCAGCTTTTCCTCAAGGTCCATCGACGCCCCCGGCGATTGTTCGCCGTCGCGCAGGGTGGTGTCAAAAATGATTATCCGGTTACTCATGGAATTGTCCTCTTCTCAACTTAGGGCCAAGACAAAGTCGCGGCGACGGAGTCCTAGGGGCGCCTTAGTCGACGCAGGGCATTTCCACGATTAACGGCCATAGCCTAAACCATAATTCATTTCAAGAAATACAGATAACATATATAGAGATAGGGACTATTTTAAAATGTCAACAGACTTATTAATCAGGACCTTCCCCAAAAATTTCAGCAAAAGCCGAGTGTAAGCTGCGGCCACCTTGGCGTCTTTGCGTCTTCGCGTGAACAGACCATGTTTCACGCGAAGACGCAAAGACGCGAAAGCATAATGAAAGGTAAGCCGTTTCATTACCATCATTGCGAGCGGAGCAAAGCAATCCGGATGGCGGCAACGAAGAATGGATTGCTTCGTCTTGCTTCGTCGCTCCGCTTCTCGCAATCCTCGCAAAGACGGGCGGCGGGAAGAGTCTCCCCGTAATTGTAGGGTTTCGATTTGACTTTCTTGTAATTAACCCATACCATCGCATAATTGTCACTGATTAATATCGTGTTCCCGGCGGCATGTTGCGCCCGATAACAAGGCGGATTGTCATGCGTTTGTTGTATCGGATTGATGGAATCCCCACATATCACCTGTGGCATAGGAATTGCTGGGGGGGGGAGTCCCGTCGCATAACCCTTTCGGGAGCGTGGCATGAGTTTCATCGCTCGCGCATATGGCCTTCATTTTTTAGCGATCATCGCCTTGATCGCGGCGGGCGTTTTTGTTCTTGACGTGTCGTTTCCCCTGGGGATAGCCGCCTGCGTGCCTTACATCGCCCTTGTGCTGACCGGATTATGGCACCCCCGACGCAATTTTGTATTTGTCCTGGCGGCTACAGGCTCTGTCTTGACCGTTCTCGGGTATTTTTTCTCGGCGCCGTACGAAATCGACTGGATGGTTCTGACCGACCGGGGACAGACCATTCTGGTAATCTGGATAACGGCGGCTCTCTGTTATCGGCGCAAGGGATGGGAAGCGGAGCTGGAGGCCCGCATCCAGAGGCGCACCATGGAGTTGAGCAAAGAGATCGACAAACGGAAAAGCATGGAGATAATTATCCATAGAAATGAAGTAATGGCGAGCTTTCCGGAGGAAAACCCCAGCCCGTTGCTGATGTTCACGCAAGACGGCAGACTTTCTTATGCCAACAAGGCGAGCGCGCCTCTGCTGGATTATTTCAAATTCGGGATCGATCAACCGGCGCCTGAGGAATGGCGCCTGATCTTTGCCGAACTTCTTAAATCCGCCCGCACTTCGGAAACGCCTGAAGTTTACATGGAATGCGTCTGCGGTGAATCGGCATTTTCCTTACTCTTTATGAAAATGCGATTATCTTTTATACATATGCGCTCACCTTACGGCATCAAGGTTTACGGACGCAGCATCACCAAGCGCAAACATGCCGAAGCGGCCATGCTCGCCGCCAAGGAACAGTATCAGGACCTTTATGAAAACGCCCCGAGCGCCTACTGCTCGATCAGTTACGAAAACGGGTTGATCGTGCGCCACAACGCCGCTTTTATTCATTTGTTCGGATACGAACATGATGAACTGGCGAATATGACGCTTTTCGACCTCTACGCCCATCCGCTGGATGATAATCTTAAGGACGAAGAATTGTCCACGCTCCCCAACGAAGAGCGGGAAACCGGATGGATCGAACGACAGATGCGCCGCAAGAACGGGGAGATTATTTGGGTCAGCCTTTCGGGCAAGCCCGCAAAGATCGCCGACGGAGAGACAGCAAAATTCAGGTTAATTATCACCAACATTACCGAGTTGGTGCAAACCCGACATGATCTGATAGAACAGAAATTACATCTTTCCAATTATGCGGAGGAACTCAAGGCCAATACCCAGAGCCTTGAGGCGTCTTTCGAGGAATTAAAAATACAGCGCGACAAGGCCGAAGCCGCCGGCCTCGCCAAATCACAGTTCCTCAACACCATGAGCCACGAACTTCGCACGCCCCTGAACGCCGTCATGGGGTTCTCGGCAATAATGATCAAACAAACGTTCGGGCCGCTCGGTTCGCCCCTGTACGCGGAATACGCCAAGGATATTTATCAGAGCGGGAGCGACCTTCTCTCCATGATTGAAAACATTCTTGAAATGTCCAAAATCGACGCGACGGAATGCCGGATTCACCGGGAAGCGTTTATCCTTGCGGATTTGACATCGGAAGTCTTCGCGTCGGTTAAAGGCAGGGCCGATGAGAATAAAATTTCCCTGATCAACGAAATTTCACCGGAACTTCCGCTGCTTTTTGCCGATAAAAAGGCGATCAGGCAGATATTGATCAACCTGATCGTTAATGCGATTAAATTCTCTCATGAGGGCGGCGCCGTCGTGGTTGCGGCTAAGGCATTGACGCCGCACTTTAATATTACCGTCACGGATACCGGCGTCGGCATTTCCGGGGAGAACATTTCGACGGCGATGGAGCCGTTTTCACAAATCGAACGTAGTAACCATAAAAAACAGGAAGGAATGGGTCTCGGGTTGCCCCTGTGCAAGGCGTTGACGGAACTTCACGGAGGCGAATTGCGCATTGACAGCGAACTCGGCAAGGGTACGAAAGTTACGGTAACGCTGCCCGTTTCCACGCAAATCACATGGTCCCCCTCGATGAGCGTCGGGATTGCCGTCCTCGACTCCGACCACAAAATTCTTCTGGCGGTGATTGACCGGCTGGTTGCCTCCTCGTGGGTGGGCGACGGCCATAAAGTCGTCAAGGACGCGATTGAGGCGCTGTCCGTCTTTGGAGAAATTCACCTCGGCATTGAAGAAGTATTGATGGACGCCCTGGAATATCCCGACGCCGAGGAGCACAAGGCGGAACATGAAAAATTCCGTAGCTGGGTGAGCGATCTGAAAAAAAATTACGGTGAACGAAAGAACCCCCATGAAATTGCGGAGATCGGCGATTACCTTGGAAAGTGGTTCATCCATCACATCTTGACTGTCGATAAGGCGTACAGTGAATTCTTCGATCATAAGGCGGAGGACGTTTCGACCCGCCTCGCTGATTACATAGGCGTGATGAGAACCCTGAATTACACGGGCGCGAAGAAAGCCTTGGAGGATCGACAATGCCCGATGTAATGCCAACGGCCCCATGACAGCCCCCTGCGCTTTCCCCTCCTTACCAAGGAGGGGTATACCCCCTAACGCCCGGCGCGTTGACCGGGACAAGCACTGTTTTATGAACCACATAGCGTAATTCCGGTGGTCACTCTCCCGAGCCTATAATGCGGGGTCGCGCAACAGCGCCCCAATAGGCAAACATAGGAGAGTGA
>Ga0156220_163_pt1 | contig 13050 bp, 19 predicted proteins | sample RifCSPlowO2_12_FD_107868 | JGI IMG/M metagenome (GOLD analysis project Ga0156220, IMG submission 107868) | Rhodospirillales bacterium RIFCSPLOWO2_12_FULL_58_28 | reverse complement strand
CGGTGAAGACTTCGGAGACAACCGTGTTCCCGGTGAAGGACAAAAGAAAGGTTCGGAAGAGCTTGACGGCAGAACCGGAATTAGACAACAGAGGCACTGAGACACAGAGGAAGATAGAAAAAAAGAAAAAGCAGGAAGAAAACTTCGCTTAATCTTCTCTGCGCCTCTGTGCCTCTGTGTCAAAACACACAGGCTAACTCCCCCTTGGAAAGGGGGAGGATTTTAAAGCATGGGGCTGTCCGTGATTTGTAACTCAATCTCCCTGAAGCCGTTGCTCTCTCCGTCCGCCATGAAAGCGGCGATCCCGGCGGCCTTGCCGTTGATCACCGAGACGATCACCCACGCCAGCTCCGGCTCGAAGGCCATCTTGCGGTCATACTCGGAAGGCCGGGCCGGGCGGTCGGGGTGGGAGTGGTAATGGCCGATTATGCGCTCGCCGCTTTTCTGCAATTCGCGCATAAGGGCGAAGCGCAATCCGGGATCAACCTCGAAGCGGTTATCGGCGTTTTCTTCGGTGACATTGGGGCTGGGCGCCGTCCGCGTCACCGTCTGCCCGCTTCCCGTCAGCAGGCCGCAGCACTCCGCCGGGTAGGCGGCCTCGGCGGCGGCGGTGATTTGCTCCCGCAGGGAAGGAGACAGGCGAATCACGGCGCAGGCTTGATATGCAGCGTTCCCTGCACTACGCCTTTATGGAGGTCAAAGACGATGACGCTCTCGCACGGAGGGCCGGCGGGTCCGATTTGCAGGAACAGATGTCGGCCCATGGCCGGGGGCATGGCGGCGACATGGCAACCTGCGGGCAAGGGAACATCCACGTCGCCGAAGGGTTTGGATGGTTCCCTGTTCTGGCGGCGGGATGCCCGCGCCGCTTTCGAATCCGTTTCGGCTTTCACGGGCGCCGGAGCGACATCGGGGCCGTTCGCCTGATTGTATAAACCATAAATGAGGAGCGTGACGCCGATGACGATCAACGCTCCCATCGAGATAACAAGGAACTTGAGGCCCCGCATGATGTTGCTCCGGTCTGTTGAAGGATGATCGATATGCCTTCGCCATTCACTTATACCGTTCCCGTACCCGGAGACAAGGCCGGCATGCGCCTGGACAAGTTTCTCGCCGACGCCCTGCCTTCGTTGTCGCGCACCCGCATCAAGGCGCTGATCGAGGCGGGGCAGGTTGCCGGAGCAGGCAATGATCCGGCCTATAAGATCAGAGAATCTCAGTCCTTTACCATCGCCGTTCCGGCCCCTGATTCGGCGACGCCTCATCCCGAGGCCATTCCCCTCAACGTGATTTACGAAGACGACGACATCATCGTTATCGACAAACCGGCGGGGCTGGTGGTTCATCCGGCGCCTGGCCATCGCGGCGGCACGCTGGTCAACGCCCTGCTCGCTCACTGCGGGGAAAACCTGTCAGGCATCGGCGGCGCCGGACGTCCCGGCATCGTCCATCGTCTGGACAAAGACACCAGCGGCGTGATGGTGGCCGCCAAGAATGACGACGCTCATCGCTGCCTGGCGGAACAGTTCGCCGGGCATAATCTGGAAAGAGCCTACTACGCCTTGGTGTGGGGCGTTCCCAACCCGCGCCGGGGCGAGATCGAAGGCAATATCGGCCGCAATCCGGTTAACCGCAAGAAAATGGCGGTGGTCAGACAGGGCGGAAAACCGGCGCTGACCCGCTATCAGGCGCTTAAGTCTTACGGAACCCTGGCCTGTCTGGTCGAGTGCCGGTTGTTCACGGGCCGCACCCATCAGGTCCGCGTTCACATGACCGCCCTCGGCCATCCCGTTATCGGCGATCCGCTGTACGGCGGAGGCGTGAAAAACCGCCTCAAAGACGCTCCCGAGACGCTGAAACAGATAGTCTCCGCCTTTAATCGTCAGGCGCTTCACGCTTATCTGCTGGGGTTCACCCATCCGAAGACTATGGAAAAGCTGGTGTTTAACAGCGTTTTATCTAATGATATAAATGAGTTATGCCGTGAATTAGACGTAAGATAAAATACTTTACTAAATTACATAGTTATGATATTATCTACCCTGTCAAATATCTTCGGCAGGCGGGGAGGCTGCGAAACGAGGGGATAACAAGGAGTGTTGTCGCATGGGTACGTTTACGCTCGGACTTGATGTCTCTCCCGAAAGAAATCTTTCCCGCTACCTTAATGAAATCCGGAAGTTCCCGATGCTCGCCGCCGAGGAGGAACTTGCCCTCGCCCGTTCCTGGCGCGACCGTCAGGATATCGAGGCTTCCCACAAGCTGGTGACCAGCCACCTGCGTCTGGTCGTCAAGATCGCCACGGGTTACAAGGGTTATGGCCTGCCGCTGGGGGAACTCATCGCGGAAGGCAATATCGGAATCATGCACTCGGTCAAGCGCTTCGATCCGGAGCTGGGTTTCCGTTTTTCAACCTACGCCATGTGGTGGGTCCGCGCCGCCGTTCAGGAGTACATTCTTCGCTCCTGGTCGCTGGTCAAGATCGGGACGACGGCGGCCCAGAAAAAACTGTTCTTCAATCTTCGCAAGATGAAAACCCGCATCGGGGCCATGGACGAAGGCGATATGTCGCCCGCGCAGGTCGCCTCCATCGCCGAGCGCCTCAAGGTCTCCGCGCAGGAGGTGATAAACATGAACCGCCGGTTGTCGGCGCCCGACAGCTCGCTGAACGCTCCGCTGCGCGACGAGGAAGACGGAGAATGGCAGGACAGGCTGGTTGATGATAAAAGCAACCAGGAGGAAACCCTGGCCGGAGCGCAGGAGTTTGCCGTCCGCCATGAGCTTCTGGCCGCCGCCATGGGAGAGCTTTCACAACGCGAGTCTTTCATCTTCACCGAACGGCGGATGAAGGAAGACCCGTCAACCCTTGAGAACCTCAGCCGGCAATTCAACATTTCCCGCGAGCGCGTCCGCCAGATCGAGGTTATGGCTTTCAATAAAGTCCGGAAGTCGGTCAAAAACGCCGCCGCCGGCCGGCGTCTTAGCTGCTGAGGGGGGCTGGGCTGCCTTCCAAGATTATCAATGATTAACCCGGAGAACTTCTGTATCCTCCCGGAGTTGTTGACGAGGATGCCATGATCATCACCGAAACCGATTTGGCCGCCATGGTCCGCTCCATAGTCGATGCCGTACAGCCGGAGCGGATCATTCTCTTCGGCTCCTCCATGGCGCGGGGAGAAGCCACCGAGGAGTCTGACATCGACCTGCTGGTGATGGAGCGGGAGGGATTCACGGGGCGGAGCCGTTGGCGGGAACTGCAAGCCATCCGCAAGGCGATTGCCGATTTCCGAATTTCAAAGGACATACTGCTCTACAGCCGGGACGAAGTAGTCCGCCGGCAACGCTCCATGAATCACATCGTCGCCCACGCCATGAAGGAAGGGAGACTCCTTTATGAGCGATCTTGAACAGGCGGCAACGTTTCGACTCATGGCGGGCAGGCCACCGCGACATTGGTGGGAAGGTTTCCCCACCACGTTGACCGCCTCCTTAGCCGCTGATCGGGGGTGGTGGAGCCGAGGGGAATCGAACCCCTGACCTTCGCATTGCGAACGCGACGCTCTCCCAACTGAGCTACGGCCCCGATCGGTGCGGATAATGGGTTTCGTCTTAGGCGGCTGTCAAGGTCCTCCTTGCGCCGTAAACATTGAGAAGCTAGGTTAGCGCCCGCTCTCATCCGTTTGGAATTAACGCCATGGACATCGTATCAGGCCCCCTGCTCAGACTGATCTTCATGATTATCGACCTCTACATCTGGGTGGTCGTGATCGGGGTTGTCCTGAGTTGGCTTTCCGCTCTCAACATCGTCAACATGCACAACCGGTTCGTCTTCATGGTGGGCGATTTCGTTTTCCGGGTGACCGAGCCGGCGCTGCGTCCGATCCGCAGGGTTCTGCCCGACATGGGCAGTTTCGATCTGTCGCCGGTGGCGCTGATTTTTCTCCTTATCTTCGCCCAGGATATGTTGTCGCAGGTGATTGCAAAATTTGGTTCATAAAGCGTCTCCTTTCACCGCCGCCCCCTCGGGCGTCAAGGTCAATGTCAAGCTGGCTCCCAAAGCCGGCCATAACCGGATTTCCGGCTTTGCCGACGACGCCGACGGCAACTGCGTTCTCAAGGCTTCCGTTACCGCCGCGCCGGAAGGCGGCAAGGCCAACGCCGCGCTGATAAGGATGCTGGCCAAGGAATGGGGGCTGCCTAAAACCTCTCTGGAAGTCGCCGTCGGCGCCTCCGGCCGCCGCAAAACATTGTTCATCAAGGGCGACGCCGAAATGCTTGGCCGACGGCTCAATCAGTGGGCGGATAACGCCCGTGAGTAACGCCGTGATTATTGACGGCAACGCCCTGGCCGCCGACCTGAGACGGCGGATCGCCGCCGAGGTCGCCAGGCTCGGCCTGACGCCGGGGCTGGCGGTGGTGCTGGTCGGCGATGATCCGGCAAGTCAGGTCTATGTGCGCAACAAGCTCAGGATGACCGCCGAGGTCGGCATGGTTTCGTTCGAAAATCTTCTTCCCGCTGAAACCGGCGCACAGGAACTGCTCCGGTTGATCGCCGACCTCAACAACGACGGCAAGGTCAACGGCATCCTGGTGCAGCTTCCTCTGCCGGCTCATATCGGCGCCGAGGCGGTGCTTAACGCCATCGACCCGGCCAAGGATGTGGACGGTTTCCATGTGATCAACGCCGGGAGGCTGGCCGCCGGCATTGCCGAGGCCATGGTTCCATGCACCCCGCAAGGCTGCATCATGATGCTCAAGGCTCACCTGGGGAATCTTTCAGGCCTCAAGGCCCTTGTCCTGGGCCGTTCCAATATTGTCGGCAAGCCGATGGCGGCTTTGCTGCTGCGCGAGAACTGCACGGTCACCATCGCCCATTCCAAGACCCGCGATCTGGCCGGGGAATGCCGCCAGGCCGATATTCTGGTCGCCGCCTCCGGCGCGGCGCGAATGGTCAAGGGCGACTGGATCAAGCCCGGCGCCGTCGTTATCGATGTCGGCATCGTCCGCGTTCCGGCCCCGGAAAAAGGCGAAGGCAAGACCAGACTGGTCGGCGACGTGGACTTCGAGGCGGCGCTCAAGACGGCCGGCGCCATCACGCCGGTACCGGGGGGAGTCGGCCCGATGACCATCGCCTGCCTGCTTCGCAACACCCTGATTGCCGCCTGCCGCCAACATGGCCTGGAAGACCCGAATATCTGATGGAGCTAAACGCCCTGATTTTTGACGTTGACGGCGTTTTGGCCGATACCGAGGAGGCCCATCGCCGGGCTTTCAACGCCGCCTTCGCCGAACTTGGACTCGGCTGGGCGTGGGACCAAAAGCTGTATGCGCGGCTGTTGGCGGTCGCCGGAGGAAAGGCGCGCATCCGCCATTACCTTAAGCAGATCGGTCAGGATCGATCGGCCGGCCCCGAGGGTGACGAGCGCGTCGAGCGCATCCACGAACTGAAAACGAAAATCTATGCCGACCTGCTCGCCGGGGGCGGCGTCGGCTTGCGTCCCGGCGTCGAACGGCTGATCCGTGAAGCCCACGACCGGGGAATGCGCCTGGGCATCGCCACCACCACCGGCCCGGCCAACATCGTCGCCCTGTTCAGGAACACTATCGGCGGCGGGGCGCTGAGATGGTTTGACGCCATCGGCGCCGGAGGACGGGTGCAAAATCTGAAACCGTCGCCCGATATTTATCGTTGGGTGCTTGATATCCTGGGGCTTGATCCCGCCGCCTGTCTCGCCATTGAAGACTCATCAAACGGCCTGAAGGCGTGCCGGGGCGCCGGCATCGGCGCGGTGATCACCACTACCGGCTACACGCATGACGAAGACTTCTCCGGGGCCGTCGCCGTTCTCAGCGATCTGGGCGAACCGGACAGCCCCTTTGAGATCAGGCAAGGAGACGCTTTCGACAAAAACTATGTGGACGTCGATTTGTTGCGGCGGTGGCACAAAAAGTTTGAAAGCTCGGGCCGTCCGCCGTAAGCTTCATCCGTTCCGTTATTTTTAATCGCTCGGCGATAAGGGATAAATGACCATGAGGTTGGCGCTGATTATTGCTTTTACGCTTGTTGCCGCTATCGGCGGCTCCCTTCCCGCCGCCGCCCATATTACGGACGCGGTGGCCGGCGGCTGGACGGCGGGACTGACCCATCCCTTGTCGGGGCTTGACCATGCGCTGGCCATGTCCGCCATAGGCGTATGGGCGGCTCAGATCGGGCAACGCTCGATTTGGCTCCTTCCCCTGTCGTTCCTTGCGGCATTAGCCGTCGGCGCGACCGCCGGCATGCTCGGCGTCGCCTTGCCGGGCGTTGAATTCGGCGTCGCCGGATCGGCGGCGGCTTTAGGTCTGCTGATTGCCCTGGCGATCAAGCCGGAAATAACGGCGGGCGTCTCGGCGGTTGCCCTGTTCGCGTTGTTCCATGGGCTTGTTCATGGCGCCGAACTGCCGTCGGCGGCTTCCCCCGTATCCTACATGGCGGGGTTCCTCGCCGCCTCGACGGGAATTATTGCCGTCGGCCTGCTTGCCGGCCATGCCTTGCGCAATCCTGTCGCTCTAAGTAAATCACGTTGATTTATGGCGGAGTTCTTACTACCGTAGAGGCAGTCGGGCGCTCTGGGGTTAATCAGTGAGGATTGGTATGGTCGTAAAAGCCGAAGCGGCGGGAGCGTTTTCGCTTTCGCTGCTGATCGCCATGACGACGTGGACCGCCGGGTCACAAGCCGGTCCGACCCTTGATGATTGGAGCTTCGCCGTCGGCCCCGGCGTCGCCGCGCAGCCTGAATATGTCGGCAGCGACAAATATCAGGCTTGGCCGTTGCCGATCATTGAGGCGAAATGGAAGGACAAGGTCTTTCTAAGCGCCCAGGACGGATTGGGTTGGAACGCCATAAAAACCAGTAATTTCCGTTTCGGCCCCCTGGCTCATTATTATTGGGGAAGCCGTGATCGCCCTTCCGGCATCAACAATATCGACTTCGGCACACAGGTCGGAGCTTTCGCCGAGTTCGCCTTCAGCCACTGGAAACTGGACGCTACGGCGCTGTACGCGGTCTCGGGAAGCAGCGAAGGCGCCCGAGCCAATCTCGGCCTCGCCTACGGCACGCGGATAAACAAGAATTGGGAAGTCGTGGTGCGCGCCGACGCCGACTATTTCAACGACAACGAAATGAAGACCTATTTCGGCATCAACGCCCGGGAAGCATCAGACAGCAATCTCAGGGAATATTCTCCAAGCATGGGCATTGCCGACGCCGGCCTCGGCTTAAAAATCAATTACCAAATATCCGAGGACTGGAGCATGTTGGGCCTTATCAGGGGAAGCACCCTGCTCGGCGACGCCAAGGACAGCCCCCTGACGCAACAGGAATTCCAGGGTTACGGCGGCGTCGGCTTCGCCTACCACTTTTAGAGCATTATCCGACCAAATTGAACCGCCTGCGAAACATTTGCCGACGGCCAGATATTGTTGTCGTGCTTGACAACACGCCGGATTGTTGGCATTGTCGCCAACATGAAGGCTTGGATCGTCCGGCGGTCGAAAAACGTTCTGTCGGATGGGGCGATCCTGGAAATGGTTATCTGGCGGCTTCCCCATCCCATCGCGGATTGCGCCCATCCGTACAGGTACCGCCTGTTCTATGGGCGCGATGGGGCGCGGATCGTCGGCTACGATAACGAACGGGGAAAAGGCGACCATTGTCATCGGGACGGACAAGAGCGGTCATATCGGTTCACGACCGTCGAGACTCTCATCGAGGACTTCCTTGCCGAAGTCCGCAAGCGGAGGGCGGAAAAATGAGAAGGGCGATCATCCGGATTTGCAAGGACGACGAAGCCGTAATCGCCGAAGCGGCGCAGGGCTTTATCCACGCATGGAAGACAGAGAAATCGAATGCCGATGTGTTTACGTTCGGCTCACCCGCGCAGTTGTTCGCCGTCCTTTCGCCAAAGCGCTGGGAGATGATCGAACGCCTGCAGGCCATAGGGCCGGTCAGCTTGCGGGGGCTGGCGCGCGCGCTGGAACGAGATGTCAAGCGCGTGCACCAGGATGCCGCCGTGCTGCTCGAATGGGGCTTCATCGAGCGAACCGACGACAGAAAGATTCTCGTGCCGTTCGACGTTATCCATGCCGATTTCGATTTGCGGGCAGCGGCGTGACGTGAACGCGGCGTCGGCTTCGCCTACCACTTTTAGGCTTTCATTTTACCCCAGGCCAGTCCCAGCCACTCGTTAATGGCCCATGCGGCGGTGGACAGCGCCGACGCCGAGGGCAAAAGATCATAGGCCGAGGACTCCGTTGCCGATCTGAACCCGACGGCGGCGGGGATCACCCTGAATCCGACGCCGGTGAACATGAACTCGGCGCGCCGCATATGGTAGACATGGGTCACCAGTAAAATAGTCTTGACGCCTTCCGCCCGGAGCATGGCGAAACTGTTGGCGGCGCTCTCTTCCGTATCCTTGGCCTGTTCTTCCAACCAGCGAACCGACGCGCCCCGCTCATTTTCCAGGAGTCGGCGCACGGCCTCGCTCTCGGACAGCGTTGAGGGGCGCGGCTTGCCGCCGACAACCAGAATCGGAAGATTCGTTTTTTTGTGCAGAAAAGCGGCGTACAATGCCCTTTGAACCGACGCCATGCCGGCCACGTCGCCGCCGTACTCAGGCGAGTCGGTCGTAATGCCCGCCGTCAGAACGACAATGGCCCCGGCGTCTCCGGCGGCGGCGGGAAGGCGCGTCGGATCCAGCGGGGAGTGCTTGACCAGACTATCGGCCAAGGCAACGGCGACCACGGGCAGGCTGAGGACCAACAGCAGGATAGCCGCCGCCGCTATCAGCGCCATGCCCGGCCTTCTTCTCCGACCGATAACCGCCAGCCCGGCGAAGAGCATCACGATGAATAAGCCGGGCGGCAACACAGCGGCCTTGATCAAGGTTTTAAGAACAAACATCCGGCACATCATGATTGATCGAAGTCGGCTGCGCCATTTAAATAAATCTTAACCATGACGCCTGATAATCCGCAGCTTGATACAATAATGGATATGCGTCTTGCCGGACACTGACAACAAATCCGAAGTCAAAAAACAATCGATGGCGGTGGCTCTCGGCTACGACTCCCCAAGCGGGTCAGCGCCTGTTGTGCTGGCCTCCGGCAGAGGGGCGGTCGCCGAACAGATTCTACAGATCGCCTTCGCCAACGGCATCAAGGTCCGCGAAGACGCCGATCTGGCCCAGTTGCTGAGCGCCCTTGACCTCGACAGCGAAATTCCGGTGGAGGCCTTCGCCGCCGTTGCCGAAATCCTTGCCTATGTCTATCGGGCGACGGGAGCGACAACGTCCTTTTCCGATGAACCTGCGGGCGACCCCGACAATAAGGAGACGACTGAATGAACAAGCTCGCGGCGCCCCGGCTTTTCACGACGGGAGGCCGCCGTGGATATTAGCATGTCGGGATATCTCTACGCCGTGGCGGCGCTGGTTTTCGTCCTTGCCCTGATCGGCATGATGGCGGCGCTGTTGCGTAAAATCGGGGTAGGCTTCTCCCCCGCCCTCAAGAAAGGCGACAAGCGCCGGCTGGCGGTGATCGAAACGAAAAACCTGGACCCCAAGCACCGGCTGGTGTTGTTCCGGCGGGACGGCGCCGAGCATCTTATCATGCTGGGCGGCGAGAGCGGACTGTTGATCGAGACCGGCATCATCCCGCCGGCGGAAAGCAGCGATGTTATCCTTGAATCAACGGTGAAACAGAACCGGAGCAACCTGACTCTTGCCGCTATCAGCGGCGCCGTCATCGCCGCCGTGCTGACGGTCATGACGGCGGCTCCGGCGGCGGCCCAATCCTTTACCGTGGATATGGCGGGCGCCGGCGGCTCGTCGGCGGGACGCATCTTCCAGCTTGTCATTCTGATGACGGTGCTGACCCTGGCCCCGTCCATTCTGGTCATGGTCACCTCGTTCACCCGCATCGTCATCGTTCTTTCGTTCGTCCGCACGGCCATAGGCACCCAGCAATCGCCCCCCAACCAGGTGCTGGTAAGTCTGGCGCTGTTCCTCACCATATTTATCATGATGCCCACCTTCGACACCATTTACACCCAGGCCGTACAGCCCCTGATCAACGAGGAGATTGATGAAATCGAAGCCTATAATCGCGGCATCGCGCCGATCCGCGACTTCATGTTGCAGCATGTCCGCGAACAGGACCTGATATTGTTTTCCGAGATCGCCAAGATTCCCCTCACCCAGGTCCAGGCCCTGACCCAAGCCCAGACCAGGGTTCAGGCGAAGACGAAGACTCAGGCGCAGCCCCGGACTCAAGGACAAACTTTGCCTCCCCCGCCCCAGGCCGCGCCCCAGACTCCGCCCCTGACCAAAGAGCAGGCTCAGACCCAGGCCCAGTTGATGCCGATGAGAGTGCTGATTCCGGCGTTCATGATCAGCGAAATAAGACGCGCCTTTGAAATAGGGTTTATCGTTTTTATCCCGTTTCTGGTCATCGACATGGTGGTGTCTTCGGTGCTGATGTCGATGGGCATGATGATGCTGCCCCCGGTCATGATCGCCATGCCCTTCAAGATCATTTTCTTCGTTCTGGTTGACGGCTGGTACATGATCGTCGGCAGTCTGGTGCGAAGTTTTACCGGCTGATGCTCTATAGACTTGAAAGTCACCGCCGACGTATTTATGGTTAACAATCGTTAACGGGGAGGGGTTACGTCATGCGCATACTTCTTGTTGAGGATGACGCCGCGACGGCGCGAAGCATCGAGATAATGCTCAAGACCGAAGGGATCGTGGTCGATGTCACCGATCAGGGTGAAGACGGCCTGGAAATCGGCAAGCTTTACGACTACGACCTCATTATCCTGGACCTGATGCTGCCCGACATCAACGGCATGGAGGTATTGCGCCGACTGCGCGACGCCCGCGTCGAAACGCCGGTGCTGATTTTATCGGGCCTCGGCGAAGCGGAGCAGAAAGTCAAAGGCCTGGGCTACGGCGCCGACGACTACCTGACCAAGCCCTTCGACAAGAAAGAACTGCTGGCCCGCATCCAGGCCATCGTCAGACGTTCCAAGGGCCATGCCCAGTCGGTCGTTCACACCGGTCGTTTGAGCGTCAACATGGACGCCCATACGGTGGAAGTGGACGGCAGTCCCGTACACCTCACCGGCAAGGAGTACGGCATCCTTGAGCTGCTGTCGATGCGCAAGGGAACGACGCTGACCAAGGAAATGTTCCTTAATCACCTGTACGGCGGCATGGACGAGCCGGAATTAAAGATCATCGACGTCTTCATCTGCAAACTACGCAAAAAACTGAGCAACGCCACCGGCGGCGTCAACTACATAGAAACCGTATGGGGTCGCGGCTACGTCCTGCGCGACCCGGACGGCGGCGGCGAACAGACAACGACCTGAATGACGTTTTAACCACGTTAAATGACGTTTTATACACGTTAGATGACGAATTAACCATGGTGAATCGTCCTTAACCCATTGATATCAAACAAAACCACCCCTAAAAACGCCGTAAAATGTCGTCATTTGTCGTCATTTGTCGTCATTTTGTTCCGACCCGCCACCCCCTCCTGACCTCCCTCTTGAAGCAAGGGGGAGGAATTTTCCCCCCCTCACTTTTTTCCCCTCCTTACCAAGGAGGGGCAAGGGGAGGTTGCCGCAACGACCCCCTCCTGACCTGAAGCAAGGGGGAGGAATTTACGCCGAATGCATATTCACAATTTCCAACACCCGTCCCCGTAAGGAACAAAAAGCGAATATATCTGACAAATTCGCAAAATGCAAGGATTAATATCTTGTCATTAGCTCATTTACCAGTTACTGCATCGTCTTCGGATGCTTTCATAAGACTGCTTGGTGTCGATGTTTGCGTTACGGTCGTCCACCGTCCGTTGCATATTATCAACAAGCGGCTTGATCTTTTCCTGGACAAAGGCTTGCGCCTGCTTCGCGCCGCGATCCGCCGAATCCACATAGATCGGCCCCATCCGGCGCACGGCGTCGGTCAATTCCTTCCGCAGGAGCGGCGCGTAGTGAATCAGGTTGTCCCGATAGATGCCGACGTGTTCATCCTCGTGGTTTCTGATCAAACGGTACTCGCAGCTTCCCTGGAGGTATTTACGGTCGATATACACAATGAAATCCGTATAGCCGACGCCGGCGTCGAGCGACTCGATAACCGCGCAAAAATGATTTTCCCGAATTTGATAGGCCCTGACATTAACGCGCATATTGAAGCGGAACTCGGTCACGGTTAATCCGAGCAGGCGCCATGTGCCGGACGGCGTTACGCCGCCGTTCTTCTGCCTGATGCGCTTCAAGTCGTCACGGCCATAGCCGTTATTGACGGTGACGCCTCCCTGAATCAGGCTCATCGTCACGCTCGCGGCCCCCTGGATCGCTTGGGCATCCTGTGGGCAACCCGGCTCGGCCCGGGAAGGACCCGCCGCGAAACATATCCCCGAAACAATCGCCACAAGCGTGGCGCTACGGGTTCCGCGCTCTAAGCTATGCCGCCATCTCATGAAAACATCATCCCACACTCTGGCCCCGGGGGCCAATGCCTGTTATGTTGCCGGCAAGTCAACACTTCTTCAGGAGAACGCCCTAATGGTTATCCATAAAAAGAGCACGGCCCATGAAACCAGTCACGCCCTCAAGCATGAATCGGAGTTCAAAGTCGAGGCGCGGCGCAACAAACTTGTCGGCCTGTGGGCCGCCGAAAAAATGAACCTGACCGGCGACGCGGCGGCGGTCTACGCCAGGGAGGTTGTTTCTGCGGACATGGAAGAGGCGGGAATCGACGACGTGGTGCGTAAGGTAATGGCCGATTTCGCCGGCAAGGGCGTGGCGATAACCGAGAACCAGTTGCGCGATAAATTAAATGAGCAGCTTCCCGTAGCGCGCCGGCAGATCATTGATGAAAGCGAAAAGGCTTCATGATCACGGGCTGTAAAATTCTTCTTTACAGGGAACAATTTCGACAGTAAACGGCGGTTTCCAATTCCTTGTTCATGGATGCGGCGTCCGG
>Ga0156220_103_pt1 | contig 13600 bp, 17 predicted proteins | sample RifCSPlowO2_12_FD_107868 | JGI IMG/M metagenome (GOLD analysis project Ga0156220, IMG submission 107868) | Rhodospirillales bacterium RIFCSPLOWO2_12_FULL_58_28 | reverse complement strand
TGGCCGGACTTGATCCGGCCATCCACGCTCTTATGCCAGCGACCGTTAATGATGACTCGAAACGAATTTTATTGAATCAATTTTGTCATGCACGGCCCCCGGATCAAGTCCGGGGGTGACCTGCGTATCCACGTCTTCCGGGCACAAAAACGGTGCGAAGAAAAGACGTGGATGGCCGGATCAAGTCCGGCCATGACGATTTTACGTATGCGTATTACGCAAGCTGGTTATAAAGATCGTTCCACTCCGGGTTTTCCGTAAGAATGAGACGAACCTTCCAGGTGCGAGGCCAATGTTTCAAGTTTTTCTCGCGCTGAAATGCCGCCTGAATGTCATCGTGACGTTCAGCATAGACCAGCCGCTTCAAGCCATGCTTTTTGGTAAAGCCATCGACCATACCTTCGCGATGCTCCCACACACGGCGAGCAAGATCGCCGGTAACGCCAACGTACAGCGTACCACTCGGTCGGTTCGTCATGATATAAACCCATCCGCCATGCATAGAGCGATTGTTGGCATGTAAAGACCAAAACGGCAACAAATGCGTGGATGGCCGGATCAAGTCCGGGGGTGATGCGGGGGCCGGCCATGACGTTATAGTTCTACCCTCCCCATTTTTTTCTGTCGTCCTTGCTTCCTTCTTCGCTCCCCTTGTCATTATCCATCTCGATGGTTATCTCGACGCGACGGTTCGCCGAACGGCCTTCGGGCGTGTTGTTGGCGCCCAGCGGGCGGCTGGCGCCGAAGCCCTGGGCGGTCACCCGGTTCGGATCGATGCGATTATCCTGGAGCAGGCGATGCACCACCGACACGGCGCGCTCGGTGGACAGGTCCCAGTTGGAACGGAACTGCTCGGTCGAAATCGGCTGGTCATCGGTGTGGCCGGAAACCAGGATGTTGCCCTTGGCGCGGGCCAGCGTGTCGGCGATTCTGCCGATTGCCGGCAGAATTTCGTTGCTCAGGTCCATGCTGCCGGAAGGAAACGCCGCCTTGTCGGGAAAGCGGATGATGACGGCGCCGTCCTTGACGATCAACTGCACCATGTCTTTCTTGATTTCTTCGGACATGATGTCCTTCAAGCCGCCGATAAATTTGCTCGTCTCTTCCTCACGCCGGTAAACCTCTTCCAGTTTTTTCTGCTCATCTGCGGTGATGACCTCGGTTGCCAGAGGAACATTTAACGGCGTTTCGTGCAGAAGGATGGCCGGCTTGGCATTGAAGACGCCACCGATGCCTTCGGCGTTCTTTTTGAATTCTTCTTTATTGACGGTAGAGAACGACAGCAGCATGACGAACATGCCGAACAGCAGCGCCATCAGGTCGGCAAACGTAATCAACCATCGCGGCAGAGGATGGGCATTTATTTTTTTCGCGGATAAATCGTCCATCAACGGCTATCCCTTGTCGTGTCCTTTATCAGGCCCCTTGCCGGGTTCGACGGTCCACGAATTCTTGGCCCAGGGCACGCGCTGTTTTTCCGGCAGGAAGGGTTCGAGGATTTCCAGCATCGCCGTCGGATTCTGCTTTTGCTGTATCTGGAAGACACATTCGATAATCAGCGCCCGGTTCGCCCGTTCCTGCTGGCTTTTCGCCTCCAGCTTGTCGGCGATGGGCAGGGCGATCATGTAGGCGATGAACACGCCATACAGCGTCGTCAGCATCGCTATCGACATCGACTGGCCGATGGCCGAGGGGTCTTTCATGTTGCTCAACAGTTGCACCAGACCGACCAGGGTGCCGACCATGCCGAACGCCGGCGCCGCGTCGCCGATGGACTGGAACACCCTGGCGCCGATTTCCTCGCGCTGGATGGAGAGCGCCATTTCCTGGGTCAGGACCTTGCGGATGTAGTCGAGATCGCGGCCATCGACGCACATCTGGATGCCCTTCTTGAAGAACTGGTTCTTGATCTTGGCGGATTCCAGACTCAGCATTCCCGATTTGCGCGCCAGCTTGCAAAGCTTGACCGCTTCGTTGATGAAGTCGCGGGGCTTTTCTTTTTCGTTGGTGAAGGCGGCTTTCAGGCCGATGGGAATGGCGAGAAAGAAGCCCGACAGCGGAAACTTGATCATGGTCGAAGCGAAGGTGCCGCCGACCACGATCAGGAACGCGGGAAGGTGAAGATAAATCCAGATGTTTGATTCATAGAGAATCGACGCCAATACGACGCCGACGCCGATTATAAGTCCCGCCAGGGTCGCAAAATCCAATTGATCCCCCCCCCTCTTTTCATTATGTCGTCCGTTCAGACGCTACAGCTAACCACTGATATGGGGTTTGCCGCAATACTATAGGCTTTAACAAGACGCAAAGACTGTGATCCTCGTCACTAAGATTGACTTATCAGCATCTTAATATCACTATCCTAAAAAATCATATTGTTGATTGATAAGTTTGATATTTTTCGCCGGGGGGGATGATTTTATGGTCGAGGCGTTGGCGGAACAAGCGGCGGTCGGGAAACAAGACGGCGGGCGAATTACCGCCGACATCCTTGACAAGGAAGTGCGGGAGCTTCTGGAAGAAGTCACCAAGGTCGAAGAAGTGGCGACCCAGATTTCCGGCGTAGCCAAGCAGACCAACCTGCTGGCGCTGAATGCCCGCATCGAGGCGGCGCGGGCCGGCGACATGGGGCGCGGCTTCGCGGTGGTCGCCGGCGAGGTCAAGGACCTGGCCGGCCAGACCGGCCAAGCGACGGAGGAAATCGAAAAGTCCATCGTCGAACTGACAAATGTCATCAAACGGCTGGGCAGACTTTCCGGCGGCGGCGGCGGGCCGAATTCAAATACCGCCACCCAGGAAATCCTCAATCTCGTCACCGAGATCGAAAAAGTGGGCGCCGTATCCAAACGTATTGACGCGGTAGCCAATGAAACCAACCTGCTGGCCCTGAACGCCACCATCGAGGCCACCCGCGCCGGCGATATGGGGCGCGGCTTCGCCGTAGTCGCCGGCGAGGTCAAGGTATTGGCCGGCCAGACCGCCAACGCCACTCACAACATCAACGCCTCTCTGGATAAACTGAACGCCCAGGCCGAACGCCTCGCCGAACTGATCATCGACGAATAATGACTCCCTCGACATGGAGCCGCTGGCAGCTTCCCGGCTTGTTGGCGATCGCCGCCGCAATCGTCATTCTCGCCGCTGTTGACGTGGAAAAAAAGAAGGCGCTTGACGCCGAAACCGCCCCCGCCGTCGTTTCAACTCCCACGCTGGTCATAAAGGCGCTGCGCCCGCCGGCCGGCGCCGTCTGCGCCCAGGCGAACGCCCTTCCCCGATCGCTGAATGACGGCTCAAAAACGCCGCCGTGCGGACTGTCCTTCGTCGCCGGCGCCGCCGAACCCGACCGCTATGTGCTGCTGTATCTGCACACCCACAGGGGAAATTATGTAAATAACGTCGAAATGCCCGCCGAACTGAAAGGCGGCAAACTGCTCACCGGGAACGCCGCCTGGAGCATCGGCCTGCCGTTGAACATGGACGAGCCGCTTGAACTCCTTGCCCTGTCCCTGGCCTCGAACAAAAAAATAGACGGGGCGGCGAAGTGGCTGGCCGAGCAGGATAATATGCCCGACGCCATCCGCAAACTGCGCGAAGGCGGCGTCGCCATCCTCATGCAAAGAGTATTGATCGAACCTTAGCGTTTTCCCCTTACGAAGGAGGGGCCGGGGGAGGTTTTTTCTTCACACCCCCCCCCCTCAGATCAGGTCGCGTGCAAACGAATTCCCAACGCCCTGATTACCTTGAAGATAGTGTCGAAGCGGGGCTTGGCGCCGGGGGAAAGCGCCTTGTACAGACTTTCTCGGCCCAATCCTGTGTCGCGGGCAAGCTGCGCCATGCCCTTGGCGCGGGCAATCACTCCCAAGGCATGAGTAATCAGTTCAGGATCATCCTCGTCAAGGCAGGCTTCCAGATAGGCCGCCATGTCTTCACTGCTCTTGAGGTGTTCCGCCGAATCCCAGCGTTTGAACGTCGTGGTCATGTGGCCTCCTTCCACCAAAATCGCTTGATGTAAAAATCTCGACCACCGCCATACTGTATCCTACCGGATACGACATGGCAATATCCCCGTGAACAACCTGCCGGGTATTCACATCTCCCCATGATCGGCGCCGATGGCTTGGGCAATGGAGTCAAAGCCGTCGGCGCGCAGCAGTTCCACAAGCCCGCGCTTGATGCGGTTGACCAGTCCGGGACCGTGATAAACCAGCGCCGTATATAGCTGCACCAACGACGCCCCGGCGCGGATTTTGGCATAGGCGGTCTCGGCGCTGTCGATGCCGCCGACGCCGATGATCGGCAGCTTGCCCCCGGTCAGCCGATACATGTCGGCCAGCACCCCGGTTGACGGCGCCATCAGCGGACGACCGCTGAGTCCGCCGCTTTCGCCGCGCTGAAAACCGGTAAGCTGCGGCGGGCGCGCAATAGTGGTGTTGGTGGCGATCAGCCCGTCGATGCCGGTCTCCAGCGCCGCCTCGGCGATATCCCTCTTGTCGTCTTCGGTCAGGTCGGGAGCGATCTTGAGAAGTAGCGGCGGCCCGGACGGCATGGCCGCCAAGGCCGACAATACCGCCTTCAGCAACGCCGTAAGCTGATCCCGTCCTTGCAGGGCGCGCAGCCCCGGCGTGTTGGGCGAGGAGACGTTGATCACCAGATAATCGGCCAAGGCGGCCATCGCCCTGACGCCGGCGACATAATCCGCTGCGGCGTCGCTGCTGTCCTTGTTCTTGCCCAGATTAACGCCGACGATGCCCTTGCCGCGCCGCGCCGCAAGCCTTTGCGCAACCGCCTCCAGTCCGTCGTTGTTGAAACCCATGCGGTTGATCACGGCGCCGTCGCCGGCGAGGCGGAAAAGGCGGGGGCGCGGGTTTCCCTCCTGGGGGCGCGGGGTGACGCTGCCGATCTCGGTGAACCCGAATCCCAGTTTTTCCACGGCGCCGACAACCTCGGCGTTCTTGTCAAAGCCGGCGGCGAGACCGACGGGATTGGCAAACTCCAGACCCCACAGGCGAACCTTCAGCCGGGAATCCTCAAAGGAATCAAGACAGGGAATCAAGCCGCTCTTTAACGCCCTGATGGTCAGCCCGTGAGCGGTCTCCGGGTCCATGCTCCTCAGCACGGGTCCGACGATACGGAAGCAAAGGTCCGACACTTTCTATCCCTTTCATACGACGGACCAGTGTCCCGATTCGACCGAAATTCGCAAGCGTGAATTTTGAGTATCTTGAACACTGGTCATGTTCAAAAAAGTATGTTAGGAAACGAAGACTTCAGCTATCCTCCGGCCTGCCGGGAGATACGAATGACCGCGAATTTCAACCTATAAGCCAAGGGATAATAACATGAGCGATGTTGCCGCCCGCGTAAAAAAGATCGTCCTGGAACATCTGGGCGTCGATGAATCCAAGGTTGTCGAAGGCGCCAGCTTCATTGACGACCTGGGCGCAGACAGCTTGGACACGGTCGAACTGGTCATGGCCTTTGAGGAAGAGTTCGGATGCGAAATCCCCGATGACGCCGCCGAGAAAATCATGACTATCAAAGACGCTGTTGACTTTATTTCGTCCCAAAACAACTAGAGCATCAAGCTATTAGATGGTGAATAACCTTGCCTTAGCCAAGGTATTGTGTGTTGTGAACGGGATGTCATGAGACGTGTAGTCGTAACCGGAATAGGACTGATGACGCCGCTCGGAGTCGGGGCGGATGTCAATTGGCGGCGGCTGCTTAACGCCGAGTCCGGCATCACGAAGATTGACAACTTCGATGTCTCCGACATGAAGCCGAAAATCGCCGGCCAGGTGCCTGTCGGCGACGGCGGCAACGGCACATTCAATGTTGACGACTGGATCCCGCACAAGGACCAGCGCCGCATGGACAAGTTCATCGTCCTCGGTCTGGCGACGGCAATCCAGGCGGTCGAGGATTCCGGCTGGAAGCCCGAAGGCGAGGAAGACCGTTGCCGCACCGGGGTGTCGATCGGCTCGGGCATCGGCGGCCTCCCCGAAATTTCCAAAGGGGCGCTGATCGTCGACGGCGAAAAGAACGCCAGACGCCTCAGCCCGTTTTTCATTCCGGCCTGTCTGATTAATCTGGTTTCCGGACACCTCTCGATCAGATACAGCTTCAAGGGGCCGAACCACGCGGTGGTGACGGCATGTTCGACCGGCGCCCACGCCATCGGCGACGCGGCGCGCCTCATCATGTGGGATGACGCCGACGTCATGGTCGCCGGCGGCACTGAAGGAGCGGTCTGCCGCCTCGGAATCGCCGGCTTCGCCCAAGCGCGGGCGCTGTCCGCCAACTTCAACGACACGCCGGAGAAAGCGTCCCGGCCCTGGGATAAGGACCGCGACGGCTTTGTCATGAGCGACGGCTCCGGAGTCGTAGTGCTGGAGGAACTGGAACACGCCAAAAAACGCGGCGCAAAAATATACGCCGAGATCGTCGGTTACGGCTTGTCCGGCGACGCCCATCACATCACCGCTCCCGCCGAGGACGGCGACGGCGCTTACCGCTGCATGCGCATGGCGCTCAAGCGGGCGAAAATGAACCCGGAAGACATCGATTACGTCAACGCGCACGGCACTTCAACGCCTCTCGGCGATGAAATCGAACTGGCGGCGGTAAAGCGGGCCTTCGGCGACGCCGCCTACAAGATTTCCATGTCTTCCACCAAATCGGCGATCGGGCACCTGCTGGGCGCCGCCGGCGCCGTCGAAGCCATCTTCTCCATCCTCGCCATGCGCGATTCGGTGGCGCCGCCGACCCTCAACCTTGATAACCCGTCGGCGGGATGCGATATCGACCTTGTCCCCCACCACGCCAGGGAGCGCAAGATTCGCGCCGTGCTTTCCAATTCCTTCGGCTTCGGAGGAACCAATGCATCGCTCGTTTTCAAGGCGATGGATTAGGGCCGAAACGCATTGCGCATCGCCTATCTGTTGATAGTTCTCGGCCTGATCCTGGGCGGCGGGTTCGCCTGGCAGGGCTATGTGCGCTTCGTGCAGCCCGGCCCGCTCGCCGCCGAGACCAATGTCGTCATTCATCGCGGCTCCGGGTTCGGAGATATCGCCGGCGAATTGTTCCGCGCCGGAGTCATTTCCGATCCGCTGGCATTTCAGTTCGGCGCCCGCTTCCTGGGAGCGGACAAGGCGCTGCGCGCCGGCGAGTACGCCTTCCCGGCGAGAATCAGCCCCCGCGAGGCGCTGGCCGTCCTGCAAAGCGGCCGCACGGTAATTCGCCGCCTTACCATCGCCGAAGGCCTGACCACGGCCCAGGTATTGGCGCAACTGGCCGCTGCCGACGGCCTGGACGGCAAGATCGGCGCTGAATTTATGGATACGCCATGGCTCAAGGAAGGCTCGCTGTTGCCGGAGACCTATCATTTCTCCTTCGGCGATCAAAGAAACGACATGCTCAAACGCATGGCCGGAGCAATGGCGCAACTCCTGACAAGCCAGTGGCAGGCCCGCGCCTACGGGGGGCCGCTCAAAAGCCATGAAGAGGCGTTGATTCTCGCCTCGATCATCGAGAAGGAAACGTCATTGCCCAACGAGCGCGCCCGTATCGCCGGCGTCTTTATCAACCGTTTGCGCAAGGGCATGCGGCTGCAATCGGACCCGACGGCGGCCTATGGGATAACGTTGGGGAAAGAAGTGCTGGGACGGCCTTTGACCCGCGCCGACCTGAAAAACCCGACGCCTTTCAACACCTATGCCATCGACGGCCTCCCCCCCTCCCCCATCTGCAATCCCGGTCGTGAGTCGATTGCGGCGGCGCTGCACCCGGCCGAGACCGACGAGCTGTATTTCGTCGCCGACGGCGCGGGCGGCCATGTCTTCGCCCGCACTCTTGATGAGCACAATCTCAACGTCGCACGGTGGCGCAAAATCACCAACGAACAACGCGAGTAATGTTGTCAACAACCGGACTTGTCCGGACGCTGTACGGATGCTATAGTGGAGCCGTCGTTAAGGAGTAATGACCATGCCCCAAGCGCAGATGAAGACAAAGACCGAACGTATCGACGTTCGGGTTTCCCCGAAGGTGAAAGACACCCTGCAAAAAGCCGCCGCCTCGATCAACAAGTCAGTGAGCGAGTACCTTCTCGACGCCGGCCTTGAGGCCGCCGCCGAGATGCTGGCCGACCGCCGCGTGTTTGTCCTTGATGATAAACAATGGCGTAAGTTCCAGGAACTCCTTGACCGCCCGCCCCGGTTCAAACCGCGACTCGCTAAGTTGCTATCCGAGCCAAGCGTGTTTGAGAAAGCCCGGCGCTCTTGACGGAAGCGCCCGGCCCCATCACGAGGCTAGGCCCTGACCACGACACATCGACGTTCGATTGCGGCGACGAGGCGCTCAATCGCTTCCTGAAACGACACGCTCTCGGCAACCAACGGGCCGACAGCAGCCGGACCTACGTCGCGTGCCGGGGTCATGTCGTCGTCGCCTATTACAGCCTCGCCGTCGGGGCCGTACAGTGGGACGAGGTTCCGGGGCGCGTCAAAAAGGGATTGGCCCGTCATCCCGTGCCGGTGATGCTGCTCGCCCGCCTTGCCGTGGACCGCCGGGAACAGGGATCGGGAATCGGCAAGGGCCTCCTCAAGGACGCCGTCCTGCGGACGCTCCAGGCCGCCGACATCGCCGGCATCCGCGCCATTCTGGTTCACGCCAAGAACGCCGGCGTCAGGCAGTGGTATGAACGGTTCGACTTCGAGCCTGGTCCGACTGACCCGCTTCACCTGTTCCTGATGATCAAAGACACCCGCCTTCTGATCGGTTGATCAGGCATGGCGACTGTAAGCAATTTTCCCCATGGGTTCATCGGAGAAATTTGCTTATAGTCGCCGCGTCCGCCGCATCGCCCGTCAGGATTGCCCATGGTCGCCTATATCATCCGCCGTCTGTTGTTGATCATTCCGACGTTGTTCGGGATCATGATCGTCAACTTTATCATCGTTCAGTCGGCGCCCGGCGGTCCCGTCGAACAGATGGTTGCCCAGATTCAAGGGCTGGATGTAGCGGCGACGGCGAGGATCAGCGGCGCCGGCGGCGGCGAAATGACCGGCGGCGGCAAGCGACAGTCCGGCGTTCAGGGCAATAACGGCAAGTACCGGGGCGCCCAGGGCCTGGATGCGGAGTTCATCAAACGCATCGAGAAGCAGTTCGGCTTCGACAAGCCTCTGCACGAACGTTTCACGATGATGATGGGCAGCTATATGCGCTTTGACTTCGGGCAGAGCTTCTTCCGCGACCGCGACGTGATCGATCTGGTTCTCGACAAGATGCCGGTGTCGATCAGCCTCGGCCTGTGGACGACGCTGCTGGTTTACATGATTTCGATCCCGCTGGGCATCGCCAAGGCGGTGCGCGACGGCTCCCGGTTCGATGTCTGGACCAGCGGCGTGGTAGTGGTCGGCAACGCCGTCCCCGGCTTCCTGTTCGCCATTCTGCTGATCGTGCTGTTCGCCGGCGGGCGCTATCTGGACTGGTTCCCCCTGCGCGGACTGACCTCCGACAATTTCAGCGATCTCGGCCTGTTCGGCAGGATCAAGGACTATTTCTGGCACATCGCCCTGCCCATCCTGTCGATGGTGATCGGCGGCTTCGCCGGCCTGACCATGCTGACCAAGAACTCGTTCCTCGAAGAAATCAACAAGCAATATGTGCTGACGGCGCGCTCCAAAGGCTTGAGCGAAAAGCGGGTTCTCTACGGCCATGTCTTCCGCAACGCCATGCTGATCGTCATCGCCGGTTTCCCCGGCGCCTTCATCGGCATCCTGTTCACCGGGGCGCTGCTGACCGAGATCATCTTCTCCCTGGACGGGCTGGGGCTGCTGGGCTTCGAGGCGGCCGTCAAGCGCGACTATCCGGTGATGTTCGGCTCTCTTTTCTTCTTCACCCTGCTCGGACTGGTGATGAGTCTGATCGGCGACCTTATGTATCACGTCGTTGACCCGCGCATCGATTTTGAAAAGCGGGAGACGTAGACGGTGACGCGGCAGCGCATCCTCGGCATTGCGGTGACGCCGCTCACCGTTCGGCGGCTGAACAATTTCCGCGCCAACAAACGCGGCTTCTGGTCGCTGTGGATTTTCCTCACCATGTTCGCCGTCAGTCTCGGCGCCGAGTTCATCGCCAACGACAAGCCGCTCCTGGTCGTCTACGACGGCGGCGTCTATTTTCCCATTGTGACCTTTTATCCCGAGACGGCGTTCGGCGGATTCCTCGAAACCGAGACCGATTTCAAAGACCGGGAAGTGAGCCGGATGATCGCCGAAAAGGGCTGGATGATCTGGCCCCTGGTGCCGTTCAGCTATGACACCGTAAACTATCAACTGACCGAGCCGGCCCCTTCGGCGCCGTCGGCGATCAACCGGCTGGGCACCGACGACCAGGGCCGCGACGTGGCGGCGCGGATGATTTACGGATTTCGCATTTCCGTGCTGTTCGGACTGGCGCTGACCATCATCAGCTCCGTCATCGGCATCGCCTCCGGCGCAGTGCAGGGTTATTTCGGCGGGCTTACCGACCTGATATTCCAGCGTTTCATCGAAATTTGGTCGGGGCTGCCCATGCTCTATCTGCTGATCATCCTGGCCAGCGTCGTCGAACCTAACTTCTGGTGGCTGTTGGGGTTGATGCTGCTGTTCTCGTGGATGAGTCTGGTCGGCGTGGTGCGCGCCGAGTTCCTCAGGGCGCGCAACTTCACCTTCGTCGTCGCCGCCCGGGCGCTGGGGGTAAGCAACATCACCATCATGTTCAAGCATATCCTGCCGAACGCCATGGTGGCGACGCTGACCTTCCTGCCGTTCATTCTCAGCGGCTCCATCACCACCCTGACGGCGCTGGATTTTCTCGGCTTCGGCCTGCCGCCGGGATCGGCGTCGCTGGGCGAGCTTTTGAACCAGGGCAAGGCCAACCTGCACGCCCCCTGGCTGGGATTGACCGCCTTCTTCGTGCTGGCCGCCATGCTCAGCCTGCTGATCTTCATCGGCGAGGCGGTGCGCGACGCCTTTGACCCGAGGAAAACTTTTCAATGAGCAGCCTGCTGGAAATCAAAGACCTGTCCGTCTCCTTCAATCGCGGCGAGCGGGAAGTGAAGGCGGTGCGCTCCCTGTCCCTGTCGCTGGACAAGGGCGAAACGGTAGCCCTGGTCGGCGAGAGCGGCTCCGGCAAATCGGCGTCGGCGCTGTCGGTGATGAGGCTGCTGCCCTACCCCTTGGCTTGGCATCCCTCCGGCTCGATCCGCTTTAAGGACGAGGAGTTGACGGGAGCGCCCGAAGCCCGCATGCGCGAACTGCGCGGCAACCGCATCGCCATGATCTTCCAGGAACCGCTGAACTCGCTCAACCCGCTGCACTCCATCGAGAAGCAGATTTCCGAGGTGCTGTTCGTTCACAAACTGATGACGGTCTCCCAGGCGCGGGACCGGGTGGTGGAACTGCTGACTCATGTCGGCCTGGAGGAAGCAGCAATCCGGCTGCACGCCCTGCCCCACGAGTTCTCCGGCGGCCAGCAGCAGCGCATCATGATCGCCATGGCGCTGGCTAACGAACCCGACATTCTGATCGCCGATGAGCCGACCACCGCCGTTGACGTCACCATCCAGGCCCAACTGCTGAAACTGCTCAAAGACCTTCAGGCCGAGCACAACATGGCGCTGTTGCTGATTACCCACGATCTGGGCGTCGTCCGCATCATGGCCGACCGGGTGGCGGTGATGAACGAGGGACTGGTCGTCGAACAGGGGAACACCGCCGACATCTTCGCCGACCCGCAGCATCCTTATACCCGCCGCCTGCTGGCCTCGGAACCGTCGGGCCGTCCGCAACCGGCGAAAGCCGAAGCGCCCCTGGTAATGGCCGCCGACGACATCAAGGTATGGTTCCCCATTAGGAAGGGAGTGCTGCGCCGCACCGTCGGCCACATCAAGGCGGTGGACGGCGTTTCCTTTGAACTCAAGCGCGGACAAACTCTGGGCGTGGTCGGCGAGTCGGGATCGGGCAAAAGCTCGCTGGGGCGCGGCCTGCTTCGCCTCGAAAAAAGCTGCGGCGCCATCCTGTTCAAGGGCAGGAATATCCAGGGCTTGGGCGAAAAGCGGTTGCGGCCTCTGCGCGCCGATATGCAGATGGTCTTTCAGGACCCCTTCGGCAGCCTAAGCCCGCGCTTCTCGCTGGCCCAGATCGTCGAGGAAGGGCTTTTGGTTCACGGCATCGGCGGCGGCGCCGACGACCGCCGCGAGTTGATCGCCGAAACCCTGGAGGAAGTGGGACTGGAACGCTCGATGCTGGACCGCTATCCCCACGAGTTCTCCGGCGGCCAGCGCCAGCGCATCTCGATTGCCCGCGCCCTGGCGCTCAAACCGGACTTTATCATCCTGGACGAGCCGACCAGCGCGCTGGACATGTCGGTGCAGGCGCAGATCATTGATCTGCTGCGCGACCTGCAAAATCGCCATGACCTTGCCTATCTGTTCATCAGCCACGACCTCAAGGTGGTTCGCGCCCTGGCCCATGACATTCTGGTCATGCGCCGGGGGAAGGTCGTCGAGCAAGGTCCGGCTGACGATATTTTCGCCAATCCCAAGGAACCCTACACGCGGGCTTTGATGGCCGCCGCTTTCGAGATGAAAGCCGACGAAAGCGGCGTGGTCAGCGTTTGACGGGCCAGCCTCTCAATTATTCGTCTTTGGTATAAGCCTGACGCCGGGCAGCCCCTCAAAATGCCGGTCGCAAGTAAGCAAATCGGCGCCATGGACAAGAGCAGTGGCGTAGACAATGGCATCCGCAGTCGCCAACTTGTGCCGGGCGCACAGTTCCGCCGCCGACAGGGCGATGACGGTGTCGAGATCGACGACAACGCAAGTTTCGGTAAAAGCCATCACCTGATCGGCCTTGTTCTCGCCGACTTCCCGCGTCAGCCACTTCGCCAGTTCAAGCTGCACAATAGTCGGCACCAGCCATAGCCCCCGTTCGGGCAATTCGGCAGCCAGCGCAACGTCAGCTGGCGAGCGTGTCAGCCACTCGATCCAGGCCGAGGTATCGACGAGCCGCATCAGAATCGGTTCGTCCGGTCGCGGTAGCCCTTTGGATTTGCTCCATGCGCGAGGCCGGAAAGATCATCAAGTTCCAGCACCGGCACCAACAGTACGCCCTCGCCCTTAGGGATAAAAGCGAACACCTGCCCGGCCCGCCAATGCCGCGCCGCCCGGACAGCCTTAGGGATAGAAATCTGGTATTTGCTCGAAAGCTTGGCCACGCCCTTAGCTGACATTACGTTTCTCCTATCGACCATCGATTCGTAAGACAATAGCACAGAACGGCGCGAATTGGAAGCATCACCAGCGTTATCGCCGTCAACAGTTCAAGCCAACCACCCCCGCTCAATCTGGTGGACAGAACGCGGGGGTATTAAGACCTATCCGAACGCAACCTTGTATCCATGAAACCGGGTACAGTACAATATCGGTTCCACACTTAAAGGTTCGGCAATCATGTTTCGATCTATGAGGTGGTCCTACTTGTTTGGACAGTTCGGCGGCGAAGTTAAGGTGTATTCCGGTTGCTGATCATGCCGCCAAAGCCCTGTTCATATT
>Ga0156220_112_pt1 | contig 17504 bp, 17 predicted proteins | sample RifCSPlowO2_12_FD_107868 | JGI IMG/M metagenome (GOLD analysis project Ga0156220, IMG submission 107868) | Rhodospirillales bacterium RIFCSPLOWO2_12_FULL_58_28 | reverse complement strand
AGCATTGGTTACGGGCGGGGCCGGTTTCATCGGCAGCCATCTTGTCGAACGTCTTCTCGCCGACGGTCATCAGGTTGTCGTCATCGACAACTTTGCCTGCGGCTCATCGGATAATCTGGCCGCCGTAGCCGATAACCGGCGGTTAACGGTGCATAAGGCCGATGTCGCCCGCTTCGAGGATATTCGCCTCTTTTTTGACGGCGTTGATCGGGTGTTTCATTTGGCCGCCCTCGCCGATATCGTGCCTTCCATCCAACAGCCCATGCGTTATCACGACGCCAACGTCAACGGCACGGTTTCGGTCCTGGAAGCGGCGCGCGCCGCCGGCGTCAAGCGATTCGTCTATGCCGCGTCCTCGTCCTGCTACGGCATTCCCGATCAGTACCCGACGCCGGAAAGCGCACCGCCCCGTCCGATGTACCCCTACGCCCTGACCAAGTATCTGGGAGAGGAGTATGTAAATCATTGGCATCGCGTCTATGGGCTGGCAACGGTGGCGTTGCGCCTGTTCAATGTCTACGGCCCACGGGCGCGGACATCAGGAACCTACGGGGCGGTGTTCGGAGTTTTTCTTGCCCAGAAGCTGGCCGGCAAGCCGTTCACGGTGGTCGGCGACGGCGCCCAGACCCGTGACTTCACCTTTGTCAGCGATGTCGCCAATGCTTTCGTCATGGCCGCCGAATCAGACATTTCCGGCGAGTCGATGAATGTCGGTTCCGGTCAAACTTACAGCGTTAACAGGCTGGTCGAACTGCTGGGGGGAGAAGTTGCCTATATCCCGAAACGGCCCGGCGAGCCGGACTGCACCTTTGCCGACGCCTCCAAGATTCACCGGCTCCTGGGTTGGGAACCAAGGGTTTCCTTTGAAGACGGCGTTAATATTATGCTCAAGAATATCGACTACTGGAGGAAAGCTCCGGTATGGTCCGTAAAAAGCATTGAGGAGGCGACCGTTGATTGGTTCCGCTTCCTCGGTTCCCGTGAACATAGGGGATAATCATGGCCGGCAAGACGGGGAAGTCCAAAATAAATAATACGAATGAAACGGCGGCTCAAAACCCGTTGCAGACAAAACTCAAGACGATCGAAGAGCTTGCCGAGATCACGCGCATTGCCCGCGCCGACGGGGAAACGGTAGTCCTCGCTCACGGCACCTTCGACCTGGTTCATGTCGGACATCTCAGGCACCTGCGGCTGGCGCGGCGCGAGGGGACCATGCTTATCGTCACCATCACCGCCGACGCCTTTGTCAACAAGGGGCCGGGACGGCCGGTGTTCTCGGAACATATGCGTGCGGAAATGCTCGCCTCGCTGGATATCGTCAATTATGTGGGAATTCAGCACGCGCCGATGGCCATTGACGCCATCAAGACGATCCGCCCCGACGTTTATGTCAAGGGCGGGGAGTACAAGATTCCCGATGACGACATCACCGGCGGCATCGTTTCCGAGCGCCACGCGATTGAGGCCCATGGCGGACGGATTGTCTTTACCGAAGACATCACTTTCAGTTCATCATCGCTGATCAACCGCCATCTTTCCGCTTTCGACCCGGCTCTCGACCATTTTCTCGAAGCCGAGCGCGAGAAAGGTTCGCTGGCGGCGCTTTTGGCGTTGCTCGACAAGGTAAAGAACTTCCGGGTGCTGATTGTCGGCGACGCCATCCTTGATGACTACAAGTACGTCTCGGCCATCGGCAAGTCGCCCAAGGAACACATCATCGCCACCCTGTTCGGCAACCGGGAGATTTTTGCCGGCGGAGTATTCGCCGCCGCCAATCACATCGCCGACTTCTGCAAGGAGGTAGAGATCGTCACCGCTATCGGGCGTGACTGCAAATATGAAAAGATCATCATCAATTCGCTGAGGAGGAATGTCAGACTCCACGCCTTCCGCCGCAATGACGCGCCGACGACGCGAAAGGTCCGCTTCATTGATCAGAGCTATCTGCGCAAGATGTTCGAGGTCTACTACATGGACGATACGCCGACCTCGTCGGCCATGGAAAGCAAGATCGACCGCATTATCAATGACAGGGCGTCTGACTTCGATCTGGTGATCGTCACCGACTTCGGCCATGGGCTGATTACCCCGTCGATGGTAAAGACCATGACCGGCGCTTCCAGGTTTCTGGCGGTGAATACCCAGTCCAACAGCGCCAACATCGGCTACAACCTGATCACCAAGTATCCGAGCGCCGATTACATCTGCATTGACGCGCCTGAAGCGCGGCTCGCCTGTTCCGACCGCTTCAGCGATATCGAAACGATTGCCGGCGAATCCATTCCCAGGCGGGTGAAGTGCAAAAAGGTCATAATCACCCACGGTTCTCACGGCTGCGTCGGATACGAAGCGGGAAAGGAGGTGGTGCGGGTTCCCGCCTTCACCAAGACCGTCGTCGATACGGTCGGCGCCGGCGACGCCTTCTTTGCCGTCACCTCGCCGCTGGCCGCCGCCGGGGGAAGCATAGACCAAATCGCCTTCATCGGCAACGCGGCCGGCGCCATCAAGGTAGGAATCGTCGGCCACCGCCACTCCGTCGAGAGGGTGCCGCTGATCAAGTTCATGACGACATTGTTGAAATAGGGAGCCGGGGCGTGACAAAGATCAACAGCGTTCTGGTGACAGGCGGGGCGGGCTATGTAGGCTCGGCGCTTTTGCCGAAGTTGCTGGCGGCGGGCAAGCGGGTCACCATTCTTGACCTCTATATGTACGGCGAGGATATTTTCGCCGAGTATCGCGCCGATCCGAATCTGATCGAGATCAAGGGCGATATTCGCAGCCTGCCGACGGTAGAGCGTGCTCTGCGGGGTGTGGATGCGGTCATTCATCTGGCCTGCATCTCCAACGACCCGTCCTATGACCTTGATCCGGAATTGGGCAAGTCGATCAACTTTGACTGCTTCAGGCCGCTGGTTCAGGCCGCCAGGAGGGCCGGGGTCAAGCGCTTCATCTACGCCTCGTCATCCAGCGTTTACGGCATCAAGGATGATCAGAACGTCACCGAGGACCTGCCCCTTGATCCGTTGACCGACTATTCCAGGTTCAAGGCCCAATGCGAGCAAGTGCTGGCCGAAGAACGAACGCCCGGCTTCGTTACATTGACCCTGCGTCCCTCCACGGTGTGCGGCTATGCACCCCGCCTGCGTCTGGACCTGACCGTCAATATCCTCACCAACCACGCCATCAATAACCGCAAGATCACCGTTTTCGGGGGCGATCAGAAACGCCCCAACATCCATATTGATGACATGACCGATTTGTATGTGCATGTGCTCGATCTGCCCGATGAGACCATCGACGGCAAAGTATTCAACGCCGGCTGGGAAAACTTTTCGGTCATGCACATCGCCGAGATGGTGCGCGCCGCTCTCGGCATCGATGTCGAGATCGTAGTGACGCCGACCGACGATAACCGCTCCTATCATGTTTCCTCGGAAAAAATGCGCCGCGAACTGGGCTTCGAACCCAAACACACCATCGCCGACGCCGCCCGCGACCTTCAACGCGCCTTCGCCGCCGGCAAGATTCCCGATCCGATGACCGATCCGCGTTACTACAACATCAAGACCATGCAGCAACTGGGCCTGAAATAATGACCGGAGAGCACTCCCGCGAGTTCATGATCGACCTCTATCGGGGGCTGCTGCGCGTACGCATGGTCGAAGAGGAAATCGCCTCCCGTTACGGCGAGAAGGAAATGCGTTGCCCGGTGCATCTGTCGGTGGGACAGGAGGCCGCCGCCGTCGGCGCCTGCGCCGCCCTTAAAACCGATGACGTGATCCTGAGCACCCATCGCTCCCATGCCCATTATCTGGCCAAGGGCGGCGACCTCAAGGCGATGCTGGCCGAAATCTACGGCAAGGAAACCGGATGCTGCGGCGGTCGCGGCGGCTCCATGCATCTGGTTGACCTCAAGGCCGGCGTACTGGCGGCGTTGCCTATTGTCGGCGGCTCGATACCGATCGGCGTCGGCGCCGCCTTCACCTTTCGCAACCAGGGCAAAGGCAGGGTGTCGATGGTCTTCTTCGGCGACGCCGCAGTTGAAGAAGGCGCCTTCCACGAAAGCGCCAACTTTGCCTCCGTTCACAATCTTCCCGTCATCTTCGTCTGTGAAAACAATCTCTATTCCGTCTACACCGGCTACGCCAAAAGACAGCCTTCGAGGCCGATCACCGATCTGGCCGAGGCCCACGGCGTCAGGGCCGCATCCGGCAACGGCAATGACGTGCTGGAGGTATACAGGCTGGCATCGGAGGCGGTGGCGCGGGCGCGGGCCGGCGAAGGGCCGACATTCCTTGAACTGGCCACTTACCGCTGGCTGGAGCATTGCGGTCCCAATTATGACAACGATCTGGGGTATCGCTCCAGCGAAGAGTTCGAGAACTGGCGCGACCATTGTCCGCTGAAGCACCATCGTCGCCTGCTTAAGGAGATGGGATTGTTGAGCGATGAGGAGGAGGCGACGATCCGCCACAAAATTCAAAGCGAGATCAAGGACGCCTTCAAGTTCGCCGAATTATCTCCCTTGCCGGCGACAGAAACGGCGGGTGATCATGTCTACGCCTGAGCGCATCCTTACCTTCAGCGCGGCCATACGCGAAGCCTTCGACGTATGCCTGGAGCGTGACCCCGGCGTCTACCTGATGGGCGAGGGAGTCACCGATCCCAAGGGCATTTTCGGAACCACCCTGGGGCTGCTTGAAAAATACGGACCCGACCGCATCGTCGAAATGCCGACATCGGAGAACGGCATGACCGGCGTCGCCATCGGCTCGGCGCTGATGGGACAACGCCCGGTAATGCTGCACCAACGGGTGGATTTCGCGCTGCTGGCTTTTGACCAGATCGTCAACAACGCCGCCAACTGGCGCTACATGTACGGCGGCAAGGGCGGCAATGTGCCGATGGTGATCCGCGTCGTGATCGGCCAGGGCTGGGGTCAAGGCGCCCAGCACGCCCAGTGCCTGGAGCCGCTGTTCGCCCACATCCCCGGCCTGAAGGTGGTGATGCCGACGACAGCCGGCGACGCCAAGGGCCTGATGATCGCCGCCATCGAAGACCCGAATCCGGTGATCTATATTGATCATCGCTGGCTGCACAACACCACCGGCGTGGTGCCCGAAGGACACTATGTTCGCCCGTTAAAGAGCGGACGGACGGCGCGGGAAGGACGCGACGTTACCGTCGTCGCCACCTCTCACGCGGTGATCCAGGCCTTGCGCGCCGCCGAAGTGCTGGCGGAAGCCGACTGCGCCGTCGAAGTCATCGACCTTATGGTCCCAAGGCCGCTGGACATGGAAGCCGTCAACAAGTCGGTGAGCAAGACCGGAAGGCTGCTTACGGTGGATACCGGCTGGCGCACTTTCGGCATCGGCGCCGAGATCGTCGCCCGGATCAGCGAAACCAACTTTGCCGGGTTGAAAGCGCCGCCCCGACGGCTGGGCCTTCCCGATCATCCCACGCCGAGCAGCCGCTCCCTGGTCATCAATTACTACCCGCGCGCTGAAACGATTATCGAAGCCGTCGGCGCCATGATGAATCTGGACATGGAAAAAATTCTGAAAATCCAGAACCGCCTGTTCGCCGAACGCGCCAAACTCCCCATCGATATTCCGGACTCATCGTTTACCGGGCCGTTTTGAGTTCTTTGATGAAAATAGATTACGAGAAAATGGCGGCGGACTATGACAACGGTCTGTTTACCCGGTTGCGCAGTTTCGGCCCGGCGGCTGATTTTCTGGAGACCTGGGTTCCCGACGCCGATGACATAAAGAGTATTTGCAATATGCTGGATGCGGCGGCTGTCGCCGGTCGGCGGGACATGGCTATTTTCATCGGCCGGCAAACGGCGGAGAGCATAGATCAAGGACGACTGCTGAAAGCCGCCGGGGATTTCGGCGCCGTCCATATGGAGCCTGACGGCGAGGGGCTGCTGTTGACGGTTTCCGCCGTCCGGCGATGCGCCGACAAGGAAAAAACCGGATTCAGGAAAACCGGCGGGTATGTAAAAAAAGCCGAAACTTTCAGCAAGGTCCGGGATATATCCGCCGGACGGGAAATTAAACGCGCCGACCATATTGGCGCCCACTACCGCAAGGCCGTAGAGGCCGCCGGCCGAGACCTTCGCTTCGAGGGATTCCTGAGCGGCAGGAAAGGCTACGTTATCGCCGAGGGCGAACATGGCGGAGCAAGGTTAATGTTGCTGGTGGACAGGGATGATCATTCCATATCGCGGGCGTCTCATAACGGCGCCTCGACGGCCATCGAGAAGGCGTTGCTGGACAGGTTGTGCGCCCTTATCGAGGGTAAGCCGATCCAGGAAGCCGGCGATCACGGGGTGATCCGGCTGGAATTCGACCTGCGCGACAAGTCGATGGAACGTCCTCTCGCCGGCATCGTCATGGCCGACGCCGCCGACGCCGCCTTTCTCCTGCCCCTCAAGCTGGTGCGCGACGCCCTTGAGGATTACCGGCGCAAGACCGGCTATGTAAGCACCGACAACACTTACGATCCGGGTCCCTCCGAGGAATGGAAGGACATGCCCGACGATGAGCGCCGCCGCCGCCTTAACGACGCCATTGCCAGGATCGCCGAGGAAAACAATTTCCCGGCTGAAGATGTGCGGGTGACGGCCATTGAACACCATGTGCGCGTCGTCATCAGGTTCAACGGCGCCCTTGAACACGCCGACAAGCAACGCTGCCTGATGATCCTGGAAACGGGGATCAAAGACATGGTTGACGGACGCCTTGAACTGTTCCAGGAGGAGATCAGGGACAACAACAGGCTGCGACGGCTCAGCGGGGAAAGGACGGCGCCATGACGGCGATGACCGACCACGCCGAGCTGATCCTCGACGGCACCAAGATCGCCTGGCACATGGACCGGGTAAGAGCCTGGGAGCGGGGCGAGCGCATCGCTCCGATAACCATCGACATGGCGTTGACCCGCGCCTGCAATTACGCCTGCGAGTTCTGCTACGCGATGTTGCAGGAAAACACCCGCAAGGTTATCAACCGCAAGGTCATCTTCGACTTCCTTGAAGACTGCGCCGAGATCGGGGTCAAGGGGATCAGTCTGGTTTCTGACGGCGAAAACACCATCTCGCCGGTTTTTGTCGATACCGTTAAACGGGGAGCGGAACTGGGCCTGTCGATGGCGGTCGGCACCAACGGCTTTGTGCTGACCAAGCGCCGCCTGGAGGAAGTGCTGCCGTATCTTACCTATTTGCGCGTCAATATTTCCGCCGGCGAGCGCAAGCGTTACGCCGAGATCATGGGGGTCAAGGAAAGCTGGTTCGACCGGGTGTGCCAGAACATCCGCGACATGGTGGAAATCAAGAAACGGGACGGGCTTCCCGTCACCATCGGCCTCCAGATGGTGCTGATGCCCCAGTACGAGGACCAGATTCTTCCCCTGGCCATGCTGGGCAAGGAACTGCGCCCCGACTATCTGGTCATCAAGCACTGCTCGGACGGCGAGGACGGCAATCTGGGCGTCGATTACGGCGCCTACGGCAAGCTGTATGACAAGCTGCATCAGGCCGAGGCGTTGTCCGACGACGGCTATGAGGTCTCGGTGAAATGGTCAAAGATCGAAGCCAAGGGCAAGCGCGACTACCAGCGCTGCTACGGCGCGCCGTTCATCGTCCAGCTTTCCGGCTCCGGTCTGGTGGCGCCGTGCGGCATGTTGTTCAATGAGCGCTACAAGAAGTTCCATATCGGCAATATCTGCGAGCGACGCTTCAAGGATATCTGGGCGTCCGACCGCTACTGGGAAGTGATGAACTACCTGGCCTCGCCCAGATTCAACGCCCAGAAGATGTGCGGCTCCCTGTGCCTTCAGCATAAGGTGAACGAAGCGCTGGACGCCTATAAAAAGGACCAGATTATCCTGGAAACTCCGTCCGGCCCCCCGCCCGAGCATCTGAATTTTATTTAGGGCGCGTCAGGATTGATCAGGATCACCTGCGGTGCATATCGGCGTCATTGCGACCGCGAGCATCAGCGACGCGGGAAGCAATCCAGTGGTGGTGGATGCTCTCTGGATTGCTTCGTCTTGCTTCGTCGCTTCGCTTCTTGCAATCCTCGCAAAGACGGTTAGGCGTGGCCCACAGCGGCGATTCCAATCAATCCTGATGCGATCTAGAATTACGGGGACACAACCGGGGTAAACTCCTAAATTAAACTGTCCGTAAAAGGCGGATCAGGTCGGTGTCGTCTTCAAGGGAAAACAGCCATGACCTGTTTGGCCCTGTTTCACGCGAAGACGCGAAAGCAGGAAGAAAGGTAAGCCGTTTGGCCGATAGCGGTAAACCTGATCCGGTGCTGATGGACATCATCCTGGAAGGGAAAAGGGACGGTATTGAGGCGGCTTGCATAACTTGTCCCTATTGAATACGTTGGCCTGATGATCCCGCAACCCCAAACAGCGAACGGTCGCAAAGAGCGGACGGCGCTGATCCTGGCCATGGTCGTGACCGCCGCCGTAGTAGCCGGGATAGGGACATTGATGCTCTATCTGGCGGTCATCAGCGAACAGAAGGCTTGGCTGACGCGACTCGTACAGAGCCAGACGGCCATGATTGAAGCCGTCGCCCGTTTCGACGCCATGTACAGTCAACAGGACCATCCGCAAGGCGCCCGGGGCGCCACCATGAGCCAGCTTGCCGTCGCTCATGAAACGGCCTCGCGGTTCAGCGAAACAGGGGAATTCGTCATCGCCGTGCGCGAGGGCGATATGATAGTATTCCCGTTCAAGCAGCACCACGGCGTCATTCCCGATCCAATACCCTTCGCATCCGGTTTGGCGAGGCCGGCATATCACGCCCTGATGGGACATTCCGGGACGTCGATCGAACTCGACTACCATGGCGTCCTGGTGTTGGCTGCGTACGCGCCGGCGCCGACGCTGGATATCGGCATCGTCGCCAAAATCGATATGACCGAAGTGCGGGCGCCGTTTATCAAGTGGGGAACCCTCGGCGGTTTCGGCGCCATACTGGTTATCGCCGGGGGAGGGCTGTTGACCCGCCGTGTCAGCACCCCCCTTATCAAAGACCTGCAATCGGCCGTGGCCTCCCTCAACGACGCCCAGCGCCTCGCCGGCCTCGGCAACTGGGAGTGGAACGTTCAAACAGACGTCATTCGCTGGTCGGATGAAACTGATCAAATCTTCGGATTGAAGCCCGGAGAGTTCGGAGCAACCTACGAGGCATTCATTAACGCCGTTCACCCGGATGACCGGGCGATGGTCAACAAGGCCGTCAACCGCAGTCTCAAGGAGAGGGTCGGGTACTCGGCCGAATACCGCATCATTCGCCCCGACGCCGCCGTGCGCGCGATTTACGCGCGGGGTGAAACAGTGTTCAACGACGACGGCAAACCGGAACGGATGATCGGCACGGTTCTGGACATCACCGAGCGCAAGCTGGCCGAGGAGAAGATCGCCGCCATGCTGGCCGAGAAGGAAGTGTTGCTGCAGGAGATCCATCACCGGGTCAAGAACAACCTGCAGGTGGTCTCTTCCATGCTGTCGTTGCAGGCAAACGCGGAAAAGAACAGCCGGGTCGCGGAGGCGCTGCGGGAAAGCGAGCGCCGCGTCAGGGTGATGGCGCGGATACACGAGACCCTGTACGGCTCGTACGACATGGCCCACATCGGGTCGGGAGGTTACCTGTGTTCGATCATCATGGACATGAGAGAGAGCCATATCGGAGCTTCCGGGAATATTGTGTTCCGCGAGGACGTGGACGATATCGTCCTCGACATCGACCAGGCCGTCCCCATCGGGCAGATCGTCAGCGAGTTGATTTCCAACGCCCTGAAACACGCCTTTCCGGATGATCGGGGCGGCGTGATCGGGGTTTCCATGAAGCTGCGGGACGGCGGCATGATCGAACTGGCGGTGGCCGATGACGGCGCCGGTCTGCCCAAGGACTTCGATTTGAGCCGGTGCGGGACGCTGGGCCTGCAATTGGTGACGGCGTTGGCCGGCAAGCTGGGCGGGAAGGTGGAGGTGGATCGCTCGAACGGAACCCGGTTCGGCATCGTCTTCAAGGGAAAACAGCCATGACCCGTTCGGCCCTGTTTCACGCGAAGACGCGAAAGCAGGAAGAGGGGCAATCCGTCATGAGGATTGAAGAACTTGCCCGCGCTGCCGTGGATTGCGGTTTTCACATACACCGGGAACTCGGCCCGGGGTTGCTGGAATCGGTTTATGAAACCGTCCTGTTCAGGGCGCTTGAAAAGCGCGGACTGCATGTCGAACGGCAAGAACCGATTTCATTCACCTTCGATGATATGCGATTCGAGGATGCTTTCCGGGTCGATCTGTTGATCGAGAGACAATTGCTCATTGAGTTAAAGTCGATTGAAAAAACAGCGCCCGTACACGGCAAGCAGATTTTGACTTACCTTAGATTAATGAACTTGCCCCTGGGTCTGCTGATGAATTTCGGTATGACGACCTTCAAGGAGGGCGTCCGGCGGATCGTCAATGGTCATGACGACTTCGCGTCTTCGCGCCTTCGCGTGCATGGAGAGGAGCCATGACCAAGGAGCGCATCCTGGTGGTCGAGTTCGACCATGTTTCACGCGAAGACGCGAAAGCAAAAAGAGAGGCAATCCGTCATGAGGATTGAAAAAACAGAGAACGTCCGGCGGATCGTCAACGGTCATGACGACTTCGCGTCTTCGCGCCTTCGCGTGCATGGAGAGGAGCCATGACCGAGGAGCGCATCCTGGCGGTCGAGTTTGGCCCTGTTTCACGCAAAGGCGCGAAAGCAGGAAGAGGGGCAATCCGTCATGAGGATTGAAGAAACAGAGAACGTTCGGCGGATCGTCAATGGTCATGACGACTTCGCGTCTTCGCGCCTTCGTGCGCATGGAGAGGAGTCATGACCAAGGAACGCCTCCTGGTGGTCGAGGACGAGCCTATCACCGCCCTGGACGAACTGCGGATATTGACGAACCTGGGCTTTACGGTGATTGGAATCGCCCCTTCCTGCGAAGAGGCAATTCGTTTGGCCGATAGCGATAAACCTGATCTGGTGCTGATGGACATCATCCTGGAAGGGAAAAGGGACGGCATTGAGGCGGCGGAGGAAATCCGCAGACGGTTCAATATCCCGGTGGTGTTCGTAACCGCCCATGGAGAGGAGGCGTTCCTGGAGCGGGCCAAGAAGGCGGAGCCGTTCGGCTATGTGCTGAAGCCTTTCTCCCGGGAGACGCTGTCGGCCACCATCGAAGTCGCCCTCTATAAGTACCGGATAGAGCAAAAACTCAAGGAAAGCGAAGAGAACTCCAAAAACAGGGTGCTGGAACTCCAGGATGCCAAGTACAGGATCGAGACCCAGGCGGCAAAAATCTCCGCCATAGCCGATCAACTGGCGCTGGCCCGCGACGAAGCCCTCGCGGCCAGTCGCGCCAAGACCTTCTTTCTCACCAACATGAGCCACGAACTGCGTACCCCCCTGAACGCCATCCTCGGCTTTTCCGAGATGATGCGGATGGAAATGCTCGGCGCCATCGGCGTCCCGGCCTATGTCGGCTATGCAGCGGACATCCATAGCGCGGGGAAGCACCTGCTTCAGGTCATCAATGACCTGTTGGACATCTCGAAGGTTGAGGCGGGAGCGCAGGAACTGAAGGAAGAAGAATTGGACGTCCGCAAGGAAATCCTGTCTTCGCTCGATTTCGTGAGGGAACATGCACAAACGCATGGCGTCCTGTTGTCGGCGAATATCCCGGACGGATTCCCTAACCTGTTCGCCGACCGTTTGCGCCTGAAGCAAATCCTCCTGAACCTGCTGACCAATGCCGTCAAGTTCACCCCCGAAGAGGGATCGGTCATCGTGGAGGCGGCGCTCAACCGTGACAACGCCGTCCTGTTGCGGGTTATTGACACCGGCGTCGGCATCGCGCCCGAGGACATCCCGAAGGTATTCCTGCCTTTTGGTCAGATCGACGACATCATGGTGCGCGAACAGGAAGGGACCGGCCTCGGCGTGCCGCTGACCAAAGCCCTCGCCGAACTTCATGGCGGCGCCCTTGAAATTACCAGCGAAGCCGGCGTGGGGACCACAGTCACCGTGCGCTTTCCGCCGGCGAGAACAAAAAAATATTGACTCGCTTATACAACCTGCCCGGCATATAAACAGCGTATAGATTAAGTATAAATCAGGTTTAAATATGGAAGACTATCTCAAGGCGCTGGAAACGGTCACTAAGGCGCTTCGCCTGATGGAGGCCCACCATTACCCCCCCTCGCCGGAAAACTTGATGGTGTGGTACGCTTATGCGGCCGACGTCAATTCGGAATGTAGGGCGCGTCTGGATCAGCTGACCGAAAAACGCAAAAATCTGACGGAACGCGAGGTGAAGGACTGTGTCTGCAAGGTTCTGCTCATGCTCGCCGATTGTCCGGAATTTTTCAACAATCTCATCAAGGCCCATACTTCCCTCGACGCGGTGTTGGGCAGCCTGTCGGAAGTGGAAGGCGAGACGACGGAATTCGGCCGCATCCTTAACCATTCAGCGGAAAAACTGAAAAAGGCTTCCGACATTTCGGCGGCCCGCGAGGTGGTGGCGAAAATACTCCAGGAAACCGACCGCATGGCCGCCCATCAGAACCATCTTGCAGAGAAGCTCCGCGACACGACACGCGAAGTGCAACGCCTGCAAACCAGCCTTGCCGAGGCGCGTCATCTCGCCAATACCGATACGCTGACCGGCCTCTACAACCTCCGTTACCTGGAGGGCCGGTTGCCGCTGCTGATGAGAAAAGCGGCCGAGGAAGACACCAGCCTATGTACGCTTATGATCGAAATCAATAACTTCAAGAACATTATCGACGAACTCGGCCCTCAGTCGGCGGACAAGATACTCCGTTTGGTCGCCAACATCATCAAAAAGGCGGTCCGTGACGATGATCTTGCCGTCAGGTACGGCGGAAGAGAATTCATGCTGGTTCTTAATCGCACCCCGCTGGAAAACGCGGTCCTTCTCGGCAAGCGCATCTGCGAGGATATATCCAGCCGCAACCTTTCGCAGCGGGGCAGCGACCAGATACTCGGACGGATCACGGCGGCAGTCGGCATCGCCCGGCACAAGCCCGGCGAATCCGTGATACGGCTGCTTCAGCGCAGCGACATGGCCTTGAGCGACGGCAAGAAGTCCGGTAAAGACCGAGTGGCCGTATGCAAAGAAACCTGAGACGGCGGTTATGACTTGCGGCGGGTCTTTTTGGCGGATTGCCCCGCCGGCCTGACGCCGAGTTCGGCCTCCAGCGCCGCCACGCGCTTTTCCAGTTTTTCCTGTTCGGCGCGGGCCTTGGCGGCCATGTCTCTCACCGCTTCAAACTCCTCGCGGGGCGTCACTTTCATTTCGGCGAGCAACCGCTCCAGTTGCTGGCGCACCAGGGTCTCGACCTCGTCGCGGAATCCGGCGAGAGTTGAGGCGGCGCTGCCGGCCAGCTTGGCTATATCTTCAAATATCCCCGGTCCTTTGTTCATGGCGGGCATTATGAGCGGATACGCTCCCCGGCGCAACCGGACATCTAAAGCGCCAGGGCCGTTCCATCACGCAGAATTTTTTGGGCCTCTTGCGTATAGGCGCCGTCGCCGTCGTGAAGCGCCATGCCGGAGGCCGTCCTGGTCGGCGCCGTCATTCCCTTGCGACCTCTGATGATGACCCGTTTGGCCGGTCTGCCGCCGTCATCGGGCCACAGCGGGAAAACGACGATATCGCCCAGCCGCCCCTGCATGCAGGAAAGAATTTCGTCCGTGCGCCCGGCGTGGTGGATGAGGGTGACCGAGCCTTCGACGCGAACCATAGCGACGCAGAAATCAATCCAGTCGGCCAATGTCGCCTCGCCCTCGATGGTGGCCGCCGCTTTGACCGGATCGGGCGGCGCATTGCCGCTGCCGGCCTTGCGGAACGGCGGATTGGCCATGACGTGATCGAAAGAACCGGGCGTAAGCGCCCCCTTTACCCTCATAATGTCGCCATGGATGAACTCAACGCGCTCGGCGACGCCGTTAGCGTGGGCGTTGCCTACGGCCAGTTCGGCCATCAAGCCGTCGGCCTCGATCCCCTTGACGCGCACGCCGGGCAGCCGCGAGGCCAGACATAAAGCGGCGGAGCCGACGCCGGTTCCGGCGTCAAGAACCATATCGCCGTCTTCGGCGGGAACGGCGGCGGCGAGGAAAACGGCGTCGATGGCCGTGCGAAACCCTTTGGCCGGTTGGCGCAAGCTGATTTTTCCCGCCAGCAGCGCATCCTCGGTAATTTTGCTCATGTCCCGGTGCTCATGCTGGGGGCGTTGTCCACTTGACCAATGGTCTCGCCCTTACTTATGCTCAATGCCTGCGTCAGGCAACCTTGGAGGCCGTGGAGTGGGCGTCGTAGTCAGCATCGGTGGGGACCGCAGTCAAAAGGCGTCGCTGGACGCCTTGACCTCGCTGGTTGCCGAAGACATGAAGGCGGTCAACGAACTGATCATCCGGCGGATGAATTCTCCCGTTGTTTTAATTCCGCAACTGGCCGGGCATATCGTCGCCGCCGGCGGCAAGCGTCTGCGCCCCATGTTGACCCTGGCCGCGTCGCGCATGTGCGGCTATGAAGGACGGCGCCACATCGCCCTGGCCGCCTGCGTCGAATTCATCCACACCGCCACCTTGCTGCATGACGACGTGGTTGACGAAAGCGACCTGCGCCGGGGCTTGGCTTCGGCCAATGCCGTGTGGGGCAACAAGGCCAGCGTTCTGGTCGGCGATTTCTTATTCAGCCGCTCCTTTGAACTGATGGTGGAGGACGGTTCGCTGTCGGTGTTGTCCATCCTGTCCGGAGCCTCGGCGCTGATTGCCGAAGGCGAGGTGATGCAGTTGATCACCGCCAACGATACGGAAACCGGCGAGACCGCCTATCTGGAAGTCATCAGGGCGAAAACGGCGCAACTGTTCGCCGCCGCCTGCCGCATCGGCGCCGTTGTCGCCGACCGCTCGAAGGTGGAAGAAGACGCCCTTGAAACCTACGGCATGAATTTGGGCATCGCCTTTCAGCTTATCGACGACGTGCTCGACTATTCAGCCAAACAGGCGACGCTGGGCAAGACCATCGGCGATGATTTCAGGGACGGCAAGATTAATCTGCCTGTGATCCTCGCCTTCCGCCGGGGCAACGAGACCGAACGCGCCTTCTGGCGGCGCACCCTGGAAGACCAGGACCAGAAAGACGGCGACCTGGAACACGCCGTAAAACTGCTGGAGAAACACAAGGCGCTGGCCGACACCGTGGAGCGCGCCACCCACTACGGCGCCATCGCCCGCGACGCGCTGGGCATCTTCGCCGACAGCGCCAGGAAAAAGGCCTTCCACAATATCATCGACTTCTGCATCGAGCGCGCCTATTGAGTTAGGCGCAAGGCGGCGTTATAACCGCGCCTCTTGAACGCCACGTCGGAGTGTAGCTCAGCCTGGTAGAGCACTGTCTTCGGGAGGCAGGGGCCGGAGGTTCAAATCCTCTCACTCCGACCAGTTTTTTCCCGCACGCATCAGAGCGGGCCGAATTGCGGTCAGCCTATGAAGTAGCGGCCGGGTTTGGCGTCTCCTCCGGACGCCGTGATCAGGGCGTCTATCTTGTCGATGGCGGCAAAGAGTTGGTCATTGTCCGCCCGCGCCACCCTGCGCGCCGTTTGGGAATGCAGTTTGGCGGCGCTCATGCTGCCTTCCCTCATCAGGGCCAGCGCATAGGATATGTGATAGGCGGGATTGTAGGCCCTGTAGAAAAGAGCCTGGCCGAAAAAGAACGCCGCTTCCTGTTCGCCGTTTTTGACTTTGGAGAAGATGTTTCCAAGATCAAGGCAGGACATTACAAACGCATCCGGCCGCTTCATGTAAGGAAAGTCGGTTCGGAAGATTTCCTGGTAGATGGGGATAGCCTCGCCTGTTTTTCCCGAATTGCGCAGCTCCGTCGCCTTTGCGTATTTCTCCTCGGACTCCGTATGGATAATGGCCGGAACGGCCAGATTGGGAATATCGAAAATGCCCCTGCAATCCCGGCACGAAAAGCGGAGGTTCTGGGATTGGAAGCCCCGATCAACGTAGGCGTTGGAAAAAATGTTGTTATAGCCGCAACGCGGACACTCCCATTCGATGCGATAGGGATATCCCCGGTGAATGTTATATTCATCCTGTTTTTCAAACAAAATGAGCTTCGCCGGGATAACCAGCGTTTCTCTGAAAACGCCGATCTTCGCTTCGAAATATTCATAGGCCTTGCCTCGAATATTGGTGACGTTTATGGGGCCTTGCACCAGTTCTCCGTCTTTTTCCCCGATGATCCCGTCCTTGACGGCCTGCGCGTAGATGGGGCTGCCCGGATAGACCTGGAGATAGCTCAGGCTGATCCGGTATTCCCTGTTTTCAGACCACCAATCAAGGGTCTCGCTTGCGGTTTCCAGGGTCTCCGCCGAATCGCCGAAAATAAAATTTCCCTGGATTCCGATTTTCCGATCGTAGGTGGTCTTCAAGGCAAATTCGATCTTCTCCCTGGTTATTTTCTTCTGCATGCTCAACAGGACTTTATCGCTGGCGCTTTCCAGGCCGTACCCGGCATGGGTGCAGCCGGCATCGACCATCCAGTCGATGCATTCCTCGTCAATCAGCGAGACATGCAACTGGCAGAACCAATAAAGATTGTACTTTTTGATCCTCCTGCAGAATTCCTTGAGTCTGTCTTTCTTGGCGGTGAAAAGCTCATCGCAGATATACAAGTGGTTTATGTTATATCGCCCGACCAGAAAATCCAGTTCCTCGAAGAAATTGTCGAGGCTGCGTTCCCTGTAGACGCGACCGATGGGATGAAAACAGAAGGTGCAGGCGTAAGGACAAGACCGGCTCGCAATCATCGGCATCGAACGCGGATCATCCATCATGTTAAAGGTGGTCTCATCGGCGATGTTCTGAAAATCGATCATCATGCCGACCCCAATTCCTTCGTAGTCGGGCCAAGGCAGGGAATCCAGATCGCGGATCGGGTCGCGTGCTCTGGTTTTGATGAAATTTCCGTCCTTGTTCAGGAAACATATTCCATTGACCGTTTTCGGATCGCCGCCCCGCCCGAGCACATCCGCCAGTTCAACGATGGTGTTTTCGCCTTCGCCGATGACCCCGTAATCAATATCCAGGAGACGAACCGCCTTTTCCAGCGCACCGCTGATCAATCCGCCGCCGACGACGTTGATGATCGAAGGCTTGGCGGCGCGGGCCGCATCAGTGATGACTTTTACCGCATCAATAAGAGGAGAAATGGCGCCGGTCCCGCAGATATCGGGATTCTTCTCGTGAACGGCGCGGGTAACGGCGTCAACGGGGTTCATTTCCAGGTTATTGAGGTTCAGGCAATGGACCTCGTACCCTTCCCGCTTGAGCATCGCGGAAATATAGGCAATGCCGAACGGAAAGTTATAGCCGTTGCCGTAGTTGACGTATTTCGGCACTA
>Ga0156220_102_pt1 | contig 17877 bp, 15 predicted proteins | sample RifCSPlowO2_12_FD_107868 | JGI IMG/M metagenome (GOLD analysis project Ga0156220, IMG submission 107868) | Rhodospirillales bacterium RIFCSPLOWO2_12_FULL_58_28 | reverse complement strand
TAACGCCAATAAACTGACATCAAGATTGGTTCGACCGCCCAGACGCCCCGGCTCGCCGGCATGGCTGTAGTTAAGCATGGGCAAAACGTACGGTTTTACCCCACGGGTGTCCCCGTCCTTAAGGCCCTGAAAAGTATAGGCGTTAAAAGATGCGTAGTTACGCTTGCGGAATCCCTCGGTAAACAGGTTGGTGGTGAGAGAGTTAGTGGAACCCGGCAGCGTATTGTCGGAAATGAATCCGTAACGGTGAAGATACCTGTCGCCGACCATGCGGTTGGCGTCAAAGCCCCAGCGCAGGGAATCATCAATATTAAAGCGCCCCTTGCCGGCGATATGGCCGATCATATCATGATTGGAATCATAGGTTACGCTGGCCTTCCCCTTTAATTCCCCCTTGTTCATCAGGTTACGATACTCTCCTATCATCGTCGGACCTTCGTTGGCCGCTATCATCGGCGTGAGCGTCAAATCCTTATGTTCGTCAAGGGCAAAGAAATAAGGCGTACGCACGACGAACCCAAGGTCGGAAGACCCCCCAATGCCCGGCGTAAGAAAACCGCTACGCCGTTTGACGGTCGGGTCGGGGTGAGAAAGATACGGGGTGTAGGCCACAGGCACCCCGGCGATTTCAAGCACGGCGTCTGAATATTCCACTGATTGCCGGGCCTGGTTATGAACGATCTTGACCGCCTTGACCTGCCACAGCGGCGCCTTGTTCGGGTCATCCTCGCAGGGCTTGCAGGGAGAATATACCGCCTTGCTCATCTCCAGAATATTGGCGTTTGATCGCCGTCCGCCGTTGGCCGCTATGCGTGAATGATCCTTGAGAAGGATGCTCAGGCTCTCAATAATTCCGTCCTTCATGTCGCCGGATAGTTCCATGTATTGGGCGAACATCGTGTCGCCGGATGGTTCCAGCAAGGTGATATTGCCCGACGCCGTCATGATATCGGCCTTTCGGTTGTAGGTTACGGTATCGGCAATCAGCGTCCGCCCGTCCTTGGAAATTTCAACATTTCCTCTTGCGGTGACGATGCCGAGATTTTGATCATTGCTGACCTCGTCGGCGGTCAATTCGATGGGAACATCCTCAGGTTTCGAATCGGGAGCCGACGGAGCATCCGCCGCCGACGCGAAACGAGGCCCCGGCGACGCCACGGTCAACAAACAAAATATCCCAAGGATAATGAAGCGGAATTTCACCATGCCGTCCCTCATCCATCCTCAAGATGCAGCACCATGGTCAGCCCCAGCAGAGTGCTTACTCCGGAAGGAGTCCAGGCGGCGAGAACCACGGGAATGCTGTTGGAAAGACCGAGAGCGAACATAAGATCGGAAAAAAAATACAAAATAAATCCGGTCATCACGCCGCCCGAAATAACAAATACGGTTCCGCCTCGGCGGGAGTGGCGCAAAGTAAACGTGGCAGCAATAAGAATCATGGCGCACATCAGCAGGGGCATGGACAACAGGGTGTGCAAATGAAGTCGGTGCCTGACCGCCGTAAAACCGGAATTCTCCAAATTCTCGATGAATCCGGGGAGATTCCAGAATGACATGGTCTCGGGAGGCGCAAAATTATCCTGGATAGTGGCCAGAGTAAGGTCTGTTTCCAGCCAAAATTCCTTCTCGAATTTCGGTTTCTTGTCGGGATCATGCACCCAGGCGTCGCGCATGTGCCAGAACCCGTCCTCCAGACGCGCATAGGCGGCGTCGATACGGCCTTTGAATTTGTCTCTATCTCCGTAGAGAAAGACAATGACGTCATGCAGTTCAACATCAACGCCCTGTTGCAGGACGCTTTTTGAATGCACGACGGCTTGCTCATTTTCGGTGGCTTGGCGCAACCATAACCCCGAAGATGAAATGTCAAGAAAGCTCCTCTGGCCCTTCATGTGAATGGTCTCTAATTGCTCAAACCGCGCAAGGGTGGCTGACGCCAGAGGATTAAGCGCCATGATTTTAAGGACGCCGAGGGCGGCCGAGAGGACCAGAACCGGCAAGAGGAACTGCCACGCGGAAACACCCGCCGCCCTGGCCACCACCAACTCCTGGTGCCGCGTCAGCCTCCAGAAAGCCAGCATTCCGCCGAACAGGGCGGCAAAGGGAAAGGTTTTCTGACCCATGTGGGGGAGCTTCATCAGGGCCATCTCAACCACCACGGAGAGAGTAACGTCAGGTTTTGTGGCGGACCGGCGCAACAGTTCAATGATGTCGAACAACAGGATCAACATCAGGAACATCATAAACAGCCCCACAAAACTCACTAGAAAGTGGCGGCCGATATAAACCGACATGGTGGTCGATAGTCGCAATTCAATGTTCCTCGGCTCCCAGGATTCCCAGTCCGCTAGCTGCCCGGCTCGCGGCGCCCATCCGGCTTACGCCGTAATCCCCCTATTCTGCATGGCGAACAAAAGGATTTGAAAATATACCTATGTAAGCCCTAAATGGAAAGGATTGGTTAATTTTTTTGTCAGGCGCCCTGTTCTTTGGACAGGACGCGCCGCCGTGGCGTCCATACCATGAAAAAATAGCCGAATATGATAGGCAGAACGGCGTAAACATACATCAAGGGAACCAATCCTGTTTCCTTGGCGACAAGGTTGTCCAAGCCCAAGGCCCCCGCCTGAAGAATAACCATTATGCCTACGGCAAGCACCACGCGGTTTACTTGGCTGCGCCTTGAAAATCCTCCGGAAATAAGGCACGCCAACCCGGCCAGGGTGAGTCCGAAATTAGACAATGGCGACGCCAGACGCTTGTGGGCTTCTGCGATGTGCTTGCCGTGTTGGACAAAGGGAACGGTTTCATCGTTCGCCACGTTAAACAATTCGCCGATCATTCTTTCTCGTGGTTCACGCTCACGGAATCCCGCCTTGTTGCCGGACAGAATCATATCGAAAATATAGCGGTCAAAATACAGGATAGACAGTTGATGCGTTTGGGTGTCTATCTCCTGACGGTTGCCGTTAAACATAACGACGCGGGCGCCGTCATCCCCCTCGATCATGGCGCCGCGCTCGGCTAAAAGGCTGTAAGGCTTCTCCGGGTTGCGCTGATCGTGCACCAGAACGCCGAGAAGCTGTCCGTCTTTTGTGCGCTCACGCACATAAACGGTGACATCGCTGGAAATAGTGTTGAAAGCGCCTTCCTGAAGCAGAATATGCGAATAGCTGTAACGAATATCCCATTGCAGCTCACGGAACATCCGGTAAGACTGCGGAACCAGAAAAAGATTCAGGGCATAAGCGCAAATGACAATAAAAGAAGCCAGAATAAGGGCGGGCTTGGCCAAGGCGAATTGACTTAGGCCCGCCGCCCGCATGACTACCAGTTCGCGGTCGGAGATGAGCTTGTTGTAAACAAACACGACAACAGTGAATAAAGCGATAGGCAAAATAACGGATAAAAAATTGGGAAGTAAAAGCATGGTCAGATAAGTGAAAGTGCCGGCCGACAGTCCGCGATTGACGATCATTTCGATGAATCGCAGAGACTGAGACAGCCAAATGATGCAGGTCAGGACCGAGGTGACCATGACCATCCCGACGAAAAGCTGCTTCAGAATATATCTTGTAATCTTGTTCATGGTCTCAGGATAATGGTTAATAACACTCATAAATCAAGGACTAACGGGTTGCGATAAAATTATCGAAATGCGGGAATGTTCATGTCGCCCCCGATGGCGTTGATATGCCTGGAATTCGGACCACTCATCGTTTGTCCCCCTTCTTGCCGGAAGACAGGCGCTTTTTGCCGGCGGTCTGGGCCGAATCGGCGATACGCTTCAGTTCCTCCAGTTCGTCAGCTTCCTCAGAAGCCCGGCGTTCAGCCTCTTTCCGCTGGGTATCGAACATGGTGTAGCGTTCGTTGGCGATCTTTTCCGCCTGCTTGGCCGAGACGCGCCCGGCATTACGAAGCATGGGCAGTTCGTTGGATTTAAGAAAGCCGTCCAGGATCGGCTCCCATTCGGACAAATGAATTTCCTGGCGGCGCGTCGAGCGCAATTCGGCGGTATCAAGGAACATGGTGACGATCAGGTTCAGTTCCTTGATCTCGGCCTCGCCTAGATAATTCTTGGCGGTGGTCACGTCGGCCTTGCGCACCCGCCCACCCCTCCAACTGGTCAGCCCCATGTTCGGTGCATTCGCGTCGGCCCGCGCCGCGATCAGTTCGGCGGCGGTGTGGTGGGTGACGGCGTAAAGCATCTTGTTCTGGATGGTGGCGTAGAAGGTCTGGACCGAATCGGCCTTGGCGTCGTAATCGACGGACAGGGTCAGGATATCGCGTACTTTCTGGTAGAGCCGGGCTTCCGAGGCGCGGATGTCCCGTATGCGCTCCAATAGTTCGTCAAAATAATCGAACTTCGGGTCTTTCAGGCGTTCGTCGTTTATGACAAAACCCTTGACCAGATATTCCCGCAAGACCGTGGTCGCCCAGCGCCGGAACTGAACTCCCCGCTCGGAGCGCACCCGATAGCCGACAGATAAGACCATATCCAGGCTGTAGAGCCTGACCGGCTTGTCGGAATGGGCAATGTGCAAAATTTGCACATTGCTTTCCTCAACGAGTTCACCGTCGGCGAACACATTTGCGATATGCTTGGTTATGACGGAACGCTCGCGGTCGAATAACGTGGACATCTGCTCCTGGGTTAACCAAGCCGTTCCGCTGATAGCCCGCAGTTGAATCTCGGTCGCCCCGTCCTCGGTAGTGTAGAGGATCAACTCGCCGCCGCTCATTGTTTTGCCCCATCATGAGGATGCACGCGAAGGCGCAAAGGCGCAAAGTTATTATGGCCATTTACGATCCGCCGGACGCCCTCCGTTTTTTCAATCCGCATGGCGGCTTACCCCTCCTCTTGTCTTCGCGTCTTCGCGCCTTCGCGTGAGACAGGGCTGAACAACTCTTGCTGACCAAGTTTGGGCGGCGCCTTGGGCAGGTTTTCCTTGCCGATCCACGCCAGTTCGAGCTTTTGTTTTTTGGTCATGAATCAATTCGTACCGGATTGACTTGAGATATCCATAGAATAATCTTGTAAACTTTTTCACGGACAGGAAAGGCCGTCGTAAATGACGCCCCCGTTACCAGGGAGACATTCACCCGATTACCCTAAGTTAGTTCCACTACATAAAAAAACCACCCTATGCGGACATTACAAGGACTAACGAGGATTCATGACCAAGCTGCCCATAATCATCGCCCCCGATCCACGCCTGAAAAACAAATGCCTGCCTGTGCGGCGCGTCGATAAAGAAGTGCAAAAGCTTATGGACGACATGCTGGAATCCATGTACGCCGCCAAGGGCATCGGTCTGGCGGCGCCCCAGGTGGGCGTACATAAGCATGTTATTGTCATTGATATCGCCAAGAAAGAAGAAAAACCGGCCCCCTTGTGCATGGCTGATCCCGAGACGGTTTGGGTCTCAGAGGAAAAAGTATGCAACGAAGAGGGCTGCCTGTCCCTGCCCGATCAGTTCGCCGAGGTCACCCGCCCCGCCCGAGTGCGGGTGCGCTATCTGGACCGCAACGACAGCACGCGGGAGATCGAAGCCGACGGCCTGCTCGCCCGTTGCATCCAGCACGAAATGGACCACTTGAAAGGCACGCTGTTCGTTGACCATATATCGGCTCTTAAGCGCAACATTATCCTGCGCAAGCTGACCAAAATAAAAAAGCTGCAAAAAGCGGAAGCCGGGTGATGCGTCTGATCTTCATGGGGAGTCCCGATTTCGCGGTTCCGGCGTTGGCGGCCTTGTCGGATGCCGGACACGATATCGCCTGCGTTTATTCCCAGCCGCCCAGGCCCGCCGGACGCGGCCACAAAGAACGCCCCTCCGCCGTCCACGCCTTCGCCGAGTCCGGGGGATTGCCGGTGCTGACGCCGAAAAGTCTCAAGGGCGAAGCCGAACAAAAAGCCTTCGCCGCCCTGGCCGCCGACGTCGCCGTAGTCGCCGCCTACGGCCTGATTCTGCCCGACGCCATTCTTAACGCACCCCGCTTCGGCTGCCTCAATATCCATGCCTCGCTGTTGCCGCGCTGGCGCGGGGCGGCCCCCATCCAAAGGGCGATCATGGCCGGCGACGCCGAAAGCGGCATCGCCGTCATACGGCTGGTGAAAGAACTGGACGCCGGCCCCATCCTGCTTGCCGAAAGAACCCCGATCACGCCTGAAACCACCGCTCAAGACCTGCACGATACCCTGTCAAAAATGGGAGCGCGGCTGATCGTCAAGGCGTTGGCGGGAATAGCCGACAAAAGCCTGACCGCCGCGCCCCAGCCCTCCGAAGGCGTAACCTACGCCCACAAGCTGGAGCGCGACGAGGGACGGCTGGACTGGACTCTACCGGCGGATGAGCTGGAACGCACGGTAAGGGCGCTCAACCCTTGGCCCGGCGTCTGGTTTGAGCATCAAGGAACGCGGATCAAGGTGCTGGCGGCAAAGACCGGCAAGGGAAGCGGCGAACCCGGCGCCGTAATCGATGACAAGCTGACGGTGGCCTGCGGCAGCGGAACGCTCACCCTCAAGCAACTGCAAAGGGCGGGCAAGGAGCCGACCATGGCCGAAGATTTCCTGCGCGGCTATCCGCTGCCCGCCGGCGCCCGGCTTCACAACTAACCCGATATTGCCAAGAGCGCCCCGGAGGGCTAATGTTTTGCTCTAAAATAAAGTTCATCCGGGGAATATCGGTTTAGCAAGCTCTTTGGAGAATTGACATGTCAACCGTCGAAGCCATTGAAAATGCGGTTCAGGAGCTTCCGCTCGCTGATCTTGCCGAGTTCCGTCGCTGGTTCTTGGAATTCGATGCTACCGCTTGGGACGCACAGATTGAGTCCGATGCGGTCGCCGGAAAATTAGATGCCCTGGCTGAGGAAGCATTGGCTGAGTATCGTAGCGGTGCGTCTCGCGAGCTTTGAAGCACTTTGCTTCAGCCAGATTCTGGCGTTGCTTTGAGTCTCTGCCGCCCGAAATTCGGCACCTTGCTTTACGCAACTACGCTCTGCTCAACGAAAACCCATCTCACCCGTCGTTACATTTCAAGCCGGTCTGTTCCGGGAAGTTTCGAAGCGTTCGTATTGGTCTCTATTACCGTGCGCTTGGGATGCCCGTTGAAGAGGGCGTTCAGTGGTTTTGGATAGGAAGCCATGCAAAGTATGACGCACTCATCGGCTGACACTACGCTCCATTGGGCGCCCGGCTGATCTGACCATGAACCGCAAGCTACGCCGCCGGCAGGCGAAACTAAGTCAGTACAAGGGCAACTTCAATGTCGAGGCGGAAATGACCGCCGCCCTCGGCCACTATCAGGCCGGACGCATGGACGAGGCGGAAGCCGGCTTCAGGCAGGTTCTGAACCATCGCCCCGACAATCCCCATCTGCTTCATCTGCTGGGCGTGCTGGCCCTGGGCAAGGGTCGCCATGCGGAAGCGGTTTCCCTGATGGAGCGATCAGTCTCCCTGAACGCGGACGACGCCGCAGCTCACGTCAATCTCGGAGTCGCCTTGATGAAACAGGGCGGGCGGCGGCAAGACGCCCTGTCCGCCCTGAGCCGGGCCGTCGCCCTCAATCCCGCTTCCGCCGATGCTCATAACAATCTGGGGATCGTCCTGAAGGGGATGGAGCGGTTGACGGAGGCCGTCGCCGCCTATCGGCAGGCCATTGCCCTCAAGCCGGACTACGCCGAGGCTTTCAATAACCTGGGCAATGCCCTCGTCGCCATGGGGAGCATCGAAGAAGCGGTCACGTCATTCGAAAAAGCCGTCGCCCTTTGGCCCGATTACGTCGAAGCCCATTACAACCTCGGCAACACCCTCGCCGAAACGGGCAAGCCCGTGGAAGCCGTTGCCGCTCTTCGCCGGTCCCTGGCCATCGCTCCGGGGTTTGTCGAGGCGCGTTCCAATCTGATCTATGCCCTTGATTTCGACCCCGGCGCCGGCCTCGCCCAGGCCCAGCAGGAACGCCGGCGCTGGGGGGAGCTTTACGCCAGGCCCATGGCCGGGAAAATTCGCCCCCACGGCAACGATCCTGATCCTGAGCGGCGTTTGCGCGTGGGGTATGTTTCGGCTGATTTCAGAAGACACTCCGCCGCTTATATTTTCGCCCCGGCGCTGATCGACTATGACCGTTCGCGCTTCCGGGCGATCTGCTATTCCAACTCGGCGCAAGAGGACGACATGACCGAGCGCTTCCGCGACTCGACTGACGGCTGGCGGTCAATCATCGGCCTGTCCGACGACGAGGCGGCGGAATTGATCCGTAACGACGGCATCGACATCCTGGTCGATCTTTCCGGTCATTCCAGAGATAACCGGCTGCTTTTGTTCGCCCGCAAGCCTGCTCCGCTCCAGGTCACCGCCTGGGGACACGCCCTGGGAACCGGTCTGGAGACCATCGACTATCTGTTCGCCGATCCGATCTATGTGACCGAGGAAGAAGAAAAACTTTATACCGAGGAGATCATCCATCTTCCCTGCGTGATCGCCTACTCGTGCCCCGACGACGCCCCGCCGGTCGCGCCTTCTCCCGCCGCAAGCGGCAAAGGCGTCACCTTCGGCTATTTCAACAGGATGGCAAAAGTGTCCGAACAGGCGCTGGACCTGTGGAGCGCCGTATTGGCCGCGATCCCCGGCGCCTCGATCCTGATCAAGAACGAAGCCATGAGTTCCGGCGATCAGCAACGGCGCATAGTCAAAGAATTCGCCGCACGCGGGGTGGAGAAAGAACGAATCATGATGCTCGGCAAAACTTCATGGTTCGAGCATCTTGCCGCTTACGGCCAGGTCGATATGACTTTTGATCCCCTGACCGCCAGCGGCGGCGCCTCGACCATGGAAAGCCTGTGGATGGGAGCGCCGGTAGCGACCATCAAGGGGCATATGCCCTCCACCCGCGACACGGCGTCCATTTTATCGGCATTGGGGCTGAATGACTGGATCGCCGAAACTCCCGGAGAGTTTCTCGAAATCGTTAAAGCGAAAGCCGGCGATCCGGCCGCCCTGGCCCGATTGAGAACATCATTGCGCCGCCGCCTGGCCGCTTCCCCGGTCGGCGATTCGAAAGCCTACGCCGGGGCGGTTGACGCCGCCTACCGGCGCATCTGGCGACGTTGGTGCGGCGGAATTACGGGGACATAATTCCTCCTCCCCTTGACGGTCGGCGGCGAGTTGCCGATATTAACAATCGCAAATACCAGTGGCCGTAAGAAATGACTCTGAAAAACCCTCCCCCTTGCTTCAAGGGGGAGTTAGAGGGGGTCGTTGCAGCAACCTCCCCTGCCCCTCCTTGGTAAGGAGGGAAAAGCAAGAGGAAAACGCCATGTCTCGCCCACCCGTCTTCAACAGCCCGTTCATGCTGGGCTTTGACCACTTCGAAAATGTCCTTGAACGTCTGTCCAAGGCATCGCCGGACGGCTATCCGCCTTACAATATCGAGCAAACGGGAGAAAACAGTCTGCGGATCACGGTGGCGGTGGCCGGATTCTCATCGGATGATCTGGGCGCCTCGCTGGAGAACAATCAGCTTGTCATCCGAGGCCGCGCCAAGGAGAACGATCCGCATCGGGTGTTCCTGCACCGGGGCCTCGCCGAACGCCGGTTTCAGCGCACTTTTCTGTTGGCCGACGGCATCGAGATCAAAGGCGCGTTCCTGGAAGACGGACTTCTGAACATTGATCTCTATCAACAAAACCCGGAGCCTGAAGTGCGCATCATCAAGATCGAGAAGGGAAGAACAAAGGCCAAGAACCGGAAGCCTGTAGACGTAAAAACAAAATAACCGCTAAACGGCGTGAGATTCCTGATGCTCGGTCAGAAGGGCGTAAAGGGCTTCCGCGCTGTCGGTTCCGCGCAGCTTTGCGCACATCGACTTGTCGCGCAGCAATCTGGACGCCCTGGCCAGCGCCTTGAGATGATCGGCTCCTGCCGATTCAGGCGCCAACAACAGGAAAATCAGGTCTACCGGCTGTTCATCAACGGAATGAAAATCGACGGGCCGTTCCAGCCGGGCAAACAGACCGTGAAGACGTTCCAGGCCGGGCAGCTTGCCGTGAGGAATGGCGATGCCGTTGCCGACGCCGGTAGAGCCTAGTTTCTCACGCTCCATAAGAACGTCGAAGATGGCGCGTTCGTGCAATCCGGTAATGGCGGCGGCGCGCTTGGCAAGGTCCTGCAAGGCTTGTTTCTTGCTGGTGGCGCGCAAGTTGGAGATAACGCTTTCCGTGCTGACGAAATCAGTAATCTCCATGGTCGCTTCCTGTCCCGGCTCCTACAAAGTGTTGCTGGGATCGATCCAACCGACATTGCCGTCGTTACGGCGATAAACCACGTTAAGTCCGCCGTGGGCCTTGTTGCGGAACATCATTACCGGCGAATCGATCAGGTCCATGCGCATGACCGCCTCGCCGACGGTAATGGTGGAGATTTCATGGGACATCTCGGCGACGATGACGGGCTGGGCTTCTTCGCCGACCTCCTCGTTCTCATCTTCCTTGGCGATGATGGCATATTGAGCCAGCGTCCTCTCATCGTTGTCCCGGCCCTTGTGGCCGCACAGACGACGCTTGTAACGCCTCAACTGTTTTGAAATGCGCGCCAGGGCGCCGTCGAAAGCGGCATATGCGTCATCGGTCGAGGCGCTGCCCTGCACCAGAATGTCGCGTCCCGCGTGAACCGAGATATCGACGCGAAACAGATGAGACTGGCGGGAAAAAACCACGCTTGCGTCGAGCGCTTTGTCGAAATATTTCCTGACGTTTGCATTCAAATTATCTTCGGCGTGACTGCGCAATGAGTCGCCGATGTCTACGTTCTTGCCTTTGACGGATATTTCCATGAAAAAAAGCCATCCTCCTGTATGAGGCTCCAATACTGTTGATCGTGAAGTTTTTGTCGATCAGTTCAGGCAACAATACAACACCTGCAGCCAAGAATCCATATCCATGGCCGACGAAGGTCGGGAAGTTAGTTGTCATAAGCCCCGGTGTCAACATTCACGCGACATACGCCGGAATTCAGAAGCAAGACGCCTTCTCGTGACGGCGCTGCACTGAAGACGCTATGCCCATCGCCTCCCTGTATTTTGCCACGGTGCGGCGGGCAATATCGATGCCCTCGTTCTTCAGGACGGCTACTAATTTGTCATCAGACAAAATTTTAGAGGGCGGCTCTTCGTCTATCAGAATCCTGATGCGGTGACGAACCGATTCCGCAGAATGAGATTCGCCGCCGGACGAAGAGGCAATCGCCGGCGTGAAAAAATACTTCAGTTCGTAGATGCCTCGCGGGGTGGCTATATACTTGTTGGAAGTAACGCGGCTGACGGTGCTTTCGTGCATTTCGATCTCTTCGGCGATGTCGCGCAGCACCAACGGCCTCAAGCTGCCTACGCCGTGAACGAAAAAACCGTCTTGTCGGCGCACGATCTCGGTTGCCGTCTTAAGGATGGTGGAGGCCCGCTGGTGAAGGGACTTCACCAGCCAGTTGGCGGATTGCGCGCATTCGGTAATGTACTGCTTGTCCTCCTTGCTGCGGACGGCGCCCTTGATATGGGCGTGATAACTATTATTGACCAGGACTCGCGGCAGGGTGTCGGCGTTCAGTTCAATCAACCACCCTCCCTGCGATTTTGCCCTCATAATGACGTCGGGAATGATCGGTTGCATGATCACGCTGTCAAACCTCAGCGCCGGCTTGGGGTCCAGCGCCCTGATCTCGGCCAGCATGTCGGCGATATCCTCGGCATTGACGCCGCAAACCTTGATCAGGGCCGCCATGTCCCGCTTGGCCAGCAGGTCCAGATTGTCGAGCAGCGCCGCCATCGCCGGGTCCAGCCGGTTCTTGTCCTGCAACTGAAGAGCCAGACACTCGCTGAGACTGCGGGCAAAAATTCCGGGCGGGTCGAACTGCTGAAGCTTGGCCAGAACCTTCTCTACCCGCTCAAGGGGGCAGTTCAAAGCTTCCGTCACCGGCGACAGGTCGGCGCCGATGTATCCGGCGTCATCCAGCGAGTCGATCAAATGCAGGCCGATCATCCGATCCGCCTGATCGTTCACCCCCATCGTCAATTGACCGGTCAGATGATCGCGCAACGACATCTTGCCGGCCAGCGTCTCCTCCAGATTTGCCGAATCTTCGTCAAGGCCTCCGCCGCCGCCGCGCCGGCCCCACTCGGCGAAGGAGGAATTGCCTAAACCGGCGCCTTGACTGAAATCTCCTTCAGCGTCGGAGGGGCAATCGTTATCCCGGTGAGTGTTGTAGTCCATGTCCAGAGCGGCGTCGTCCGGCATCTGCGAGACGTCCGAAGCGCTCAGGTCCATGGTCCGCAGAGGAGCGTCCTCCGCCTCCCCGACATCTTCCCGGAAGGCGTCGTCGGTCCCGCCGTCAATGCCGTAGTCGTCGTCGCCGCGCTCAAGAAGCGGGTTCTGCTCCAGCTCCTGCTCCACATACTCGGCAAGCTCAATGTTGGAGAACTGCAACAGCTTGATGGCCTGCTGCAACTGCGGCGTCATCACCAGCGATTGGGACTGACGCAGTTCAAGGCGGGGGGTCAGCGCCATTTTAGACCCTAAAGGCTAAACCGTTCGCCCAGATACACGCGCCTGACATCCTCATTACCGATAATGTCGGCAGGGAGGCCTTCCATCAGCATCATGCCGTCATGAATAATGTAGGCGCGATCAACGACGTCCATGGTTTCCCTGACGTTATGATCAGTGATCAGAACGCCGATACCCCGGTGCTTGAGATGGGCGACCAGATCACGGATGTCGCCGACGGCGATAGGATCGATACCGGCGAAGGGTTCATCAAGCAGAATGAAATGAGGATTTGAGGCCAGGGTGCGGGCAATCTCAACGCGCCGGCGTTCGCCGCCGGATAAAGCCAGCGCCGGAGTGCGCCGCAAGTGACTGATCGAGAATTCGCCGAGCAGGGACTCTAGGATCGCCTCGCGGCGATCCCTTGAGCTTTCCACCACTTCGAGAACGGCGCGGATATTGCTCTCCACGGTCAGGCCGCGAAAAATGGAGGCTTCCTGGGGAAGATAGCCGATGCCCAATCTGGCGCGCCTGTACATAGGCAGGTCGGTAATATCGTTGCCGTCAAGGAAAACCGACCCGTAATCAGGAGGGATAAGTCCGGTGATCAGATAGAAGCAGGTCGTCTTGCCGGCGCCGTTGGGACCAAGAAGACCGACTACTTCGCCCCGGCCTATCGAAATCGAGACGCCGCGCACCACAGGGCGCTTCTTGAAACGCTTGCCCAGATTAGAAGCGACAAGCCCCGGAGTGCTGTCGGACACCAGCCTCGGCGCGCCGTCCGTTTGATCAAATCCCATCGAATCCGCCAAGTGCGCCCCGTCGCCGAAACGCCTTTCAGAACTTACCCGGCGTCCGCTGCTGTCATTCTTGCCGGGAGAAAGCGGCTTCTGGTTATCCATGGAACAGTTTACTTTTTCTTTCCGCTGTTAGGTTTCAGAAAACCACGCACGCGCTCGCCGCCCTGAACCGCCGAAGGGCAACTGAACAACTTGCTGATTCCGGTGTTCAGGTTCACCTCGGCGGAACATCCGTTAAGTTCATTCTGCTCGCGGATAATCTTAACCGATCCGGTCAGAGTAGCGATACCACTTTCCACATTGTAGACGGCGCGGTCGGAAGCGGCCTGATCCTTGTCGGTGTCGATCCGGACATTATCGAAGGCCTCGACGCGATAGACCGAGCTTTTGCCTTTTTCGTTGTTGCGGAAATAAGCGGCCATCACGTCGGCCCGCAACCGCTTGCCCTCGTGCGTGGCGACGGCGTTGCCGCGAGCCACCGCCATTTGTTTCTTTTCCCAATATTCGATCTGGTTATCGGCGGTGATTTCATCATTTGCGGTGACATAGCGCACCTTGCCGCCGCTGAGAACCAGGACAGCGTTCTCGATATCGTAGATTCCCTTGTTGCCGTAGGCTTTCTCGCCGGGCGTGATAATTTTCACGTTGCCCTCCGCGTCAAGTCTGGTAATCACCGTGGCCCCGGTTTCGCTCCTGCGGTAATAGGCGCGCAGCAAGTCGGCCCGCACTTCCACCTCGCCGCGCACGGCGCGGGCATTGCCCCTGGCCAAAAAGATAAGTTCTTCCTGCTGCCACTCGATTCCGTTCTCGGCAAAAATCTCGATCGGAACATCCGACCCGCCGCTGCTGAAATTGAGACTTTGGGCGGACGCCGGACGCCCCCCCGGCGCCATGATCGGCGACAGAACAACGGCAACGAATATTCCGGCGATAACGGCGCGTTTCATAAATTCAACCTTTCCCGGCGGGCGGCTTGCCTATACCGGGATAAATGACAAGCCTGGACTTGCCGGTAAAATAGATGGTCTTGCCCCCCCTGGCGAGGCGGAAGCCCTCCCCCTGCAAATCGCCGAACGGCCCCTGGCCTTCCACCGGCGACTTGCCGTAGGCAATTCCTTCATTGAGGTCGATTTGGGCTTCATCGGTGCGGAATTCATATCCTGAATCGTGGAACAGATTAACCGCTCCGACTAATATCAGGGTCTTCTCCCCGCGTCCATAAACACCGGTCTCGGCGGTCAGGACCAGCCATGAGCCGTCTTCCAGCGTGATGTCGGCCTTGGGCATCTCCAACTCCACCGAGGCGCTTTCCTTCAACAGGTTCTTGGCCAGATCGGCGGTAATGGAATAGGGCTGGGAACTTTTGTCGGTGCCTAAATAGCGGGGATTCAACATGGCCGGGTCATCGCCGTCTTCCAGCTTTATATCGGTGAACCCCAGGCGGAACCGGCTGTGCTGGGCCTTCAGATAGGGCCACGCCACGACCAGCACAATCAGCAAAAAGGCCACCGCCGGCAGAATGAACTTCATGGCGCTGACAAAGCGGCTGTACCCGTGGCTATAGCGGCGGCGCAGCTTGCCGTTCACGGCCGATTTAATACGATCTGTTTCAGCTTCGGCGCCGGGGTCCACGATGCCGGGCCTCACGCCACCCCGGCGCGAAGGCAGTCATGGATGTGGATGATGCCTACGGGCCGTCCGTCCTCGACGACGAACAGGTTGGTGATCTTGCCGGTGTTCATGATCCGCACCGCCTCGCTGGCCAAGGCGTCGGGGCGGATGTTTTTGCCGCCGCACGTCATCACCTCTGAAGCCTTGCGCTCAAGAAGATCGGGACTCATGTGGCGGCGCAGATCGCCGTCGGTGACCACCCCTTCAAGCAGGCCTTTCCCGTTGATGACGCCGACGCAGCCGAATTTCTTGTTGGTCATCACCAGCAGGACATCCGCCATGACCATCGCGCCGTCCACCAACGGCATTTCATCGCCGGCGTGCATGATGTCGGCCACCTTGAGCAGCACATTGCCCAGTTTGCCGCCGGGATGAAAAACATGAAAGTCATCCGGCGAGAACCCCCTGCGCTCCAGCAGAGCGACGGCGATGGCGTCGCCGAGGGCCAGCATCACCGTGGTCGAGGTGGTCGGCGCCAGTCCCAGCGGACAGGCCTCGGTGACGGCGGGCAACGCCAGCACCACGTCCGCCGCCCTGGCAAGGGTGCTGGCGGCGTTGCCGGTGACGGCGATCAGTGAAATCTCGAAGCGTCTTGTATAGGCCACCAGATCGGCAAGTTCAGAGGTCTCGCCCGAATTGGACAGGGCGATAACCGCATCGCCCTTGCGGATCATCCCCAGATCGCCGTGGCTGGCCTCCGCCGGGTGAACAAAAATGGCCGGCGTGCCTGTGGAAGCCAGGGTGGCGGCGATTTTGCGGGCGATATGTCCGCTCTTGCCCATGCCGGCGATAACCAGATGCCCGCTCATTCCCTCAATCAGGTCAAGAGCCTCGGCAAAGCGGCCGTCGAGGCCCGCCGCCATGGCCTCGATCCCTTTCGCCTCCAGCCTCAGCACCCGTCGGGCGGATGCCAGATCGTCGTCTTGCGCGTCCGGGCGCGGCATTGATTTCGTTGCGTTCATTGTTGAAAATACATCGATATATGGGCTTGCGGATACACAATCGGCGAGTATGCGCCCACGGCGCCGAAGCGTCAACAAAACCGACTTTGCATTTTTCCGTCCCGCTGCGCGCCGCGTTGTCTGAAAAGCATGAAGTCGGCATCTTATGCGGGAATTAAGATTGGCTATCGCGACGCAATTCATGTATTCTGGCCTGATGAATGATAATTCCGGAAATGATTCGCTCGACGGAGCCGTATCGAAGATCGCCGATGACGGCCTTGCCAAGTATCTAGGGGACGCCGATCTGTCGCGGGCGATGGCTGACTATCTGTACCATGAGCTTGCCATTCCCAGGGGGATAGGCAAACTCCTCGTCAGGGGTATGGCGCAACTGACGGAATGGGCCGCCAAAAAAGGCGGCGTCTTCGCGAGCGATGTCGTCAAGAACCGCCTTCGCCATCTGCCGTACTACAAAAAGCTGGAGAAGAACCTCGATAAGTTCGCGGCGCACCTGAAGGGCGAAATCAAAACCATCGCCGATAAAAGCCACCCGCCCCATGACGCGGCCTTCGTCAGGTCGTTGACCGAATCCCTGAAAGATTCTCTCGAAGCCCTGGCAAGTAAGAAAGACCTACGAAATGCCGTCGGCACGTTGATCAAGCGGCTGGCGCCTCAGCCGAAGCTGTTCCTGAGCCTGTCCGAAGACGAGAATAGCGGCCTGAACCGCTTCTTCTACGGCGCCAGAAAAGTCCCTCTTATCGGACGCAAAGACGAGATGATGCGTCTGGAGGGGTTTCTCGACCATGATGCCCCGTTTCGTTGGTGGCTGGTTTGTGGTTCGGCCGGATTCGGCAAGAGCCGACTGGCGCTTGATTTTTGTCTGAAACGGGGCGGTTCATGGCGGGTAGGGTTCCTGCCCTACGAACATTCCATCCGCGATATCGATAACTGGATCCCGGATGAGCCGACCCTGATGGTCGCGGACTATGCCTCGGGCCATGAGCGTTCCCAGGAACTGGGACAATCCATCCGAAATCTCAGCAACAGGGCCGACCAATTCCCCTTCCCGGTCCGCCTGCTGCTTCTGGAGCGCGACGCCGGCGACTGGTGGCTAGACAAGCTGCGTGGGAGCGGCCATAGCGAGCGCGGACAAACCGATAAAGACCGCCACGACACCCACATGACCCTAAGCGGCCTTTCCGATGATGGAACGCGCCGCGTCATGCAAACTCTCGGACTGACAACGCAACAAGCGGCGAAGTTGCTGCCTGTCCTGCGCGAAATGGACCCCGAAGGCCGCCCCCTGTTCGCCGCCCTGATGGCGGACGCCGTGGTCAACGGCAAGCGACGCACCCAGTTCTGGCTGGCCAAGGAAGACTTGATCAAAGAAGTGCTCGGACGGGAGGAAGAAAGGTTCTGGGTCCCGGCGGGAATAACGGAAAACGACAAAAAACTTCTTGCCCTGGCGACGATGTGCGGCGGCATCAAGCTTACTGACCTGAACGATCTTTCCCAAGGCAAGGACCTCCTCGCCGACTTCGACGCCGGCCGCTACCGGATACTATCGGGCAGAGACGCCACAGAACGTCTGGCGCCGCTGGAACCCGATATCCTGGGGGAACTGTTCACGCTTAACCGGTTGGACCCAACCAGTGTCCTGGACAAACGTCTGGAATCCATGCGCGATCTTGCATGGCGGTTAGACCCTTTCGGCATGGCCGTATTCCTGGACCGAACTGCACAAGACTTTCCCCGCCATGAGGCTTTCCTCCCCCTTGCCACGCTCCCGGCCGACGTAAACGAACCGACCGCCATCTTATGGTCAATGGCCGCCGTCAATCTCATCAACTACCTCGCGGCATCAGACCATGACGCCGCGCGGGGATGGTATGGCGAGATCAAGGCCCTTGCCGCCGCCCATCCCG
>Ga0156220_142_pt1 | contig 20177 bp, 19 predicted proteins | sample RifCSPlowO2_12_FD_107868 | JGI IMG/M metagenome (GOLD analysis project Ga0156220, IMG submission 107868) | Rhodospirillales bacterium RIFCSPLOWO2_12_FULL_58_28 | reverse complement strand
TGCCATAGAACCCTCCAAATTACAAAGACCCCATGAAGAGAATCAATATCTGCCTCAATATGCAAGAGTTATACGCAAGATGTGTGAATACGATAGGCAAATCGCGGGGGGAGAGGGAAGGGTAAGGGGGGGCGCCGTCTGATCGAAAAATGCTCTAACCCCGCCGACAACGAGTCATCGTCAATGGCCGATGGCATCAGATCACCCGGTCAGCGCGATGGCCGATAACATGCGGCCATAGTTTTCTTCGCCGCTCAAGGCAGCGCGGCGATAACTGAAAAAGCGCTTTTTATCGGCGAAGTACCAAGGAGGGGTGAGGGGAGGTTACTCTTACCCCCTCCTGACCTCCCCCTTGAAGCAAGGGGGAGGAATTTTTCTCTACCCACTGACGATGAGTCACTCTTTAAAGCCGCTGGTATAATACCGGCAGCCGCGCCTCGTAGTCCGGGTTCCCTCTCCGTGCACGCGAAGGCGCAAAGGCGCGAAGTCATTCTGATCGCTGTTTTTTCAATCCGCATGGCGGCTTACCCTTCATCATGCTTTCGCGTCTTCGCGTGAAACACGGTCGCAATGACGGCAAGGCCGCGCCTCGTAATGAAACTGCATCAGCCGACCAGCTTCAACAATTCCTTCACCGCGTTGTCGGCGCCGTCGGCTATCTGGCTGATGGTCGATTCCAGCATGTAGCAGGGGGCGGTGACCAGTTTGTTGGCGGCGTCCACCACCACCTCGCATGGCCCGGTCGGCTTGTGTTTGCCGCCCATCTTTTCGATGGTTTGAGCCGTGCCGTGGTCATGGCCGATGGTGACTTCGGCGCCGGCCAGCAGTTTAGCCATCATCGCCGGCGCGATGCACAGGGCGGCGATGGGCTTGCCGGCGGCGTGAAAGCCTTTAACCACGCGGGCAACCTCGTCGTTGACCGAGCATTTTGCGCCGTCGAAGGCGAGGGTGCATAAGTTCTTGGCGACGCCGAAACCGCCGGGAAAGATCAGCGCGTCGGCGTCCGTCGCGTCAAGCTCGCTCAGGGGCTTGATCTTGCCTCTGGCGATGCGCGCCGATTCCCGCAAGACGTTGCGGGTCTCGTTCATTTCCGCGCCGTTCAAATGGTTGATCACATGGTGCTGGTCGATGTCGGGGGCATAGCATTGATACGCCGCGCCCCGGCGGTCCAGCGCCAGCAGGATGAATGTCGATTCGTGAATCTCGGCGCCGTCGAAGACGCCGCATCCGGAAAGAACTACCGCCACCTTCGGCTTTGTCTTCGTCATCATCATTACTCCAGGTCCAGCGCCCGCTTGTAGATATCCAGTATTTGTTGCTGCTCGCGGCGGGCGGATTGGTCCATTTTGCGGAGCCGCACGATCTGGCGCAGCACCTTTACATCGAAGCCCGATCCCTTGGCCTCGGAATAAACTTCCTTGATATCGGCGGTCAGCACGGCCTTTTCTTCCTCCAGACGTTCGATGCGCTCGACGAATGAACGCAGCCTCTCCACCGGCACGCCACCGACTTCAGTCATCATTGTTTCCTTTCGCGGGTTTGAATGTTTTTCGCAAGCGGAGCATAAACGCCCTGAACCCTCGTGCGCAAGCGGTCGGCTCACGATGTCGGTTTAGGTTGCGCGGCGTCGGCGGATCAAGGAACATAGGGCCGTTGAAAAAGATGGGACTATAAAGTGGCCGTATACAATCTTGAGCGCATCAGCATTCTTTTAGTCGAGGACAATCGCTATGTGCGCAATATCCTGGAGGATTTATTGCGCCAGTTCCGCTTCGGTCGGATAATAACCGCATCCGACGGCGCCGAGGCCATTGAGTACCTCAAGACCGCCTCGCCGCTGCATGGCGGCCAAGGCCTGGATTTGATTGTTTCGGACTACCTGATGGCGCCGATCAACGGACTTTTGCTCTTACGCTGGGTCCGTAACTCCAAGGAATCGCCGAACCGGCTGATGCCGTTCATCATCCTGTCCGGGGCCGCCGATAGGGATAATGTCTGGGCGGCGCGTGATCTGGGCGTGACCGAGTTCTTGGCGAAGCCGTTCTCGTCGGTGGCGGTTTATAGAAAATTTCTTGAAGTGATTGATCACCCGCGTCAGTTCGTCGCCACCCATAATTATTACGGCCCTGATCGACGGCGAAAAAAGCTCTCGCCGCCGGGCGAGGAACTCCGCATGATGAAAGACGATGATGTGGTCATCGTCTATTCCGCCGATAAGGTGGTGAAACCGAAGAAGCCGACGGATGTATGGTATTTCCGTCTGCCCAACAGCCTTAAGGGGAAAGCCGGCGGCGTCGACAGCGGCCCCGGCGAGTTGCCCAACGATCTGCTGAAAGAAGCGGAAACCCAGTTGCAGCGGTCTTCGCTGGACTTCACCGAATGGGCGCTCCAGTATGTATCACAGCTTCAAGATCTGTGCACCGAGGCCTTGATGCAGCCGGGAAAACGCACTATTTACTTCGAGAAAATCAATATGCTGGCTCACGAACTGCGCGGCCAGGGCGGAACCTTCGGCTACCCCCTGGTCAGCGTTGTCGGCAAGATGCTCTACGAATGCACAGGGGTACGCTGTCCCGAGAACGACAGCGCCGTCGAGATTGTCAAGTCTCATGTGGATATCATGCGTGCGGTGCTTCGTGATAAAATCGCCGGCGACGGCGGGGAAGTAGGACGTCAACTCCTTGCGGCCCTCAAGCAGGCTGTCGAAAAACACTCTGTAGTGGAATAGGAAAATGAAAGACACCGATGATGCCGTGGATCGCCGAACCGACAGCGAACTTGAGGCGGGGATTGAGCGCCGGATGGAGCTTCGTATCCTCAGGCTGTGGTGGGACGCCCGCCGTGACGACGAGTTTCCATCTTTTGAAGTCATTTCCAAACAGGAATTAGACCGCCAGTGGCCGGCCATCATCCTGCTTGCCGTACCCGACGACGGAGGTGAGCCTGTCTTTGAGCGCATCGGCGAGGACTATGCCGCCGGCGCCGGCGACGCCCTTATCGGAAAACCATTTTCCGAAGCGGAGGAGGGAACGACAATTCGGCGTATATTTGATTATTACGGCGAGGTCATGGAAAAAAAGGTTCCCGTGACCGTGAGCGGTGAAATCCCCGGCGAGAACGGCGACTTGCTTTGTTATCGAAGCATTATTCTTCCTCTGGGCAACGATATAAAAACCGTCAATTTCCTCCTCTGCGCCGCATCCTTCAGTAAACCGTAAAGCACGGGGCGGCGGAAATAACGACCCGATATGATGAAATGCTGGCAGAGGCCGTCGCCCGCCATCAACAGGGGCGGCTCGCCGACGCGGAGACGCTTTACCGGCAAGTTATAGACGCCAGACCGGATGATGCGGCGGCTCTCGGCAATCTCGGCGTCGCGTTGAGGGGGCAGGGCAAATGCCGAGAGGCGATCATCTGCTGTCGCCGGGCATTGTCCGTTGAGCCGATGAAAGCCGGGCTTCATTTCAATCTCGGCAATGCCCTCAAGGATCTCGGCGATCCCGGCGGAGCCGTGGACGCTTTCCGCCGCGCCCTGGAAATCGACCCCGGATATGTGGAGGCGCTGAACAATCTCGGCGACGCTTTAAGTGCTTTGAATCGTCCCGATGAGGCGGTCGATTGCTTTGAACGCGCCCTGGCGATTGATCCCCGACGAGCCGATATTCTTAACAATCTCGGCAACGCCCTCAAGGACAGCGGCAGGGCGTCTCAAGCCGTGGATTGCTTCCGCCGCGCCCTTGAGTTCGCTCCCGCCGTTACGAAAACCCTCAACAACCAGGGCAACACCTTCCTGGAATTGGGAAGGACGGAGGAGGCGGAGAATTGTTTCCGGCGTTCGCTGTCCATCGACCCTGATAACGCCGAGGCCCATTGCCTGCTTTCCTTCGTCCTGCTGGACAAGGGAGAATTGGCTCCGGGGTGGGCGGAAAATGAATGGCGCTGGCGGCTTGAGGACTACCTGCCGAAGATAAGGCATTTTCCCTTTCCCGCCTGGGACGGCTCGCCGCTGAAGGGCAAGTCGATCCTTTTGTGGTCCGAGCAGGGCATCGGCGACGAGGTCTGCTTTTCCGGCATGGTTGCCGACGTTATCGCCATGGGCGCCCGCTGCGCCATTGAGTGTGAGCCGAGGCTGGTCGGCCTGTTCGCCCGCTCGTTCCCCGCCGCCGACGTCCATGCCCGTCCTTTCAGGCGGGCGGAGACCGGCGGGGAGGCGTTCGATTACCAACTGCCGATGGGAAACCTGCATCGTTTTTTCCGGGCTTCATTGGCCGATTTTCCCGAACGCCGGAGCTTCCTTGTCGTGGACCGGGGCAAGCGTAAGCGGTGGCAAAAACGCTTGTCCGCCCTTGGCCGAGGTCCGAAGGTCGGCCTTTCCTGGCGCTCCGGGCTGATGACAAGCACGCGCCGCCTTTATTTTGCAAGGATCGAGGACATGGGGCCGCTGCTGGGGCGGGACGGTACGATTTTCGTAAACCTGCAATACGATGAATGTTCCGCCGAAATCGCCGAGGCCGGCGAGCGTTTCGGCGCGACCATTCACACATGGGATGACGCCGACCTGATGAACGATATCGACGGCGGCGCGGCCTTGACCTCGTGCCTGGACGCCGTGGTTACTCCAATCACCTCCGTTTATGAAATATCCGGGGCGTTGGGGATTCCGACCCACGCCTTTCACCCCTTCAAGAAGTGCGACGTGTCCTTCGGAAGCGGCGGCGTTCCCTATTACCCGTCGGTGCGTCTTTACCGGCAGAAGGCTCATGGCGACTGGGGGGGCGTGTTCGAGGATATCGCCGGGAATCTGCCATGAGCGCATTGGCGAAGGCGATTGAGCTTCACCGTGCGGGTTTTTCTTGTGTCTCGTACATTTTTGCGCGATATTTTGTTCATGAACGGACGCGAATTCATAGCTAAGGCAAAGAAGCTGGGTCGCAAGAGCGGCATTCTCGTTCACTTCGACCAAACGAGAGGAAAGGGCAGCCACGGCACTCTCTATTTCGGCGACCGCTTCACTGTGGTGAAGGATCGCAAGAAATCACTCAAGACCGGCACCCTTCACGGCATGTGCAAACAACTCGGGATCGACCCGAACGATCTTTAAGGAACCTCGATCATGAAGACCCGTTACTGTTACCCTTTTGACCTTCACAAAGAGAGTGAAGGCGGATTCTCGGTCACCTTTCTCGACTTCGCCGAAGCCATAACCGACGGAGATACCGTTGACGAGGCTGTCGCGGAAGCCGCCGATTGCCTGGAAGAGGCTCTTGCAGGCCGTATCGTGCGGCGTGAGGATATCCCGCCGCCCAGCCCTGCCAAGGGCCGCCCCACGGCGGTTCCCGGCGCAGTCTTGGCCGCCAAGGTTGCCCTCTACGAGGCCCTGCGGAAGGATCGTCTTTCCAACAGCGCCTTCGCCGCCGCCATGGGCATTCAGGAGAGCGAGGTGCGACGGATTCTTGACCCGAAACACGCAACCAAGATCAGCAGGCTGGAAGAAGCCCTTGCTCGCTTCGGCAGGCGTCTGGTGGTTACCGTGGAAGAAGCGGCCTGACATTAGGGATATCGCCGGGAATCTGCCATGAGCGCATTGGCGAAGGCTGTTGAGCTTCACCGTGCGGGAAGGCTGGCCGAGGCGGAACGCGCCTATCGGCGAATACTCGACAGCGATCCTGACAACGCCGACGCCCTGCAACTTCTCGGCGTCATCGCCAATCAGGCCGGTCGGCCGGCGGCGGCGGCGGAGCTTATCAGGAAGGCCCTTGCCGTTAATCCCGGCCATGCCGACGCCCATTGCAACCTGGGCGCCGCCCTGCTGGAGCTGGGAGACTTGCGGGGCGCGGACGCCGCCTTCCGCCGCGCCCTGGAGATCAACCCCGCCATTTCCGAGGCCCTGAACAACCTGGGTAACATTGCGCGGCAACAAGACAGGCCGGAAGAGGCGGCGGAAAATTACCGGCGCGCCTTGCAATACGCCCCCGGTATCGCCGAGACTCATTCCAATCTGGGCGTCGTCCTGCATATCATGGGCCGTTTCGTTGACGCCGAGGCCTGTTTCCGGCAGGCCTTGAAGATCAATCCCGACAACGCCGAGGCTCATGCCAATCTGGCCGCCACCCTGTTGCAAACGGGCCGCCTGAAAGAAGGATGGGCGGAGAATGAATGGCGGTGGCGAAAAAAGAATTTTCCCTCCCCGGCGCGTAATTTCCCCCAGCCGCGTTGGGACGGCTCGCCGCTGGACGGCAAAACGCTGCTGCTGCACGCCGAACAGGGATTCGGCGATACCATTTTGTTCATTCGCTACGCTCCTCTGTGCGCCGAACGAGGGGGCCGCGTCGTCGTTGAATGTCAGCCACAGTTGAAAAGACTGTTGACCGGCGTTGACGGCATAGATGAGTTGGCGGCGCAGGGCGAACAGCTTCCCCCCTTCGACGTTCACCTTCCGATGGCAAGCCTGCCCTTGATCTTTGAAACTACGCTTGATTCCATTCCCCCATGCTCAGGCCACATCAAGGCCGATCCAGCGCTGTGCGAAGAATGGCAAGGCCGCTTACCCAAGATGCAGGGACGAAAGATCGGCCTCGTCTGGCAGGGCAACAAGGCGCAGAAGAAAGACCGGACCCGCTCGCTGCCGTTGACGATGCTGGCGCCGCTGCTGGAGATTCCCTCTATCTCCTTCGTCAGTCTTCAGAAGGGCGACGGCGAAGATCAGATCGGCGCTCACCGTCTGGCGAACCCGGTTTCCGGGATCAATGATTTCGCCGACACGGCGGCGATCACCATGCTTTTGGATTTGGTGATCTGCGTGGACACGGCGACGGCTCATCTGGCGGCGGCGCTCGGCAAGCCGACATGGGTGCTGCTGGAACATGTTCCCGACTGGCGTTATATGCAGGACGGCGAGACTTCGCCGTGGTTCCTATCCATGCGCCTGTTCAGGCAAAGCGCGCCCGGCGACTGGAAGGGAGTCGTCGCGGATGTGAAACGCGCTCTCGGCGCTTAAAAGAAGATGATGTCGGCGCCTACAGCAGCTTAACCATGGCGGCGACGGCGGCCACCGCTGCCGCCAGCATGGCGCCCATCTTGATGGTCAGCCGCATTTCCATTTTTTCCATATCGGAGCGCAAGGCGGCGATCTCCATTCGGATATCCCGTAAATCGCCCTTGGTAACGAGTTCCTGGCTGGTCGCATCGGCGAAGGCTTTGGCCGCCGCACGCGCCTGTTGCAACGTAAAACCGCCAGCCTCAAGGTGTTCTGCGAATTTCAGCGTGTCGAAGGTAATGGTCGTCATGCCCCAAATATGCGCCTTTTTGACCGGGTGGTCAACGGCGACACGGAATTAACGGAACCTCCCCCGGCGCTCCGCCGGTGGTGGAATACTAGAAGTGAAGCGCCTCGCCTTTATGATTCCCTGAAGATCATCATTTTCGGGGGGCTAAATGCGACCGAAACAGCAGCAGAGGGCGCGGCATGACGAGAGAGGGAAAGCTGAATTTCTTGTTTACGTCAGCCCACTGACGTATTGAATAGTGGGGTGACTGATCCGAACGGAGAGAACATGTCGAGCGAGAGCGCCGCGCCGTCCGTTCCCGAGCTTCCATTGGCGTCGGAGTGGGCGCTGCCGAGCGGTTTTAGCAGCGCTGACCTCTCGTCGCCTCGGCTGGCGGCATTTCCACCCGAGGTGGGATGGGCGAACGTCGGCTTCCGACCGCTGGGCCAAGGAGCGTTCGTTCTCGAAACTCAGAGCCGGTTCCATGTTCCGGTCACGGTCGGAACGCGAATTCTGTTTGACGAGCCGATTCTGGCGCTACGGCTTCCATCGTCCGGGTGCGCCCGGATTCGTCATCCCGGCAATCCTACCCTGGAAGAATCAGCAGGGACCTACAACATCAGCCTCGTAGCCGATCCCGCCTGCTTGATCGATCATCAACCGGGGACCCACGATACCCTGACCGCCGTGTACACGGTCGGGCGCTTGCGGACCATGTTGGACGGTCAGCGGACGTCCGGGCCGATCCGGCGTTTCCTTGACGGACATTCCGACAATTTCGGCGCGGCCGGCCGTGCGTCGGCCACATTGCACCGCATTGCCGCTCAGATTCGAACGCATCCATACGAGGGGGTGATGGCGTCGCTGTATGTGCAGGGCAAGGCATGTGAACTGATGGCCGAGGTGCTGACCGACCTCGCCGGCGAGGAGAAACTGGCCACCCGCACGCTGTCGGCTGATCGGCGCCGGGCGCTTGCCGCACGGGATATCCTGATGGCTAACCTCGCCGCTCCGCCTTCGATCAGTGATCTGGCGCGGCAGGTCGAGTTGTCGCAGCGGCGGCTCAACGAAGTATTTCACGACTTGTTCGGAGCCGGCGTGTTCGTCTGCCTGACACAGTGGCGGCTCGACCATGCGTGCGACCTGCTGGCGCGAGGCGATCTGTTGGTCAAGCAGGTGGCGCATCGGATGGGCTATGCCCATCTCAGCAACTTCACTCACGCCTTTACCCGCCGCTTCGGCACACCGCCGACCAAATGGCGCTCGAAGAACGGCTCCGGGCGCCACTTTGGCGAATCTCCATAACATTTTCGGCATTTCCTCATAAACCGCCACGCTTTCCTTATTGGTTATTATGGTAGACGGTGGATCACATTATTGGTTATGCCATTTACGGGATGCTGGAGGGTTGACGGTAATGACTGATCGCGTAGAGTGGTCGGACGATCTCCTTACCCATGTTGATGAGATTGATGACGATCATAGGAAGCTGTTCGTCTTGGCGAACAACGTATTCGCATCCGTCGTCTTGGAAGACGGCGCCGTCAATCAGACTCTTGGAGAACTGTGGACTTACACCAAGACCCACTTCGGTCGTGAAGAAAAGAGCATGACGCGAACCGGATATAGCAAACTTGCGGCCCACAAGAAGGAACACGACGATTTGTTGCTTGAGCTTAAGTACTTAACTGATCGCTTGATGGAATCAGGCCCAGGGGTGATCGGAGACGATGTCGCAAGTTTCCTGGGAAAATGGCTCAATGACCACATCATGGGCTTCGACAAGTCATACGCAAACTACCTTCGCGCCTCTGGACAAGTGAATCTGTGACATCCCATCGCGGGAATTAGTGGAACCACGGACGAGCGCGGATCAAATCTAATCTCCCCCAACCCCTCCTTGGTAAGGAGGGGAAAGGAGTTCCTCCCCTTACGAAGGGGAGGTCAGGAGGGGTTAAATTGCGCGAATAACAATGCCGCCGATATCCGTGTCCATCAGCGTTCATCCGTGGCCCGAAATTTACTTCCCCCCCGGCGCTCCGCCGGTGGTGGAATACTCGAAGTGAAGCGCTTCGTCGGGATGGACCAGCGGGTAGGCGGCGTGGGCGGCGACGGCGGCCTCGGCGAAGCCGCACAGAATAAGCTTGAGCTTTCCGGGATAGGAGGCGATGTCGCCGATGGCGAAAAGGCCGGGTTTTCCCGCCGAATAGTCGGCGGGGTCAACCTTGATGTAATTGTGGTCAAGGTTAAGTCCCCATTCGGCAATCGGCCCCAGAGTTTGCGACAGGCCGAAGAAAGACAGCAAGGCGTCGGCGCCGAGGCGTCTTTCGTCGCCGTCCAGGCTTCGTGCAACAACTGTCTCGATCTGCCCGTTTGAACCTTCCAGCGCGGCGAGTTGGTAGGGCGCCACCAACTCGATGACGCCTTTGTCTATCAATTCTTTCAGCTTGTCGGCGCTGCCGGGCGCGGCGCGAAACTTGACCCGTCGGTGGATAATGGAAACTCCGGCGGCGATATCGGCCAGCGACAAGGCCCAATCCACCGCCGAATCGCCGCCGCCGGCGATGACCACCCGCTTGCCTTTGAAGTCCTCGCGGCGCTTGACCATGTAGTGGACGGACTTGCCCTCGAAGGCCTCGATCCCTTCCAGCGGCGGACGGTTGGGGCCGAAGGCGCCGACGCCGGCGGCGATGAACACCGCCTTGGCGTTGATTGCAACGCCGGTGGAAGTTTCCAGCCGCCATCTTGCGTCGTCCGCAGGCTCCAGTTTCACCACTTGCTGGCCCAGGTGAAAAACGGGGGCGAACGGCGCCGCCTGCTGCTCCAGCTTCTGCACCAGATCGCCGGCTAAAATCTTTGGATGTCCGGGAATATCATAGATGGGCTTTTCGGGGTACAGCGCCCTGCACTGGCCTCCCGTCGCGTCGAGGACATCAATGACATGGCAGCGCATTTTCATCATTCCGCACTGGAAAATGCTGAACAATCCGGCGGGGCCGGCGCCGATAACCGCCACGTCCGTGCGATGCGAAGTATTTGTCATGGTTTCCTGCCTTTGAATTATCATATGGTAGGTCAGATCGGAAAAGAAGCGGGATATGACAGATCACATCGAGTTGGACCTGACCGACGAGGCGGCCACCGACCGTCTGGCCGTCTGGCTTGCCGGCATGGCCCGCGTCGGCGATGTCATTGCGCTGCGCGGCGAGTTGGGATGCGGCAAGACCGCCTTTGCCCGCGCCTTCATCCGGGCCAGGGCCAAGAGGCAGGAGGAAGTCCCCAGCCCCACCTTTACCCTGTTGCAAACCTACGACCTTGACGGCGGCATGGTCCATCATTTCGATCTTTACCGCCTGAACGCCGCCGAGGAAGCCCTTGAACTGGGCATCGAGGAGGCTTTCGCCGAAGGCATATCGCTTATCGAATGGCCGGAGCGCCTCGGCGGGTTTCTTCCCAAGGTCCGCCTTGACGTGGCCCTGGCCTACGCGGAAAAACCGGAGGCCCGTCATTTGACCCTTACCGGCTATGGCGATTGGCCGGATCGCCTGAAGGAACTAATGTGACTGACCGCTACGCCCATATCGCCGCTTTTCTGGCCGCCAATCATTGGGGCGGAGCCGAGATCGCGCCTCTGGCCGGCGACGCCTCGTTCCGCCGCTATTTCCGTCTCGTCGAAGGGGACAGAAGAGCGGTGCTGATGGACGCGCCTCCGCCCAAGGAAGACGTGCGCCCCTTTGCCGACTTGTCCCGGCACTTGCGCTCGCTGGGCCTGACCGCTCCTGAAATCCTCGCCGAGGATTGGCAGATGGGCCTGCTGTTGCTTGAGGACCTGGGGGACGACACCTATACCCGTGTTCTGGCCACAGGCGGCGATGAGCGGGCGCTCTACCGATCGGCGGTGAACGTGTTGATCCATATTCATCGCTATCCAAAGGACGAAGCCGTCCCTGATCGGCTGCCCGCTTATGACGATGACAGGCTGCTGGATGAAGCATGTCTGCTTACCGACTGGTATATGCCGGCCATGCTCGGCGAACCGACGCCTGATGAAATCCGTGACGCCTGGTGCGAGGCGTGGCTTTCCGTATTTCCCATCGTTCACGCCCAGCATCGCACCCTGGTGCTCAGGGATTACCATGTGGACAACCTGATGTGGCTGCCGGCGAATGACGGCGTGAAGGCCTGCGGGCTGCTCGATTTCCAGGACGCGCTGTCGGGGCCGGGAGCCTATGACCTGATGTCGCTTCTCGAAGATGCGCGGCGTGACATCGACCCGTATCTGGCGAGCGACATGATTGATTATTACCTGAACGCTTTTCCCGGCTTTGACGAGGATGACTTCCGGGCCGTATTCGCCATCCTCGCCGCGCAGCGCCACGCCAAGGTGATCGGCATCTTTACCCGGCTTTGCGTACGCGATGCAAAGCCCGCCTATCTGGCTCATATTCCCAGGGTGTGGAGACTCCTTGAGAAGGCTCTGCGACACCCGGCGCTGGCCGCAGTCGCCGAATGGATTGACGTCTACATAGCCAAGGACAAGAGAGGCGTCCCGCCATGCCGATAAGACCGAAGCGGGCAATGGTGCTGGCCGCCGGACTTGGCTTACGCATGGGTTCGATTACCGAAAAACTGCCGAAACCGATGGTCACGGTGGCCGACAGGACGATTATTGACCGGGCCATCGACAGGCTGGAGGAGGTCGGCGTGGAGACGGTGGCGGTCAACCTTCATTACCTCGGACATATGATCCGGCGGCATCTTGAAAGACGGCCTTCTCCGCAAATATTGTTCTCGCCCGAGGAAGAACGCCTGGAAACCGGCGGCGGCGTAGCCAGGGCCTTGCCTTTGCTCGGCGGACGACCGTTCTATGTGGTCAACGCCGACGCCTTATGGCTGAACGGCGAGGGGGAGGGGGCGCTTTCCCGTATGGGCAAGGCCTGGGACGGGCGACGCATGGACGGGTTGCTGCTTCTTAACTCCACCGTCGATGCTCACGGTTACGACGGCGTCGGCGATTTCACCATTAATCAGAACGGCGCCCTCTCGCGGAGACCGGAGGCCGGAGTCGCGCCCTATCTGTTCGCCGGCGTACAAATTCTCCATCCCCGCCTGTTTGCAAATGTTCCCGAAGGGCCGTTCTCCCTCAACCTCATTTACGACAGGGCGATCAGCAAGGGGCGCCTGCACGGCATTGTCCATGACGGCGAATGGTTCCATATCGGCGACCCCGAAGGCCTGGCCGAGGCCGAGGCCTTCATGCGCGGGATAAAAAGGGGATGAGCGGCGTTTATACGATCCCCGCCGGCGTTTCTTTTGTTGATGCTCTGGCGGCGGGGATTGTGTCCGCAAGCGGAAAAACTCCCGAGGAATTGACGGATGTTGAGGTTCTGCTGCCGACGCGGCGCGCCTGTCGCGCGCTGGGAGAAGCCTTCCTCAGGCTGAACGAGGGAAAGCCGATGCTGTTGCCCAGGATGACGCCGCTGGGCGATATCGACGAGGATGAACTGGCGCTGACCGGCGGACTTGACGAAATGCCGGGAGGACTCGACATTCCTCCCGCCGTTCCCGGTCTGCGCCGCCAACTGTTGCTGGCCCGGCTGGTTATGGCCTTCGAGGGCGTTGACGCCGCTCCCGATCAGGCATGTCGTCTGGCTGCCGAATTATCCCGCTTTCTTGATCAGGCGCATACCGAGCGTCTGTCTTTTGCGCGGCTGGCGAAACTGGTTCCCGATGAACTGAAGGAATTGGCCGATCATTGGCGGATCACCCTGAAGTTTCTGAAAATAATCACCGAGCAATGGCCTTTGCTTCTTGACGAGGAGGGATGCCTGGACCCGGCGGAGCGCCGCAACCGGCTGCTGGAGGCTAGGGCAGGCGTCTGGCTCAGGAATCCGCCGAGCCATCCGGTTGTCGCCGCCGGTTCCACCGGCTCCATCCCCGCCACCGCCGACTTGCTCAAGGTGGTGGCCGGGCTGCCGTCGGGGAAGCTGGTCCTTCCCGGTCTTGATGTGAACATGGACGACCTCTCATGGCGGACGCTGGGGCCGTCCCATCCCCAGTTCGGCATGGCCCGCCTGCTTGAACATCTGGGCGTCGGGCGCGGCGATGTCACCGATTGGCCCGCCTTTGACAAGATCGGCGTCGCGCCCGGACGCAGCCGTTTGATAAACTCGGCGCTCAGCAGTCCTGAGACCACGGGCGAAGTGGTTGCCGCTACGATAACGCCGGCCGATATCGACGGAATTATCCGCATCAACGCTCCCGATCCGCAGGCCGAGGCCGGGGCCATCGCCCTGATGATGCGTCACGGCCTGGAAACGCCGGGGCGCACGTCCGCCCTGGTGACGCCGGATCGGTCTCTGGCGCGGCGCGTCGCCGAGGAACTGCGCCGGTGGAATATCCATATTGATGATTCGGCGGGCAGACCCCTGGCCGAGACTCCGCCGGGGGCGTTCTTAAGGCTAACGGCGGAAATGGCGGCGGAGGATCTGGCGCCGGTGGCGTTGCTTTCGGTTCTCAAGCATCCGTTGGCGGGGGGCGGATGGAGCGAGCCTGACTTTCGCGTCTGGGCCAGGAAACTGGAGAAACATCTGCTGCGCGGACCTCGACCGGGACCGGGCGTCGCCGGACTGCGCGCCGCCGTGGCCGCGACGCGCCACAATGCGTTGAGCCGAGGCCGCGACAAAACCGCCGAAGACCTTGACGCGCTGTCGCCGGGGCTGGATGTCCTTGAACAAGCCGTCAAGCCGTTTGCCCGTCTGATGGACGAGGGATCGACTTCGCCCGGCGACCTGTTAAAGGCTCATATCGCCTTTTCTGAAACCCTGGCCGCCACCGCCGAAGAAACCGGCGCCGAACGATTGTGGCGCGGCGCCGACGGCGAAGCGGCGGCGGGGTTCATCGCCGAACTGGGCGAGAACATCGGCGTTTTTTGCGTCGGCATGGACGGGAGGCGCTACCCGGCCTTTTTCGACTCGCTGATGGCGGGGCGCGTGGTGCGGCCCGCCTTCGGAAGCCACCCCCGGCTTTATATCTGGGGCAATCTTGAAGCGCGGCTGCAACATGCCGATGTCATGATTCTGGGCGGTCTCAACGAAGACACATGGCCCCCGGAAGCGCGGCCAAGCCCGTGGATGAGCCGATCCATGCAGAAGGACTTCGGTCTTCCAGCGCCGGAACGCCGCATCGGCCTTTCCGCCCACGACTTTGTGCAGGGGATATCGGCGTCTCGGGTCGTTCTGACCAGGGCCGAACGGATCGGCGGCGCGCCGACGGTCCCCTCCCGTTGGCTGCAACGAATCGACAACCTGCTGGAGGGAGCGGGACTTGCCCATGCCCTTGAGCCTTCCGACGATTGGCTCGGCTGGGCGAGGGGGCTGGATGATCATGGCGGGCCGCCGACGCCGGTCGGGCAACCGAAATTCAGTCCTCCGCTAAGCGCCCGCCCACGGGAACTGCCGACGACAGAGATCGAAAAGCTGATCCGCGACCCTTATGCCGTTTATGCGAGGCGGATTCTTCGCCTCCGGCCTCTTGAGCCGATTGACGCCGACCCCGACGCCGGACAACGGGGAAACGTCATCCATGAAATTCTGGATAAGTTTGTCCGCGCCTGGCCGAACGAGATGCCCGATGACGCCGAGGACAGGTTGATCTCCATCGGGCGCGAAGTCTTCGCCCGGTTGATGGCGTGGCCTATCGTTAGGGCGCTGTGGTGGCCGCGCTTCGAGCGCGTCGCCCATTGGTTCGTCGGCTGGGAGCGCGAGCGCCGGGCGAGCGGCGTCAAGACGGAGGGAACCGAGGTCGAGGGAGATATCATCCTCGATCTTGCCGGAGGGCCGTTCACGCTGAAAGCGCGGGCCGACCGCATCGACCGCCTGAAGGACGGAACCCTTGCCGTTATCGACTATAAAACCGGCAGCAACCCCAGCGGCGCCCAGATGGAAAGCGGCCTGGCGCCGCAACTTCCCCTGGAAGCGCTGATCGCCGAAGCCGGTGGGTTCAAGGCCATCGGCAAAGCCGACGTTTCCGAGCTTGTTTATGTTCTCGTCTCGGGAGGACGCGAACCGGGAAAGACTGCACGGCCCAAATTGGAAAGCGGCGTTCGCAACCTGATCGACAAGAGCCGGGCCGGACTCGTGCGTCTGCTCGGCTGCTACGACATGGAAAAGACGCCTTATCTGTCGCGGGTGCGGGTTCAGTACGAGCGCCATGAAGGCGACTATGACCATCTGGCCAGAGTCAAGGAATGGGGTCTCGGCGACGGCGGAGAACAAGAATGAGCGGGCGGGACGGGGATGATTTCGGCGGCGTCGCCAACCAGCGTATGGCGGCCGACCCTAAGGCCTCGGCATGGGTGTCGGCCAACGCCGGAACCGGCAAGACCCATGTGTTGATCGACCGCATTTCGCGGTTGCTGCTTATGGGGGCCAAGCCGGAACGATTGCTGTGTCTGACATTCACCAAGGCGGCGGCCGCCGAAATGGCCAACCGGCTTAACAAGCGCCTTGCCGAATGGGCGCGCGCCTCCGATGGCGAACTGAAAGATTCTCTTCGCGCTCTCACCGGGGCCGCCAAGGCGCCGGATGATCCGGCCCCGGCCCGACGCTTGTTCGCGCAGGTCCTGGAGTCGCCCGGCGGCTTCAAAATCCGCACCATCCATAGTTTTTGCGAATCGCTGCTGGGCCGCTTTCCTTTGGAAGCCGGGGTGTCTCCTCATTTTTCGGTGCTTGACGAGCGGACCGCGAGCGAACTTATGGAAGAGGCCCGTGACCGATTGCTCCTGACAACCCAACGCCCCGGCGGCGAAGACATTGCCGCCGCCCTCAAGGTATTGGCCGGAATGGTCGGCGAGGACGGCTTTGCCAAACTGAAAAAGGAACTTGCCTTTCGGCGCGGGCGGTTCGCCAAACAGCAACATCGCGTCGGCGGCATTGACGCCATGATCGACGCCGCCTATGCGGGCTTCGGCCTGACTCCGGGAGAAACCGAAGCGGCGGCAGTCGCCATGGCCGTCGCCGACGGCGCGTACAACGTACAAGGTCTGCGTTCAGCCGCCGCCGTCCTGGCCGGGGGTAAAAAGACCGATAAGGAACGTTCATCCATCCTGATCTCATGGTCGGCAATGAACGCGCAAGACAGGGCGGCGACGTTTGTCACTTTGTATATGGGCGGCTTTCTCACTAAAGAAGGCGAACCACGCGATAAACTGATAACCAAGGATTTGGCGGCGGCCAATCCGCAGGCGGAGGAAGCCCTGCTTATTGAGCAGGGCAGGGTCGCCGAGGTCGGCAAGCGCCTTCACGCCGTCCGCGACGCCGAGACGACTTCGGCGCTTATTCGGTTCGGCGGCGCTCTTTTGGCGGAATACGAGGTATTGAAAAGCGCCCGCGCCCTGCTCGATTATGACGACCTGATTCTTAAAGCCGCCGGATTGCTTGAATCCGACGGCGGCGTGTCCTGGGTCCACTTCAAGCTCGACGGCGGCATCGACCACATTCTTATCGATGAGGCGCAGGACACCAGCCCCGAGCAATGGGAAGTCATCCGCCGCCTCGCCGATGATTTCTATTCCGGCCTCGGCGTCAGGGAACAAGACGAGCGCACCGTTTTCGCCGTCGGCGATGAAAAGCAGTCCATCTACAGCTTTCAGGGCGCCGCCCCGGAAGGATTTCGCCGCATGTGCGCGTATTTTCGTGAAAAAACGACGAACGCAGGCCGCGCCTGGCGGGAGACGTCGCTGATTCAGTCGCATCGTTCGACTCCGGATATCCTTGGGGCCGTTGACCGGGTGTTCGCCGTTGCTGAGGCCGCCGACGGACTGCGCGGCGAGGACGAAGAAATTCGCCACCACGCCAAGCGAACAGGCCATGCCGGGCTGGTCGAGGTCTGGCCTGTCGTCAAGCCGGGGGAAGTTGCCGACGATACGGCATGGGATGATCCCGTTGATCGCGTCGGGACGGACGCGCCGGCGGTGATCCTGGCCGGCCGCATCGCCGATGCCATACGCCGCTGGATCGACGATAAAGAAGAACTGGTTTCCGCCGGTCGCCCCATCCGTCCCGACGACATTATGATTTTGGTGCGCAAACGCGGGACGTTCGCCGACGCCATGATCCGCGCTCTCAAGGTCCGCAACGTGCCGGTCGCCGGCTCCGACCGCATGAAACTTACCAAACAGTTGGCGGTCATGGACTTGATTTCTCTCGGCGGTTTCGCCCTTATGCCCGAAGACGACCTGACCCTGGCCGAAGTGCTGAAGGGGCCGTTCATCGGTCTTGATGACGAGGCGTTGTACGGGATCGCCTATCAGCGTTCCGGTTCATTGTGGCGGTCGTTGCGGGAAAAGGCTTCTGATGAAGCCGCCTTTGCAAACGCCGCAGCTTATCTGAAGGATATCCTCAGACGCGCCGACTACGCCCCGCCTTTTGAGTTTTTTGCCCATGTCATGGGCGCCAAGGGCGGACGTCGGGCCATTCTGTCGCGCCTCGGTCATGAAGCCGCCGACCCTATCGACGAATTTCTGAGTCTGGCCCTTGATTTCGAACGCACCCACACGCCTTCGCTTCAGGGCTTTCTTAACTGGATCGCCGCCGGCGAAACCGAGGTCAAACGGGACCTGGATATCGGTCGCCCGGAGGTTAGGGTTTTGACCGTGCACGGCGCCAAAGGGCTTGAGGCCAACGTGATCTTTCTGCCCGACACCTTCTCCGTTCCGGATCAGAGAATGGAGGATTATATCTTGTGGGGTGAAAATACGCCCCTGTGGCCCGCCGATAAATCCACCGAGCCGGAAGCCTGCCGCACCCTGCGCGAGGCGGTTCGTCGCGTCGGTCGGCAGGAATATAACCGCTTGCTTTACGTCGCCATGACCCGCGCCCGCGACCGTCTTTACATCTGCAGTTTCGCCGGCGCGAAGCAGGCGGAAACGGGTCCGCCCCAGGGATGCTGGTATGACATGGCGCGTGCTTCGATCGCGGGCTGCGGGAGCGCCGTCGAGGTTCCCGTCATCGGCTTTGATGAACCGGGGCTGCGTCTGGCTTCGCGGCAGGAGGCCGCCCCCAGGGAGAGCGGCGGCGGGCGGCGCCCCGTTGCCGAACCTTCGACGCCGCCGGCATGGGCCGTAGCGCCGCCGCCGCAGGAACCGACGCCGCTCAGGCCTCTAATCCCGTCACGCCCCGAAGGAGAAGAACCGGCTATGCGCCAACCCTTGGGCGTTGACGGGATTGCGCGCTTTCAACGCGGGCGATTGATCCATCGGCTGCTGCAAAGTCTTCCCGACCTTGATCCGTCAAGGCGCGCCGCCGCCGCCCGCCGCTACCTGAAAATGCCGGTCCATTGCCTGAATGACGCGGAGCAGGCCGAGATTGCCGATGAGGTCATGGCGGTGCTGGAGCATCGGGAATTTGCCCCTCTGTTCGGGCCGGGAAGCAGGGCCGAGGCGGCGATCAGCGGCGAGGTATTCGGCCATGTGATCTCGGCGCGGGTGGACCGCCTGCTTGTCACCGGCGAAGCGGTAAGCGTTATCGACTACAAGACCAACCGCCTAATTCCCGAAAATGAAAATGACGCGCCGGTTTACTATCTCAGGCAAATGGCCGTCTACCGTCAGGCGCTCGGCCTTATTTATCCGGGCCGCCCGGTGCGCTGCCTGCTGCTCTGGACCGACGGGCCGCGACTGATGGCTCTGTCTGACTCATTGCTGGACAGGCACGGCGGCGTGTAGCGCCTTGCGGTAGAGCATTATCCGACCAAAGCACGGACCGTTTCGATCGGCATAAGCATGACGCGCTCGCCCAGAGGAGAGCGGACGAACCCATGGCCTTTGTAGAAGTTGGCGGCGTCATCGTTGATCGCATGGACGATGACGCCGCGCACGCCTGCAATCTCGGATGCGGCAAGACAACGCCGCAGCGCGTCCGCCAATAGCGCCGATCCCAGCCCCCGGCCACGCCATTTCGCATCCACGGCCAACCGGCCGATCAGCAGCAGCGGGACCTGCTCCGGACTTCCGCTACGCAGTTTCGCGGAGGGGAGAATCCGGCGCTGTTCGAGCGCTGTGGAGATTGAAAAATAGCCGACGACGCGCTCCGGCTCATCCCGTGGACAGACCACATAGGTGCGGGCGGACAAACCTTCGCTCGCTTGCGCCCTCTCGCGCAGCCACTGATCAAGCGACGGATGGACGCCGTTTGTGAAACGCGAGACGTCATGCCTCGGGCCTAGCGGCTCCGGCGCGCTCAACGGCGGCGATGCTGCACTCAGGCTTCCCAGGACGTCTTCCGGTTCAACCGGGCGCGGGCCTCGGCGGAAGGCTCGGGTGGCGCATCGAGCATGGCGAGAAAGCGCGTATGAGCCTTCTCATCCAAAAAGAAGACGCGCTGGTCGAGGAGGGTTTCCTCGGCTTGGTGACGGGCGCTCTCCAGCATGAACTCCGACAGCTTCTGCCCGCGCAAGGCGGCCGCGTGAACGAACAGCGCCTTAGTTTCGGCGGAAGCGCGGATCTGGATCACGTCGTTCTTGAGTCGCGTGGTTGCGGGCATGGCGGTCTCCTAATCTCGACGTGACCAGACTAGTGTATGTACAGACATTGTCAATACATAAGTATGGGGAAGGTCCTGACGGCGGAGCGCCTTGCGGCGGACACGTCTTATAAGTTATCCTCCGCGCCCCTGGATGAGGCGGCATAGCCTGATCGACCGAATTTATTTCCAGAGGAGAGGTGCCGGAGTGGTCGAACGGGGCGGTCTCGAAAACCGTTGAACTCGCAAGGGTTCCGAGGGTTCGAATCCCTCCCTCTCCGCCATTAACTTCCCGAAGGACTGAGGTGGTCCTACTTGTTTGGACAGTTCGGCGGCGAAGTTAAGGTGTATTCCGGTTGCTGATCATGCCGCCAAAGCCCTGTTCATATTT
>Ga0156220_139_pt1 | contig 20191 bp, 18 predicted proteins | sample RifCSPlowO2_12_FD_107868 | JGI IMG/M metagenome (GOLD analysis project Ga0156220, IMG submission 107868) | Rhodospirillales bacterium RIFCSPLOWO2_12_FULL_58_28 | reverse complement strand
ACGATTTCTTGCAAATCCGACTACGTCAAATCGCTAAAACCGCCCGGCAAATCAAGGGCGTTCGGAGTTTTTAACAGGGGACTGTGTAATCTGCGGATAATTCTCCGGGTATTTCCCATTCCTGCCAATGACGGCAATTCTTACGGTTTTTTAATAGCTTGCAGGTCTTGGCCGGCCTGCGGTTCCTGAGTGGTTGGCGGTTCCTGAGCCGTCTTCGGGTCTTGGGTTGCGGCTTTGGCCTTCTCCTCTTCAAGCTTTTTTTCCAGCTCAAGCTTCTTCTTTTTCTCGCCCTCAATCTTGAGCAACATCTTTTTGCGCTCTTCCATCGACATGGGATAGATGCGCGCCAGCACCCGGCGGTTATCAGCCTGGTTTTCGGGGATCGCGTTGCCCTCGGCGTCGCGGTTGGGGAACTTGGGCCGGGTTTCGGCGTAGCCGCTGGCCGACAGGCGTTCCGCGTCCATTTTCTCCTTGATGAACAGGCGCACGACGCCGGCGGCGCGATTCGCCGAAAGCTCCCAGTTGGAAGGATAGCGGGCAGTGCTGATGGGATCGTCGTCGGTATGACCCTCGATATCGATCATGAAGAGTCGATAGCGGGGCGCCGTCAGCATTTCGGCAACCTGCACAAGCACGGGAACGGCCTCTTCGCGGATATCGGCGGAACCGGGCTTGTAGAAGGCCGAACTGGCCAGCTCCAGGACTACGCCTCTGCCGTCGGTCGTGACCTTGATCGCCTGGTCGGCCTGCATGTCGGTGACCATGTCTTGCAGGTCCATCTTCATCTGCTTGGTCGGATTGACCTCGCCCTCCTTGCCGCCGATTTCCTTGGCGATGGCGTCCGAGGCTTCCTGCATGGCCGGGACGTCGAAGTTGGCGAAAGACAGCATCATGACGAAAAATGTCATTAACAGGGTAACGGTATCGGAATAGGTGAGAAGCCAGTCTTCCACTACCGGGCAGTCACACTCATCGATCATTGCCATGGCGGCGCCATCCTTGTAATTCGGCTTACTTTTTCATCTTGTCGATATTGAAGTGAATCGCCGGGTCAAGAAAGCTGTTCATCTTGTCCTGGATAAAGCGCGGGTTCTTTTGGTCGGCCAACAGAACCAATCCCTCGGCGACGAGGTAATTGCGGAAGCGCATGATCGATTCGCGCTGGCTGATCTTGTCGGCGACGGGCATATAACACACCTGCGCCAAAAGGACGCCGTAAAGAGTGGTGATCATGGCCACGGCCATGCCCGCGCCCAGGGCGGCGGGATCGGCGCCCATGCCGCCGAGCATGATGATCAGGCCGATGAGGGTGCCGACCATGCCGAAGGCCGGCGAAGCGGCTCCCAGGGAAGTGAGAATCTTCACCGGAACCATGTTGCGTCCGTATGTTGTCTCGATGGTGGTGGTGAGGATGCCGCGAATTTCCTCGCCGCTGTAGCCGGAAATGACCATTTCCACTCCGAACTGAAGGAACCTGTCGCCCTTTACCGATTTCTTGGCCTCGGATTCCAAGGCGGGGACGCCGTTCTTTTGAACAAGATAGCCCCACTTGATGATGCGTCCGACCTCGGCCTTGAGGACGTCGCGACCGATGACCGGCTTGGCGAAAACCTTCGACAGAAGCTTCAGGGAGATAATGACATAGCGCGGCTCATAAGCGATAAAGGTCCTCGTCAGGGCGCCGCCGAACACCATTATGAAGCTGGGGAGGTCAACAAAGACAGACCAGTTATCCGTAGCGATAAAGATGGACCCGAGGAAAACTCCCAAGGCGCCGAGAACGCCGATTAGTGTTGATAACGACATGCTATGCCTCTGATGTTCCCGTCTTTACCGAGCAATATAGGAAAGTACCGTAACGTCTTACATGAAAATGTTTAAGATTCATGAATACCCGGCTCAGATTAACGCTCGCGGAATGATTCGTGGCGTAGCTTAAGCACCGGCCTGATCAAATAGTCCAGAACCGTTTTCTTTCCGGTATGGATATCGACGGTGGCTTCCATGCCGGCCATGATCGGCAGATCGCCTTCATGTTTACCCAGATAGTGTTTTTTCGTTTCCACCTGGATGCGAAAGAAAGGCTCTCCCTTCTCGTCGGTGCTTGAATCGGGAGCGACCATGGAAACCACTCCGTCCAGACCGCCGTAACGGGCGAAATCGTAGGTCGACAGCTTGACCAGAACAGGCTGCCCTTTGTTCACATAGCCCCGGTCTAGCAATTTCAGCTTGGCGTCCACCACCAGTTCGGCCCCGGACGGCACGATTTCCATAATCGGTTCGCCGGGTTTGACGACGCCGCCGACGGTGTTGTAGAGCATTCGCTTTACCACTCCGTCGATGGGACTTTTGATTTCGGATCGCACTCCCTGCTTGGTGGCTTCGTTCAACAACTCGACAATGCGCGAGATCGCCTGTTCCGACTTGATCTGTTCCTCTTCCGCCTCGCGTCTGAATTTGTTCTTTTCCTCGTCCATCCGCCCCTTGGCCTCTTCAACGGCGGCCATGGTGCGCGGCAGGGCGGGAATAAGTCCTTGAAGTTCACCCTGCAGTTTTTCGACCTCGGCCTGCAACTGCAAGTGCTCCATCTCGGGCGTCAATTTTTCGGCCAGCAGCTTCTTTGACATCTCAAGGCGTTTTGTGGAGAGGGTCATGTTGCTTTTGATGGAAGCGATCTTGGCTTCCAGTTCCTTGACCTCCAGCTCACGCTGCCTGACCAGTTTTTCCTGAACGCCGATGATTGAAGCAATTTCGCGCTTGCGCGCCAGATAAGCGTTTTTCTGGGCCGTAACCTGGATCGGAATGCGGTTGGCCACGTCCTCGGGAAACTCCAGCGGCCGGCCGCTGGCTTCCGCCGCCAGCCGCGAGCGCACCAGAATCTGCGAATCAAGGCGGACCTGGAGTTCTTCCTTGTTGACGCCGCTGGTGGCCAAATCCAGTTGGAGGAGCTTGTCGCCCTTTTTCACCGAGGCGCCCTCGGAAACAAAAATGCCGACCACGATGCCGCCTTCCAGGTGCTGGATGACCTTGATCTGGCCCTTGGGAATAATCAGCCCGGTGGCTATCGACACCTCCTCAAGTTCGGCGAAGCTCGCCCAGGTAAGAGCCGCCGACAGCATAATCATCACCGGCCAGGCAAGAGGCCGCCATGAAGGCAAGGGGTGGCTGACAAGGAGGGCGTCAAGTTTGTTCATTTGGACACAGGTTTCCCGGCTTCAATTTTCTTCGGGGTAATCTTGGCCAAGGGCTGGGCATGAGGAGTCGCATGAACGACCGGCTTGGGCCGGGCGGTGACCTGCACCGCCGGCGGAGAGGCGGGCCTGCCCGTCGGCGGGGGGGGCGGAGGCGTGGGCTTGCCTGCGGGCGGAGGCGCGGCCTTGCCCTTGGGGGCGGTTCCGAACAACCGGGGCAGGATATCTTCGGCCGGCCCGGACAAGGCGATCTTGCCCTTGTCCAGCGCCACCAGTTCATGGCAGGCGGCCAACAGAATCGGACTGTGGGTGACAATAACGATGGTGCGCGTCTTGCTGATCTCGGCAAGCGTTTTGCGCAATTCCTGTTCGGCCTGGCGGTCCAGGCTGCTGGACGGCTCGTCAAACAGCAGCACCGGAGGATCGCCCATCAGGGCGCGGGCGATGGCAATCCGCTGGCGCTGGCCGCCGGACAGGCGTTGCCCCGCCTCGCCGACGCCTGAGGCGTAGCCGTCGGGCATGTCGATGATAAAGGAATGGGCACCCGCTTCCTTTGACGCCCTGATGATGTCGGCGTCGTCGGCGTCGGGGAAACGGTGCGTCAGATTATCATGAATGGTGCCGGAGAAAAGGATGGTTTCCTGGGGCACATAGCCGATCCAGCGCGCCAACTCGGGGCGCGAGAACTGGCTGATGTCGGCGCCGTCCAGAACGACCCGGCCGTCGGTCGGTTTATAAAGACCCTGAAGTATCTTGAGCAGGGTCGTTTTGCCGCAACCGTTGCGGCCGACCAAAGCGGTTATGCTGTGAGGCTTGACGGCCAGATCGACGCCGTTGATTACCGGGGGCAAATCCTCGGAATAGGTGAAGGAAACATTCTCAATGACGATATTTCCCTTGGGGCGCTCCAGTTGGATTTCGCTTTCCTGACGCTCGCTTTTGGCCTTGAAAATGTCGCCCAGCCGCTCCACCGCCTGTAGAAACCCGGCATAGGCGCGCCATTGGCCGACCAACTGATTGATGGGGCCGAGAAGTCTGCCGCTCAACATGTTGGTGGCGATCAGGGACCCCATGGTCAGACGCTGGTCAACGATGGCCAGGGCGCCGATGGTGGTAAGGCAGATCGACGTCATCATGGTCAGCGAGGCGCCGAGATTTGAATACCCGTCAGCCTTGGAGCCGCGCATGACCGAACGCTCGATGTTTTCGGCGTGTTTGTCTTCCCAGATCGGGCGCATGGCCGTGTCCAGGGCCAGCGCCTTGATGGTGGTGCGCCCGGAGATCATTTCCGTGACCATGGCGTCGCGGCTGACGCTGGAGCCGCGCTCGTCCTTGTTGGCCGCCGACAACACGGCGCCCGAGCGCCACGCCACCGCGATAAACATCGGCAGAATGATCAGCAGCACCCAGGCGACAGGCGCGGCGATAACGAATATTACTCCAAGGAACATGATGGCGAACGGCAGGTCGGCGATCAGGACCGCCGAGGCCCCCGACAGAGTGTTGCGCACCACGTCAACGTCGCGGAACAGGGCGTTCCAGTGGGAGCCGGGCCGGCTTTCCAGAGTTTGCAACGGCAACGACATTATCTTGTTGAAAAGTTTGCGTCCGACCTGAACGTCGATCCTCAGCGCCACCGTCTGCATGATCCGCGAGCGCGACATGCGCAGCACATAATCAAACACCAGCACGATGATCATGCCGATGATCAGGCCGTAGAGGGTGGAGATGCCGCCGCTGCCTATCACCCGGTCATAAACCTGAAGCACGAAAATCGGCACCGCCAGCGCCAGAATGTTGACAAAGGCGGACATCGCGATCACTTCACGGAAAATAGGAACCAGGGGATCGATGAAGGGCCTGATCCAGGAACGGGTTGATGGTTCTTTCATCGTCGAGGGATTATCCGCCGGTTGCTCACAGACGCCGGATTATATGCTGACCGTTTGCCGGAAGCTAGGCCCCCTCTTGGAAACCATTGTATATTATGATAATATACATAAATGATTGATTTCGAGCGGTTGACCGGCTTTCACTGGGACGACGGCAATGTCCGCAAAAACGTCGATAAACATGGCGTCAGTCAAGCCGAGGCGGAGCAGGTGTTTTTTAATGAGCCGCTTCTGGTCGTTGATGATTCCCGGCATAGCTTGTCCGAGCCGCGCTTTCATGCTCTGGGCGTCACCGATGCGGGGCGCCGACTTCATGTAACTTTTACCTTTCGGGAGGAAAACGTCAGAATTCGCGTGATTTCCGCCCGGGATATGCATCGCAAGGAGCGAAGCCGTTATGAACATGAAACATAAGACCATTCCTGATTTCAGGAACGAGGCGGAAGAACGGGTTTTCTGGGAGACTCACGACTCCGGCGATTATGTGGACTGGAGCAAGGCCAAGCGCGCCCGCATGACCAATCTCATGCCGTCAACAAAGGCGATTTCGCTTCGACTGCCGGTCGATTTGCTGGAGCGGATCAAGGCTGCCGCCAACAAGCGGGACGTTCCCTATCAGTCGTTGATCAAGGTCTGGCTGTCCGAGAAAATCGATGCGGCGTAAATTCAGGCAAGCCTTAATTTTCATTAAATCATGATCTTTGACCTGATTGCTTCGGATAGATATAGTGAACGGCATTATGGGACACCATGTGATCTGTTCGATTTAGAAAGCGGTCAATTCGATTTATTACCGACATGATGAATTGCAGAAGAAACAAAAAACAAAGAATATAATTAAGATGGAAGCGTCCTAATCACCCCCCCCCCCGCCGCTCGCAGGAACGGAGCAATCAGGTAAGTACTATTTTTGTACAGCCCAACCTTATTTACAGGAAAAAATGTCCAAGCTTGCGGAAAAAATAGACGCAGAGCAACAGCTTAGCATTGCTACTAAAGATGCGCTCTATGAGGCCTATTTAGCGGATGGTCGGCCTTGGGTCATTGCTTATTCAGGGGGGAAAGATTCAACGCTAGTTTTACAGCTTGTATTTGAAGTCCTGATGGACCTTGGGGGTCAGGCGCGTAAGCCTGTTTATGTGATTTCTTCTGATACACAGGTCGAAGCACCAAACGTAGTGGGCTACGTTGAAGATGTCATGGACGCAATCCATACAAATGCTCTCGAACGGGGCTTGCCGGTTACTTGTCATCTAGTGAGGCCAAAGCTATCCGAAACATTTTGGGCTAAATTGATTGGCCGTGGCTATCCACCTCCTACCCGCTGGTTTCGTTGGTGCACAACCAATATGAAAATCAAACCTAGCAGACGCGAAATTGATAAAATTGTAGCTGAGCACGGAAGCGTTATTCTTTTGTTGGGGTCAAGAACGGCGGAGAGTTCGAGTCGAAAGCAGAGGATGGATGCTCGGCAAACTAATTTTCGCAACCTGAATACCCATCATGAGATCCCTAATGCTTTCGTATTAACCCCCATATCGACTTGGGGGAATGAAGATGTGTGGGAATATCTTTATGAAAATAATCCACCCCCGTGGGAACGATCCCACAATCAAATGTTAACTCTTTATCGCAAGGCAGTGGGAGGCGAGTGTCCAGTTGTTATGGATTTAAACACTCCATCTTGCGGCGGGAGTCGTTTTGGATGTTGGGTGTGCACGGTCGTAAAATTTGACCGGAGCATGGAAGGATTTATTGAGGCTGGTGAAGAATGGATGCGTCCCTTAGCTGACTTCCGGAATTGGTTAAAGGTATTTAGGGAGCAAGAAAGTGTCCGAATGAAGAGGCGAAGAGATGGCACTGTGGGGCCAGGGCCATTTACACCATTGGCTAGAGTAGAGATACTCAAACAGCTACTTGATGCGGAAGCCAAGGTTGGGGTACGACTTATAAGCGACGCAGAGATCGGGTACATTCAAAGTGTTTGGTCGTCTGAATTTGATCTAAAAGAGCAAGCCTTTTCGATTGCGGCTGGATTTAATCGCCAGATCGAAGGAAACGTAAAGATGTCCCTTGATGAAGATGCGGTCTCAATGCTGGAAGACATTGCTGCTGGAAGGGGGCTACCCCCTGATCTTGTTGGAAAGATTCTTGAGCTTGAGCCTCAGTATTCAAATCTTGATCGATGGGGGGCTAGGCCGGAACTGCGTCGCCAACTGGAGGACCTAATTAAGGTTGCTGAGTCTTGCGAGGCTAATGCGAAATGATTTTTCATCGAATAGTCCTTAACAATATCCTTTCTTATAAAGGCGAGAAAACGTTTGATCTCGTTCAATCCAAACCGGACAAGAGGCGACTGGTTCTTGTCTTGGGGCGAAATGGCTTTGGCAAGACAAGCTTACTCAATGCCATAAAACTATTATTTCTGGGTTCTGATGATAAAGGGTTACGTGGAGGAATGACGCGGGGCACGTATGTGCTTGGCGATGAAGATTCCCGGTGGTCAGGTATTATGAACAGTCAAGCGCGCAGAGAGGACGAAACGACTTGTTCTGTTCGCATAGAAATTGGTCCGCCGGAAAAAGTTGAGTTTATTGCTCAACGCAGTTGGAACCTGGAAGGAGACAGTTTCGGCCTTGAGAATGAAACTCTTGAGGTAGAAGTTGATGGACGAACTTTCGCAGGTGAGGCAGCAGAAACACGTCTAGATGAAATTTTGCCGAGAGAACTTGTGCCATTTTTTTTCTTTGATGGAGAAGAGATAAGGCACCTTGCGGAGGCATCCGATATCCATCGGGCTGATGCAATGGAGAGACTGCTTAGCCTTAGTTTTATCAATGGCGTTGAGGGAGAACTTGATGGTCTGATTAAAGCATGGCGCAGAGAGGAATTGCCTGAAGAAGTTCAGGCGAAGATTGCCGCTAAAGAGGGAGATCTTGAGACCCATGAAAAACTTATAGAGGCCATAAACAAAAAGGCCACCAGCCTTATATCGCAAAGGGATGAATTGAAGGAGACAGCCGAATCTATTTATCACAAAATGGACTCACTACGGAAAAGTGGTAGCCTTTTTGATACAGCAAGCTTGGACCGGCAAATTTCGGAGCTGGAATCTGAACTCCAGCGAGAACAAGACCGTTTGGCATATGCGCTTGCGGCAGATGCACCTCTGCTGGCAAACCCCGGCCTTGTTCGGGCTTGTTTGGATCCCCTACGTTCCTTAGTTGATCAAAAAAGCAAAGCTGCTGAATCAACCCTTACAACTTTATATGAGGTGCTTCCAAGCCGTCTTTTTGACGAACCTCCACAGCCACGTACAAACCTGTCAGATGATCAAAAGCGTTTTTTCCAAAACAAGCTCAAGAGTATTCTGGATACGTTTGGGTTACATGATGAGGATACTGACAGCATCATTGAAGGCCTAGATTTGATTCGATCCCGCAGCCTCCTTGATCAGTTTTTGGGGATTAACAACAGCATTAAAGCAATTAGGGAAGAACGAGCACGTCAACTAAAGGAAATTAGCCGTAAAAAGATGCAGCTAGAGGACAAGAGAGCAGAGCGGAGGGAATCTCAGTATGGCTCATCGGAAGCTGCTGGACAGTATAAGCAGCTAGAGACAGAATCTGCGGACGTTCATCAGCAAATTGGGAAATTGGAAGCGGAAATATCCGGCAAGAACGAACATCGTCAACTGAAGACTGATGAAATTCAGGATATTGAGAAACATATCAAGGAGCTTGAACGCCAAGTTTGTGACGCAGGGAAAGCAGGTAAACGGCTGAGCATTGCAATTGGATTGAAGAAATCATTTGAGGAATATCGCCGCCAAAGGCGTGAAGCGAAACGTAAAAAAATCGAAGAAACAATCAATACTCATTTCAAATGTCTTATGTCAGGCCACCGATTAATTGATGAGATCAAAGTAGACAATGATTTTTATCTGACGTTTTTTGATCGTTCCGGAAATCAAATTGGACACTCAACTATTTCCCATGGAATGCGCCAGCTTGCTGTTACGGCAATGCTATGGGCTTTAAAGGATGTATCAGGGAAATCTCTGCCTATCATTGTCGATACGCCATTAGCCCGGATTGATCGTGAGAACCAAGAAAACCTATTGTTAAATTATTATCCAAACGCTGCTGAGCAAGTGCTTATTTTGGCAACGGATTCCGAGATTGATAAACGCAAGTTCGAATTAATAATTTCTCAAGTTGATCGAGTTTACAGGCTTGATAATCCGGATGGACAAACCACATCTCCGGTTCAAATTAGCGGCACGGATTATCAAAGCATTAGTTGGGAGGCCGTGATCAATGGCTAAAATCTATATTCCCTCTGTTGACGAGCAATTTATTCGCACACTTCAGGATAAAGGTTTAGGCGTCCCAATGGCTCCACATTGGATTGTCGCGCGAATAGCTTTAGCTCGTTCCCTCCAACTGCCGCGTTTTCCCGATAAGGAATTGTCTAAACCGGTAACGAAAGAGCGCGGGTTTGAAATTCATATGGAGCAGCTTACTGGAGAAAATACAGCAAATCCTGATGCCGTAGACTATACGGATGCGTTTAAGTTGCTTCTCTCGAACTATCATCAAGAGGACCTTTTCTCCAACAGGCCAAGATTTATTGAGCTTTTACAGCGTCATATCCAACGTGGGATGGGGGAGATAAAAGCGTCTTGGCGTGAAGGGAATGATTTCCATGATTACCTCTTTCAGGAACTTTTCTTCGAATGGTCTGTAGATGGGCCAACAAGCCCGGAAGATACTCATAACCGGATAAGGCGTGCACTCGGTGAAATTGGCGTAAATGCAACCATCGACGAAATTAAGGAAGGTCCAAGGCTCACAAGATATGTTCTTCATCTAGCGAGTTCATCTGACTTGGATCGCCTTAAGAAGGGGGTTGATAAGATTCCGTTTGAGATCGGCATCAAGCAGGCAGTAACTCTCCAGGCAACGTCTGGAGTAAGACGGATTGCTCTTGATGTCCCACGTCCCGAGCGAGAGTGGAAGCCCGTTGAAGGAGCAATGATCCCAAGCTGGATCAAAGGAGCAGAGGGAGGATTGCCTGTTAGTCCCGGAACAGATGTTTTAGGTAATCCGATTGTCTTCGATTTGGCGGAAACACCGCATCTCTTTGTGGCGGGAACGACGGGTAGCGGTAAGAGTGTTTGCCTCCATTCGATATTATTATCTCTTCTTTCATCAGGGAAAAACGTTTCACTGGCTCTTCTCGATCCCAAAGGAGGTGTTGAATTTGCAGCCTATGAAAGCTGCAAGAATCTATGGGGTGGGAGTGTAGTAAAGGATGTTGCCGATAGTGCTGAGGCACTCTCTGGGCTGATTAACGAAATGGAGCGAAGGCAAAAAGAGTTTGCGAAACTTGGCGTGAAGAAACTCAGTGAGGCTCAAAAGAAAGGCTCTGATCTACCGAGTATTGTGGTTGTTATTGATGAGTTGGCAGACTTGCTGATGCAACGGCCAGAAGTGGAGGGAGTTCTTGATCGGCTGGCTCAAAAAGCAAGATTTGTTGGCATTCACCTTGTTCTTGCTACCCAGCGCCCGGATGCAAAGACTTTCACAGGGATACTTAGGACAAATGTGCCAAGCCGGATCGCCTTAACAGTTCAAAAAAGCCAGGAATCAAAAATCATCCTCGACGAAATCGGGGCTGAGAAACTCCTCATGCGTGGGGATATGTTGATTAGGTTGGCAGGAAAAGAAACCGTTCGTGCTCACGGGGCGCGTGTTGAACAAGGCGATATTCGGGCATGGCTGTAACAAGAGATTAGAAATGGCTTTTGGTAATGGCTAGAATCGGCAAATTCCTGCGAAAGGCTTTCGGCGTTGACCGGCTGATGGCGTTGGCCCTGCTCGCCGGGTTCGTTTTTCTGTATGTTTCCAACCCCTATCCGGTCGATTACCTGCGTCTCAAGACGTTTGATTTCTATCAGAAGCTGAAGCCCCGCGAGATTCCGCCGCCGGCGCAAAAGCCGGTGACCATCATCGACCTTGACGAGGACAGCCTGGCCGAGATCGGGCAATGGCCGTGGCCGCGCAATGTTGTCTCCCGGCTTGTCGCCAACCTGATGCAAATGGGCGCCGCCATCGTCGCTTTCGACATTGTTTTTGCCGAGCCTGACAGGATGAATCCGTCCGATGTCGCCGACGCCGTTTATGGGCTGGACGATCAGACCAGGGATAAATTGCGCTCGCTGAAAGGCAACGATCAGGCCTTTGCCGACGTAATCAAGGAAAGCCGGGTGGTGCTGGGGCAGGCCGGCTATTGGGAGGAAAGAAAAATCAAGGCCGGGCCGCCGGTGAAGAAGTCGGTCGCCGTCAAAGGCAAAAGCCCCAATAACTTTCTTCCCAGGTTCAAGTCCCTGGTCCGCAACGTGCCGGTGATCGAGGAAGCGGCGGCCAAGGCGCGCTCCGGCGGTCACGGCATTTTCTCGCTGGTGCCGGAGCCGGACGGCATCGTCAGGCGGGTGCCGACACTTTTCAATTATGACGACAACCTTTATCCGTCTCTTGCCGTCGAGATGTTGCGTCTGGCCTTTCAGAGCCAGACTATCCTCGTTGAGGCCAGCGACATCGGCGTGAAGGATGTCAAGGTCGCGTCAAAAAAGGCCTTTCCTCCTGACGGATTATCCCTGCCCACGGATAAAGAGGGGCGCGTCTGGCCCTATTTCTCGAAAAGCGACAAGGCCAAGTATGTTTCCGCCCGCGAAATCCTTGCCGGAACCGCCGACCCGGCGTTGATCAAGGGCAAGATGACCATTATCGGCACCTCGGCGGTGGGATTGCTGGATATCCGGGCGACGCCGGTTGATCCGGTGATTCCCGGCGTGGAAGTCCATGTCCAGTTGATCGAGGCGGCGCTGACCGGCCAATACCTGTCCAGGCCCAACTTCACCAACGGCGCCGAGTTGATCCTCATCGTCTTCGGCGGTTTGCTGATGGTGTGGCTGGTGCCACGGCTGGGCGCCAAGTGGACGTTGATGTTGCTTCTGGTTCTGGCAAGCGGCGCCGCAGGCGCGTCCTGGTATTTTTTCAGCGAAAAGCGGATTCTGTTTGACGCCGGCTTCGCCATTATCTCCATTCTCGGCCTTTATATCCTGATGACCTACACCAGCTACGCCAGGGAAGAGGCCCAGCGCCGCCAGACCCGCGACGCCTTCTCCAAATATCTGTCGCCGGCGATGGTCGAGAAGGTGGCCGGCGATCCCAGCCAACTCAAGCTGGGCGGCGACAAACGCGACATGACCCTGCTGTTCTGCGACGTGCGCGGTTTCACCACCATTTCCGAGCAGTTTGACGCGGTGGGCCTTACCGCCTTGATCAATAAGCTGCTGACGCCGCTGACCAACGTCATTCTCAGCAATCAGGGAACCGTCGACAAGTATATGGGCGACTGCATCATGGCGTTCTGGAACGCGCCGCTGGACGACGCCAAACATGCCCGCAACGGCTGCCTGTCGGCGCTCGGCATGCTGGCGGCGATGGGGCCGCTCAACACCCGGCTGGAGGCGGAGGCCAAGGCGGAGGGCCGCAAGCATATTCCGCTCAAGGTCGGCGCGGGCCTTAATTCCGGCGAATGCGTGGTCGGCAACATGGGGTCGGATCAGCGTTTTGACTATTCGGTGCTGGGCGATACCGTGAATCTGGCGTCGCGGCTTGAAGGCCAGTCCAAGTCCTACGGCGTCGATATCGTTATCGGCAACGCCACCCGCGACCGTGCGCCCGAAATGGCCTCCATCGAACTGGACTTCATCCAGGTCAAGGGCAAGACGACCGGGATTCATATTTTCGCGCTGATGGGCGACGAGACGGTTGCCGGGCAAAAGGAATTCCAGGCGCTCAAGTTCGCCACCGAAAAGATGATTAAATGCTATCGCGCCCAGGATTGGACCAATGCCCGCGAATGCCTTGAATTATGCCGGGGCCTGGTGGGTAATTTCAAGATCAGCGGCCTGTATGACCTCTATGAGGAACGCATCGCCGAATACGAGAAAAATCCGCCTCCCGCCGACTGGAACGGCGTCTTTATCGCCACCTCCAAGTAGGACTTTTATACCGGTCCCTGTATTTTTTGCCCCTGTTGCAGCGCGGGCATAAGATTGAAGTAAGGGCGGATGTAGGGGGAGTCAGACCTCTCGAATTCATCCAGCGACCCGTCAAAATAAACCCGGCCCTGATGAATCATCACCGTGCGCGGCCTGAGGCGGATCAGCAGGTCCTTGTCGTGGGTGATGATTACCGTCGTGCGGCCCGGTCGGCCGGCGTGGGTGGCGACAATAAGGTCATGTATTTGCAGGGAGGTGGTCGGGTCCAGCCCGGTGGTCGGTTCGTCATAAAAGATGACGGCGGGCTTCATCGCCAGCGCCCGGGCGACCGCCAGACGTTTGGCCATGCCGCCGGACAGGTCGTGTACGTCAAGATCAAGGAAGTCATCGCCTGAATCCAGGCCCACCGAGACCAACACCGAGCGGGCAATCGACTTGATCTCGCGCCTGTTAAGGTTTCTCACCTCGCTCAGCCACAGGGCGATGTTGTCATACACCGTCCCGGAGAACAGGGCGTTCTTCTGAAAAACCACGCCCCAATGCATGCAGATATGGTCAAGCTGATTGGAGGTGAGTTGCGAAATGTCAACCAGCCCTTCGCCTGAGGAGTCATGATCGGCGACGAGCACGCGCCCATGATCCGCCGTCAGCAGCCCAAGAATATGATTCAATAAAACCGTCTTGCCGCAACCCGAGCCGCCGACAACGGCGATGATGTCGCCCCGGTAAATAGTCAGATCAATCCCCCGCAAGGCGTGATTGGCGCCGAACGACTTGCCCAGCCCGTCGATTTTAATCTCGACGGCCCCCGATTGGTTTGGCGCCTGTTCATTCATGCTCCGAGAATACATAAATCAGGAGCGTTCGCCCATAAATTCAAGCGCCTTGCCGTTGTAAATGGACTTGCAAAGGTCGGCGGGGAGTGTCTTTGTTTGCGTGTGAGTACGCTGTTTGAATCCCAGGCTCCCCGCCCCCTGGCCGATCGCCTGCGTCCGAAAGCGCTGGATGAGGTGGTGGGGCAGGAGCATCTGCTGGGGACCGATGGTCCGTTGGGGCGCATGGCGGCTTCAGGACGGGTGTCCTCGATCCTGCTGTGGGGACCGCCGGGGTCGGGCAAGACGACCATCGCCCGCCTGCTGGCCGAGCGCACCGATCTGCATTTTGAGCCGTTGTCCGCCGTGTTCTCCGGCGTCGCCGATCTGCGCAAGGTATTCGAGGCGGCGCGCAAGCGGCGCGGCATGGGGCTGGGAACTTTGCTGTTCATCGACGAAATCCATCGTTTCAACCGCGCCCAGCAGGACGGGTTTCTGCCTTACGTCGAAGACGGCACGGTGATTCTGGTCGGCGCCACCACCGAGAACCCGTCGTTCGAGTTGAACGCGGCGCTGTTGTCGCGCTGTCAGGTTTTGGTGCTTAACCGTCTGGACGACGAGGCGTTGGAGGCGTTGCTCAGGCGCGCCGAGGCCGAGGTCGGCAAGAGCCTGCCTGTCAATGCCGACGCCAGGGCGGCGTTGCGCGCCATGGCTGACGGCGACGGGCGGTATCTGTTCAACATGGCCGAGGATATTTTCAGCCTGCCGCCCGAGCCGGCGCTGGACATCGCCGCCCTGACCGTCGCCGTGCAAAAACGCATGCCGCTGTATGACAAATCCCGAGACGGACACTTCAATCTTATCAGCGCCCTCCACAAGTCGCTGCGCGGCTCCGACACCGACGCCGCGCTGTACTGGTTTGCGCGGATGATCGCCGGCGGCGAAGACCCCCGCTATATCGCCCGCCGGTTGCTGCGTTTCGCCGTCGAGGATGTCGGACTGGCCGACCCGGACGCGCTGCCCCAGGCCGTTGCCGCCTGGGAAGCCTACGAGCGTTTAGGCTCGCCGGAGGGAGAATTGGCGCTGGTGCAGTTGATCGTCTATCTGGGCTGCGCGCCCAAGTCCAACGCCGCCTACAAAGCCGAGAAAGCGGCGATGAAGACGGCCGGGGAAACCGGCTCGCTGTCGCCGCCCAAGCATATCCTCAACGCCCCGACCGGCCTGATGAAGAATCTCGGCTACGGCGACGGATATGTTTATGATCACGATGTCGAGGACGGGTTTTCCGGCCAAAACTACTTCCCCGACGGCATGGAGCGCCGCCGCTTTTACACGCCCAGGGATCGCGGCTTTGAACGCGAGATCGCCAAGCGCATCGCCTACTGGGACAAGCTGAGGAACAAGGGGAAAGAATGATCGTCGATCTGGCCCAACTGCTGATTTTCGGCATCATCGTCGATTGGGCGTTCCGCAAGCTGTCCGTTCCCGGTGTGATCGGCATGCTGCTGCTCGGAACGGCCTTCGGGCCGCACCTGCTGAACCGGATAAATCCGGAGCTGCTGACGGCGTCGGGCGACCTGCGCATGCTCGCCCTTGTGGTCATTTTGCTGAGAGCCGGGTTCGAGTTGAGCAAAAAGACCCTGAACAAGGTGGGAGGCCGGGTGGCGCTGCTGTCCGTCGTCCCGGCGCTCATGGAAGGCGCCGCCGTCACCGTGCTGGGGCCGCCGTTGCTGGGACTCACCACCATGGAGTCGGCGGTGTTAGGCTCGGTGCTGGCGGCGGTGTCGCCGGCGGTGGTGGTGCCGATGATGATCGGTTTCATCGGGCGCGGCATGGGCGCCGCCAAGGGCATCCCGACGATGGTGCTGGCGGCGTCGGCTCTCGACAACGGTTTTGTCATCGTTGTTTACAGCGCCCTTGTCGGCATCCTCACCGGGCAGAGCGTCAATATCGCCTGGAAGCTGGCCGGCATCCCCATGGCCATTGCGCTGGGTATCGGGGTCGGGCTGATAGCGGGACTGGCGCTGTTTCATCTGTTCAGCCGCTTTAATCCCCGCGCCACCAAGCGGGTGCTGGTGATTCTGGCGCTGTCGGTGATCCTGGCGCATATCGAGCATCTGATCGCCGGGCGGGTTCCTTTCGCCGCTTTGCCGGCGATCATGGCGATCGGCTTTATCATCCTTGAAAAAGACGAACATATGGCTCACGAACTTTCCGTCAGATTCGGCAAGATTTGGGTTTTCGCCGAGATCGTGCTGTTCACCCTGGTCGGCACCCAGGTCAATATCGACGCGGCGCTGAAGGCGGGAATGATCGGGGCGGCGGCGCTGATTGCCGGCGGTCTGGCGGCGCGCTCTCTCGGCGTTCGGCTGTGCCTCATCGGTAGCGGCCTGAACCGGGGAGAGCGTCTGTTCGTGGTGGTTTCCTATATTCCCAAGGCGACGGTGCAGGCGGCCATCGGCGGCGGAGCGATGCTGGTCATGGCGGCGGCGGGGATGGATACCGGACCCGGCGAGATCATTCTGGCGGTCGCCGTTTTCAGCATCCTGCTGACCGCGCCGCTGGGGGCGTTGGCCATCGCCTTTACCGGCGAGCGAACGCTGGAGACGACGGATTCGCCCTTTGACGACGCCCGCGCCGCCGCTATCGAGAGCGAGGGAGACGCGCAATGAGCGACGTTAGAGCCGAAGAAATATCCGAAGCAGACGCCGGCCTGCGGCTGGACCGCTGGTTCAAGCGGCATTTCCCGCAACTGACCCACGGTCGTCTGCAAAAATTGCTGCGCACCGGGCAGGTTCGGGTGGACGGCAAACGCATCAAGGCCGGCTTCAGGCTTGAGGCGGGCCAGCATATCCGCGTGCCTCCCTTAAGCGCCGACGAAGGGGAACCCGGACAGGACAAGGCGATGAAAGTCAGCGCTGCCGATGCCGGGGCGGTGCGGTCGATGGTCCTTTATCGCGACGATCACGTCATCGTTCTTAACAAGCCGCCGGGGCTGGCGGTGCAGGGCGGAACCAAGACGGCGCGTCACCTGGACGGCATGCTGGACGCCTTGCGCTTCGGCTCTGACGAAAGGCCGAGGCTGGTGCATCGGCTGGACAAAGACACCTCCGGCGTATTGCTGTTGGCCCGCAATGCCGCCTCCGCCGCCAAGCTGGCCGCCGCTTTTAAATCCAAAACGGCGCGCAAGCTGTATTGGGCAGCGGTTGTCGGCGTGCCGCACCCGCCGGAAGGCCGCATCAACTTGCCGTTGGCCAAGATATCGGGCGCCAAGGGCGAGCGGATGATGACCGGGTCAAGCGAAGGTAAGGCGGCGGAAACCCTGTACAGGGTTGTCGAACATATAGGAAAAAAAGCGGCATGGCTGGTCCTTGCGCCGTTAACCGGAAGAACCCACCAGTTGCGCGCTCATTGCGCCGCGCTGGGAACGCCCATTCTCGGCGATGGAAAGTACGGCGGGGCGGCGGCTTTTTTCGCCGGGGATGAAGCATCGGGCAAGCCCCACCTGCACGCCCGCTCCATATGTATTCCTCACCCGAACGGCGGCGTCCTGGAAGTCGTCGCGCCGCTACCCGTCCACATGAAGGAAACCTGGAACCATCTGGGGTTCAGCAGTGACGATGAGGCGGACAAGCAGGCCGCCGACGGCTTAAAAAACTTATAATTATTCAAACTACTGTGATCCCCGTCACACTTGCGGGCTATTTTACGATGGTAAGGTTCTTGTCAGTAGGACGCTAATGGATCGTGGACGTGAAGAGGGGGGTGCCTTGGCTAAAGTCAGTTACGAAATGGCGAATGTTCTTCTGGTTGAGCCGAGAGCGGAGGTGCGCTCCGAGATAAAGGAGGCCTTGGTTTCGCTGGGATTTAATAATATTACCGAAACCGGCAACATGAGAGGGGCGCGTGACGTTTTCATGGAGATGGACGTCCATCTTGTCGTCGGCGAGTCCACCCTGCCCGAAGGCGACCTCGGCGAATTGATCCGTCAGGTGCGGCACCAGGAAATCAGCAGCAGCCCCTTTGTCGTTGCCGTGGCGATAATTTCTCAGATGGATCGGGCTAAAGCCGCCATTGACGCCGGCAATGACGACGTGTTGTTAAGGCCGTTCACGACGGAAAAATTGAAAGAGCGCATCCTGAACCTGACTAAATCCCGCAAGAAATTTGTCGTAACCACCGAATACATCGGGCCTGACCGTCGCAACAGGCCGGCAACCGAGGGCCTTCAAATCCCGAGAATTGACGTTCCCAATCCGCTGCAAATAAATTTCAGCAGCAAGGCCGGGGTCAGAGAAATGCAGATCGCCTCAAAAAGGGCCTTGGCTATTGTCAATAAACAAAAAGTGGAGCGGCATGTCTTTCAGGTTAACTGGCTTATGGAACGCATTGTCCCCAAGCTCAGAGATAAAAAGGATAATTCTGCCGAAGACCTGCTGGGCAGGTTGTATTGGGTGTCAAGGGACCTGGCGCGGCGGATTGCCCTTACCGACTATGTCTATGCTACCTATTTGAGCAATACCCTGGTCAGCATTGTCGATGAAATCGTTCAGTCTCCCGACCTCGTTGATGAAAAAGAGGTGGAGTTGATGGAAAAAATAGCACAGACGCTGATGAACTTCTGTTCGCCCGGTCGTGGCGTCGTAGCGCCGGAAGAACCGAAGAAGGTCAACATTCCGGTTAGCAATCCGGCTATCGTTGCCTGTTCGCCGGAAGCCGGCTTGGGGCTTCCTCATTAGTTGTCGCGTCTTAACAAGCAATAGGCAAAGACAAAAAACAACCCGGCAAGCCCGAAAAGGATGGCGCTGTTGTCACGCAGCGCCCGTGTGACTTTTTGGCCTATGCCGGGAGCGGCGACGATGCCCTTGGGCCAGGCGACGGCGATGGTCATTCCTTCGCCGGGTTGAAGTGGGCCGGCGGCGGCGAAGGTGACATTGCCCTGCCTGTCGGCACCGATCATAACATTCTGATTCTTGGCGTTTCCCCGGCCGGTAAAGGCATCCTGTTGAACCACATAGGCGCCGGGCGGCAGTTCGACTATCGCCCTGGCGTTTTCTATAACAAAGCCCCATTGATCGCCGGTGATATTCCGGTAAAGCTCGTCGAAGTCGTCGGAGTAGCTGATCAGGCGATCGGCGGCGTATTTAAGGGTGTAGACATAAACGCCCGGCTTTAACGTATCCTCCTTTCCTCCCAGATAGACTCGTTTGCCGTCGGCGGTGGACTCAATGCGGTAGTCTTCGCTCCTGCCGTCCCTTAGCGCCTCCAGCACTTGAAGGCCGCTCTTTACCGTGTTTCCGAAGTGATCCTTGTAAGCCGCCGGGAAGTCGCGGCGAATGCCGCGCCCTGAGCCGGACGCCTTGATGGTCTCGGTGATTATTACCGTCGCGTCGGCGTTGATTGAAATGCGGCTTTCAAATTCGAGAATCCTCCCGTCATTTGCCTGGGCGATTCCTGCCGCCGGCAACGCGACAAGCAGAACAAGGCTGTGGAGAATACGTTTCATGGTCAGCCGAACATATGATACCTTTGCCGTCTTGTCCAAGTGAGAGCAAAACTTGTGGCTCGACGTTTTGCGTCTGTTGCGATATGATCGGCCCATGAACAAAATGCTCGAACGCGCCATTGCCCAGGCTGTTTGTCTGCCCGAGGACGAGCAGGAGACCCTTGCCTCTCTGATGATGGAAGAGATGGAGAGTGAGCGCGCATGGGATGAGAGTCTCGCCAAATCCGAGAACAAGCTCGCCGAATTGGCAAGACAAGCCAAGGCGCAGCACACTCGGGGCGAAACCACGCCGTTGGTTTTTCCGGCAGACAAATGATCTCGTACGCCACGCCTGATTTCTGGGCGTGTTTTAACCAGCTTCCCAAGCAAATTCAGGCCAAGGCGAAAGCCGCCTACGCTGTGTGGGATACCGATCCCCGCCATCCCGGCCTGCACTTTAAGCCCCTGCCATCGGCGGGCGAGGATGTCTGGTCGGTGCGTATCGGCATTCATTGGCGTGCTCTCGGCACGAAGACCGGAAACGAAATGATCTGGTTCTGGATTGGCCCCCACGCCGAATATAACCATTTGATCAGCCGGCGCCGCCCCACATGAGCGTTGGATGTATTTTGATGGTCTCGGTGATTAGTCCCCTGTTAAAAACTCCGAACGCCCTTGATTTGCCGAGTGGTTTTAGCGATTTGACGTAGTCGGATTTGCAAGAAATCGTATTTTTT
>Ga0156220_161_pt1 | contig 20537 bp, 18 predicted proteins | sample RifCSPlowO2_12_FD_107868 | JGI IMG/M metagenome (GOLD analysis project Ga0156220, IMG submission 107868) | Rhodospirillales bacterium RIFCSPLOWO2_12_FULL_58_28 | reverse complement strand
TGAACAGGGCTTTGGCGGCATGATCAGCAACCGGAATACACCTTAACTTCGCCGCCGAACTGTCCAAACAAGTAGGACCACCTCACAATCTATTGTTTTGTTTCTTTAGCAACCCACTCAAGAAAATCACTGTTGCCTTTTTCGATGGCAAGCGAGACCACGCACGGGCAGTCGTAGCTGTGGAGTTGCTTGACTCTGGCGATCACGTCATCGACCAGCTCCCGACGGGTTTTTATGATCAGGGCCGCTTCCTGTCCTTCCTGGACCTTTCCTTCCCACCAATACAGCGAAGTGATGGAAGGCAGTATGTTGACGCAGGCCGCCAACCGCTCTTCAACCAGCGCCCGACTTATGGCAACGGCCTCGCGGTGTGAGCCGGTGGTGCAATAGATCATTTCAGCGGTCATGATAAATCAGCTCCCTTCTTGCTCCAAAAGGCTAAACTACCGTAGGATGGATGGCTAGGGGATGGTGAAAATGACAAAGCCCACACGAAATCAACTTCTCTGGTTAACGCGGGGCGTAAATCAGGCGGGAGGAAAGCTTCCCCTTTTCGACGGCAGCGGCCGGCGGGTGAGCGAGCGTACGGTTCGCAGTTGTATCAACAAGGGTTGGGTCGAGCCTTGGTTCGCAAACCCCATCAAGCCGGATTGGCTTGTCTGCAAGCTGACCGACGCCGGCCGCGAGGCGGCTTCCGTCGAATGCTGATTCTGTACCCCGCTTTTGCAACAACCATAGCAGTATCAACATTTCGCCGGCGGAACAGTCAAGGTTAGGAACAGACGATATGCACCATCAAATAAAGGACGAGGGCGGCATTCTCATTGCCGGCTTTGAGGGGGATATTGATCTTGAGAACTCGGGCGATGTGCGATCCGTACTGCTGGATTGCGTTTTCCGGGGGCGAGCGGTGGTTGTTGACATGTCGAAAGTGTCGCTGATCGACAGTTCCGGGGTCGCCGGTCTGCTTGAGGCTTTCCAAAGCGCCCGCAAAAAAGGCAAGAAATTCGTCCTCGCCGATCTTGATCCCTCGGTCATGCGCGTGCTCAAGCTGGCCCGTCTGGACATGGTGTTCGTTATTGCCGACGATATCCCCGGCGGACTCGCCAAAGCGGGCTGATTTAGCTGGTTTCCTTAAGTCCCGCTGCGCGTCTGTTCTCCTCAAGCCCCTGCACGTCCAGGTAGCCTTTCTCGATGGCGTCGCGCAGGGCTTCAAAGGCCGCCCTCACTTCCTCGTACATCTCGCGGTGAATCTTCAACTCACTGATTTCCGCATTATTCGGCTGATCGCCGTGTTCGCTGATCCCCAGATTGAAAGCGGCTTCAAGGTATCGTGCGCGCACGCGCCCCACGGCTACGGCGAAAGCCAGAACGCTGTCTTTGGTTACTGCGGGGATAAGCTTGTGAATGACCTCGCGGTTGGCAAAGCGAATGCCTTGCTCGACCTCGCCGAGAAAACGCTTCTGGGCGAGAAGATTCTGATAGTCATCATGACGTTCGGCCATTCTGTTTCCCCCCTTTCTCAATCCGAATTCACGAAAATACGGCGGCTTATCATCGGATAAGCACCATAATTAGAATTATATGGCAACAGAAACCGTTAAAAATTCATGAATTATGCCCGACGCTCCCCTCATGCTTTCCAAAGAAACGAGGGGATACGGCGCAAACCGCACCCCCTCGTTTTTATTGGTCGGAGCGACAGGATTTGAACCTGCGACCCCTACACCCCCAGTGTAGTGCGCTACCAGGCTGCGCCACGCTCCGTTGAGATAAGACGGCGGACTATACGCCCGACAAACGCCGGACGCAATATTAGGGAAATATCGGATGATTTACTCGGCCTTGCGCAACAGATCGCGCAATTCCTCAAGTTCGCCGAGAACGGCTTGCAGTTCGGCCCGCTTGCGATCATCAGGCCCGGGAGCCGGCGACTCGACAATAAGCGGTTCTTCATCGTTGATATTATTCTGGCGAAGAAGTTTCTGCACGCCCTTGATGGTGTAGCCGTCCAGGTGAAGAAGATCGCGGATGCGGCGAAGGAGATTCACGTCCTCCGGGCGATAATACCGGCGCCCGCCGCCGCGTTTTAACGGCTGGATGCTGAGGAATTTTGTTTCCCAGAAGCGCAACACATGCTGAGGAAGATCAAGTTCAACGGCGACTTCGCTGATCGTTCTGAACGCAGTCGCGGATTTTCCACGGCGCGGCAAGAGAACTTCTGCTTCACCCGCCTGTGTCATTACCGTTAAGCCGCTCCGGAATTACTACGTTTATTGATACGGTCTTTGAGAACCTGAGACGGCCTGAAAACAAGAACCTTGCGCGGCAGTATCGGCACTTCCTTGCCGGTTTTGGGATTGCGCCCGATCCGTTGTCCCTTGCGACGGATTGAGAAGCTGCCGAAAGACGAAATCTTTACCGTTTCATCTTTGGCCAGGGCATCAGCGATGTAATCAAGAACCGCCTCCAGCAATTCAGCCGACTCATTGCGCGAGAGACCGACTTCCTGATACACGGCTTCGCTGAGTTGTGAGCGAGTGATGGTTCTTCCGGTCATTCCGTTCTTCCCCGGGAAAGAAAATGATCGCTGAACCTAGAGCCGATCAATAAACCCGTCAATATCAAACGAATGAACATGTCAAACGAATGCTCAAACCGGCATCAGGCCCTTGTCATTGAAAAACTTGAGCATTTCGTTAGCCGGCATGGGGCGGCTGAAGAAGTAGCCCTGGATTTCATCACAGCGGTAATTGCGCAGCATTTCGAGTTGTTCCTTGATCTCCACCCCCTCGGCGACGATTTTGCGCCCCAGGGTCTGGCCCATGGTGATGATGGTCCTGATGATCTCCGCGTCGTCATGGCTGGTGGTGATGTCGGAGACGAATGAGCGGTCGATCTTGATGGTGTCGATGGGGAACCGCTTGAGGTAACTCAAGGATGAATATCCGGTGCCGAAGTCGTCCATGGCCACCTGGATTCCCATATCGTGAAGCTGGTCAAGGGCAATCACCGCCTTGGCCGAGTCCGACATCAACATGCTTTCCGTGATCTCGATTTCCAGGCCGTCGGCGCCGACGCCGGTTTCCTTCAGCACATCCTCGACGATCCTGACGAAACTGGACTCGCGAAGCTGACGCGCCGACAGGTTGACGGCGATGCGGATCGGAGGCAGACCCTCCTTGAGCCAGGCGACATGCTGATTGCAGGCGGTTCGCAACGCCCACTCGCCGACTTCCACCACATGGCCTGTCTCCTCAAGGATAGGAATGAACTTGACCGGGGAGACCATGCCGCCCATGTCTTTATTTATCCAGCGCATCAGAGCTTCGCAACTGGTGACCTCGCCGGTGAGAATGTTCAGCTTGGGCTGGTAGAAGAGGATAAACTCGTCGCGCTCCAGCGCCTTGCCGAGGCCGTTCTTGAGGACCATGCGCTCCTTGACGTCATCGTTAAGGTCGGAGGTGAAGAACTGGTAGTTGGCCTTGCCTTGCTCCTTGGCGCGGTACATGGCGGCGTCGGCGTTCTTGATCAGGTCAACGGCCTCGACGGCGTCATCGGGAAAGATGGTGATGCCGATGGAGCCGGAAATAAAAGTCTCGTGACCGTCCAGATCGAAAGACCGGCAAAGAGCATCAAGAATACGTTGGCCGAGAAGAGGCGCCTGCTGAGGATCGGTCAGGTTGGGCATGATGACGGTGAACTCGTCGCCGCCCAGACGCGCCACCGTATCACCGCCGCGAATACACTCGGTCAGACGACGGGACGCCTCCTGAAGCAGCAGATCGCCGCAATTGTGCCCCAGCGTATCGTTGACCAGCTTGAAGCCGTCAAGATCAATGAACATCAGCCCCAACTGCTTTTTCAGGCGCTTCATGGTGGGCAGCACCTGGTTAAGCCGGTCGTGAAAGAGAGCGCGGTTGGGAAGCCCGGTCAAAGCATCGAAATTGGCTTGATAGTGGATGCGTTCCTCATCCTGTTTACGCTTGGTGATGTCGTTGATTACGGCGGCATATTGCTGCACCTTGCCGTTCTCTCCGACAATAGCGGAAATCGACAACCGCACGGCGTAATCAGTGCCGTTCTTGTGCTTGCACCAGAATTCCTCTTCCCAACTCCCCTTGCGTTTCAGGGTGCTGCGCATCGCGGAATAGAGGTCAGGGTTAGCCTTGACCGTGAGATAGAAAGGCGGTTGTTTCCCTACTACGTCATCCGGCGAGAAACCGGTGATCAGGCCGAACGCCGGATTGATCGAGGTTACCAAAAAGTCCGTATCGACGATCACTACCGCTTCGTTAAGGTTGGCGATCACCTTGGCGGCGAGATGCAACTTTTTCTCGGCGTTCCGGCGCTCGCTGATTTCCTCGGTAAGCTCCCTGGTGCGTTCCTTGACCCTCAGTTCCAATTCGTCGTGGGCCTTGCGAAGTTCCTCCGCCGCCCGTTTGCGCTCGGTGATATCGCGGGCCTCTATCATGAAAGAGTTCTCGCCGGCCCTGCCGAAGGACATGACGGCGGTCTCTACGTCGATGATCTTATGGTCCAGCCGCACGAATTTGAGGGGAAGCATTCCCTCGTCAGTGAAGTTACCCAATCCCTCGCTGATGATCCCGCTGTAGTCGGGGTGAACCAGCTTGCCGAGCGCGCACCCGATAAGCTGTGACGGATCCTCGGCGCCCAGTATTTCGGCGCCGGCGGCATTGATATAGGTGACTACTCCCCCGTCGCAGATGCAGATCATGTCGAGAGACTGTTCGATCAGATTCCGATAGCGGGTTTCGCTGGCGAGAATGGCCGTCGCCGAGCGCAGGCGCTCCGTAATGTTATGGGCTTGAACAATAACCGTCCCGCTGCCGACCTCCCCGAAGGGCAGGAACAATACTTCCGAATCGATGCCTCCCGCTTTGCCGGCGCCCTTGCCGGGGGAAAGCTTCAGCGGCAAAGCGTCATTTTCCACGATCCCGCCCGTCAATAATTCGTTGGCGACTTCCACATACTCGGCGTGAACGAAGTTGACGAACGGCTGACTGATCGCCTTTTCCGGCGATTTAAATCCCAGATGCCGCGCCCCCGACTCGTTGATGTAGCTGATCAAGCCGTTTTTACAGAGGCAAACAAGATCAAGGGACTTGTCGATAAGATGAAGCGCCCATCCTTCGCCGCCCGACAAGCCGGCGGCGGACTTGACGGCTGCTTTCGGAACGCTTTTGGTTTTTGGCCCCTTTATCTCCCGCCGCCCTTTTTTTACAGAATGTTGTTCGCCGGATCGTCCCAGATATTCGCGCTCGCCTGAAGAAAGGATAATCCCCTCCTCCTCGACTGCCGCCATAACCGAGCCGCGCCGCCAATAAGGTATGGAGCCGCTGTCCTTCCAGCCTTGAATAGTTGTCGGATGCTTATGCCCCATGGCGCGCGACATGGCGCTCATGCCGCCGAACTTATCGATAATCCCTTCGATAATCCCCAACCCTTTGATCATTCCCGGACCCTTTGCCCATCCCCGAATTTCGAGGCGAAAGACGGATACTACGTTTTTCGTAACAGCCGGTCAATGGCTTATTTACGATTCCCGTGAAATAATGTGAGCGCGGTCCTTTTTGTTTTTTTGATGACAGAGTGTTGCTCTATCGGTCATCTTTGAATCAATGCAGATATACCTCCCCATCGCGGAGATGTCCGTAAACGTTTTTCTTATCCTCGGCATGGGGGGGATGGTCGGCGTTCTGTCGGGACTGTTCGGCGTCGGCGGCGGATTCCTGGTGACGCCGCTATTGATTTTCATCGGCATCCCGCCGGCGGTGGCGGTGGCTACCGGAGCCAACGAAATTGTCGCCTCCTCGGTGTCCGGCGTTCTCGCCCACTGGCGGCGCGCCAATGTTGATTTCAAGATCGGCATGGTTATGCTGGTCGGAGGCGTCGTCGGCTCCACCTTCGGCGTATTCCTGTTTACCTTCCTGCGCGATCTCGGCCAGATCGACTTGGTGATCAAACTATCATACGTCGCCTTTCTTGGAACTATCGGCGGCTTGATGTTTATCGAAAGCACATATTCGATGATGCGCTCCAAACGCCGACAGGCGCCGCGCAGGCGCCATCGCCATACATGGATGCACGGCCTGCCCTTCAAGATGCGCTTTCGCCGTTCGCGCCTTTACATCAGCGCCCTGCTGCCGCTGACTATCGGTTTCGTAGTCGGTGTGCTGGCGGCGATCATGGGCGTCGGCGGCGGGTTCGTAATGGTTCCGGCGATGATTTACATTCTCGGCATGCCGACGGCGGTAGTTGTCGGCACTTCCCTGTTCCAGATTATTTTCGTCACCGCCAACGTCACCCTGCTGCAAGCCGTCAACAACCAGACGGTGGACGTGGTGCTGGCGCTGCTGCTGCTGACGGGAGGCGTTATCGGCGCCCAGATCGGCGCCAGGATGGGAAACAAGCTGCAAGGAGAACACTTGCGCGTCCTGCTGGCGATGATGGTGCTGGGGGTATGCGCCAAACTGGCCTATGATCTGGTGGTAACGCCGCCGGACCTGTTTTCATTGGGTATAGGGGGCGCCTGATGAGCAGACTTGCCATACCCCTGCTCTGCGCCTTTATCCTTGTGACCGCCGCCCTGCCGGCGAAAGCCGGAGAGCTGGTGATTGATCTGTCCAAATCAGTGGTCGCCATCACTACCGGTTTCGAGGGTTCTGATCTGCTGCTGTTCGGCGCCGCCGAGGGCGAGGGCGATATCGTCGTCGTCGTCAGCGGCCCCCAGCGCGACGAGACCGTGCGCCGCAAGAAAAGAACAGCCGGAGTTTGGGTCAACCGGGATGAAATGGTTTTTGACCAAGTTCCCGGTTTTTACGCCATCGCCGGCAACCGTCCCATTGATGAGTTCATGTCCGAGGAATTGCGCGCTAATTTCCAGATCGGCCTGGAGTATCTGGAACTCCAGCCCAGCAAGGGAAAGCGGCAACGGAGCGAGGAAGAAATCAAGGATTTCCGCCAAGCCCTGATCCGCAACAAACAGCGCCAGGGGCTTTACGGCGACCAGCCGGGAAGCGTTATATTTCTCGGCAACCGCCTGTTCCGCTCTCGGTTGAGTTTCCCGGTCAACGTCAATGTCGGCACCTACGGCGTTGATGTCTATCTGGTGCGCGACGGCAAGGTCGCCACCATTGAGACGACGCTGTTGACGGTGAGAAAATTCGGTTTTGAAGCCGGCGTCTATGACTTCGCCCACCGCCAATCCATGTCCTACGGCATTTTCGCCATCATTATCGCGGTGATGGCGGGATGGCTTGCCGGCACCATTTTCCGCAAGGCTTAGGGAGCATCTCATGTCCGATAATCCTGACGACCACGATAGCAAGAAAACTCCCCCTCGCGAGGAAGGACGCACTTTCCTGTGCGTGGTTGACAATACCGAGGAGTTGAGTCAGGCGCTCCGCTTCGCCTGCCGCCGGGCCGTACGCTCCGGAGGTCGCGTAGCTCTTCTGTATGTCATTGAACCGGTCGAGTTCCAGCACTGGATGGCGGTAGGCAACCTGATGCGCGAAGAGCGCCGCGAGGAAGCGGAGGAAATGATCAACGTTGTCGCCTCGGTGGTGCAAAAACGCACAGGCTCGACGCCGGTGATCTTCATTCGCGAAGGCAACCTTACCGATGAACTGATCAAGCTGATCGACGAGGAAAAAGAGATATCGGTGCTGGTGCTGGGCGCCGCCACCGGCGCCGAAGGCCCCGGCCCCATCATCAGCTACCTCGTCGGGAAGATGGCCGGCCGCCTGAGAATTCCCATAACCATCGTCCCCGGATCGCTGACCGACGAACAAATCGACGCTATCACCTAAATAGCGGTTTGATTGTTCTTGAACGCGGCCACATCCTCGGCAGCTGTGGAAAAACCCTTCGGCACGGATATAGCGTCATTCATTAACACATTGATATCGCCTGTCTTTTTAAACTCCTCCCTTGCTCTGCTTAGGCGGTGTCCCACCGCCTTGGCGATCGAGGCGTCCCAGCCTTCGGGAACGAAGCTTTCGGGAGAATAGTTCTTTACCTTTTTGCGCTTCTTAAGCTCGGGGTTGAGCGCCTCCATCAGCGGTTCGGTCAACCACAAAGGCAGAGAGGACATCAAAAGATTGATGCCGATAGCGACGGCGATCTTGGACATTTCAAATAATTCGCGCGGCTTCAGATACCAGCGCTCCGGCAATGCGTACCATCCGCCGCCCTTGGTGCGCCCGAAAATTCCTGAAAGCGACGACCATGTTAAATAGGATTTGAAATTATAGCGGATGACTTCCCGTTTCAGTTCAAACTCGGAAGTTGTTTCAGGAACGTACGGCAGCGGCGTCTTGTCAAATATGCTGCGGGTAATCGACAGCGTAGAATTAAAATTCGACCAGTTTTCCGACACATGAACGCGGTTGGAGCCTTTAAGCGATTTCCAAAGCGGCGTACTGGGATAGGGGATGATATTGTTGAATTTTGTCGCCAGAATATTTTCGTCCCTGACCACTTCGTAACTTGTTCTGCGATCTTCGCTGGTTTCAGTGGGAAAGCCGAAAATCATAAACAATGAAACGTCCATGCCGTACTTCTTGCAAAGACGAGACGCCTCCAGATGGACTTCAACAGTTTCATCCTTGACCATCAAATCGGCGATTCGCTGTACGCCGGTCTCAAGACCGAAGCCCATGTGCGTGAAATTGGCGTCAGCCATGCGGCACACTACTTCCTCGCCGCCCCGTTCCACCAGATTATCAGCGCGGGACTGAACGGAAAGGCGAACCCGCTTGTTTAATCCTGACGCTATGATCTTGTCGCAAAGATCAAAGACCCGCTGCTTCACCAGACAGAAATTATCGTCGTAAAAAAGGACGTCCGTCTGTTTGTATTTATCCACCAGAACCGTCAGTTCCTCAACAATCCTGTCCGCAGATTTGTAGCGATAAGTCGTTCCCGTCATCAACCGCTGGCTACAGTACGCGCACTGGTACGGACACCCCCGCGAGGTGGTCATGAAGCCCAAGTCATATTTAGGATGCGCAAAAAGGTGATAGGGAAAAGCCGGGATCATATCGAGATCGGGGATTAACGGAGCGTCCGGGTTGTGTATTGTCTTGCCGTCGCGGCGAAACGAGATTCCCATGGTCTTGGTCGGATCGGCGGAACCGCGCAATGCCCGATAAAGCTGCAACGCCACCTTTTCGCCTTCGCCGCGTATAACGTAATCAATAGCGCCGACGCCGAGAGCCTCGTCGGGGAGCGCCGACGGATGCAGTCCGCCCACCACCACCGTGCAATCGGGAAATTCGCTTTTGAGCATCCGTGCGACTTCATAGCCTCGGCCGACGTGCGCAGTCAGGCAGGTGATGCCGAAAATATACGGCTTTTCGATATTGGCCGCCTTTTCCCGCACCGCCTCCGGCGTTATTTTTGCGATCTCCTCATCATGGATCGCGCAACTGACGCCATGCTTTTCGAGATAGGCGGCGATGCAACCGATGCCGACGGGAATCCCGACCGGAACGTAACGCGACAAAAATCCGCCGAACATCTCATAAGCGGGATTGATCAGGAACATCTATGCATCCTCGTTAATATTTGTCGGATTATTACAAGCCTCCTTCCGGTGATTCAACCCCGACCGTAAACAGTAAGAGCATTACCCGGCTAAGACTTACTTGTGATCTTGCCTGCGTCAAAGTAAAGTCAAAAAATGGCCTGTTGATATTTTAGGTGGCTGGGGGGAGCATATTTGGTTTACGGGGATCAAGGTGATTAGCCGTCTCGCCGCTGTTGCCGCTGTCGCGGCGGCACTGCTGTTCGTCGGCGCCCCGGTCGGCGCCGATATGCCGACAGACGATGACATCGCCGTCGCCAAATCCGCCATTGACGCTATCGAGGCGGAAAATTGGGGTAAGGCCCAGACTTTTACGTCCCGGATCAAAGACCCGCTGGCGCTGAAGCTGGTCCGCTGGTTGACCTATGCCGGCCAAAAAAGCGGCGCCACATTCCATCAGATTTCATCATTTATGTCGCAAAGCCAGGGTTGGCCCAAGCTGAAATTGCTCCAGCAGAGAGCCGAGGAGGCGATAGACGATAAAATACCCGACGGTGAATTAATCTCCTGGTTCAAGAAAAATCCGCCTGTTTCCATTGATGGTCAGGTGCGTTCGGGCGCCGCCTTGTTTAACTCCGGCGAAAGCGAGAAAGGCCGGGATATCCTGCGTAACGCCTGGGTCAACGGCAACTTCAGCAAAAGTCAGGAAAAGGCGTTCTATCGTCGCTATCGCCGCTTGTTGACCGGCGAAGATCATGTGGCCCGGCTGGACCGGCTGTTGTGGGAAGAACGTAAATCGTCAGCGCAGCGAATGATATTGAAGGTCGCTCCTTCCTATCGCGCCCTGGGCGAGGCGAGGCTTATGCTCAGTCACCGTTTGGGAAACGTGGATAAGGCTATCGCCAGGGTTCCTGGCGAATTAAAGAACGATCCGGGGCTTGTCTTTGAACGCATGCGCTGGCGCCGGCAAAAGGGACAAGAGGAAGCGGCGCTTGAACTTCTGGCGAAACTTCCCGATAGCCTGCCCTATCCCGTAAAATGGTGGAAGGAGCGCGCCCTCTTGGCCCGCGACGCTTTGCAAAAAGGCCATATTTCAGAGGCTTACCGCATCGCCAAGGACCATCGGCTCACGGAGGGCGCCGGTTTTGCCGAAGCGGAATGGCTGGCCGGTTGGATTGCCTTGCGCTTCCTTAATGATTACGCAGTCGCCAAGAATCACTTTATCGCCATGTACAAGGCGGTCAAATCTCCGGTCAGTCGTTCACGCGGCGCTTACTGGACGGCGCGGGCCGCAGAAGCCATGAAAGACGCCCCGACTGCGGAACAGTGGTATCAGATCGCCGCCGGCAACCCGACAACCTATCACGGACAACTGGCGGTGGATCGCACCAAGCCGGCGCAGGGAAAAATTATGATTCGGGAGCCTGAGATCAAGGCGGCGGATATGGTCGCCTTTAACAAGCATGAACTGACCCGCGTTTTGCGGATGCTGAAGACCATGGGCAAAGATGACGCCATGGGGGCCTTCGTAAAAAAATTAGGCGATCATAACGATGCTCCCGGCTGGCGTTCGATGACGGCATCCCTGGCAAACTCCCTCGGCCGTCCCGACCTTGCCATCAACGTATCCAAGGGATCTCACGAGATGATCAGGGCCGGTTATCCGACGCTGATTCCCCCCGGCGTCAATAAAGCCTCCGGGAAAGATGCGGTTGAGGTTCCGCTGGTCCTGGCCATGGTTCGCCAGGAAAGCGCTTTTTACACCAAAGCCAGGAGTCGCGCCGGGGCCTTGGGACTGATGCAGATCATGCCGAGAACCGCCGAAAACACGGCTAAAATGCTCAAGGTGTCATACTCCCCCAGGCGCCTGAACTCGGACCCCGATTACAACCTCACGCTCGGCCAGTTCTATCTAGCGGATCTGCTCAAGGAATTTGACGGCTCCTACATCCTTGCGCTGGCGGCCTACAACGCCGGCCCGGCGCGCGCCCGCAAGTGGGTTCACAACAACGGCGACCCCAGGACCGCCGCCGTCGATCCCATCGACTGGATTGAAATGATCCCCTTTGATGAAACCCGCGACTACGTCCAGCGGGTCCTTGAGAACCTTCAGGTGTACCGGCTGCACCTTGCCGAAACCGAGGTGGCGCTGACCCTGGAAAGCGACCTTAAACGGTGACGGCAAGCCGGCTTAAGCCGGAATATCCGGGCGTTTTTACATCTCCGTAAGGAGGGGAGACCGGGAGGGGTCATTCATCCATATTTGCCTTCGGCATTATATCCCGGAACGCGGCAGGCGTCAGAATCGGTACAGGGAACGATTTTGCCATGACCAGCAGGTCCTTGTCGCCGGTTATCAGCGCATCGGCCTTAGCGACCAGCGCCAACGCCAAAAACGGGCGGTCGAACGGGTCGCGGCAGTCAGGAACCTCGGTCGGGTTCGGCACAGTGACGGTTTCACACCACGGCAGATAGTCGCCCAGCAGGTTCTCGCGATCCTCATCCGTCAGTTTGAACTTCGGGTACGACAGCACCCGGATCAGTTCCGCCGTGGTGTCGCGACCGGCCAGCGGACGGATGGTGTCCGACTGCCAGGCATGGCGCAGCCACGCCACAGACCCGGCGTAGAACAGCAGGGCCGAGAGCAGAACATTGGTGTCGAGGACGAGGCGCGGCCTGATCATCCGGCGCGCTTGGCCCCGTCACGCGCCCAAGACACTGCGTCGGTTGCGTCGTCCTCGGTAATGCCGAGATCGGCCAGCTTGGAGCGGACGGCGTCGGCGCGGTTGAGGCGCACGGGCGTCAACACGATGCGCCCGTTGTCTTCGGCCACATCGAAATACTCCGTGCCTTGGCAAAACGACAGCACCGCCTTGGGCAGGGTCAACTGGTTCTTGGACGTCAGTTTAGCAAGCATGGCGATCTCCCAAAGTAAGGATGTAAGAATAAAATACAGTCCATAGCCGAGATTTTCAATGATTATCCCGGCGCATGAGAGTCGTCATCGATATTGATCGTTGTCATTACACACACGCAAAATCGTCTTGGCCGTGCTTGTCACGGCCATCCACGTCTTTCTCTCTCGTCGTTTTCGTACAAGAAAGACGTAGATGCACGGGTCAAGCCCGTGCATGACGGAGGGGTTCGTTTTGAGTCATCGTTAATGACCGCCGTTATTACCTTACGTCTTCCCAACTGCATTCGAGGCCGAGGCCGCCGGCGGTATTGGCGATGGTGGCCAGACAGGACCGGGCGCTGTGATCAGGAATCCAGACGCCGATCCGCACGACATATTTGCCGCCCCTGGCGCTCGGCTCCCTGACCGCGTTGAGGCGGACGATATTGGCTTTGAACTGAATGAAGACTTCGCACAGGCGGGCGATCAGGCCGGGGCGATCGCCGCCGATCACCTTGATCCTGTGGGTGATATGCCCAAAAGGCCCTTGTTCAGTGGAAAGATCAAAGCGGGCGACGGTCAACCGGGCGTTTTTCATATCCTCAAGCCCGCGAAGCTCTTCCTCCACCTCTTCCGGCGCCATGCCGTCGGGAAGTTCGCAGACGGTGGTGAATTCGGCGCCGGTTCCCAGAACGGCGAAGGTGGTGTCGCCGAGATTGATGCCCAGATCAAACAGCCGACCGGCGACGGAAGCCACCAGACCGACGCGGTCGGGACAGAAAATAGAGATTAAGGCCGCATTTGCCATGACTATGATATTTTACTCCGGCGGTTAACCTGATCAGGACAATAGCACAGGATTTATCGGCTGTGTTATCATGATGGACAAAAATCGACCTTAGAGGAAAACATGATCCAAAGGGTTTCTCTCTTCTTTTTGATGACATTGCTTTTGACGGGCGGGGCCTCGGCGGCGACCGACAGCGCCTATGGAGACTCGTCCGGAGCCGCTCCGCAACGCTACGTCCATCCCGAAAAGAATTATACCATATTCATTCCTTCCGGCGCCCAATCAAAGGAGACCGGAGAAAAGATCGACCTCTCCATCCAGTCTCCCAAGGGCTACGCCGTCACCCTGCAAACGGGGAACGCCAACCATGAAACGCTCCTCAAAAACATGGCGGCCAAGCTGGAGGCGCTTTACCTGGGCAAGGGAAACCGCTGGTCCAAAAAGATCGGCGAGCGCTTGATAAAGTTATCCGGGCTTGACGCCTACGACGCTCTTTATGAAGGAGGAAATTCGCAGACGCGCGTGATTATCATGCGCGGCCGTTTGACCGATTTCGTCTTTATGTTCTTCGCCTCGCCCAGGGATTTCAGCACCCTTGAGAAAGATTTTGACTGGATACTCGATAATTTTCATCCCGCCGCCAATGAGATGGACGACGCCTCGCAGCCCCTGACGTCCGCCGCGCCCCCGGTAAAAACGGCGTCCGCTGAACTACAACGATTTTCCGAGGCCGGGTTCGGCTTTTCCATCGACTACCCGACCGACTGGGTTGTGGTCAAACCGTCTCCGCACGTCGTAATGTTCAGCGGCGCCGAAAGGACCACCGCCTATTACGCGGTCGTCAGCATCAGCAATGTCCAGCAATCCGGCGTTTCCGATCCGAGGCAGGCGGTCTCGGCGGCGCTGGCCGGGCTGAAGGAACAAATCGCCGCCGGAGCCGAAAACGTCAATTACCTCAAAGAAGGACTTTTCCAATATAACGGCAACAACCTGCTCATTGATGGCCATGAGTTTGTGGCGGAGTATACCCTTAACGGCCAAAGATACCGGAAATGGGCTTTATTGGCGCCCAGGCCGGTAGGAGGGATAGTTCATATCTGGTCGTACACGGCGCCTGAATCTGATTTTGCGACATTTCACCCCGTCGCCGAGACTATGAAAAAAAGCTGGATCATAAATATTCAGTGATTATTATTTTAATTGATGGAGCAGAACCTTGACCGAGATAGAACACAAAAATTTTCCGAAAGGAGACTTTATTTTCCGTGACGGGGAAAGCGGCGAACTCGCCTTTGTGATCAAGGAAGGGGCGGTCAATATCGTCAAGGAAATCAACGGCAAGGAGACCATCCTCGGATCAATCGGCAAAGGCGCCATGTTCGGAGAAATGGCGCTGATCGATAACAAGCCGCGCATGGCCTCGGCCCGCAGCGCCGATAACAACACCGTCCTGATCGTGATTTCCCGCGAGGTTTTCAAGAAAAGACTGGAAAAATCCGATCCCTTTATCCAGGGAGTGCTTCATATCCTGGCCGAAAAGGTCCGTTCACTGAGCGCCAAGAAAAAAGGTCAGCCGTGACAAACATCCATACGGAAAGTCAGGATGCGAAAGCAAACGCCAAGATGGGCATCGGGGCAAGATTGCGCGGTTATTTTCTGGCCGGCGTCCTGGTCACCGCGCCTATCGGCATCACCTTCTATCTGGCCTGGCTGCTGATCGGCTTCGTTGACAACAAGGTGACGGGGCTGATCCCCGACAGGTATCACCCGGAAACCTATCTGCCGTTCGGCATGCCGGGCCTCGGCGTACTCATCTTCGTTGTCTCGTTGATCCTGGTCGGCGCCTTCACCGCCGGCTACGTCGGTCGCCTGTTCCACCGCTACAGCGAACGCCTGTTGAACCGCATGCCGGTGATTCGCGGGGTCTACGGCGCCGTCAAGCAGATACTGGAAACGGTATTGTCCAAGAAATCCACGGCTTTCCGCGAGGCGGTGCTGGTGGAGTATCCCCGTTGCGGCTTATGGTCCATCGCCTTCATTACCGGACAAACCGAGGGCGAGATACAGAGCCTTATTGATAAAGACATAGTCAGCATCTTCGTGCCGACCACCCCCAACCCCACGTCCGGTTTCCTGCTGTTTGTTCCCAGGAAGGACACGACGCCGTTAAATATGTCGGTGGAGGAGGCCCTCAAGATGGTGGTCTCGTGCGGCATCGTCACCCCACCCGACAGACGCCCGGTCGCCAAGGGCGCAGCGCCGGATGATGTCACAACGTAACCTGAGGCGCGTCAGGATTGATCAGGATCACTTGCGTTACTAATTACCGTCATTGCGACCGTGAGAGCATCAGCGACACGGGAAGCAATCCAGTGGCCGGTGGCGCTCTCTGGATTGCTTCGTCTTGCTTCGTCGCTCCGCTTCTCGCAATCCTCGCAAAGACGATAGGGCATGGCCCGCATCGGCTTCGAGCGATTCACATCAATCTTGAAATGCTTGTCTTATGGAAAAAACGGCATTTTATGGAAATTTTAAAATAATTGCGTTGCTGTGATGGCCGTCACACCCAAGAGAGGCATAGAGGTGTAGTATTTACGTTAAATTCGCGGAGTGGGTCCGCTTGTCCCCCCTGTCTTGGCGGGGATTGAATTCAGAGGAGATTAGGTCATGGCTTCCATTCTTGATACCGAACAATCCGGCATCCTTACGTCCGCCGATGAAGCGCCGGCAAGCGATCAGCTTGCCCAGGCCGCGCCGGGGGCTGAGGCCCAGCCCATCGGTCAGGTCGAGAGTGCGAGCGGCACTGTAGTCGCCGTCCATACCGACGGCACGACGACCCAACTGACCGTCGGCTCTCCCGTTTTCCAGGGCGACACCCTTGAGACCGGCGCCGGCAGCGCCGTCGGCGTCGTCCTCGCCGACGAAACGACCTTCTCGATGGCCGACAACGGCAGCATGGTCCTTGATGAAATGGTCTATGACCCCGCCACCCAGCAGGGGTCGATTTCCCTTTCAGTGGTGGAAGGCGTGTTCACCTTCGTCAGCGGTCAGGTCGCCAAGACCGACCCGGACGCCATGACCTTGGACACTCCGGTCGCCACTATCGGCATTCGCGGCACCCAGGTCGGCATCGAAGTCGGCGGCGATAAAGGAATGAACGTCGTCCTGATGGAAGAAGCCGACGGTTTCGTCGGCGAGGTCGTGGTTCAAAACGGCGCCGGCATACAGATTCTGAACACCGCTTATTCAGGCACTTCCGTTCTCAGTTCCTCTTTTGCCCCGATCATCCCCTTCACCGTGGACAAGGCCGTCATGCTGAATACCTACGGCGTCTCTCTCCAGAGTCTGCCGGTGAAGGGTAACGCCAATACCTACGGAACCGAAGCCAGAACCGAAGCGTTGGCTACGGAAGTCCTGCAGGAAGAAGCGTTGACTACGGAGGCCCTCACCACCGAGGCGTTGGCCCAGGAAGTCCTGAAGGAAGAAGCGTTAGCTTCGGAAGAACTCACCGCCGAGCAATTAGCCGCCCTGGAAACGGCGGCGGGCGGGGTTGTCGATGAGGCCCTGGCCTCGGAAATCGCCGGCGACGCCGTTATGGCGGAAGCCATGGCCGTGGAAGGGACCGCCGACGGCGTTGCCGAGGAGGCGATGGCCCAGGTAGGCGCCGGCGACCTTGCCGACTTCACGACTGCCGCCGGCGGCGACGGTCAGGCGCTTTCCGCCGAGCTTTTGGGCGTCGGCGTCAATGAAGCCGCCAGATTGGTCGTCAATGCGTTTGACGCCGTCAAGACGTCCGCCGTCAACGTTGATGTCACGACATCCAGGGTCGAGTTTGAGAAAACAGATAATTCCGCCATGAGAATCGCCGCCGAGGCCGCCGCCGCCCGTGCGGGCGCGGCTGCCGCCAAGGCCCAGGAGTTTGCCGCCGACGCCGTTGCCGTGGCCCAACAGGCGCAAAAGATTCTTGATCCTGTTACCAGCGATCCCATTATCGGCACGCCTATTTTATTGGATCAGGCAATCATCATAACCGATCCCGCCACCGGCGAACTCGTCGCCGTCACCTCCGCCGTTAACATAATCGATCCCGTCACCGGCGCTCCCATACCGATGCAGGAGCTTGCCCCCGAGGTCGTGATCGCCGCCATGAAGATCGTGGCCCAGGCCGAGATTGCGGTAAAGGCGGCTGACGCCGCCGCTGCCGCCGCCGCCACCGCTGCCGCCGCCGCCGCCGCCGGCGATGCCGATGCCGCCGCCGCCGCCGCGACGCAGGCCGCGCAATACCTGACGACCGCCGAGAACGCGATGCAGGCCCTTCAGTCCTCCTACAATGTGGTGGAGGGGTATGTTGATGCGATTCAGGCGCAGTTGGCCGCCGACGCCGCAGCGATTGCTTCCGCCGCCGCCGCCGTCGCCGCCGCTGCCGCCGCCCTTGACGCCGCTGCTGCCGCCGCCGCCGCTGCCGCCGCGCAGACCGCCGCCGATGCCGCCGCCGCCGCCGCCGCTGAAGCTGATTTCGCCGAGGCCGCGCGGCAATTACTGGCCGCGCAACTGGCCGAACTGTCCGCCGAAGCCGCCTTGAGTTCGATTCAGGCGCAGGTCGCCGCCGCCGAGGCCGTTCAGATGGCCCATGACGCCGAGGCTGTCCTTGCCGGCATTTCCGCGAATCATCCCGGCCATGACGCCGCCGTGCTGGATGTAACCAATGCCCAGAACGCCGCCGCCGCCGCGCAAGCGGCAGCAGCCTCCGCCGTAACCGCCGCCGCCGCCACCCTGGTCGCCACCGATCTGGTCACCGCTACGGCGGCCGCCGCCTTGGCTGCGAGTTCGCTGGCCGCCGCGAGCGAGGCCTTGGCGGGGGTAAGGGTCTCCTTTGTTGATATTCAGACCATCGCCGCCTCCGACATGGCGCCGGAAGTCATCGGCGACGCCGTTGCCGCGATGACGGAAGACGATGCCGGCTCGACCTTTAACGTGCTGTCCAACATCAGGGACGACGGTACTTTGGCTTTGGTCAGCGTGAGTCAGCCGGCGGACGGTACGGTCACCGACAACGGCGACGGCACGGTTACCTACACGCCGACCACCGACTTCGGCTATCTGAAAGCCGGCGAGACGGCGACCGATGCGTTTACCTACGTCGTTTCCGACGGCGTCAATCCCCCGGTCACGGTTACCGCCGTGGTGACCATCACCGGCGTCAACGACGCTCCGGTGGCCGTTGATATCTCCGGCGCCGTTTTTGAGGACGGCATGGCCAGGATCATCGCCTTCAACGCCACCGACGTTGACGGCGACGCCTTGACCTATTCGCTCAATCAGCCCGCCGAAGGCACGGTCGTCAATAACGGCGACGGCACCTTTACTTTCAATCCCGGCGCCGACTTCCAGGACCTCGGCGTCGGCGAGACCCGCGACGTTACCTTTGATTATACGGTGACCGACAGCCAGGGCGCGACCAGCACGGCGACGATCACCGTCACCGTTACCGGCGCCAACGACGGCCCGGTGGCGACTAACGTTACCGGCGCCGCCGTCGAGGACGGCGCGACGCAGACATTCAACTTTACCGCTACCGATGCCGATGCCAACGACGCCTTGACCTTCACCATCGACAGCCAGCCCGCCGAGGGCGCGGTTATCAACAACAATGACGGCACCTTCGGGTTTAATCCCGGCTCGGACTTCCAGGACCTCGGCGTCGGCGAGACCCGCGACGTTACCTTCAATTACACGGTTTCCGACGGCCAGGGCGGGACCAGCACGGCGACTGCCACCATCACGGTGCAAGGCGCCAATGACGGCCCGGTGGCCTCCAACATTACCGGCGCCGCCGTCGAGGACGGCGCGGCGCAGACGCTTTCATTCAGCGCGGTTGACGTTGACGGCGACGCCTTGACCTTCACCATCGACAGCCAGCCCGCCGAGGGCACGGTTATCAACAACAATGACGGCACCTTCGGGTTTAACCCCGGCTCTGACTTCCAGGACCTCGGCGTCGGCGAGACCCGCGACGTTACCTTCAACTACACGGTTTCCGACGGCCAGGGCGGGACCAGCACGGCGACTGCCACCATCACGGTGCAAGGCGCCAATGACGGCCCGGTGGCGACTAACGTTACCGGCGCCGCCGTCGAGGACGGCGCGGCGCAGACCTTCAACTTTACTGCTACCGATGCCGATGCCAATGACGCCTTGACCTTCACCATCGACAACCAGCCCGCCGAGGGCACGGTCGTCAATAACGGCGACGGCACCTTTACTTTCAACCCCGGCGCCGACTTCCAGAGTCTGGCCGCAGGCGAAACCCGCGACGTTACCTTCAATTACACGGTTTCCGACGGCCACGGCGGGACCAGCACGGCGACGGCGACGATCACCGTTACCGGAACTAACGATGCGCCGACCGTCGGCGATGTGAATGTCACCCTGGTGGAAAGCACCCAAGCCGGCGGCGCCGAAAGCATCAACATCACGCTGATCGACAGCGACCAGAACATGGGCCACGGCAATGACGCCGACGGCAATGATGAAGACAACCCCGGCCAAGGCCATGGTCATGGCCGCGATAGTGACAACGACGAATTGAGCATCTCCGTCGATCAATCGGCCCTCAATTACGGAACGGTGACCATCAATGACAACGGGACGGTTACCTATAACGCCAATATCGACCCGAACACCGGCGAGAGCATGCTTAACAGCCTTGCCGAGGGTCAGCAGGTCACGGAGACCTTTACCTACACGATTACCGACGAGCATGGCGCCACGGTAACCAAGACGGCGGTGATCAACATCACCGGGACCAACGACGCGCCCGAACTCACCTCCTCCATCGCCGATCAAACGGCGGAGGAAGATACGGCGTTCAGCATGGATGCTTCAGCCAACTTCGCGGATGCCGATCTCGGCGATACGCTGACCTTCAGCGCCACCCAGGCCGACGGCAGTCCGCTTCCGAGCTGGATGTCCGTCGACTCCGCCACCGGGGTTATTTCCGGCACTCCGACCAACGGCGACGCCGGCGATATTTCCATCCTGATCACGGCCACGGATTCCAGCGGGGCCACGGCATCGGATACGATTGCCCTGAATGTCGGCGGGACTGCCGACGCGCCGACGCTGACGGTCGCCGATGTTTCCGGCAACGAGGATACGGCGATCTCGCTGGATATCTCCTCGGCGCTGACCGACAGTTCCGAGACGCTGTCGATCACCATCTCCGGCGTGCCTGCGGGCGCGATGCTGTCGGCGGGAACCGATAACGGCGACGGTTCATGGACTCTCAGCCCGGCGCAGTT
>Ga0156220_145_pt1 | contig 20942 bp, 18 predicted proteins | sample RifCSPlowO2_12_FD_107868 | JGI IMG/M metagenome (GOLD analysis project Ga0156220, IMG submission 107868) | Rhodospirillales bacterium RIFCSPLOWO2_12_FULL_58_28 | reverse complement strand
CCGCTTCGGCAATCTTGACCGTCATCACCGCCGGGAGTAGGTCTTGGCGATGATTGTCCCCGATCATTGCGGAGCCGTCCTCACCATCGACCTCGATGCGGTCGCCGCCAATTACCGGCTGCTGGCCGACAAGTCCGGAAAGGCGATATGCGCCGCCGTGGTCAAAGCCGACGCCTATGGTCTCGGCATGGCGAAATTAGTTCCGGCGCTGGCCGCCGCCGGGTGCGGCAATTTCTTCGTCGCCACTATCGACGAAGGAATTGAACTGAGGAATGTTCTGGCGGATGTTTCTATCTATGTCCTGAACGGCCCCGCGCCCGACTCCGGCCCCGTCTTCGCCGAATGCCGGCTGACGCCGGTCCTCAACAGCCCTTGGAACATCGAGGCCTGGGCCGCCTATTGCAACGGACGCGGCAATCCCCTGCCCGCCGTTATCCATATCGACACCGGCATGTCGCGTCTGGGCCTGTCGCTGCGGGAACTGGAGGACCTGACGGCAAAGCCGGAGCGTTTAGCGAGCGTCAAGCTCGCCGCCGTCATGAGTCATCTCGCCTGCGCCGACGAACCCGGCCACGAAATGAACCGCCGGCAGTTGACATCGTTTCGCCGTGCGCTGACGCGGCTTCCCAAGACGGCGACATCAATGGCCAATTCTTCCGGCATTTTCCTCGGCGCCGACTACCACTTCGACATGACCCGTCCGGGCGCCGCCCTGTACGGCATTTCGCCGATTAAAGACGGCCCCAACCCCATGGCCCAGGTAGTTCGCCTGCAAGCTGAAATCCTGCAAATCCGCGACGTTGACACCCCTCTGACCGTTGGCTATGGTGCCACCTGCCAAGTCGGCCGGGGGGGGCGAATAGCCACCGTAGCCGCCGGATACGCCGACGGTTATCTGCGTTCATTAAGCAACTGCGGTTGTGGTTTTATCGGAAACTATCAAGCCCCGGTCATAGGTCGCGTATCCATGGATCTCATCACTCTTGACGTCAGCAAAATCCCCCATGACGCGGCCCGCCCCGGAGTCATGGTTGACCTGATCGGCCCGTCGCAGCCCGTTGACGAAGTCGCCCGTCGCGCCGGGACCATCGGCTATGAAATACTGACCGGCCTGGGGGCGCGTTATCGCCGGATATACTCAGGCGGCAAGGCATGAACCCCTTTCAACCGATCGGTCGCGTCTTCCTGGTCTTCCTGAGAACTACCGGAAGGTTATCCAGATTCACCCTTTCCGCCATCTCCCACTGCTTCAGGCCGCCTTTTTACTACCGCACCATCCTGGCCGAGATGATGGAGATCGGCTACTACTCGCTGCCGGTGGTCGGCCTTACCGCCATCTTCGCCGGAATGGTGCTGGCCTTGCAAAGCTACACCGGCTTCTCCCGTTTTTCAGCCGAAGGCGCGGTCGCCAACGTAGTGGTGTTGTCGATCACCCGCGAACTGGGGCCTGTGCTGGCCGGACTGATGGTGGCCGGGCGCATCGGCGCCTCAATGGCCGCCGAGATCGGCACCATGCGGGTGACCGAACAGATCGACGCCATGTCCACGCTGTCCACCAACCCGATGAAGTATCTGGTGGCGCCGAGGCTGATCGCCGGGCTTCTCATGTTCCCGTTGCTGGTTCTGATCGCCGACGTAATCGGCGTCTTCGGCGGCTATCTGGTCGCCGTCTACAAACTGGGCTTCAACCCTTCCAATTACATCCAGCGCACCTGGGACTTCCTCACCGCCGAGGACGTCAACTCGGGACTGGTCAAGGCCGCAGTGTTCGGCCTCATCGTCACCCTGATGGGCTGCTATCACGGCTATCATTCCAAGGGCGGCGCCGCCGGCGTCGGCACGGCCACCACCAATGCGGTGGTGTCGGCGTGTATTTTGATCCTGTGCTTTGACTATGTCCTGACCGAGATGTTTTTCGCCAAATGAGCGCCCAACCCAAAATCAGGCTGCGCAACGTGCATAAGGCCTTTCATAACAAGGTAGTGCTTAACGGCGTTGACCTGGACGTCGGCGTCGGCGAGTCGGTGGTCATCATCGGCGGTTCGGGAACCGGCAAGTCGGTGACGCTTAAGTGCATCCTCGGCCTGCTGCAACCCAATCAGGGAAGCATCGAGGTGGACGGCGAAAGCGTCGTCGGCATCTCAACCAGGCAACGCGACCGCATCAATCGCAAGTTCGGCATGTTGTTCCAGGGCGCCGCATTGTTTGACAGCCTTCCGGTATGGGAAAACGTCACCTTCGGGCTTCTCGCCGAGAAGATGTGCACCCGTTCGCAAGCCAAGGACATCGCCGTCGCCAAGCTGGCCATGGTCGGCCTGGGACCGGAGGTCGGCGCCCTATATCCCGCCGAGCTTTCCGGCGGCATGAAAAAGCGTGTCGGTCTGGCCCGCGCCATCGCCTATGAACCTGAGGTAATTTTCTTCGACGAGCCGACCACAGGCCTTGATCCGATCATGTCCGACGTTATCAACGACCTGATCGTCAAGATCACCCGCGAAGTCGGCGCCACCGCCCTGTCCATAACCCATGACATGGCAAGCGCCCGCAAGATCGCTCATCGAATCGCCATGTTGTACGAGGGCAAAATCATCTGGGCCGGACCAACCGAAAAGATCGACGACTCCGGCAATGCTTATGTAGACCAATTTATCAACGGACGCGCCGAAGGCCCCATCAAGATGGCGGTCAGGGCGTAAGGCCGAAACGCTCGTCAGGGAGACCCATAAACGTTGGCCCGTAAGACCGCCAACTACGTTTGCCAGGAATGCGGCGCCGCCTCCGCCAAATGGAGCGGCCGCTGCGATGCTTGTGGCGCGTGGAATACTTTGGCCGAGGAAACTCAAGTCGAGACGGCGCCCAAAGGTCTGGGCGCGAAGAAGGGACACAAGGTGACGTTCTTCGACCTTGAAGGTTCCGCCCCCGCCGAACCGCGCCTGATTACCGGCATCAAGGAATTCGACCGGGTCACCGGCGGCGGGATAGTGCCGGGATCGGCGCTTCTGATCGGCGGCGACCCCGGCATCGGCAAGTCCACCCTTCTGTTGCAGGTTACCGCCGCGCTGTCCGCCTCGGAAAGTTGCGCCTATATCTCGGGCGAGGAATCAATCGCCCAGTTGCGGATGCGCGCCCTGCGCCTGAGTCTGAATAAAGCGCCGGTTCAACTGGCTACCGCCACCTCGGTGCGCGACATCGCCGCCTCGCTGGACGGTCCCGGCGCCGCCAAAGTAGTGGTCATCGATTCGATCCAGACCATGTATGTGGACAACCTTGAATCGGCGCCCGGCTCCGTCGGCCAGGTCCGCGCCTCGGCCCAGGAGCTGATCCGTCTCGCCAAGCGTCGCGGCTTCGCCGTGGTTCTGGTCGGTCACGTCACCAAGGACGGGCAGATCGCCGGCCCCAGGGTTCTGGAGCACATGGTCGATACGGTGCTTTACTTCGAGGGAGATCGCGGCCACCAGTTCCGCATCCTGAGAGCGGTCAAAAACCGCTTCGGCCCGACCGACGAAATCGGCGTCTTCGAGATGACCGACGCCGGCCTTGCCGAGGTTGCCAATCCGTCGGCGCTGTTCCTCGCCGAACACACCGGCGATGTCAGCGGCTCCAGCGTCTTCGCCGGCATGGAGGGATCGCGGCCGATGCTGGTGGAAATACAATCGCTGCTCGCCCCCGGTTCTTATTCGTCGCCGCGACGTTCGGTCGTGGGATGGGACTCGGGACGACTGGCCATGACCATGGCGGTGCTGGAAACCCGCTGCGGATTATCGCTCGGCGCCTCCGACGTCTACCTCAATGTAGCCGGGGGCCTGAGAATAAACGAACCGGCTGCCGATCTGGCGGTGGCGGCCTCGCTTATCTCGGCGGAAAGCGGCGTCCCGCTCCCCCCCGAAACGGTGATCTTCGGCGAAATCGGGCTATCGGGAGAAGTGCGCTCCGTCGCCCACACCGACCAACGGCTGAAGGAAGCCGCCAAACTGGGCTTCACCTCGGCCATAGTGCCGAAAAGCAAACGGTCCAAGGGCGTCAAGAGCCACGCAATCGGCGACTTCGAGGTGCGCGAAGTCTCCCGCCTCGTCGACCTGATCGGCATAGTCGGAGCATCGGCGCGATCCGCGCCGTCAGTTAAATTACCGGCGACCGGGAAGGCGGGACATGGCTGATTCGTCCATCAGCGTCATCGATATCGGCGTCGGCGTCGTGCTGCTGATTTCAGCCGTCCTCGCCTACGCTCGCGGCTTCGTTCATGAGGTGCTGTCGATCGCCGGATGGATCGGCGCCACGTTCGCCGCCATTTACGGCTTCCCCCTTCTGAAGCCCCACGCCCGCGCTTACATCCCGATGGAGATCGCCGCCGACCTGACGGCAGGCACGGTTATCTTCATAGTCAGTCTGGCGGCGCTTTCCATCCTGACGCGATCAATCTCTAAAATGGTGCAGGACAGCGCCCTCAACGCCCTTGACCGTTCTTTAGGCTTCCTGTTCGGACTGGTGCGCGGCGCCGTTCTGGCTTGCCTCGTCTTTATCGCCGCCAATCTGGCGTGGCCTCTGGACAACAAGGACCCCGACGCCAAGGACGGCGATCCCAAGGAAAAGCGACCGGCCTGGATAATGACCTCGCGCAGTTTGCCGCTGATCCGGCAAGGCGCCGACATGCTCGCCGCCCTTGTTCCCAAGGGAACCATTGCCGGCAACGGCGTTATTGAGAAAAAAACCCAAGAAATGCGCAATGCCGTTGATGCTGCGGAAACATTGCGCAAAATGACCTCGCCCGATCCCAAGGCTGCGACGCCGGAAGCGACCGATACAACCGAAGGCTATGACCCGAATGCGCGGCGGGCCTTGAATAAGATGATGGAAATCGTCAAATAGGAGTTAGGTTGCGGCCATGAAAGAATTTGACGACAACCATCTGCATGAGGAATGCGGCGTCTTCGGCATTTTCGGCTACGGAGACGCCGCCGCCCACACTACCCTGGGGCTGCACGCCCTTCAGCATCGTGGCCAGGAATCCGCCGGCATTGTCTCCTTCGACGGCGGGCATTTCCACAGCCACCGCGCCCATGGACTGGTCGGCGATATCTTCAGCTCCAAGGAAATAATCAAGCGGCTTCCCGGCGACATGGCTATCGGCCATGTGCGCTATTCGACTACCGGCGCGACCATCCTGCGCAACGTCCAGCCCCTGTTCGCCGACTTCCAGTTCGGCGGCCTCGCCATCGCCCACAACGGCAACATCACCAACGCCCACCACACCCGCAAGGCCCTGGTAAGGCGCGGCTGCATCTTCCAATCCACCTGCGATACCGAGACCATCATCCACCTGATCGCCATCAGTCTGTACTCGGCGGTGATCGACCGCATGATCGACGCCCTCAGGCAAACCGAGGGAGCCTATTCCCTGGTGGCGATGACCCGTAACAAGATGATCGGAGTGCGTGACCCGATGGGCATCCGCCCCCTGGTGCTGGGGCGTCTCGGCGACGCCCACATTCTGGCCTCGGAGACCTGCGCGCTGGATATCATCGGCGCCGAATTCGTCCGCGACGTGGAGCCGGGAGAGATCGTCATCATCGACAAAACCGGCGTCAGCTCCATCAACCCCTTCGCCAAACTGAAGCCGAGGTTCTGCATTTTTGAATACATCTACTTCGCCCGCCCCGACAGCATGGTGGAGGGCATGAACGTCTATGAAGTGCGCAAGCGCATCGGCGCCCGGCTGGCCCAGGAAAGCCACGTCGAATCGGACCTGGTGGTGCCAGTGCCTGACTCCGGCGTCCCGGCGGCAATCGGCTACGCCCTGGAATCGGGAGTTCCCTTCGAAATGGGCATTACCCGCAATCATTATGTCGGCCGCACTTTTATCGAACCCAGCGACCGCATCCGCAATCTGGGCGTCAGGCTGAAACACAACGCCAACACCGCCCAACTCAAGGGCAAACGAGTGATCCTGGTGGATGATTCAATCGTTCGCGGCACCACCTCGGTGAAGATCGTCGAGATGGTGCGCAACGCCGGAGCCAAGGAAGTCCACATGCGGATATCCTGTCCTCCGACGACGGATTCCTGCTTCTACGGCATCGACACGCCGGAAAAGGGCGACCTGCTGGCTCACAACTATGACCTCAAGGGAATGACCAAGTGCATCGGCGTAGACACCCTCTCCTTCCTCTCCAATGACGGCCTTTACAGCGCCGTTTGCGGGAAAGTCCGCAATGCCGAAAACCCGAGGTATTGCGACGCCTGCTTCACCGGAGAATATCCGATCAGACTGAGCGACCGCGAGGAAGGCCCCGACGCCGAACAGCTTTCCCTGCTGTCGGAACAGGACTGATATGGCCGGTCATGCTGACAAAGGCCGGCTTCAAGGCCGCATCGCCCTGGTCACCGGCGCTTCGCGGGGCATCGGCAGGGCGGTGGCCAAGCGCTTCGCCGAGGAAGGCGCCCATCTGATTCTGGTCGCCCGCACTCTGGGAGGGCTGGAGGAACTGGATGATGAGATCAAGGAAATCGGCGGCTCCGCCACCCTGACCACCTTTGACCTTACCGACTTCAACGCCATTGACAACATGGGCGCCGCCATCTTCGAGCGCTTCAAGCGCCTTGATGTGCTGGTCGGCAACGCCGCCGTCCTCGGCGCCCTAAGCCCTCTCGGCCACATCGACCCCAGGGTCTGGGAGCAGGTTATAGCGACCAACCTCACCGCCAACTGGCGGCTGATCCGCAGCTTCGATCCGCTGCTGAGGGCATCGGACGCCGGGCGCGCCGTTTTCGTTACCGCCGCCGCCGCCAAGGGCGTTCCCTACTGGGGCGGCTACGCCGTCAGCAAAGCGGCGCTGGAAGCCATGGTCAGGGTCTACGCCGGCGAGATGGCCAGAACCACGGTGCGCGCCAATCTGGTCGATCCCGGCGCCGTGCGCACCGCCCTGCGCGCCCTCGCCTTTCCCGGCGAAGACCCGGCGACGCTTTCCTCGCCGGAAAGCGTTACCGACGTCTTCGTTGATCTGGCCGACCCCGCCTGCACCCGCAACGGCGAGATCGTTAAAACCTGACTTATCTACGAACTTCTGACATATCGTTCAGCGCATCGACTGAAAGAAACACCATTTTTTTATCACAGAGAACACAGAGGTTACAGAGAAGATTTAAGTGAACTTAAGAAAATTTTCTTCCATTTTTCTCTTTTTATTTTGCCTTTCTTCTCTGTGCCTTAACTCTGTGATCTCTGTGTGCTCTGTGGTTGATCATATCTATTTGCGTTTCACTGCCGGCGTTCCTTAAGATCAGCCGGCGTATAGGTGACGGGATCGTCTTCCATGCCCCGCATGGCTTGGCTGAGCGAGAAGTCGGCGAACTCGGCATTTGTCCACTCGCCCTCGACCGGCGGCTTGTCCTCCCGGGCGGTGCGGGCCAATAAAAATTCGACAAAATCGAACACCTCGGCCTGTTTGTCGTCGGGTAAGGCGCGCAACCTCTCAATCAATTCGGCGTAACCCATGTGAGCCTCCGTAAAACGCAGACTGATTATATGCCAAGCGCCTTCTCCAGCCTATCCCAATCGTCGTTTGCTCCGGGAAGGCCGAAGCGCAGCCGGTCGGGATATTGTGAGAAACGCCTGACCAGAACCCCGCTGCGGGCGAGGCGGGCGTGGATTTCCGCCGCTTCGGTTGTCTTGACAAGGCGGAACAGATCGCAGCCGCCGATCACCTGCATTCCGTGGGAAGTCAGCAGGCCGTCAAGGCGTTTTGCTTCCTCTTTCAGGCGGCGGCGGGTGGCTGATATCCATTTTGCGTCGGCAAGGGCCGTCGTTCCGACCTCCGCCGCCGGGCCGGAAACCGCCCACGGGCCGAGGGCGTGAGCCAAAGCGCCGGCCAACTCCGCCCCGGTCAAGGCAAAGCCCAGACGCACCCCGGCCAAGCCGAAGAACTTGCCGAAGGAGCGCAACACAACAAGCCCCGGCATCCCCGCCCTAGCGGAAATGCTTGCTTTCGGTGTCACATCGGCGAAGGATTCATCGACAACCAGCCAACCGCCGCGAGAGGCCAGCTTCAAGGACAATTCGGCCAACGCGCCGGTTTCCAGCAGGCGACCGTCGGGGTTATTGGGATTGACCACGACCACTACCTCCGCTTGCCGGTCAACCATATCGAAGCCGTTGACCTCCTCCACCCGGTGTCCGGCAAGACACCAGGCATGGGCGTGTTCATTGTAGGTGGGGCCGAGGACCGAGACCTGTGAGCGGGGGCGCAGACGCGGCAGCCACTGGATCAGGGCCTGGGCGCCGGGGGCAGGCGTCACCAGCGCCGGATCGCCTGCGCCGTAGCAATCCGCCGCCGCCCGGCGGAGTTTTGCATAGGCGCGACTGTCCGGCAGCCGCGTCCAGCATTCGGAAGTCACCTCAGGCATGGGATAGGAATGGGGGTTGATGCCGGTGGACAGGTCGAGCCATCCGCCGCGAGGACGCCCGTAAAGAGCCTCGGCCTCCGCCACGTCGCCGCCGTGTTCAAGGTATGCGGGAATCACCTGCTTTGCGCTTTCGTCCATCTTTAAGGCTTACCAGAGTCGGCGGCCTTTATGTATGATTAATAGACGACGGTTGAATCATTTTCGAAAAGAACCTTGATGAGCGCAAAAGAACCATATCTGCTGACGCCGGGACCGCTGACCACGTCGGCTGAGACCAAGAAGGCCATGCTGCGCGACTGGGGGTCACGCGACGAAGCGTTCATCGAGATCAACGCCCGCATCCGCCGACATCTGGTAGCCATCGCCGGGGGCGAAGGCTCCCATGTCTGCGTTCCGTTGCAGGGCAGCGGCACCTTTATCGTCGAGGCGGCGCTGGGTACTCTGATCAAGCGTTCCGACAAGGCGCTGGTGCTGATCAACGGCGCTTACGGCCGGCGCATGGCCAGGATTCTCGATTATCTGGGCCGCGCCTATATAACCGTGGAAACACCGGAGGATACGCCTTCCGACCCCGCCGACATCGACGCGGCGCTGGCCGCCGACCCTTCCCTCAGCCATGTGCTGGCGGTCCACTGCGAGACCACATCGGGCATCCTCAACCCCATCAGGGAGATCGCGGCGACGACGGCGAAACGCGACCGCTCCCTTATCATCGACGCCATGAGTTCCTTCGGCGGCATTCCCTTCGACATCCGTCAAATCCCGTGTACGGCGGTGCTAGCCTCCTCCGGCAAGTGTCTGGAGGGAGCGCCGGGATTCGGCTTCGCCATCATCCGCGAGGCGGCGCTCGCCGCCTGCCGGGGCAACTCCCATTCCCTCAGCCTCGACTTGTATGACCAGTGGACGGCGATGGAGGCTACCGGGCAATGGCGCTTCACCCCGCCCACCCACGTCATCGCCGCCTTTGACGCGGCGCTGACGCAGTTCGAGGCTGAGGGCGGCGTCGCCGGACGCAACGCCCGCTACGTCAACAACTGCCGGATTCTGGTGAGGGGGATGCGGGCCATAGGCTTTGAGACCCTGCTTGCCGACGACGTGCAGGCGCCGATCATCGTCACCTTTCACACTCCCGCCGATCCCCGGTTTCACTTTGAAACTTTCTACGGATCATTGAACAGGAGCGGTTATGTCATCTATCCGGGAAAGCTGACCAAAGCCGACTCGTTCCGCATCGGCTGCATCGGACAGTTGGACGAAGCCCGAATCAACGGCGCCCTGAAGGCCGTCAGAAAAACCCTCAAAAGCATGGGGGTCAGGAACGCCGGGCCGAGGGCATCCTCATGAGCATCAAGGCGCTGATCGGAACGGCGTTATGTCTTGCCGCCGCTTTCCCCGTTCACGCCGAAGAAATCACCGGCCCGGCCACGGTCATTGAGGGCGATCTGCTGGAGATCAACGGCCGGCGCATTCGCCTTTACGGCATTGACGCCCCGGATATGGATCAGGTCTGCCTCTCCAAGAAAGGCGAGGAATACCGATGCGGCGACCACGCCATGAGGCATGTGACGGTGATGGTCGGCAAAACGCCCCTGACCTGCAAGGGCGAGGCCAACGATGAGCGAGGCAATCTTATCGCCGTTTGCCGGATGCGTTTCCTCGACATCAATGAATACATCGTCGTTGATGGATGGGCGCTGGCCTACCGGGAACACGGCGATGAATATGTGCGCGCCGAAACCGTCGCCAAAGCGCAACATTCGGGACTGTGGAGGGGAAGCACGTTTGTCATGCCGTGGGAATGGCGCGCCGGGAAACGGTGAATGTAAAGACGGTTAAGATACCCTTCCATAGCCGGGAGAGAAGGCGACGGAACACGGGAACAACTCCCGCAGAGACTTGGCGTCGCTGACGACGCGACGTTCCCCGTCCATCGAATCGCGAATGATAACACGGTTCTTTTCGATAGTGACGCTCCTGTGTACGGGAGCGCCGAAGCCGTGATGGATCCCGTGGAACCCGGCCTCGTCGAAACGCAGACATTTGGCCCGGCATGAGTCTTCCAGACGGAACATGCCCTGGTCCAGGCGCGACGGCTCCCTGTCGCCCAGGCGCGGCCCGGCATGGGCGAGCGCCGACCGGTAGGCGTTTCGTTTTTCCGGCGACGGCGTATAGACGTAGCTGCCGGGATCGGCCAGCCAGTCCTCGCCGTCGATGTTGAGTTCGATCGCCAATTGATCGTTGTGGGCGTGGCCGCCGTTGCCTTCCTGGCCGACGGGGCCGCAGCGCACCGATAAAAAGAAACGTTGCGACCGCCAGATATACAGACCGAAGTCCGGGTAGGCGGCGGTCTCCAGACCGTAAAGAACATCCGGAGCGGCAAGCTCGATAACGATCTCGCGTCCCTTTAAGGCCGGCTCGGCCCTGCCTTTCACCCTGAACGACAAAGCGGCGGGCGAACCGCCTTCGCCGAGATAGCTTGCCGCCTTGGTCCACCCGGACAATCCCGCCGTCATCGCCGATTCGACCTCGGCGGCGGCCCCGGCAAAGGCGGACAGGTCGCCCCTGGAAAACAGGCCGTTGATAGCGGCGACGGTAGCGCGATGATCCAGATGCTTTTCATCAAGTCCTCGACCGAACAAAGGGCACAGCTTGAAGAAACGGCCATTATCCATGTCGCCGATCTGCGCTGCCTGCCGGTTGGGCTTGGTGACGTGCATGATGAACTCGGCCATGCGCTCCAACCGCTTGAAATACCAGGCGGGGAACGGCGATGACCTGCCTTCTTTGTCACCGGGGACGGGATACATCTCCACCGGCATCTTCCGCTTGTTATTGGAGAGGCCGAGGACCAGGGCCGAGCCGTAAGCCGCCATCTCCGCCGACAGCCGATGATAGCCGGTAGACGCCTCAAAGCCGGCGCCGTCGGCGGTGAACTGGCGCTTGACCTCTATAACCAACTGACTGACGGCGAAAGCGAGCCAGCCGTCGATCTCCGGCGAACTCTCCAGATAGGCGGCGATGAACAACAAGCCGACGATATCGGCCAGAAAGTGGTTGGCGCGGACCTCGCCGCCCCATTCCAGATTGGCGGCGACGAACCGCCCGTGAGACAGAATCCCGGCTGAAAATTCACTCCGAAAATCATCGCTGAAATCGGCGCCGTGTCTGGTAAACAGGTCCATGGCCATTGCCAGATTGGCGGCGCGGATCGCTACGTCCATGGCGCATGCCCAATTGACGCCGAACCCCGGCGGATTGGCGGCCAGAAAATCGAGCGCCTGATTACAGAATTCGTCCCGATAAATCGGATCGGATGTCAGAATATGGGCTAAGGCAAGTTGAGGCAGATGCTGAAGACGGGCCAGTTCCCAGGGAACCTTGATGTCAACGCCGGGCTGATGGCCGTACTGAATGGTCTCATGCCATTGGCTCTCGCTCCACCGGTAGCCGGACTTGAAATCGATCTGCCAGTCAATAGGCCGGTAAGCGGGGCCGATCAACTTTCTGATCTGCCGGGCGCGGGCGCGATTGCCCGAGGAAAGAGCGGAGACGAGTTGTTCGGCGTCGGCATCGGCGCATTCCACCCGCACCCAACCGGAACCCAGCAGGTCAAAACGGTGTTCCAGATAGTTGCCGCAGACGGCGATAATGGACTCCATTGAATATATAAGCAGCGTCGGCGGAATCTCCGGAACATAGCCGGTTGATCGCGGCGCCCCGGCGGCCTCGGCTTTCTCGTAGGTGCATTGGTTGCCGCGCAACGTCTGCTTCCATCTTCCGGCAATCGTTCGTCGGCCCAGACGCAAGGCCTTGGCCGCCGCCGTCGGGAATGACAGGCCTCGCGCATATCTGAAGCGGTGAAGCAAACTCATCTTACGCAATCCTTGATGACTTGCGCCGTGCGACGTCCGGTTTCTTCCCAGGAAAAGTTGCGGGCGCGTTCTATGCTTTTTTGCGAGAGCCTGGTTCTGAGAACATCGTCCTTGAGGGCAAGGATGATGCTGTCGGCCATCGCGCCGACGTCCCTGGGATCGAAGAACAAGGCGGCGTCGCCCAGCACCTCCGGCATCGCCGCAGCATTGGAACTGACGACGGGAGCGCCGCAAGCCATGGCCTCGACCGGCGGGTTGCCGAAGGTCTCGACGGTAGATGGATGCACGAACAGGGCGCAGTTCCGGTACAGATCGACCAGATCGCCCGCCGCGATATGACCGAGAAACTCCACATGATCGCCGAGTCCGGCGGACTCAATCATACCCCGCACCCTTGCCCCATAATCCTCATCAACAAAACTACCGGCTACCTTGAGACTGATATCGGGGAAAACATCGCGTACGCGGCTCAAAGCCTCGACCAGATTATGCAGGTTTTTCTGGATATAGATGTCTCCCACGCACAAAAGAAAGTCGCCGCGCTTATAGCCGGGAACGGGCGGCGCAAACATTCCGTCCACGCCGTGATGGATTACGGTGACGCGATCAAGCACCCTGCGGGCAACGCCCTCGGTCAAAGCCTCGCGGGCATAAGCCGACACCGCTATCGCCCGCCGACAGGTGAGCAACGACGCTCTGGTCATGAAGGTCAGGGCCGCCCAGTACAGGCGCTTCATAGGACGCCTATCCTCATCCGCTACGGCCAATGCATTGCGTAGAAGGATTATCGGCCCCGGCGCCGTCAACGGCCCGAAGTTGGCGGGCGAGAACGTAACCTCGGCCTTGAGGCGACGCGCCGTGAAAGGAAGAACCGACTGCTCCCAAAGCAGCCGCCGATAAAAACCGTCCTTGAAACGGGCGTAATGAACGCCGATATCGCCGATGGAATCCTTGAACAGGGAGCGTTGATTCTCGTGCAGACAGAGGCTCACCTCAAGCTCGGGGTCAGCCGCGAGGACGGGCAGGATGCGCCGCAGATAAGTCACGCCGCCGCCGCTCTTGGCGTGCAGCCCGTTGATCAGAACCCTAACCAGCAAAATCTCCGTTTCAAAAGAAAACCCATGTCGATAACAAACTGAATTGACTGCAACAAAGACATGGATGCCCGTGACAAGCACGGGCATGACGTTATTCTTTGCTTCGTCACTCCCGGAACCCAAACCTTCGTCATTGCCGGGCTTGACCCGGCAATCCACGTCTTTTTGTCGCGCCAAAACCTGAAAACAAGACGTGGATGCCCGTGACAAGCACGGGCATGACGGTGAAATCAGGATCAACCTCCTTCAAGCGATCCCCCTCACCGTCTTTGCGAGAATTGCGAGGAGCAAAGCGACGAAGCAAGACGAAGCAATCCAGAGAACATTCCCCGCCACTGGATTGCTTCCCGTGTCCCGCGTCGCTGATGCTCGCGGTCGCGGTCGCAATGACGGCAAGGCGCGACGCAGCCGGTTCCAATCAATCCTGATATACTTTAACATACGGTGAATAAACTTTCCCCGGAGCTTAAAATCCCGTGACCGTTTCCCATAAGAAGTTTCGCATCCTCTATCTGGTGACCGAAGACTGGTACTTTGTCTCGCACCGGCTCGGGCTGGCGCGCGCCGCCAGAGACGCCGGCGGCGAGGTCATCGTGGTTACCAGGGCCAAAGACTACAAGGACTTGATCGCAAAGGAAGGGTTCAAACACATTTCCTTCCTGTTGCCGCGAAGCCGGTTGTCCATCGTCTCGGAAATTAAATCAATCATCAATCTGGTCAAAATTTACCGTACGGAAAAACCTGATCTGGTGCATCACGTCGCCCTCAAGCCAAGTCTTTACGGCTCTGTCGCCGCCACCTTTGCGAACGTCCCGCTGGTGGTCAACGCCATGACCGGCCTCGGGTTCGCCTTTACCAAGGGACACTGGAAGCAATTTTTTCTTGAGCCTGTAGTGAAATTCATCGGGCGCATGTTCCTAAACCGCAAACGCGGACGCATCATCGTTCAGAATCCGGACGATGCCGAGACCCTCCAGAACGCAGGTTTCGGCAGGCCGGAGAACATGGTGATGATCAGGGGATCAGGCGTGTCCCTTTCCCAGTTCCATCCCCTTCCCGAACCCGACGGGTTCCCGACCGTGGCCATGGTTTCCCGCATGCTATGGAACAAGGGCGTGGGGGAACTGGTAGAGGCCACGCGCCTGTTAAAAAAACGCGGGGTCAAGGTCCGCGTTCTTCTTATCGGCATGCCGGACCCGGATAACCCTTCCTCCATATCCGCCCAACAATTGTGCCGTTGGCACGACGAAGGCCTGACTCAATGGCGGGGATTTCACGGCAACGTGAATGATATCTGGCGCCAAGCCCACATCGCGGCGCTTCCCTCCTACCGCGAGGGCTTGCCCAAGTCGCTCCTCGAAGCGGCGGCCTGCGCCAGACCCATCGTCGCCACCGATGTTCCCGGCTGCCGGGAGATCGTCCACGACGGAGTTAACGGATTCCTGATCCCGCCGCATAATGCCGAGGCGCTGGCCGAGGCCATGGAAAAACTGCTCAACAATTTTGAACTCAGAAAAAAAATGGGCGCCGCCAGCCGCGCCCTGGTGGAAGAACATTTTCACGAGGACATCGTTATTAGAAAGACGCTGAAAATCTACGAGGAGCTTTTAGGAATCACATTCTCCTGAAGCCATGATTGAAACATCAACACATTCCAGAGGACATGATGGCGATTTCGTCCGGCTGAAAGATGCTCATCCCACCAGCGCCGCACCAGTGCGGCATCAAAAAAACCTCCGTCGCGAAGCGCCTCGACAGACAGCAATGAATCGGCCCACTCCCGCAAGGGGCCGCGCAACCACGCATCCAGGGGAACGGCGAAACCCGACTTGGGCTTTCCCTCAAACAGGGATGCCGGCAGACGGCGATACAATACCCGGCGCAGGAGGCTCTTTGATCCCCCGCCGTTAATTCTTAGCGACTCCGGCAGACTCCAGGCGAATGAGACCACTTCATGGTCCAGCAGAGGAACCCGCGTCTCCAGCCCCACCGACATGCTTGCCCTGTCAACCTTGGCAAGAATGTCGTCGGGCAGATAGGTAACGGCGTCAAGGTATTGCATCCGCTCCGCCAAACTATGAAGCTCACGGGGAGGACACGGCATCGGCGGCTCGCTTCCGCCGATGACTGCTCCTTCGGTTTGAACGCCGTGGCCGGTCAGCAGGCGATAGGCGTCATCGGCGCCGTCCGACCGCAACACCGCCGCCAACTTGTGCATTTTCTCGCCCGACCGGCGCAGGGACATGACCGCGCCGAGGCGGTCCCAGACACAAGGCGCAATCGCCTCGATTGCCGCCGAGGCCGGACGGCGAATAAAGGCCGGGATGCTTTGTTGCAGCGGCCAATAGCGTTGCGCCCAGAGATAACGGTTATAACCGGCAAACATCTCGTCGCCGCCGTCGCCGGACAGGGCGACGCTCACCTGCCTGCGGGTGAAGCGGGAAATCAACAGCATGGGGATTTGCGAGGAGTCGGCAAAAGGCTCGTCGTAGCATCGCGGCATATCGGCAATACAGTCCAATGCCTCGCGGGAGGTAACGGTGATGGCGGAATGATCACATCCCAAATGCCGGGCCACCTCGGCGGCGTCTGCGGACTCATCATAATCCGACTCTTCAAAACCGACGGTGAAGCTCTTGACCGGAGGCTCCATCAAGGACGCCACCAGCGATGAATCAATGCCGCCGGACAAGAAAACCCCCAGCGGCACGTCGGAAACCAGATGGCGACGCACCGCCCGGCGAAGCAGCCGCTCCAGTTCATCGGCGGCTTCTTCCGGTTCCATGACAAGCCGCCGCCGGCAGGCAATTTCGGCCATGTCCCAGTAGCGGGTGATTTCCGGCTCGGCGCCCGGACGAAGCGCCAGCATGGTTCCCGGCTCCAGCTTGGCGGCATTCCGCCGGATGCACAGCGGCGCCGGCACATAAGACAGCCGCGCATAGGCGGCCAAGGCATTGCGGTTTATCTCCGAACGCCAACCGGGATGAACTGCCGGCGCCTTAAGCTCGGAGCCGAACAGGAACAGGCCTTCCGCCTCGGCGAAGAACAACGGCTTGATGCCCATGCGGTCGCGGGCCAGAGTGAGAGTCTTCTCCTCGCGGTCCCACAAGGCGAAGGCGAACATGCCGTTGAGATATCCCAATGCCTCGGCCACCCCATGACGGGCGCAGGCATAAAGCACAACCTCGGCATCCGATGAGCCGCGAAAGCGCACCCCGCGCCGCTCAAGATCGGCGCGGACATCATCAACGTCGTAAATCTCGCCGTTGTAGACCAAAATATAACGGCCATCCTCCGTGGCCATGGGCTGACGACCGGCTTCCGACAAGTCGCGCACCGACAGACGGCTATGGGCCAAAGCCACTCCGTTAATGGCGTCGGTCCAGATCCCGGAGCCGTCCGGTCCACGATGTTTCAGGGCTTTAGCCATTCCCTCAGCCAGGGCGTTAAGACGCTCGGCGGAGGTTTCGGCGCGCAAATCAATAAAGCCGGCGATACCGCACATTTTACAAAGGCTCCCCTCGGTCGGCATACGCCGATGCCGAATACCGTTGCAATCGGGCGAACAACTTATTGAAAACAGCGGCGGGTAAAAGCCGGTGTGCTTCCAGCAATGCCATCAGCTTCCACGGCGAATAGGGGCCGGGCCGCCTGCTCCATTCCCTTCTGATCCTGCCAAGGGCGGCGCGACTGTACAAACCCGGATGACGCTGTTGGATGTCGAGCCAAAGCTGGGCATGCAGGCGCGTCGAGACGGCCTGCAACATGCCGACGGCGCTGACCCTGTAAATAAACAGAGGCTCCGGCACCACCGCCCCGTAAAAGCCTCCGGCGCCGAGTCTGATATTGAACTCCCAGTCCTCGTAGCCCTTGTCCATGGTCTCGTCATAGCCGCCGACGCCGCTCCACGCCTCGCGGCGCAAGAGCATGCAATAGGGAAGCTGGTTAAGAAAAAGCTGAACGAAGAAATTATAATCCTTGGCCAGTACGCCTTGTTTGTCGCCGGTCATGCGCAGATAGGTGAAAGCAAACGCCGCTTGCGGATCGGCGTCGAGCGCCGCCACGGTCTTTTCCAGGAATTCGGGTTCAAGCCGGTCGTCACAGTCAAGCGGCAGCAACAGATCAGCCTTCGTTGCCGTCATGCCGACGTTGCGCGCCGCCGGCAACCCCTTGTTCTCCTGACGCACCAGACGAACGCCGTCCATATCTTCAAGCGCCCGCAGAGTCCCGGCGTCATCGGAGCCGTCATCGACAACGACAACCTCGAAATCCGACCAAGTCTGCGCCTTCAGGGATTGGAGCGCGCCTTGCAGGTAAGCGCCGCCGTTGTAACAGGGGATGACTACGCCGACCCGCGCCATCTCAGACGCGCTCCCCATGTCTTAGCGATTCAAAAACACGCCGGTGACGCTCCAGCCAATGAGAGAGGTCAAAACGCTCCACGGCGCGGGCGCGGGCGGCGGCGGCAAAAGCCCGGCGGTTCTTTACAATTTGCGCCATGCCTTCGGCCACCGCATCCGGCGACGGCAGCAACTGTTCGTCCCAGCATTCCCCGGTGTCAATGGCGACGCCCCCCGCCTCGCCGACCAGTTCGGGAACGCCGCCGCTGTTCGCATAAAGCACCGGCAGACCGGAAGCCATGGCCTCGATAACCGTCGAAGGACAGGCATCCTGATGATTGGTCATGATGTAGGCGTCGGCGGCGGAAAACAAGGCAGGAGCCTGTTGCTGGGCATAGGGGCCACGGAACTCGACAAAATCGCCGATGCCCAGATTGCCGATCACGTTCATGGCGCTTTGCCTTGCCGGATCATCAATGGCGCCGGCGATGATGAGTCTGGCATTTAACCCCTGTATGCGCGCTACCGACAAACCGCGCACGCTTGCTTCCATGCGATAGGCCTGATGGGCCTGCACCTTGCCGGCCAGCAGGAAATAAAAGGGATCGCCTTCTCTGCGCTTTATTTTCTTAACCGGAGTAAACCGCGTGGTATCGACGGCGTTATACAAAACCTCTCCGGCTCCGGCGCGCGCCCCCAGGAACCTTTCGGCGGCGCGGCGGCAAAACTCGCTCTGGTGAAAGACATAATCGGCGAGGTGATATTGCTCGCCCATCCGCTTGTTCTCGGCTTCCCAATCTCCGGCGAACCATGCCGGATAAAACACGCCGTTCTGATTGCTGACGATAGGGATGCCCCTGGCCTTGAGACGAGCGAGTGAATCCGCAGGAAGATAAGGGGCGTTGCTTAATACATAAACAAGATTGTAGGACCACAAGCGCTCAGGAAAGGCCTCGTTCAGTTTTTTTATCTTGACCTTGGGGCCGCCCAGATCGCCGCCCCTGGCGCCGCCGTAATAGAGGCGCGGCTCGCCGCCGCCGCCCGAAGTGAAGGCGCTCAGACGTTCGTGAAGGCCGAGCGCCCTTCTGTAGGCAGCGCGTATAAGACCCTTGGCAAAAGGATCGCGAAGACCCTTGCCGCTCATATCAAAGTCTCCAATCGTAATTTCAGCGCCTTGGTCATGATCTCCAAATTGAAATGATCATCGACCGCCTGACGGGCATAGCGACCCATTTCATCTACCCGCTTGGGATTGCCCAACAATTCTTCGACCGCCTTTTGCAACCCTTCCACCGAACCGGGCGGCGTCAGCAGACAGGTTTTGCCGTCGGCCATTATCTCGCGGCTCCACAGGCCGGCAATGTCGGAAAGAATCACCGCCTTGCCGCAGGCCATAGCCTGGATACAGGCGCTTTGGCCGGACGGCTGCACCGTTTGGCGGATGGGAAGAACGACAAAGCGGGCGCCTCGAAAAAGGTCTCGCACCTTTTCGTCGCTCAACAGTTGCCGCTTCCAGTCACCGGCGATGACCTCCAGCGAACCGGCGGAAGGCGGCACCGGCAGGCCGGTCACCACCTTCAACGGCGGATATTCCGGATGCCAGGCGGAGGCCAGCGTCGCGTAATCGCGGCTCCAGTCGTTGCCGATGCTGAGCACATAATCGCCGTCGCTTTTATTCACCTCGGCGGCTGTCCAGAATTGCGCATCGACGCCGAAAGGCAGGCGCTTGATATCAATCCCAGACCCCAGTCGCCGGCCGAGATAATCTTCCTCGGCTTGGGCGAGGGGGGCCAAGGCCACATGGCGCATCAGCCGCTTGCAGACGGCTCTTTTCAACAGCGGAGCATTCAGCTCCAGCACCCCCATGGGAATGAACAGAACCCGCGCCCTGAGGCATCCCCACGCCCGCAGAAACGCCATCGTCATTCCCTGGGAATTAGTGGTGGCGACGATGACGTCATAAGCGTTGAGCCGCGACAAGACATCCGCCTGCGCGTACTTGGCGATGGACGGAGCGCTCAGGCCGGTCAGTCTGTGGATCAACCCGGTTATTCTCCGTCCCGTCCGCCACGAAGACGGGGCAGCCCCGAAATCATCTTCCTCGACCAGCTCCACGGGAACCCCCGCCTCCTTCAGTCCGGTAAATCCGTAGAAGAATTCACGCGGGCCGGAACCGCCGTCGTTCAATCTGGCTCGCCGCCCTCCCTTGAACAGGAAGGCGATACGCGCACGCTCTTTTTCTTTGACGTTGTTCAGAGCAACTCCTTATAGACCTTCTCGTAAAGTTGAAGCGCGACTTTGCTCCAGTCATGACGTTCAGCCACGGCGCGTCCCGCCGTCCGCCACGACGACGCCAAGGCCGAATCCGACAGCAGCGCCGCGCCGCGCCCGACTATGGCGTCCACATCGCCGACATCGACCAAGGCTCCGTTCACGCCGTCGCTGATGACATCCTCCGCCATGCCGACGCGGGCAGACACCAGCGGAACGCCGCAAGCCATGCTTTCCAGCAGCGCCTGCGGCCCGCCTTCCTCCCGCGAGGTTACCAGATAGAGGTCAAGGGCATGATAGCCGGCGACGATCTCATGATAATCGTCATAAAAAACATGGCGGTAGGGAATGCCGTGTTTTTCGAGGCCGTGCTTGACATAACCCCGCGCCGGCCCCGTCAGAACAACGAAAACCGGGAAGTCACGGGCCAGACGGGCAACGGCCTTTACAAACAAGTCCGGCCCCTTGATCAGCTTGGGTTCCATGCCCTCGGCCCAGCCGCCGCCGTCTTTCTGGAACGAGCCGACGCAGACGGCGCCGTCCGGCACGCCCAGCCGCGTCCGCATTGCGCGCCTTTGTTCCTCGCCGGGCGGATAAAACAAGGACGTATCCACCCCCAGCGGCACGCGGACCAGTTTTTCCCTGGGGACGCCCCATTGCAATAAGCGCCGCTCAACGAGCGAGGCCGCCGTCACCACCCGCTCCAGCCGCCCCAGGTTAGAGAGGAAATAGTCAATGTTTTGCGACATTTCCGGGCCGTCCTCATGCTTGCCGTGAAAAAAGGTAACGACGGCCCTGTTGGAGGGCGACAAGGATTCGGCCCACAGTCGCCAGAAAAACTGCGAGCCGAAATGAACGATGCGGTCAAAGAGTTTATAAGGGCGATGAGTCAACCCGATGGTTCCGGGATGAACGGCTTCTATGCCGTCCGCATAACCTTTGCCGATGAAATGAATGGTCCA
>Ga0156220_131_pt1 | contig 22019 bp, 20 predicted proteins | sample RifCSPlowO2_12_FD_107868 | JGI IMG/M metagenome (GOLD analysis project Ga0156220, IMG submission 107868) | Rhodospirillales bacterium RIFCSPLOWO2_12_FULL_58_28 | reverse complement strand
GTCATGCGTCTGGGACTTCAGGACTTCCGAGCCATAAAATTTGGGGCGACCATCGGGTTCCACGATGTGTGAATCCGATAGTTGTTTAAGGGGGAGTTAGAGGGGGTCGTTGCAGCAACCTCCCCTTGCCCCTCCTTGGTAAGGAGGGGAAAGTGTCGTAGCTGATCGGCATTTTCCTGCGGTAATTTTTCCACAGTTTTTCCCCATAATTCCCACAGGCTTTCCACAGGTTACCCCCATTTTTTATAAATATACCAACCGGTTTGTTTATTATACTAATCGGTTGAATATAATCGTTATTTTAGGTGGTTACAGTGATAAAACATGAGTCATGGTTCAAGTCAGGCGGATCAGGGGCCTAACCGTTGATAAGTTGCCGAAGCGACTGCCAGGATTCCTTGTCCGGCGCCAGCAGAAGGGCGGTATTCGAGTGCATCCCGAATGTTGTCGGACGGTAGGGCGAGCCGTCGCCGGTGAGCGCGCTGTACCCTCCCGCCTGACTATGGATGAGCACCCCGGCGGCATGGTCCCAAGGCATCAGTCGTCCTCCGTAGAGGGAAAAATTCAGCTCGCCGCGCCCCAGGTCCATGTACTCGCGGCCGGCGCATCCGTATCGGGTTCCCGTGGGGATATCCCTTTTCCCCGCTTCGCGTAATGTCGCCAGCTTGCGACACATCCGATCATTGAGCGAGCCGAGCATTTGCCCGATGGAAAGCGCCGTGGTCACCGCTATGGGCTGCTTGCCGGCGCCGTCCCCCTTCCCTATCCACGCCCCCTCGCCCTTGGCCGCCCAGATGGTGACGTCGGCAATCGGATCATGAATCCAGGCGGCCAGAGTCTCTCCGCCGATGCAAAAGGCGATAATGACGGCAAAGCACGGGATTCCCCGAACAAAGTTCGTCGTCCCGTCAACGGGATCGATCAGCCATACCGGGGCCTCTCCCTTAAGCGCGTCAAGACGCCGGGGGTCGGCGTCAGCCCCCTCCTCGCCGACGATTAAACTGTTCGAAATCAATGAGTTAAGCGATGATTCAAGGCGTTTTTCAGCATTGATATCGGCGGAGGTCACCAAGTCTCCGGAGCGTTTCTTAGTGATGTCGTTTGCCGACAACGAGCAAAATCGCGGCATGATTTCACTCGCCGCCGTCTCGCGGATAATCCGGATAACGGGTTCAATATCAGGGATCATGGCGCGCTTATACCATGATATCGGCTATGACGAGTAGATGTCGCGGTCCTCGTTGTAGGTGTGGCGGAATACTTCGAGGATGCGCGCCGCTTCGGCGTTGAAACCGGCGCGTTGGATCAGCGCCTTGGTGACGAAGCAACTGAACGCCACCGCCTCGCCCTTGCCTCGCAGGCCATAACCGCCGGCGATCTCTTCCAGGTAGTTATGAACCAGCCGTCTGGTCATCACGTTGAGTTGTTTTTTAACAAATCTATGCTTGTCGCGCCATTTTCTCTGCGCCTTTGCGGTTGTCATAAGGGCATCCTTTTATCTACTAGTAGATTTGGCCGGCTTAGGATAACGCCATCGACCTTAATCATTGACTCATAGCGGCCCCGACGCTTTTCCCCTCCTTGCCAAGGAGGGGTCAGGGGAGGTTTCGCCGATACCCCCTCTAACTCCCCCTTGAAGCAAGGGGGAGGATTTTTCAGAATCATTCTTTACGACCACTGTTATAACCACGACATGATGCGTCGGTCATCCAAGGCCATGCTACTACGATGGGAGTTGTTCTACTAGTGGAAAATACCTACATACGCTCAAAGCGGGCTTTGGTGACGGCGTCCATGCGGACTTTGAGGCGGATGGCATCCTCGCCGTCGATGCGCTCAAGCACCTCGGCGTGTTGATAGAGCCAGGAGAGCGCCGCTCCGTTCGTGATCGCAATTGATACTTCCACCTCCAGAAATGAATCCGACAGGCGCTTGTCGATGACTTTAAGCAGATTTTCGCACCCCTCTCCGGTCAGCGCCGACAATGCCGTCCGGGGCGGGGCGCTTTCGCGTCCGGCCCTGTTGATCAGGCTCTCTTTGTCATCAGGCGTCAGCAAGTCGATCTTGTTGATCGCCTCGATCAGGTTACCCGCTTTTTCCAAACCCAGTTTGCCAAGCACGGTCTCCACGTCCTGTTTCTGGGCCTGGGCGTCGGGGTGGGAGGCGTCGCGGACATGAACGATAAGATCAGCCGCAGAGACTTCTTCCAGCGTCGCGTGAAAGGCGTCCACCAGCTCATGGGGGAGGTCCGAGATAAAGCCGACGGTGTCCGACAGGATTACCGTGCGTCCCGACGGCAGCCTGAGGCTGCGCATGGTCGGGTCGAGGGTGGCGAAAAGCTGATCCGCCGCTTCCACCCCGGCATTGGTCAGGGTGTTGAAAAGCGTTGATTTCCCGGAGTTTGTGTAGCCGACCAGCGATACCGCCGGCCAGGACAGCCGTTGCCTCGCCTGACGGTGCAGTCGGCGGGTGCGTTTAACTTCCTTGATCCGGCGCTTGATATTGATGATGCGTTGATCGATCTGCCGGCGGTCGGACTCGATCTGGGTCTCGCCGGGACCGCCCATGAAGCCGGCGCCGCCGCGCTGGCGTTCCAGATGGGTCCATGAACGCACCAGCCGGGAGCGCTGATAAGTAAGCAACGCCAGTTCGACCTGAAGCCGTCCCTCGCTGGTGCGGGCGCGGGCGCCGAATATCTCCAGAATCAAGCCGGTGCGATCAAGAACCTTGCTGTTCCATGCGCGTTCCAGATTGCGCTGCTGCCCCGGCGTCAGCGTCGCATCGACCACCGTTACCGACGCCTTTGTTTCCTCTTTTGCCCCCTCCTCCTCCTCGCAGTCGGCGGCCCTGATGAGCGCGGCGATTCGTTCCACTGCGCCCTTGCCGAGCAGAGTGGCGGGATTAGCCTTGACCAGCCGCAACGCCTCGGCATGAATTACCTTCAGATTGATGGCGCGCGCCAGACCGACCGCTTCTTCCAGACGCGCCGACGGCTCGCGTGGTTCCCCGTCCGCCTGAAAATAGGGATGAATGACAAAGCAAACGCACTCGCCGTCGTTCCCGACCGGCGGCGGCGCTCCGTTTCCCGTGGCGAATCCCGATTTAATCGGAATCAGCTTCGGCCTCGCCTTCCTTTTCGGGTTCGAACAACTGTACGGGATTCGTCGGCATCACCGTCGAAATGGCGTGCTTGTAAACCAACTGAGTATGTCCGTCCCTGCGAAGAAGCACCGAGAAATTGTCGAACCATGTAACGATACCCTGCAATTTCACTCCGTTGACGAGGAATACCGTAACCGGCGCCTTGTTCTTTCTTATGTAGTTCAGGAAAACGTCCTGAACGTTTTGTCCCCTCTCAGACATGGGCTGATCCCCCCTGTTATTGTTTTTTGGGCCGTTCTTTTTATTATTTCGGCGACCCGCCTCCCCTAACCCCAAGCTATGTTACAACTCCCGTATGAAATTTGAAAGAGCCTGACACTCTCTAAAATACCGTGACGGCGGGTGAGCGCAAAATTCACCGTCGCCGGGAGCCTCGGCGCGCACCAGAACAGGTACGCAACCGGCGTTGAAGGCGCACTCCAGGTCGATATCCGCGTCTCCGGCGATCCACACATCGCCGCCGCGCATGATGCCGCTGCCGTTAAGGGCCAGATCGACGGGATCAATGGCCGGTTTGTCTCTCGGCGCATCCATGGCGCCGACCATCATGCCGAAATGTGCGTCCCAACCCAACTGCGCCGCCTCAAGGCGCAGGAAGTCCCCTTTTTTGTTGCTTATGACGCCGAGATAAATGCCGGAGCGCTTCAGTTCCTCCAGCATATGGCCGGCGCCGGGAAGGGGCCGCAGCATTTCCAGATGAATGGCGGAGAAGTATTGATAAAAAACCTCCCCCGCCTCTTCCCAGCGTTCGCCGAACAGGGCGGGAAAACTGTCACGAAGAGACTTACGCACTTGCCGGCGGGTTTGCTCCATGGTCCACGGCTCAAGGCCGAAGTCCTCAAGGGTGGAATTAAAGGCTTGGCGGATCACCGGCCACGAGTCGATCAGGGTATTGTCCCAGTCAAACAGAATAGCGCCGGGGCGGCCATTGATCGTCATATGCCGCTTCCATAATCGATGAGACGGGCGGCATAAAGGTCCATCAGTTTGCTGCACAGGGGGCCGGGCCGGCCTTTGCCGACCGCCTCGCCGTCAATATGGGTCACCGGCTTGATGAACGAGGTTGTATTGGAGAGAAAGGCTTCGACGGCCGTCTTTGCCTCATCGACGGAAAAAGGGCGCTCGACCAAGGCAAGGCTTTCCTCTTGCGCCAAATCCAGCACCATGGCGCGAGTGATGCCGCTGAGAATGGCGTGGTCGATATGGCGGGTGACCAATTCGCCTTTCGCGGTGACGATCCAGGCGTTGGAAGAAGTCCCCTCAGTGATGCATCCTTTATCATCGACCAGCCACGCTTCAAAGGCTCCGGAAGCCCTTGCCTTTTGCTTTCCTAAAACATTAGGAAGAAGAGATATCGACTTGATATCACAACGCTTCCATCGGATATCAGGCGTAGTAATGACGCTCACTCCCTGGGCCTTCGCGGAACTGTCGAAGGGCTTGCCGCGACGCGCCGTCATAACCAGCGACGCCGTGGCGTTGTCAGGAAATGCGTGGTCGCGGCGGGCGACGCCACGGGTAACCTGCAGATAGATAAATCCATGGCGCAACCGATTGCGACGGATCATTTCGCCGATAACCACCTTGAGCGCCCGCCTCCCCATCGGCTGCTCGATAGCCAGCTCACCAAGCGAGCGGTCGAGGCGGTCCAGATGCGCTTCGCCTTCAATCATGCGGCCGGCGCATATTGCAATGACCTCGTACACGCCGTCGGCGAACTGATATCCGCGATCCTCCACATGCACCGCCGCCTCATGGTGGGGCACATAATGGCCGTTTACATAAGCAATTACGGACATCTTGTTATCTCAAAAGAACTCAAGTTTTACCGAAAACAGCTTTTCAACCTTGCGAATGGCATCGACGGCGGCAAACAGGACGACGCGGTCGCCGGCCAGAATAACCGTGTCGCCGCGAGGGCGGATCACTTGTCCGTCACGCACGACGGCGCCGATCAGCACCCCGGCGGGAAGCTCCGCTTCCTTGAGCGGAACCCCCACCAGCGGCGATGTTTTCATTGCCTCCGCCTCGATCAGTTCGCCGAAACCGTCGCGCAGGGCATGCACCGAGTTGATGCGGCCGCGCCGCACATGCTGAAGAATGGTGGACACGGTGATATTGCGCGGGCTGACAGCCACATCAATGCCGAGAGTGGTTATCAACGGTTCGTATATTCCCTTGTTGATCAGGGCGATGGTCCGCCGGCAGCCGTAACGCTTGGCCAACAGCGAGGACAGGATATTTGTTTCATCGTCGTCGGTTACTGTGACGACGGTTTCGGTGGCGGCGATGTTGGCCTCCTTGAGAATCTCCGGGTCTAAAGCATCGCCGTGAATCACCACCGTGCTGCCGAGCCGGCCGGCCACCATCTCGGCGCGCTCCTTGTTGCTTTCAATGATCTTGACCTTGACCCATGGATGTTTTTTCTCGATCGACTCAGCCAGAAAAAGACCGATGTTGCCGCCGCCCAGGATCAACAGGCGCTTTGCTTCGGTTCCTTCGTAGCCGAAAGCGGCCATGGCGCGCATTAATTGTGAACTGTCGATCACGAAATAGACCTCGTCGCCGGGCAGCATATGGTCATTAGACGTGGGGATTATGGGAACGTCATTGCGCATCAGCCCGACAATGACAATGTTGAGATCGGGAAACAGCTCGGTGAGCTGCCTGAGCGGGGTGTTGACCACAGGGCAATTTTCTCCACACCGCACGCCCAGCAGTTTCACCTTATCATCGACAAGGGAGATCATCTCGAAGGCGCCGGGAACCTGGAGACGCCTGGTTACCGCGTTCGCTACTTCGATCTCGGGCGAGATGATCACGTCGATGGGCAGGTTGCCTCGGGAAAACAGGTTGGCCCACATCGGCTGAAGGTAGCTCTGGTGACGCACGCGGGCGATCTTGGTGGTGATGCCGAAAAGAGAATGAGCGACCTGGCAAGCCACCATATTGACTTCATCGGCGTAGGTGACGGCGATTATCATGTCGGCGTCGCTGCCTCCCGCATGCTCTATGACGTCGGGATGCGAGGCGTATCCGACTATTCCCTGGACATCCAGGGTGTCGGTTACCTTATGGATCAGGTCGGGAGCCTGGTCGATAACGGTAACGTCGTTATTTTCCATGGCCAGATGGCGGGCGATATTGTATCCCACCTGCCCGGCTCCGCAGACAATAATCTTCACGGCGCGAGACCTTTATCCTGAACCGATCGCTCTTTGGATGGTAGCTTGCCGGCGCCGTTGGGACGGTTCTTGTCGTCGCTGTTGATGCCCAGGGATTTAAGTTTGCGGTGCAGCGCCGAGCGCTCCATGCCGATAAAATCGGCGGTGCGTGAAATGTTGCCGCCGAAGCGGGTTACTTGCGAGTGCAGGTATTCCTTCTCGAAGATTCCCCGCGCCTCGCGGAATGACAGGTTCATAATTTTACTTGTGTCCATAAGCCGGTTTTCCGGTTGCCTGGAATTGCCGATGATAACGGCGAGAGCCTCGGCGCCGATAGGCTCGCCGGCGTGGCCGGGGGCCATGATCAACAGACGCTCGACGACATTGCGCAATTCCCTGACGTTTCCCGGCCACTCATAAGTCTGAAGAACAGCCAGCGCATCCTTGCCGATATCCCGAGGCTGCCGGCCTCCGCTCTCAGCGGCCCGCTCCATAAAGAATTTGGCCAGTAAGGGAATATCGTCGGGGCGATCCTTAAGCGGCGGCACTTCGATGGGGACCACGCTCAGCCGGTAAAACAGGTCCTCGCGGAAACGGCCGGCGGCGATTTCATCTTTGATTTCGCCGGTGACGGAGGCGACCACCCGCACGTCCACCTTGACCAGGGTGCTGCCGCCGACCCTCTTGAATATCTGGTCTTGAAGCACCCTGACGATCTTGGCCTGGGTTTCCAGCGGCATATCCGTCACCTCGTCGAGATACAGGGTGCCGTTATGGGCGGACTCGAAGGTTCCCACCTTCCTGCTGACGTTTTTGCCGTCGGCGTCCTCGGTCCCGAACAGTTCGATTTCCATCCGCTCGGGGAGCATATTGGCGCAGTTGACGACGACAAAAGGACCGTCGGCGCGGTGCGAACTGCCATGCAGCATACGCGCCACCACTTCCTTGCCCGAGCCGGCCGGTCCGGTAATAAGGACGCGACTGTTGGCGGGGGCGACGCGGGCGATAGTCTGACGCACCTGATTGATGGCCGGCGAACGACCGATCAGTTCCGCCTCGGCGCCGGCGCGTCGGCGCAGTTCTTCGTTTTCACGCTTGAGACGCGCCGTTTCAACGGCGCGGGTGATAATCATGATCAGGCGGTCGGATTTGAAGGGTTTCTCGATGAAATCATAAGCTCCGAGATTGATTGCCTTGACCGCCGTCTCGATGGTGCCGTGGCCGCTCATCATCACCACCGGCAAATCGGGATGGTTGTTTTTGATAATTTCCAGGATGCCGATGCCGTCCAGTTTGCTCCCCTGCAACCATATATCGAGAAGCACCAGACTGGGCCGCCGGGTTTCAATGCCGGCAAGCGCTTCGGCGCCGTCGGCGGCCTCGCGGGGCAGATAGCCCTCGTCCTCAAGGATTCCGGATACCAGAGTCCGTATGTCGGATTCGTCGTCAACGATTAAGATATCATGAGCCATGAATCGGAATGTCCGTTGCCGTCTTCATCGTATCGAATTGATCATGTTGTTCACTAATGGCATTTTCATCAACCGGGTGGAAGACTATAGAAATCTTCGCCCCTCCCCCCTCACGGTCTTCAAGCACCAGGTCGCCATTGTGATCTTCCATGATTTTTTTGACAATCGCCAGCCCCAGGCCGGTCCCCTTATCGCGCCCGGTGATGTAAGGTTCGGTAAGGCGGTCACGGCGTTCCTTGGGCAAGCCCTTGCCGTTGTCTTCGATAATAATGCTGATGATCGCGCCGTTGCCGTCGTTTTTCTCATCCAAAAGCAAGCGCACCCAACCGGGTTGCCGATCATTATCCGGGGATGACCCACGCTCATTGACTGATTCGGCGGCATTTTTCAGCAAGTTTATCAGAGCCTGCCCGATTTGCCGATTGTCACAGCGCAGATACTTGACGCCATCGGGGAACATCGTGGTGAATTTGATCTCGGGATGGCGTGTTTTTTCCAGGAAAACCGCCTGACGGCAGATGTCGGCGAGGTTCTCCGGCTTCATGTTCGGTTCCGGCATACGGGCAAAGGAGGAGAATTCGTCAACCATCCGCCCGATATCTTCGACTTGACGGATGATAGTGTCGGTGCAGTTGGTGAAAATTTCCGGGCTGGTTTTGATTTCATTGAGGTACTTGCTTTTCAACCGCTCCGCCGAAAGTTGGATGGGGGTAAGCGGATTCTTGATCTCGTGGGCGATGCGCCGCGCCACATCCGCCCAAGCCGCCTTGCGTTGGGCCGACATCAACTCGGTTACGTCATCAAAAGTGACAACGTAACCGATAATATCCTGACCCATCCGTTCCGCCACGATGCGCGCCAGAAGGGTGCGGCATATTCCCTTGCGCATAAGCGTGATCTCCGCCTGCCGCAGACGATCAGGCCGCTTCATTGCCTCATTGAAGAGGTCCGACATTTCAGGAATTATCTCGCTGAGCGGGTTGCCGATGGATTGTTTCAGGTCACAGTCCAACAATTCCGACGCCGAGCGATTAGGCAGGTTGATGCGCCCTTCCCCGTCCAGGCCGATGACGCCGGCGGAGACGCCGCTTAACACCGTTTCGGTGAATTGGCGTCTTTCGTCCAGTTGGCGATTGGCGTCCATGAGTCCTTGATGCTGGGTTTTCAACTGGCCGGTCATGCGGATAAAGGCGCGGCTGAGGATGCCGATTTCATCGGCGCCGGTCGGGGCGTCGATGCTTACCTCCAGATTCCCCTCGCGGACCTGTTCAACGGCCAGGATCAGCTTGCCGAGGGGACTCACCAGTTGCGTGGCCAAGGCCAGGCCTATCCATACGGCGGCAAGCAGCAGCATAACGGTCACTACAATGAAGACCATCAGGAAGGTGATCTGGAATCCTTCCTGTTTCGTTTCCAGACTCTTGTATTCGGCTACCGCTCCCGAGGTGCGGTTGATGTGCTCGATAACGGTGGGGTCGATGAACCGCCCCACCAGAAGGTAGGCGTCGGCGAAACGATTGAGCTTGATAACGGCCCGCACGCGATCATCGCGATCATTGGTTATAAGGACTACTATATTGCCCTCCCCCGCCTTTTTTATGGCGCCGGGGGGGACCAGATCGAACTCCAGAGACATGCTCAACTGTGACCGGGCCAACACCTGACCGTTGCCGTTGATTACAAGCAACTCCGGCAAGGAGCGCAGATTTGCCTGACCGGAAAGAACATTATTGAAGAGTTGCGGATCACCCGTCAAAACCTGGGCGTCTATATTCAGGTCGTTGGCTACCGCCAAGGCGTCGGCGCGTATATTTTGCTGATGCTCGTGAAGATAGGCGCCGGCGACGGCGTTGGATTCCTCGATTGCCGTGCGCACCCGCTCGCTGAACCAGTGTTCGATGCCGTAATTGAGAAATAATGAAGAAAATACGGCAACAAGGATTGCCGGCGTTATGGCGACCAGACTGAACATCACCACCAGCCGGACATGCAGCCCCGATCCTGCCTGCCCGCGCAATCGTTCCGCCCAGACCACGGCAATCCGCATTGCCACGACCGCGATAAGAAGCAACACCAGAACGGCGTCAAAATACAGCAGATAAAGAAGAGCCTTGGTTTCCGGGCCATAGGACATGGCGCCGGTCATTATGGCGAGGGTTGACACTCCTGAAATTGCCGCCGTCAGCGCAAGGGCAAAGCCTAGTTTACGATTGAGGCCTATGCGCCGCGCCCACAGGCGAAAGCGGATGATCAGGCGGTTATGCCGTTTAACCGAAATTTTCATTTACTTTCCCTAATCACGGGAATTTTGAGTTCACTGATTTTTTTACGCAAGGTGTTGCGGTTAAGGCCCAGCACGCCGGCCGCCTTGATCTGATTGCCGCCCGTTGCGTGCAGGGTCAGCGAAATCAAGGGACGCTCGATTTCCCGCAGTACGCGCTCGTAGAGGCCTTTTGAGGGGAGGCGTCCGCCGAGCGTGGTGAAATAACCCTGAAGGTGGCGCTCCATCAAGTGGCCGAGACCGCTTCCTTCCGGAGCGGCGGCAGGCAGCGAGGCATCGGCCAGTTCCGCCTCGATTACGCTGATGCCGATGGTCTCCTGGGAATAAAGGGCGGCAAGGCGACGCATGAGGTTTTCCAGTTCACGCACATTGCCCGGCCAACGGTAACTCTTGAGCCGTTCCATGGCGGCGTTATCAATAGTTTTCCAGGGCAGGCCCTCATTTGCCGCCTTATTTAAAAAATGACGGGCCAGTTCGGGGATATCTTCGGTGCGCTCACGCAGCAGCGGCAGGCGGATAGGCACGACATTAAGGCGAAAGAAAAGGTCTTCGCGGAATAATCCCTGACGGATCAACTGATGAAGGTCGCGATGGGTGGCGGCGATAATCCGGCAATCGGCGCGGATCGGCGCCCTACCGCCGACGCTGGTATATTCGCCCTCCTGAAGAACGCGCAAAAGGCGGGTCTGGGCCTCCGCCGGCATGTCCCCGATCTCGTCAAGGAAAAGGGTTCCTCCTTGCGCCTGCTCGAAACGCCCGGAACTTTGCGCCACGGCGCCGGTAAAAGCGCCTTTTTCATGGCCGAACAGTTCGCTCTCGATCAGTTCGCGGGGAATGGCGGCCATATTGATGGCGACAAAGGGGCCATAACGCCGCTTGCCGTAATCGTGAAGGGCGCGCGCCACCAACTCCTTGCCGGTGCCGGAATCGCCGGCGATCATCACCGTCAGGTCCGTTCCCATGAGGCGGGCCATTATCCGATAGATTTCCTGCATGGCGGGGGAGCGTCCGATCAGGGGTAACTGCTCGTCCGCGCCGTCGCCCGAAGAACGACGATCCGGGGATGGGCTTTGAACCTCAAGGGCGCGGCGGACCACGTTGACCAACTCGACAAGATCGAAGGGTTTGGGCAGATATTCAAAGGCCCCGCGCTCGGTAGCCATAACCGCCGTTCGCAGGGTATTCTGGGCGCTCATCACGATGACGCGAAGCTCCGGGCGGAGCTTGCGGATGCGGGGAATCATATCAAGGCCGTTTTCGTCGGGCATCACCACGTCGGTGATGACAAGGTCGCCTTCCCCGTTCTGTATCCACTGCCACAGGGTAGCGGCGTTGCCGGTGGAGCGCACCTCGTATCCGGCGCGCCCGAGCGCCTGATCAAGCACCGTGCGGATAGCGCCGTCATCATCGGCGACAAGGATGGATTGGGCGGTCAACTCCCCTCCTTCGCGCTTGAATCAATAGGCAGCATGACTCTGAAAATAGTGCGTTTAGGCCGGCTTTCAAACTCAATAACGCCGGCATGGTCGCCGATAATTTTCGCCGCCAGGGCCAGCCCGAGGCCGTTGCCCTTGGGCTTGGACGATACAAAAGGCTCGAACAAATGGGGCTGGATATCTTCGGAAATACCGCTCCCGTTGTCCTGAATACTGACTTCAAGGGGCAGGTGAACGAGGTTGTTGCCGGTAGGCATGGCGAAACGTATGCCGTGCCTGAAGGCGGTGCAAAGAATAATCTCGCCGCCGATTACGGGAGCCGCTTCCGCCGCGTTCTTGACCAGATTAAGAAACACCTGGGTCAATTGATCCCGGTTGCCGAACACCGGCGGCAGGGAAGGATCATAATTCTCGATGAATCGCAGATGAGAGCCGAAACCGTTTTCCGCCAGTCTTTTAACCCGGTCAAGAATCTGGTGGATATTGATGGCTTCGCGCTGAAGCGGAACAGCATCGTTGAAAATATCCATGCGATCAACCAGAGCGCAGATGCGGTCAACTTCGTCACGGATCAATTGGGTCAGTTGGCGGTCTTCAGGGCTTGCGTTCTCTTCCAGAAGCTGGGCGGCGCCGCGAATTCCCGACATCGGATTCTTGACTTCATGAGCAAGCATGGCGGCTACGGCGGTTACCGAGCGGGCGGCGTCGCGATGGGTAAGCTGACGGTCGATCTTGTCGGCGATGGAACGCTTGTTAAGAACAAGCACTACCCTGTCCGGCGTCTCGGCCAGCGGAAGCGCCTGGATATTGACCAGATTTCTGCCGATGCGGGGAGTTTCGAGGATTGCGCCGTATTCCGATACCGCATTGCCGCTGTCGCGAGCCTGGTCAAGCAAGGCAAACAAAGGGCTGTCGCCGGGAAGGAGGTCTTGCAACCGCCGTTTTTCCAGGTAGGCGGCGCTGCCGTTGAAAAACTGTTCGCCGGCGTTGTTGATGTGGATAATGTGTCCGCTTCCGTCGATAACCATAATAGCCGTGGTCAGGGCGTTTAAAACCGCTTCGATGTCCACGCCTTGGGGAATTCCGATTTTCTCGTCAAAGGTCGCTACGATTTTACTCATCACGCCGCTTCCCGCTCAATGATCGGCGCGTAGAACTCACGAATAAGGGCCTTCACATCCCTTGGTTCAGTGATGTGCATGACCGCAGAGCGGAATTCCGCCGAGCCGGGCATTCCCCTGGAATACCAGCCGATATGCTTGCGGGCGATGCGCAAACCGGAATATTCGCCGTAGTAGCTCAACATTTCATCGTAGTGGCCGAGAATGGTCGCCAGTTGTTCGCTCAGGCTCGGCTCGCCTCCCCGCTCGCCGGTCGCCAGAAAACGGCTGACCTGGCCGGGAAACCAGGGCCGGCCATAGCAGGCGCGTCCGATCATTACTCCGTCGGCGCCGGACTCGGCCAGCAGACGGGTAGCGTCGTCCAGGCATTTGACGTCGCCGTTGCCGATAACCGGGATCGAGACGGCCTCTTTTACCCGGCGGATGAACTTCCAGTCAGCCTGGCCGTGGTAGAACTGGGCGCGCGTTCTGCCGTGAACGGTGACCGCCTTGATGCCGCACTCCTCGGCGATCCTGGCCAATTCGGGGGCGTTGCGCGAGGAGTCATCCCAGCCGGTGCGCATTTTCAGCGTTACCGGCACATCGACAGCCTTTACCACCGCCGCCATGATCCTGCCGGCGAGTATTTCGTCGCGCATCAGGGCGCTTCCCGACTCGCTGTTGATAACCTTCCTGGCCGGACAGCCCATGTTGATGTCAATGATTACGGCCCCGCGATCCCGATTCAATCTGGCCGCCTCGGCCATGACCTCAGGGTCGCATCCGACAAGCTGGACAGCCATCGGATACTCATCGGCGCACCCTGTAGACATCTTCAGCGTCTTGCGTCCGGCGTGAATCATCGCCCTGCCGGCGATCATCTCGGAGACAACGAGGCCGACGCCGAAGCCCTTGACCAGGCGACGGAACGGAAGATCGCTGACCCCCGACATGGGCGCCAGAATCACCGGATTATCCAGGCGGACGGAACCGATCTGAATAGACATGACCTAAAAAAACCTGTTGCGGGTGCCCATTAATTAGGCAATTCCGGTTCGAATGCAATGAGTTTGCAAAATTAGGTCATCAGAACATCGGTAACGAATTTGACTCCGGGATAGCCCAAGGTCAGCAATAAATAGGCCAGCAACACCAGCCGCGCCACCATGCGCCCCCTCACCCCGCTGCGGAAATGGGCCGCCAGAACTCCGCCGATAACTATAAAGGCGGTGAAGGTTAATACCGTCTTGTGATCCAGCGCCAGCAGGGAACCTGTTCCTTCGTATTGAGTGGCCATGCCGGTGGCGAGGCCGAGGGCCAGCACGATCTCGCACAGCATCAATAAACGCACCATCATGAACTCGCTATCGATGATCGAGGGCAATTGGTGAGTCAGCGGCGTCGGGCGCTTGGACTTCATGGCCCGTTCCTGAAGGAAGGCGGCCAGCGCCGCCACGGCGGCAATGGTCAACAGCCCATAGGTGGCGACGGATACGATGATATGAACCTCGACCCAGCCGGTCGGAGCCTTGGCCGCCAGTTGTCCCTCCGGCGCCTGCTGCCAGACGGTCGCCAGGATGCCGACGCCGATCATGTACGGAGTCATCAGGGTAGTCAGCCGCCATCCCTGGCGGGTGACGGCGGCCATAACGGCGAACATGGCCATGCTGGAGGCCACGGTGACCCACAGGGTTGTTGACAGCCCGGTGCGCCAGGTTCCCGCCGTCTGCGCCAGCACCCACGCCAGGGGGCCGATTACGGCCAAGCCGAGCAAACCCCAGAAAAGGCCGTCGCGAGCATGTTCCCGGCGCCGGGAAAGAAGCGATACGGGAACCAAAGTCGCCAAAGCGGCCAAGCTGTAAAACAGATTTTGCGTCATTGCCGAACAATCGCCTTTGACGACCCTCTTGGCAAGACCTGTTGTTAAATCTACTGTTAATGCAGGAGAACCAAAGAACCATGGGCGGATGTATTGCGATAGTGGTCGGCGCCGGGCGCGGCCATCGTTTCGGCGGGGCGACGCCGAAGCAATATCTGCCTCTTGCCGGGGCGCCGGTCGTGCGCCGCGCCTTGCGCTCCTTTCTTGACCATCCGGGAGTGGACTCCGTGCTGCCGGTCATTCACCCCGATGATCGGGAACTGTTTGCCGCCGCCGCCTCGGGTTTGGAAGTAATGGCGCCGGTATCAGGCGGCGCCACCCGCCGGGAGTCCGTCCTGCTGGGCCTTGAGAGCTTGGCCTTCATGACCCCTGACCGGGTGCTGATTCATGACGCCGCCCGCCCTTTTGTCGGCGGGGAGGTTATTTCCGGGGTTCTGAAGGCCCTGGAAAGATACGACGGGGCCATCCCCGCCCTTCCCGTCAGCGATACTCTCAAACGCGCCGGCAAGGGCGATCTGATAAGTGAAACCGTGGACCGCTCCGGCCTGTGGCGGGCGCAGACGCCGCAAGGGTTTCGTTTTAAGGAAATTATAAAGGCGCACCGCGCCGCCGAGGGCGCTGAATTCACCGACGACGCCGCCGTAGCCGAAAATTTCGGCCTGACGGTCGCTCTGGTCATGGGAAGCGAGGACAATATGAAGATAACCACCGGCGACGATCTGCTCCGCGCCGAGCGGCAATTAGGCGCCGGGGAGAGCCGTTGCGGCATGGGTCTCGACGCCCACCGCTTCAAAGACGGCGATCATGTAATGCTGTGCGGGGTGCGCATTCCCTTCGCCTCCGGTCTGGAAGGCCATTCCGACGCCGATGTCGGTTTGCATGCGCTGACCGACGCCCTGCTCGGCGCGGTAGGCGCCGGCGACATCGGCGATCATTTTCCGCCCAACGATCCCCAATGGCGCGGCGCCGCTTCCGAGATTTTCCTTAAACGCGCCGGCGACATCGCCAAGGAGCGCGGCGCCGTTATCACCAACATGGATATCACCCTTATCTGTGAAAAGCCCAAAATCGGCCCTCACCGCGCCGCCATGGTCGGGCGCATCGCCGGGATTCTGGGCATGGCGGAAGAACGGATCAGCGTCAAGGCGACGACGACCGAAAGGATGGGCTTTACCGGGCGCGGCGAGGGAATCGCCGCCCAGGCAATAGCCACCGTGAACTTTCCGCACCGATGCCTATGAGTTTCTATCCGTCAGGGAAAGAAATATCTCATCGCCCTCAAGCCTGACCCGATGCCGGCAGGTGCCGCCGGCATCCGGGGCCACCGCCTCTCCGCTCGTCAAGTCGATCTGAAGGCCGTGCATGGGGCAGGAGACCTTATGGCCGTGAACCATGCCCTGGGACAAGGGACCGCCACGGTGCGGGCATTTGTCGTCAAGGGCGAAGACGCGGTCATCCATCGTCCTGAAGAGGGCGATATCGCCTGCGGGAGCGCGCACCACGCGAGCGCCGGCGGCGGGGATGTCATTCAAACTCCCCACCTTGATCCAGACGGATTTGTCGTGCTTGGTCATATTTTTAAAGTCCTTGTTCGCTTGGTCTGTTCTCGGCGGCGGCGATTTCCATAAGGGGAAAGTACTCATGACGCGCCTCTCCGCCGTCCTGGGCGCGCTCCTCCCAGGGATCGTTCTGGGCATACTTCTGAGACTCCATGAAGCGTTGAAGGAGCACGGCCCGACCCTGATCATCCTCGACTACACGTTGTTTGACATAAGGCAATCCGACCCGCTCGATCCATGCCGATGATCGTTCCCTGTAGTGTCCCTCTTCCCGGTAGAGTTGCAGGAAGGCGGCGGCATATTCAGTAACCTCCGCGTCACTGCCGACCTTGCACAGAAAGTCGGTGGCGCGGACGCGGATGCCGCAAGTACCCCCCACATGGAGTTCCCAGCCGGATTCCACGCCGACGACGCCGAAATCCTTGATTGTGGATTCGGCGCAGTTGCGCGGACAGCCGGAGACGCCCATCTTGAATTTATGTGGCGTCCATGCTCCCCAGAAGGTTTTTTCCATCATGATGCCGAGTCCGAGCGAGTCTTGGGTTCCGAAGCGGCACAGGCCCTTGCCGACGCAGCTTTTTACCGAGCGCACCGCCTTGCCGTAGGCAAAACCGGAGACCAGTCCGGCCTTGCCCAGTTCGGCCCACACTCCGGGCAGGTCTTTTTTCTTGACGAAGGGAATGGCCAACCGCTGGCCACCGGTAATCTTCACCGGAACGCCCAGCTTGTCGGCGCAATCGGCAACCGCCCTCAACTCCTTTGCGTTGGTAAGTCCGCCCCATGTGCGCGGCACTACCGAATAGGAGCCGTCCTGCTGGATGTTGGCATGCACCCGTTCATTATGTTCGCGGGACTGGAGATCATTCACGGCCTCTGCGGGCCAAGCGGAAATCAGATAGTAGTTGAGCGCCGGCCGGCACCTGGGACATCCGTCGGGCGTGCGCCATTCGAGGAAACGCATGGCGTCGGGAATGGTTGTCAGATGGTGATCAAAAATCGCCCGACGCACTTCGTCGTGGGTGTGATCCGTACATCCGCATACAGGTTTCTCCGTCGGCGTCGCGGTGTAGTTGCCGCCCAGCGTAGATGCAAGAATCTGCTCGACCATGCCGGTGCACGAACCACAAGACGCCGACGCCTTGGTGTGGACGCGCACGTCTTCCAGGGTGAACAGGCCTTTGCTTGAGATCGCTTCCACGATCACGCCCTTGGTGACGCCGTTGCAGCCACAAACCTCCGTCTTGTCGCTCATCCCGGCGATGTTTATTTTTCCGCCGTGACCGGCGTCTCCCAGATGCCCTTGCCCGAACAACAACATGGATCTCAGTTCGCTGATGTCGGCTCTCCCGCGCATCAGTTCGTAATACCAGCTCTCGTTGGCCGTATCGCCGTAGAGCAGAACCCCTTCGAGTCTGTTGTTGCGAATCACCAGCTTCTTGAAGACGCCGGAACCGGCGTCCTGCATCACCATCTGTTCGGCAACGTCTCCGCTCCTGAAGTCGCCGGCCGAGTAGAGGTTGATGCCGGAGACCTTGAGCTTGGTCGAGAGGACGGAATCGCTGTAAGCGGCGAAGCCCAGTCGGGCAAGATGGTTGGCGCAGACCTTGGCCTGTTTGAACAGGGGGGCCACCATGCCGTAGGTTTTGCCCCGAAACTGCACGCATTCGCCGACGGCGTAGATATTGGGATCGAAGGTCTGCATGGTTTCGCCGACGACGATGCCGCGTTCGCAATGAATGCCCGCCGCCTGCGCCAAGGCCATGCGCGGGCGGATGCCGACGGCCATGACCACAATATCCGCCGGAATCCCGGCGCCGTCCTTCAGCCTTACCGTTTTCACGCGCTTGTCGCCAAGAATGGCGACGGTCTCCGCCGGCATATAAAACGTCAACCCGCGTTCTTCAAGGGAACGGCGGAGCATAGCCGCCGCCACCTCATCCAGTTGACGCTCCATCAGCATATCCATCAGGTGAACCACCGCAACGTCCATGCCCCGCTTCATCAGGCCGTGGGCGGCCTCCAGGCCCAGCAACCCGCCGCCGATGACCACCGCTTTTTTGGAATTCCGCGTCGCGCCGATCATCGTCTCCACGTCATGGATGTTGCGAAAGGTGGTGACTCCGGGCAGGGCGTTGCCGGGAACCGGCAAAATGATCGGGTCGGACCCCGTCGCCAAAAGCAGCCGGTCATAGGCGGCATCGACGCCGTCGGCGGTCCTGACCCATTTGCCGATGCGATCAATCGCGACAATCTCCTCGCCCTTATGCAGGGTGATGCCGTTATCGGCATACCATTGATCGTCATTGATCATGATTTCGCTGATCGTCTTGTCGCCGGCCAGCACCGGCGACAACAGGATGCGGTTGTAGTTTCCGTGAGGTTCGGCCCCGAAAACGGTGATGTCGTAAAGGTCAGGCGCCAGCTTGAGCAGCTCCTCGACCGTCCGCATCCCGGCCATTCCGTTTCCGATAACAACAAGTTTCCGTTTCATGACGAAGCGATCTCCTCTTTCAACAATTCCAAACGCCCCCGGCGATCCCGGTCTTTCGGGCATTGCCCGAAAGACCGGATTCCGGCCCTAATGGACGGTTTCGCCGTGCAGACTGCTGTCGAGGCCGATCACCTCGGTTTCCTCGTCCACCCGCAGGCCCATGGTCGCTTCGATGATCTTGAGCAATACAAAGCTCGCCGCTCCGCAATAGATGACGGTGGCGGCGATGCCCTCCAACTGGATCAACACCTGCGCGGGGTTGCCTTCCAGCAGGCCCGGCTTGCCGCCGATGGCCTCGGCGGCGAAAACGCCGGTCAGCGCCGCGCCGACAATGCCGCCGATGCCGTGAACGCCGAAGGCGTCCAGCGAGTCATCGTATCCCAGACACCGTTTGAGGATAACGGCGCCCCAGAAGCAGGCCAGTCCTGCGACCAGCCCGATGACCAACGCTCCGCTCGGATCGACGAAACCGGAGGCCGGGGTTATGGCGACCAGGCCACTGACGGCGCCGGAAACGATCCCGAGCACGCTCGGCTTGCCGTGTAATATCCATTCGGCAAGCATCCATGACAGCGCGGCAACCGCCGCCGCGATCTGGGTGACGGCCATCGCCATGCCGGCGGAACCGTTCGCCGCCGCCGCCGATCCGGCGTTAAAGCCGAACCAGCCGATCCACAGCAGGGACGCTCCGATAATGCTGAGCGTGAGGTTGTGGGGAGCCATGTTCTCGTGGCCGTAGCCCTTGCGCTTGCCGATTACCAAACAGGCGACAAGACCGGCGACGCCGGCGTTGATGTGAACCACCGCGCCGCCGGCGAAGTCGAGCACTCCGGCGTCGGCCAGAAACCCGCCGCCCCACACCCAATGGGCGACGGGGGCGTAGACCAGCACCATCCACAGGCCGAGGAACGCCAGCATGGAGGAAAACTTCATGCGGTCGGCAAAGGCGCCGGTGATCAGCGCCGGAGTGATGATGGCGAAAGTCATCTGGAAGGTCATAAAGACCGACTCGGGGATCGTCCCGGTCAGGGAGTCGATCCCGATGCCGCGCAGAAAGACCTTGTCGAGGCCGCCGATGTAGGCGTTGAGGGCGCCGCCGTCGGTGAAAGCGATGGAGTAGCCGACAACCATCCACAGCACGGTCATCAGGCAGGCGGCGGCGAAGTTCTGCATGACCATCGCCAGGACGTTCTTCTTGCGCACCATGCCGCCGTAGAACATGGCCAGGCCGGGAATGGTCATCATCAGGACCAGCGCGGTGGCGGTCAGCATCCAGGCGGTATCGCCGCTGTCCGGTTTTACCTCTCCGGCCAGAGCCGCGTCGGCGACGCCGAACAAGGCTGCGACAAACAGGGCGGCGGCAATTATTCGTGTTTTTATTAACATATTCGTTTCCTCCTACAGAACGTCGTCGCCGGTTTCGCCGGTTCGTATGCGAACCGCCGATTCCAGGGCGTGAACAAAAATTTTGCCGTCGCCGATCTTTCCCGTGCACGCCGACGTCCTGATGGCCTCGATGACCCTTTCCAGCAAGCCGTCGCCGACCGCCAGTTCAATCTTCACTTTGGGCAGGAAGCTCACCACATACTCGGCGCCGCGATAGATTTCCGTTTGCCCCTTCTGGCGACCGAAGCCCCTGACCTCGCTGATTGTCATGCCGTGTACGCCGAGTTGCGTCAGGGCGTCGCGGACCTCGTCGAGCTTGAAGGGCTTGATGATGGCGGTAATCATCTTCATTTCTATTTCTCCTCAGAACCGGATTTCCAGGGAACGCTACGCCCCCTTTTCGGGAACATAAGATCAAGAAACGTGCCAACGCCTTTGAAGCAGCGTAAAAATATGCAAGATCAATGGCTTGCAAGAACGGAAGCCCACGACGCCCAAAACTTTACAGAGGGCATTATGCCTAAAAATTAGGCAGCTACCGACATCACCCCGAAATATGCCTATTTTATAGGCATACATTAAGGGCTTTTTGGGGCGGGCTTTTTGGGGCGGATTGACAATTTACCCGCCGGGGCGCAGGATAGCGGCATGGGTCACACAATCACCGATCCCGCCATTATCGCCAAGCTGGACACTATTATTGACATGGTGAAGGGGCTTGATGCGCGGTTGCGCGGCGTGGAGGACGGGCTGGCCGAGCTTAGGGGCGAAGTCAGGCAGATGAGTGTGCGCATTTCAGACGTGAACGCCCGTCTGCCGGTTCCTATTGCTTATCAACCGCCGGCGCCGGGCAAGAAACGCGCCTAAGCAGACTTCCGCTTTCCTGCCGGCCCGGATGAACCTCTTGATCGGCCTGATCAACCCGCTCTAATTTCCTAAAATGCGTTCAATGAGTCATTCGGATCGGCAAAACCGCGTGGCTGCAAGGGCGTTTAATTTTTATCGCGCCGGAAGATGGATGAGAATAAAATACAGGACCCGATGGTAGCGGTTTTGAGCCATGCATAAGATGAAATTTGATAAGGTCGATATTTTGCTGGTTGATCCGGATCGCAATTCTCGGGACAGCCTCAAAATGGTCCTCCACAACAACGGCTTCAGGGAATTGCGTTTCGGCGACACCCTGGAGGACATCAGGTTCCAGATCAATTACCTGACGCCGGACATGATGATCTGCTCTTCGGAGCTTCCCGATGGCGATTTCTGCGGGTTTGTCGCCAAAATCCGTCATCAAAAAATTGGGACCAATCCGTTTTTGCCGATTATCGCCACTACCTGGAACCCGACGCCGGAGATGGTCAGGCAAGTTATTGAATCCGGGGCCGACTATTTGCTCACCAAGCCTATTTCCACGGTCCAGTTGCTGGATCGCATCCAATTGCTTGTTAAGTACCGCAAGAAATTTGTGGTGACCAACGACTATGTGGGGCCGATACGCAGCAGGAAAGACAGCGATGACAAAGCAATCCCCAAAATGGATGTCCCCAATACCCTTAAGGCCAAGGCCACCGGGGAGAAGATCGATCACACCGGCATTCAGCAAGCCATCGATGCCGCCATCGGCGAGATCAATGTCAGGCAACTTGAGGGCCACGCCGATGAAATCGGCGGCCTTGTCGCCCGGATCGTTCCCAACCTGGAAATGGGCGGCAAAACGGGTGAAACAATAAAGGAGCTTATTGAACACCTCATCTACATAGCCAAGGATACGACGCGCCGCCTCGGCGGCACCAGATATGACCATGTATCGGGGCTGTGCCGGACGCTGATCGAAGTCTCCAACGCCATCTTCTCCGCAGAAGGCGCGCCCAACCCCAAGGACGTTAAGCTGCTTATGCCCTTGTCAAAGGCCATTCAGGCCGGTTTCGCCGACACCGGATCAGCCACTGCGGCGCGGGAAATTTCCGCCTCTATCAAAAGATAAAAACCATTATATATCAATGAGCTGGTCCTGAAAAATCGGACAGGGTGTTAAGGTGTATTCCACCGGATAAAGGAGGAATACAAAATGACGACGAGACGACGGTTT
>Ga0156220_125_pt1 | contig 23463 bp, 23 predicted proteins | sample RifCSPlowO2_12_FD_107868 | JGI IMG/M metagenome (GOLD analysis project Ga0156220, IMG submission 107868) | Rhodospirillales bacterium RIFCSPLOWO2_12_FULL_58_28 | reverse complement strand
AGCGCCTTGGGCACCGATTTCGGCGTCTTGGGAGTGCGCACGGCGCTGATGGCGACGTTGTGGACCAGCCCCGCGTGATTCAGAAACCGGAAAAAGCCGCGCAATGTCGACATCGCCCGCGCCGTAGACGTGCGGGCCAGGCCGACGGCGGTGCGGCCGGCCAGATAACTGCGGAAATCAATCGCCTTCATTTTTTCCAGGTCCTTGAGTCCCGGCCTGAACCCGAGGTGTCCGGCCATGAACCGGAAAAACGCCGCGAGATCGCGCCCATAGGCGTCAAGGGTATGCGCGGAGAAACGGCGCTCATGGGCCAGCCAGGCCCGCCAGTCTTCGATGGCGGAAACCACTGCCGGTTCCGCCGAGTAAATTATAACGCCTCTTTTTCCAGCCATCTGTAAAGACACCGCTCGGTTACCCGCGCCATGAAACTAACCAGTTCGGTGCCCTGGCCGGGATGGAAGGTGTTGGCTCGCGAACCCAGCGCCAGAATGCCCGCCGGCGTCTTTATGCCCGGACGAATCCGGGCCAGCGCCGCCGAACGCACCAGACCGCCGGCGCTGCCGAAAAGAGAATCGTCCTCGGTCAGGTTACACAGCAAAACCACTTCTCGCCCGGCGGTCAGAAAATGATCGACGGCGCCCTCGGGCATATCGCCGATATAGGGCGAGACCAGGTCCGGGAACGGCCTGGCCGGCGGCTCAAAAGCGATGGTTACGGCGTCCACGTCAAGGAGCAGCGGCAGGTCATCGCTGAGCACCCTCAGGAAGTGATTGAAGTCATCGGCGGATAACATCGCCAGCACCGCCGCATGAGTTCTGGTCTGGCTTGACATATTGGCGCGGCTGGTCTCGATGAGGTCCTGGGCGCAGTCGCGCAGATTGTCGATCTCTTCGCGCAGGCGCACCAGCATGAAGCGCTGCATATCGACAACGCCTTCACCTTCTTCTCCCCAGCGCCCCGGAGGCGTCATCGCTTCCAGAACGTCGGGACGGGTCAGAAAATCGGGGTGACGGCGCAGATAATCGGCGACCTGCTCGATGCTCGGCTCGTCGGCGACGGGCGTAACGCCATGGGCGGCGGCGTTCAAATTGTTCGCGGTCATGTCATATCCTTTCTCGGTTTTAACAAACCTAATTCGCCAAAAGGAAAGGAATGGTTAAAGTGTAGCCTATGATCAAACCCGACGCCACTCCCCGTTACCTGTCCGGGAACATAATCAGCGTTCTGTTGCCGCTGCCGTTGGGTGGCGCTTATGACTATTTGGCAGCGGAAGGCCTGACGGCGGCGGACGGCGATTTTGTGACCGTTCCCCTGGGCAAACGTCAGGCGACAGGCGTTGTCTGGGGACCGGGGTCCGGGAAAGTGGAGGCCGGCAGGCTCAAGAGAGTCATCAATCGTCTTGATGCGCCGCCGCTGTCGGCGGAGTCCCGGCGCTTCATCGACTGGGTCGCCGGCTATACCCTGCATCCCGCCGGAGCCGTGCTCAAGATGGCGATGAGCGTTCCCGACGCGCTCTATGCGCCCAAGCCGGTCGCCGCCTATGCCGTGAACCAAAAAATCAGCCCGGACATTCGCCTGACCCCGGCGCGACAACGTGTTCTTGACGTGCTGGCGAGCGGGCCGTCACGGTCGGCGGCGGAACTAGCCCGCGAGGCGGCGGTGGGCGCGTCCGTCATCAAAGGCATGGTCAAGACCAAAATCATCGCGCCGACAATATTGCCGTCTCCCCCCTTGCCGACTCCCGATCATACAAGGCCCGGACCTCGGTTATCGGAGGCGCAGGCAAAAGCGGCGGCCGATATTGTTGACAAGACTTCCGCCGGCGGATTTTCAGTCACCCTGCTGGACGGCGTGCCCGGATCGGGCAAGACCGAGGTTTACTTCGAGGCGATAGCCAAGGCCGTGGAGACGGGCAAGCAGGCGCTGGTGCTGCTGCCGGAAATAGCCTTGAGCGCCCAGTGGTTGAGCCGCTTTCACGAACGTTTCGGCGTCGAGCCGGCCCTGTGGCATTCGGAGCTGACCCCGGCGCGGCGGCGCGACACATGGCGCATGATGGCCGAGGGACGGGCAAAGGTCGTTATCGGCGCCCGCTCGGCCCTGTTTCTTCCTTGTCCCGATCTCGGACTGATAATCGTCGATGAGGAACATGACGCTTCTTACAAACAGGAGGACGGCGTCATCTACAACGCCCGCGACATGGCGGTGGTGCGCGCCCGCATCGGCGATTTCCCTGTTGTCCTGGTGTCGGCGACGCCGTCTCTTGAGTCGGTGGTCAACGCCGACGGCGGGCGTTATCAGTCGCTGCATCTGCCGGCCCGCCATGGCGGCGCGGCGATGCCGGAAGTGCGGGCCATCGACATGCGCGCCCAAAACCTTCCCGCCGGACGTTGGCTGTCAACCGAGCTTTGTCTGGCGTTGACGCAAACCCTCGGCGACGGCGGACAGGCGATGCTGTTTCTCAATCGCCGGGGCTATGCGCCGCTGACCCTGTGCCGAACCTGCGGCCACCGTATGCAATGTCCCCAATGCACCGCCTGGCTGGTTGAACACCGGCGCGTCGGCCGCCTGCAATGCCATCATTGCGGCTATCAGGCGCGGATTCCACGGCATTGTCCGGCGTGCGAGGCCGAAGACAGCTTCGCCGCCTGTGGCCCCGGCGTTGAACGCCTGGCCGAGGAAACGGCGGAATTATTCCCCACGGCGCGCACCATCATCGCCGCCAGCGACACCGTTCAAGGCCCCAGGGCGGCGGCGGAACTGGTCCGATGCATCGAGGAGCATCGGGTCGATCTGATAATCGGCACCCAGATCGTCGCCAAGGGCTATCACTTTCCGCTGCTGACCCTGGTCGGCGTCGTCGATGCCGATCTGGGGCTGGCGGGAGGCGACCTCAGAGCCTCGGAGCGAACCTATCAGCTTCTCTACCAGGTGGCGGGACGCGCCGGACGAGCCAAGCTTCCGGGGCGGGTGCTGCTGCAAACCTTCATGCCTGAACACCCGGTGATGAAGGCCATGATCGCCGGCGAACGCGCCCGGTTTCTTGAAGCTGAAGCCGCATCCCGCAAAGAAAATTCCATGCCGCCGTTCGGGCGGCTGGCGGCGCTGATCGTCTCCGGCGACGATGAACGCGCCGTCGAGGACGCGGCGCGTTGTTTGAGCCGCATCGCCCCGGTAATCAAAGGCGTCACGGTGCTGGGACCGGCCCCGGCGCTTCTTTACCTGCTCAGAGGAAAATTCCGCCAACGCCTATTATTGAAAGCGGACAAGAACATCAATGTGCAGACCGTAATCGACCGCTGGCTGGCGGCGGTCAAAATCCCGCGCCGGGTCCACGTCCGGGTGGACATTGATCCTTACAGTTTTATGTGAGGCGCTACGCCGGAGGAAGGGCCTCAAGCTTTTTGTAGATAGATGCGTCCTGCAACGCCGGGATGGAAAGCGTTATTTTTCTGTTCGACGCCCCTTCCTGAACAAGAAGGGCATGAGGAATGACATCATCCACTTCAAGAAAATGGCTGACGACCCAAACGATTTTCTTATTGTAGACTTTAATAAAACGGTCGCCAAGGTTAACGGCTGATTTCTTCACGAATGTTTCCTTAAACCAATTAGATCATACGGCGGCGGCGTCGTAACGTTTACACCATATGTTATAGAAAATGGATCATTTTATTTTTGATGTTGTATCCTCCTCCCGGCGGGTTCGACAGGGATGATTGCGATGGACGCAAAAAAGCGGGAAAAGGCGCGGCGACGTCTTCTTGACGAAATCGAGGCCGACGCCCGCAACACCGAAAACTGGACCGGACGGGCCGCTTTTTCAAGCCGGGTCATGACCGCCATGGCCAAGGTCGAACGCCACCTTTTTGTGCCGGCTGAGGAAGCCGACTATGCCTATATCAACCGGCCCCGCTCTATCGGCCACGGGCAGACTATCTCACAGCCTTATATCGTGGCGTTGATGACCGACCTGCTGGACCTCGACAAAAACGACCGGGTGCTGGAAATCGGCTCCGGCTCCGGCTATCAGGCGGCGGTATTGGCCGAGGTGGCGGGCTATGTCTATAGCGTTGAAGCGGTGGAGGCGCTGGCCGCATCGGCGCGCCGAAGGCTGAAGGACCTCGGCTACGCCAATATCGAGATACGTCACGGCGACGGTTATCAGGGATGGGAAGAAAAGGCGCCCTTTGACGCCGTTATCGTCACCGCCGCTCCCGAAAATATTCCCCAGGCCCTGATCGGGCAGCTTAAAGTCGGCGGGCGAATGGTGATCCCCGTCGGTCGCGTCCACGATACGCAAACCCTCTGCCGGGGCGTCAAAAAGGAAGACGGAACGCTGGCGATCACCCGCATGCTGCCGGTAGCCTTTGTTCCCATGGTGCGCCGGATAGCGCTCTAGTTTATTCGGCGGCAATCATCGTCGCAGATGATCGATGCTTGCAGCAGATCATGCCGGATTCCATTTCGTCCAGTCCGGCTCCGGACTGCCGGCACAGGTGCGGAGCGTTGTCATCGTCGTTTCCCGCATCCGGCGCAAAATCGAAGCAGGTTCTGCAATCCCCGAAACCCCGATAGCCTTTGCGTCGTTGCAATTCACTCAACAGCTCGGTCAGGCCTTCGGCCAGTTCTTCGCCGGCGGAGAGGGCGGCGGCGGCGGCCTCGAACTCCCGCAAGGGGTGTTCAGCCGCCAATTCCTTGCCGACTTCAGTCAGTTCAAGCTCCATCCCCCGCCTGTCGAAGCGACTGGGGCGACGGATAACAAGACCCTTCCTCTCCAACGTAATCAAGGTCTGGGAGACAGTGCCGCGAGTTGAGCCGAGAAAATCCGCCAACGCTCCGGGAGTGCGTGAAGGCTTGTTGGCCCGCGCCAGATAACGAAGCACCTCCCATTGCACAGGCTTGGCGCCGTCACGATGCTGGAGAGCGCGCGCCAGCCGCCCCAATCGTTCGACAAGCGAGGCAATGCGGGCGGCGGAATCCGAATTAACTGATATCATGTTTAAATCATGTTTAAATTTCGTTCGTAATAACCTTTGCCTGTCGGCGCAAGATTGTCTGTGACCTACATCACTAATCGGAATAAAAAGGCCGAATTATTATTGGTTGCCCTGTTTTCCGCGAGGGGTAATTGTAAAAACCATAATTCGAGAGGGGTTGTCCGCCATGCCCATGTATGTTAGGCAACGGTATGATTAATCGGATCAAGGCCCTGCTGCGCGGCGAGGGTGAAAAAGGAGAAGAAGCAGTTCGTCTGGCGGCGGCGGCTTTGTTGTCGGAGGCGGCCTGTGTTGATGGTCATTTTGTTAATAAAGAACGCAAGATCATCACCTCTCTTTTAATGTCCCGTTTCGGCCTTAACGAGGCCGAGGCGGATACCTTGATTGAAGAAGGAATGAAAACGGCTGATAAATCCACGCATCTTTGCGGGTTCACCGGCCTCATCAAGAGCCGCTTCTCTCATAAAGAAAGAGTGAGTATGGTCGAAATGCTTTGGGAAGTGATATATGCCGATAAATATCTACATAGTTATGAAGCCAAGCTGATGTGCCATATCTCGGAATTAGTCCATATTTCGGATCGTGAAAGCGGGGATGCCCGCAAGCGTGTGATTACACGCATGGTAGAGAACTCGTAATTCAAGAAGATACCAACGGAGAATAAAATGACATACGTTGTCGTCGAGAACTGTATTAAATGCAAATTCACGGATTGCGTGGAAGTCTGCCCCGTAGACTGCTTCTACGAAGGCGAGAACTTTTTGGTCATCCACCCCGACGAATGTATCGACTGCGGCGTGTGCGAGCCTGAATGCCCCGCCGAAGCCATCGTCCCCGACACCGAGCCTGACCTGGAAAAGTGGCTGGAGATCAATGCCAAGTACGCGCAGGTATGGCCCAACATCACCCGCAAGATCGACGCCCTTCCCGACGCCGATAAGTGGAAAGACAAACCCGGTAAAGCCGGCGAGTTAAGCAGCAAACCGGGCGCCGGAACCTGATGCCTTAAACAAGAAAAAACGGACGAATCCGTCCCGGAGATTATCGGGGGCTGTTTTTGTCCGTTTTTTTGTGGTATATTGGCGCCTCGTCGTGAAAAGTTCATGCTTAACCAGAGGGACAAAAATGCCCAAAGACTATCTGTGCGCTCCCGGAGATCACGTCGTTTATCCTACTCACGGAGTCGGTAGGGTCATCGGTATAGAGACCCAGGAAATCGCCGGCCATACCCTGGAGCTTTACGTTATTTCTTTCGAGAATGACCGCATGACGCTCAGGGTGCCTATCGCCAAGGCCGAATCTTCCGGGCTGCGTTCGATCGCCACGCGCAAAGTCATGGATACCGTGATGACCACCCTTAAGGGCCGGGCGCGGGTCAAGCGCACCATGTGGAGCCGCCGCGCCCAGGAGTACGAAGCCAAGATCAACTCCGGCGACCCCATTTCCATCGCCGAGGTGGTTCGTGACCTCCATCGCAGCACCGATCAACCCGATCAGTCGTACAGCGAGCGTCAGATTTACGAATCGGCCCGTGATCGTTTGGCCTGTGAACTGGCCGCCGTTGAAAAAATCGACATGGCGAAAGCGACCGACAAGCTGGAACAGATTCTTACGGTAACCCAGTAACGCGGCCGGAGACGGCCTCCGCTTAATCAGCGATGATTTTGACTGTTTCGCCGGGGATCAGGGGCTGGCCGTGGCTTAGGCCGTTGAGGATTTCAAACCACTCCAGACCGCCCTGCTCGAAGGGCATGCGTGCGGCCATGTCGGCCGCCGTATCCTGCCTGCCGACGGTCGCCAGCCGCAGCCGTAACGGCTTGATCGCCGCCGATTCACTCGGCGACAGGCGGCGGAAACTGTAAGTGGCGCGCTGAAACTCGGTTGCGTAGCGGTCGGTGAAGGCCGGCGGCGTGACGAACAGGAAACGGTATATCCGGTCCCTGTTTTCGCGGACGGCCAGCAGGCGAACATCCTTCAGGCTGCCGTTTCTGACGCTTATGCGGCCATGGCCGGTGGCCGCTTCCATGCCGTTGATCTTGAGCGTCTCCACCTCTTTCAGCGACAGACCTTCCCCCCAGCCGTCTTGCAGGTAGGCAGGCAGATTATGGACATTCCCGGCTGTCCTTGCCCCTTCCATGTCAAAGACTATCATCGCCCCGTCACGGCCACGGGCAAGAATCTTCTCCGCTGAATTAAACATGATAAAGCCGGGCGGAACCCTGAAACTGATGCCTAATTCGGGATGGGAAAACTCTCGTCCCCTGCGGATCCCCTGCTTCGGGTCATCGCCGAACATCATGCCGTCGATATGCTCCAGAAAGGCCCGGCTCTCCAGACGATAATTGTTTCGAGGCGCGGTCCTGACCAACTCGGCGGCCTGGGCAAGGCGTTCGGAGGTTTGCGGGTGGGTGGACATGAGGCCGCCGGCGCTGTCGGCCAACTCCGGATTGCCGGACAGGGCGGCGGTCAACTTCGTGTGAGCCTGCAATTTGTGTAAGAAGTCGGTGGCGGCCGCAGGCGAATAGCCGGCGCGGATAAGATAGCGCACGCTCAGCATATCCGCTTCCATCTCCTGCTCGCGTGAATAACCCTGCAAGGCAACCTGGGCGGCCATCGACAGCAGGTCGGAAGCGCCGGGAGCGCTCGCTCCGCCGAGAATGCTGATGACGGTCATGCCGATGTTGGCGGCCTGGGCCTTGCTGAAACGCTGGGCGGTATGACGGGCGGCGACATGGCCGATTTCATGAGCCAGAACTCCCGCCATCTCGGCCTCGTTCTCGGCCAGAGCCAGCAGCCCTCGGGTTATGTAAACAAAACCGCCGGGCAGGGCGAAGGCATTGACCTTATCATCGTTAAGGACGGTAAAGGTGTAAGGCAACCCCTGAACCTCGGATACCGCGACCAGGGAAAGCCCGACGCGGCGCACATAGGCGCTCAGTTCCTGATCGCTATATGCGCCGCCGAAAGCCTTGATGATCTTGGGATGTTCTTCCTGCCCCACCTTCATCTCGTCGGCTTGCGACATAAAGGCGGTAAAGCTCTGCTTGCCGGTGGCGGGATTGACGGTGCATCCGGCCAACGCCGCCGGCAAAAGACAATAAACGACTATCTTGAACAGGTGCTTCATGGAATCAAAAACTATTTCCGCACCTCAAGGTCCCGCTTCCTGCGGTTTTGGTCTTTGGACCTTTGGTCCCGGCTCAAGATGGCGTGGTCTGTTTTTCTGGCCGGACCATTCCTCGTTTCGTCGTTGTTATCAATAATGATTCCGACATCAATGAGTTTCTGGGCCATCGTTTCCATGTTGCCGAGAGTTTTCAGAAAGCCCTGCGGTGTCATCACCAGCCGATGGTTGACGATAACGGCGGGGTTGCCGTCATCGTCCTTCTCGGTAATGGAAATGGTGGCGTAATCCATGCGGATCATGCCGTTGACAATGGCGATGTGAATGGCTCCGTCGGTGAAAATATCGGCATTCATGGGAACATCCTTATTAGGGTCAAAACTCATAATTATTGTAATTATGGAAGATATAAACCAAGGACATAAATTATTCCAACTGTTCAGGGTGGGAGGCCTCGATCATCGGGCCGTTGCGCTCTTTGAGCCAGCCGCGAGCGCGAATTTTCTTCCCCTTGAATGACAGCGGATCGATTCCATCCTTGAGAAACATCCGCGTCGCCCCGGACGGAATCATTACCGTAAAATCCTTGCGCCAGTCGGCGCCGAAGTTGAGGTAGACGACGCCCTTTACCTTGACCGCATCCATGACCACCCCTTCCACTACCTGAAAAGTGCCGAGACGCTCGGAAGCTTCCTCCGGCGTTCGGACGGCATAAAAGGGATGATCCCAGATGCCGCGCCGGTCTTGGCGCGCCATGTGCTCTATCGCGTACATGCTCGCGGCCATTTCCCGATTGTCGGGGAAGGTATAAACGCGGGCCATCCCCGCTTTGAGCATCTCGCCCTGCGCCCAGACCCCGTTTTCCAGAAACAAGTGGGCCAGCGTCCGTCCGTGGCGATCAATCTTCTCGCCGCCATGGCGCAACTCGACGACGCGGCCCGAAATCATCTTTTCCAGGGCATGTTTCGCTTCATCGGCCAGAGGCCAGGTCTTGAAATCACGGCGACCGAGGGGAAGCTTCGGCGCCTGTATGCCGACAAGCCTGACCTGACGACCGTCATCCAATGTTATCGTATCGCCGTCGATGATCTCCGTCACCCGCGCCGCACCGCCGGAAGTCAAGGTTTCCGCGCCGGCGCCGCCGCTCAAAAGCAGGACGAAAACCAGCAATGCCGACAATGAGTATGGCCGCGACATAGTCATTGTTATCTTATACCATAGAAGGCCGGGCTATTCCTTAGGCGGCAGAGGTCTAGGCGCCGTCTTTGCCGGAAGGCGCGTCAGACGCCCGACGCCGCCGGCTTTGCTTTTCAGGTCCTTGACGCCGACGGCCTGCGTAACGACGCACTTGGCGTTGGAGGTATGACGCACCGCCGCCTGGCATTTCTCCATTGAGGGCATTTCGATCAGGTGAAGGGGCGGCGACCCCGCCATCAGCACCAGATAAACGACATCGGCGACGGGAGCTTCCTTTGCCGCATCCTGCTCGGAGGCGCCTTGTTCAGCCGCAGCCGCGCCGATGAATCCGGCAACAGTCAAGGCGCAGACGCCGAGAAACAAGGCTGATCGTCCATCCATTTGAAGCACCTCGTAAAAATGAAGCGCCGCCCCGCAGGCAACGCATCATTATACAACATATAGGGCTTTTTATGGAATAATTATACAGAATATGGAAATTTTTGTTTTGGCCCTAAATTGCGCGGGCCATGCTGCGGACGGTCACCTTGTGCTTGGCCAAAAGATAGATATCCGTCAACGCCGTATCATCCAGTTCGGTGACTGCCGAGCGCGTGGTGAAACGGACAAGCTCGGGATCGCGCCCGGACGTAGACATCAAATTGGTTATTAATTCCTTGCGGATCAGGGGCGGGTATTTAAGGACTTCCACCACCAGGGACTGCTTGATATCCAGAGGAATCATCTGATTAATGAAAATGCGATCCAGGCATAGGCTGTAAATGCCGAAGTCCAGCTTGCCGGCGACGGCGCGGGTGAATTCCATGAACTCGTCAAGAAAGGCGCCCCGCGTAATCTCGCCTTCGGTCAAACGGCGCACCACGTCAAGGAACATCCGGTAGCGTTTTCTGGCCGGCGTAAGCCGTCCGCCGAGATCGGCTTCAAGTTCCCTGATCCGCGCCTCGCGGAAGCCGTCTTCAAGCATGGCGTGGGCCGAGGTGCGCACCTCCTTGCTGAAGGCCCGTTTCTCGATGAGGTCAAACAGTTCTTCATACTTGCGTCTGTTCTTGGCGGTGAGTTTGCCGGCGGCCTGGCTCAGGGGAATGATTGCCGCCCTGGCGACCAGAATATCCCGGGCGCAGATCGACGCCACCGAGGCCACCACCGGATCGACCAGCCGTCCGGCCCAAAAATCGTCCGAGATTACATAGCGGTCGTCATCAAGCATGGTCAGGTGCCGGCCCAGCATATGACATTCAACGAAATGATCGGCCAGATCGGGCGATCTGGCGGCGGCGGCGATTTCCTGAAACATCCTTACCTTCCTGCCATACCATCCTGCCCCGGGCAAAACTTTTTGCCGTGGGCATATTATCAGTATTAACCGATATCGCAAAGGTTCGCTGCTCGGATTTCGGAAACATGGTATGCATCCTGCCGTCGCTTACTTGTAATAAAGGAACATCATGGCCCGCGCCTTGGCCCTCGATCTGCTGGACGCCGTGCTGGTTCGTAGCCTGCCGCTGGAGGAAGCCTTCGAGAATCATCCGGGGACCGCCCGGCTGGATGCCCGTGACCGCGCCCTGGCCCGCAATCTGGCGGCGACCGTCATCAGAAGGCTGGGGCAGATCGACGCTCTTATCGACTGCTGCCTGGGCCGCCCGTTGCCGATCAAGGCGCAAACGGCCCGTCAAATCATCAGGCTTGGGGCCTGTCAGTTGTTGTTCATGCGCGTCCCTTCCCACGCCGCCGTCGATACCGCCGTCAGGCTGGCCGAGGCTCGCGGGCAAGGGCCGTATAAAAAACTGGTGAACGCCGTGCTTCGGCGGATTGATCGGGAAGGGGCGGCGTTGATGGAAGCCCAGGACGCGCCGCGCCTCAACACTCCTGACTGGTTGTGGAACTCGTGGACCGCCGCCTACGGCGCCGAGACCTGCCGCGCCATCGCCGAGGCCCATATGAGGGAGGCGCCGCTTGATCTCAGCGTTAAGGACAACGCCGAAGGGTGGGCTGAAAAACTGAACGCCGCGACCCTGCCCACCGGCGGTCTGCGCCTCGCCAAAAGCGGGTTGGTGACGGAACTGCCCGGCTTCAAGGAAGGTGCGTGGTGGGTGCAGGACGCCGCCGCCTCGCTGCCGGCAAGGCTGCTCGGCGACGTAAGCGGACTGAACGTCATCGACCTTTGCGCCGCCCCCGGCGGCAAGACGGCGCAATTGGCCGCCGCCGGCGCCGCCGTTACCGCCGTCGAACGCTCGGCCAAGCGTCTCGTGCGGTTGACGGAAAACCTTGAGCGTCTCGGCCTCAAGGCGCAACTGATCGTCGCCGACGCCGCCGTCTGGCGACCGCCCCATTTAGCCGATGCGGCGCTGTTGGATGCGCCGTGCAGTTCCACAGGCACCATCCGCCGCCATCCCGACGTGGCGCGGCTGAAAACAATCAAGGATGTCGAAGGATTGGCCAGGGCGCAGGACGTCCTGCTGGCGGCGGCGGCAGAAATGGTAAAACCCGGCGGGTTGCTGGTTTACACTACATGCTCGCTTGAACCGGCGGAGGGGGGGCGGCGGATCGACGCCCTGCTCGCCTCCGGGGCGCCTGTGGCGCGGGTTCCGATAAATGCCGCTGACGTGGGCGGCATCAGCGAACTGATCAGCGGCGACGGTGATTTGCGCACCCTGCCCTGCCATCTGGCCGAAGAAGGCGGCATGGACGGATTCTACGCCGCCCGGCTGAGAAGGCTGTAGACGGCCCGAGGGCAATGACGGTAGTAAAGGCCGAAGGCGAAAAGGAAACGACGATGACGACCGGAACCCATGAGGACTATACCCGCAAGGAAGATATCAAGGTCGGCTCCGAGCGCGCCTTCGGTCTGGTGTTCGCCGCAGTATTCGCCGTCATCGCTTTGCTGCCCTTACTTGAAGGCGGAGCGCCCAGGTGGTGGGCGTCGGCAATTGCCGGAGCGTTAATGGCGATTGCCATAGTCGCGCCGGAACTGCTGAGGCCGTTTAACCGATTGTGGTTCCAATTCGGCATGTTGCTGCACAAAGTGGTCAACCCGCTGATCATGGGGTTGCTGTTCTTTCTGACAGTGACTCCTATCGCCCTGATCATGCGGCTGTTCGGCAAAGACCCGTTGCGTTTGCGCTTTGATCCGACGGTAAAAAGTTATTGGATCAAGCGTCCGCCGCCGGAAGCGGGCCACCACGACATGCGTAACCAGTTCTGAGAAATTTTAAGGAGTAACGGCATGAGTTTTTTAATGGAACTCTGGTCTTTCATGAGAATCCGTAAAAAGTTTTGGCTGCTGCCGATCATCGTCATGATGGTGGTGTTCGGCGGATTGGTGATCCTCAGCCAAGGTTCGGCGGTGGCGCCTTTCGTTTATACTATTTTCTAGATATGCGCGTTCTCGGCATTTCCGCCTTTTACCACGACAGCGCCGCCGCGCTGGTCGTTGACGGAACAATCGTCGCCGCCGCCCAGGAGGAACGCTTCACCCGCAAGAAGCACGACGCCGAGTTCCCCGCCCGCGCCATAGCCTTTTGCCTGGAACGCGCCGGCATAGAACTTAAAGACGTTGACCACGTCGCCTTTTACGACAAGCCCTTCCTCAAGTTCGAGCGGTTGCTCGAAACCTATCTCGCCTTTGCCCCCAGGGGGTTTACTTCCTTCAGGATGGCGATGCCGTTATGGCTGCGCGAAAAGCTGTTCCAGAAAGACCTGCTCGGCAAGAAGTTCAAAGAGTTTGACGCCGATTTCAACGGGCAAAACAAACTGCTGTTCGCCGAGCATCATCAAAGCCATGCGGCGTCGGCCTTTTTCCCCTCTCCCTACCAGGAAGCGGTGGTGCTGACTATGGACGGAGTCGGCGAATGGGCGACGACTTCGGTCGCCGTCGGCTCCGGCAATCGTCTGGAAATGATCAAGGAAATCCACTTCCCTCACTCCCTCGGCCTTCTCTATTCGGCCTTCACCTATTACACGGGGTTCAAGGTCAATTCCGGCGAGTACAAGGTGATGGGACTGGCCCCCTACGGCGAACCCAGGTTCGCCGGGCTGATCATGGATCATCTGATCGACGTCAAGGAAGACGGAACCTTTCGCCTGGATCAGAGCTATTTCGATTATTGCACGGGCCTGACCATGACCAACGAAAAGTTTAACCGGCTGTTCGGCGGCCCGCCGCGCGGCCGCGAGGAACTGTTGACCCCGCGCCACATGGACCTGGCGGCGTCGATACAGGCGGTGATCGAGGAAATTATCCTCAAGCTGACCCGCTCGCTGGCCGCCGAAACCGGGATAAACAATCTGTGTCTGGCCGGCGGCGTGGCGCTGAACTGCGTGGCCAACGGCAAGGTCTTGCGCGACGGCAAATTCAAGAATATCTGGGTGCAGCCGGCCTCCGGCGACGCCGGCGGAGCGTTGGGCGCGGCGCTGTGCGCCTATCACTCCCATCTGAATGGCCCGCGCGCGGCTGACGGCGTCAATGACGCCATGTACGGCTCTTACCTGGGGCCGGACTTTGCGACGGACGAGATCGAACGCCGCCTGACCGGGGCGGGGGCCGTATTCACCACCGTCACCGACGATGAGGCGATCATCAAAACCGCCCGCGCCCTCGCCGATGAAAAGGCCGTCGGCTGGTTCCAGGGGCGCATGGAGTTCGGCCCGAGAGCGCTCGGCGGGCGCTCGGTATTGGCGGACGCCCGCTCGCCCGGTATGCAAAAAACCCTGAACCTGAAGGTCAAGTACCGGGAATCTTTTCGTCCCTTCGCTCCTTCCGTGCTGCGCGAGGACGTAGCCGAATGGTTCGAGCTGGACGGCGACAGCCCCTATATGCTGCTGGTCGCCGATGTCGAGGAATCGCGGCGACGGCAAATGACCGCCGATGAAGAGGCGCTGTTCGGCATCGACAAGCTGAACGTGGCGCGTTCTGAAATTCCCGCCGTCACCCATGTTGACTATTCGGCGCGGGTGCAGACCGTGCATAAGGAAACCAATCCGCGCTACCATGCGCTGCTTGCCGAATTCAAGAAAATTACCGGCTGTCCGGTGCTCGTCAACACCAGCTTCAACGTTCGCGGTGAGCCGATTGTGTGTACGCCGGAAGACGCCTTCCGTTGCTTTATGGGGTCCGAGATAGAGTTTCTGGCGGTCGGCAACTGCATCATGGTCAAGGAAGACCAGAACCGGAGCCTCAAGCGCGATTACAAAGACGTCTTTGAATTGGATTGATTGGCGTCAGAGCGCTGCTTCGATGGCGGCCAGCGCTTCGTTCGCCCTGGCGGCGTCGGGGCCGCCGGCCTGGGCCATGTCGGGGCGTCCGCCGCCGCCTTTGCCGCCGATTGCCGCCGCGCCGACGCGGACCAGATCGACGGCGCTGATCCTGGCGGAAAGGTCTTCAGTGACGCCGACTACCAGCGAGGCCTTGCCGCCGTCAACCGAGATCAGCGCCACCACGCCCGAACCGATCCGGGTCTTGAACTCATCGGCCATGCTTTTGAGGTCTTTGGCCGGAACGTCGTCAAATTTGCGGGGCATGAACCTGACGCCGTTGACGCTCTTGATTTCCGCCGCCGCCGCGCCGCCGCCGCCGGTAGCCAGCTTGCGGCGGACATCGGCCAGATCGCGCTCCATGGTCTTGCGTTCATCAAGCAGGGCGGCGATGCGTCCCGGCACATCGGCGGGCGCGGTTTTAAGGACGGCGGCTGATTGTTTCAGCACCGCTTCCTGGGCATTCAGGTAATCCAGCGCCCCGGCGCCGGTCAGCGCCTCGATGCGGCGCACGCCGGAGGCGACGGCGCTTTCGGCGATCACCTTGAACAGGCCGATGTCGCCGGTGCGCCGGACATGGGTTCCGCCGCACAGTTCCGTTGAATAGGCGTGACCATCGCCGTCGCCCATGGAAACCACCCTGACTTCGTCGCCGTACTTCTCGCCGAACAGGGCCATAGCTCCGGCCTCGATAGCCTGATCAGGGGTCATCAGGTGGGTGGCTACCCTGGAATTGGCGCGGATTTGATTGTTGACCGCCGCCTCCACCTCGGCGATTTCATCATTGCCGACCGCCTTGTGGTGGCTGACGTCAAAGCGTAGCCGGTCGGCGGACACCATCGAGCCTTTCTGGGTGACATGCTTGCCCAGCTTGCGGCGCAACGCCTCGTGCAGCAAGTGGGTGGCGGAATGGTTGGCGCGGGTGGCCGTGCGGCGGTTATGGTCAACCGCCATGTGAATCTGATCACCGACACGAATGGCTCCCCAATTGCCGCCAATCTTGCCGATATGCACATGGAGAGCGCCCAGCTTCTTTTCGGTATTATTCACATAGAGCGACACCCCATCATCGGTCCACATAATGCCGTGATCACCTTGTTGTCCGCCTGACTCCGCATAAAACGGGGTCTGGTTGACGACCACGGCCACCTCGGTATTTGTCTCGGCCCGTTGGACCCGTTTACCATTAACCACCAGAGCGGTTATCTGACCCAATGCCGTTTCGGCCTCGTAGCCGAGGAACTCGGTGGCGCCCTTCTCTTCGCGGATGTCGAACCACACCTGCTCGGTGGCGGCGTCGCCGGAGCCGCTCCACGCCTTGCGGGCCTCGGCGCGCCGGCGCTCCATGGCGGCGTTAAAGCCGTCAACATCGACGGCGATGCCTTTCGGCTTCAGCGCGTCCTGGGTAAGATCGAGCGGAAAGCCGTAGGTGTCATACAGCTTGAAGGCGGTCTCGGCCTTCAGCTTGCCGCCTCTTCCCATGCCGGCGACAGCCTCGTCAAGCAGCTTCAATCCCCGTTCCAGGGTCTGTTTGAAGCGGGTCTCTTCCAGTTTCAGAGTCTCGACGATCAACGGTTCGGCGCGGGCCAGTTCGGGGAAAGCCTGCCCCATCAGGGCCGTCAGGGTCGGCGCCAGCTTGTGCATCAGCGGTTCTTTGCAACCCATAAGCTGGGCGTGACGCATGGCGCGGCGCATGATGCGGCGCAGGACATAGCCCCGGCCCTCATTGGACGGCAGGACGCCGTCAGCAATCAGGAAACTTGACGCCCTCAGATGGTCGGCGATGACCCGATGCGATACGGCGTGATCACCGTCGGCGGCGGTTTTGCTTGCCTCGGACGAAGCGTTGATCAGCGCCCTGAACAGGTCGGTTTGGTAGTTGTCGTGAGTGCCCTGCATGACGGCGGCGACACGCTCCAGTCCCATGCCGGTGTCGATGGACGGCTTGGGCAGGTTGTGGCGCACGTCCTCGCTCACCTGCTCGAACTGCATGAACACCAGATTCCAGATTTCGATAAAGCGGTCGCCGTTCTCATCGGCGCTGCCCGGAGGTCCGCCGGGGATATGGTCGCCGTGGTCGTAGAAGATTTCCGAACACGGGCCGCAGGGGCCGGTCGGCCCCATCGCCCAGAAATTATCGGAAGTGGAAATACGCAGGATTTTGCTATCGGGCAGACCGGCGATTTTTTTCCACAGATCAAAGGCCTCGTCGTCATCGCCATAGACGGTGACCAGCAGTTTTTCTTTCGCCAGACCGTATTCCCTGACTACCAGCTTCCAGGCCAGTTCGATGGCCAATTCCTTGAAATAGTCGCCGAACGAGAAGTTGCCCAGCATCTCGAAGAAAGTGTGGTGGCGGGTGGTGTAGCCGACGTTCTCCAGGTCATTGTGCTTGCCGCCGGCGCGCACGCACTTCTGCGAGGTGACGGCGCGGCGATAGGGACGGGTCTCGGCGCCGGTGAAGACGTTCTTGAACTGCACCATGCCGGCGTTGGTGAACATCAGGGTGGGATCGTTCAGCGGCACCAGGGACGAGGAGCCGACCACCTCGTGCCCGTGAGCGGCGAAGAAGTCGAGAAACGCCTTGCGAATGTCATTGACTGTCTGCATGAGGGCAATCTTGATGTCACGGAAGACCGAAGCAAGGACGATGATAGTTGCAGTGGGTGAGGAAAGGCAAGAGGTCGGCTGCCGGTGTTTATTTGCTTGCCCGAAGTGGCCGGTATTTTGATAATAGATAATGGTAAAGCCGCCGTCATCTCCATCTCGCCAACATTCCGCATCCGGGCCGATAAGGATCATGCTTATCGGCGATTCCGCCATTATCGGCGAGCTTAAATCCGGCGTTCTTGACGGCCAAGATGAACTTGCCGTCGTTGCCAACCCCTTTAACGGCAACGCCGCCGTCGGCAGACTGAAATGCAACGACATTGACGTCGTGATCATGGATATCGGCATGAAGGAAGCGGAAGGGGTCGATACGTTGCCCGCTCTTTTCAGGGCTGACGCCGAGGTCAAAGTAATCATTGTCTCGACCCTGTCGTTCAGCAACGTCAAAGCCGCAATGAAGGGATTGCTGGAAGGCGCCGCCGAGTTCGTCGCCTTGCCGTCGCCGTCGCGCCGATTGAACAAAGCCCGCATCGGCGGCGAACTACGCGGTGATTTGATCGCCACGATCAAGAGCCTGGGGCTTGCCCGCAGGAAGACGGGCAGGGAGACAAAGGCCGCCGCCGCCGTCGTGCTGCGCAGGCATACAATCACACGGCCCGATGTAATCGCTATCGGAAGCTCAACCGGCGGGCCGAAGGCGTTGCTGGATATTTTCAAAAGACTGCCGACGAATATCAAACAGCCTGTTTTGATCACGCAACATTTGCCTGCCGCTTTTACCGTTACCCTCGCCGCAAGCATTACCCGCGAGAGTCGGTGGAAGTGCGTGGAAGGCAAGGACGGCGAAGAAATACAGAAGGGAACGGTTTATCTGGCCCCCGGCGGCTTCCACATGGAGGTCGTTTCCTCGGCGGGGGGGAAGAAACTTATCCGGCTGAACAACGGCCCGCCGGTGAATTTCTGCAAGCCTTCCGTCGATCCCATGTTTCTCAGCATCGCCAAGGCTTACGGGCCGGGGGTGCTGGCATTGATGTTAACGGGCATGGGCCGTGACGGTTTTGATGGCGGCAAAGCCGTCGTTAACGCCGGCGGGACCGTCATCGCCCAGGATGAAGACTCCAGCATTGTTTGGGGGATGCCGGGCGCCGTGGCTATGGGCGGACTGTGCAGCGCTGTTTTGCCGCTGAAGGATATTCCTTCTTATCTGAGGAAAGCGGCCACCGGCGCCAAGGCGTGAGGCAGTAAAAAAAGCGCCGGCCATAAGGCCGGCGCTTTCGTATTACGCGATTCAACCGATCATGCCCGAGGCTCGGACTCATAAGCCCCTGCCGCCGGATCCTCAAAGATGGGAATAAACCTGCTGAGGATGAAGTAGACGATGAACGGCGCCGACAGGATGCCGCAGGCCACGATCAGGCCTTCTCTGCCCAAGACTTCAAACTGGTAGCTGACGAACCCACGATCCGACTTGGAAATAAGCTGCCCGCCGATGACCACGTTGAAACGCATGAACAGCACCTGCATGACCAGCAGGAAGCAGGCGATGTTGGTCCAAAGAATAGTCATCTTGTCGGACATCTTCTTCAGCACGATGAAGCCGAGAAGGACGACCGGGATGACCGACAGGGTAAGCACCTGACCGTAGATGAAGGAGTACTTCAAGGTCGGGCCGGTCAGCAGCGGATAGACGACTTCCCAGTGATGGCCGTGTTCGTACTTGGCGAACATGATTTCAAGCATCTCAAGCACGAAGTCGAGAATGAAAAAGCCCCACAGGAACGCCACGAACTTTCTCATCATCGGCATATCAATCGGCTGCTTGCGCTTCCACATCAGGAAGCAATACATCAGCATCAGCATGGCCATGCCGCTGACCACCGCCGACATCAGGAAGATGATCGGCTGCAACGGCGTCGCCCACCAGGCGATGGATTTCACCGAACCGAAGATGAAGCCGACATACCCGTGCAGGGTGAAGGCCCAAGGAATGCCGATTCCGGCCAGGATGGTGGCGAACTTGTGATCCACATGGGCGGCCTCGGGAGTGTATCTTCTGATGCCGAGCGTCAGCACCCTGCAAATGAGTCCGAACAGCCCGCCTGCGCCTTCGTTGGCCTTCTTGATGAAGAAGGGACGGTAAATCAGCCATATTTCCAGCATCAGCACGACCATGTAACTTCCATACACATAACCGAAGATGCTCATCGCCGAGGTCAGGTGAGGCGTGGCGTAGATCTCGTAAGCCCTTTGCGGCTGCCCGAGGTGGAACAACAACGGCACCGCCGCGAACAGACCGAAGCAAAAGGCGGCGATCAGGGCGAAGTTGCCGATGGGATGGAATTCTTTCACCTTGAAGACGTGCGACAGGCCGGAGACCACGAAGGCGCCGGCGACCAGGCCCGTGATGTACGGATAAATGACGATCATGACCGACCAAAAAACGTGCTCGTTGTTCGGAAACACATAGTTGATCATCGCGTCGCCGGGCAGACTTTCTAATCCTAAAGCACCCATCAGATTACCTCCTTCGGCAATCCCACGTAAAATACCGAGGGATCCGTATGCATCTGCGGCTTGAGAACCATCCACTGACCTTCATTGAAGATTTTGGTGACCTCAGCCTCGTTATCGTTCATATCGCCCCACAGTCTGGCCTTGTTGGGGCAGACGGTGACGCAGGCGGGACGCATTCCCTTTGACGTCCGATGATAGCACCATGAACACTTGTCGGCCTTATGCTCCACCGGATTGATAAAGCGCACCGCGTAGGGACAGGCCTGAACGCAATAAGCGCAACCGATACAATGCGTCCAGTCCACCAGAACATGCCCTTCGGGGGCCTTGAAAGTGGCGCCGACCGGGCAAACCTGCACACAGGGCGGCTGATGGCAGTGGTTGCACAGTTTGGGAACGGTGAAGGACCTGATGGCCTTTTTCCTGATCTCCTCGTTGTAGTGCTCAAAGCCTTCGAGGGCGCCCTTGGGGGATTCCACATAGACGCCTTCGTTGGTGAGCAGATACCTTTCGACCCAGGTCCTGAATACGGTGTCCGGCACGCTGTTTTCACGCTTGCAGGCGCGAACGCAGTTACCGCAACCGATGCAGTTATTGATGTTAATCACATATATCCAATGGTGCTTGGCTTTATACGGATCGGGAATATTTTCGGGCAGCGCAAACTTTTTCGTAGCGGCCACGCCGGGACCGGACGCCATGAGAACGGTGGCGGCTGCCGTTCCCGCAAGAACATTTTTCAGGAACTCGCGTCGCGGGTCCGAATAGTTTTCCCCGGTGACCGGTATTGATGCTTTGTTCATATGCAACCCCTTGAGTTTCGTAGTCATCTGAATGCCCCCCTTCCTTATGGCGTCGGATTGTGGGGGTCGTGGCACTTGAGGCACATAATTTCCTGCCCCTCGGCTTGCCCCTCAACTTGACCGGAAATGAAGGCGTTATGCTTTTTGAACTTGGGGTCCAGTCTGAACTGTTTGAACGCAGCGGGTTTATTGATCATCTCAAGATGGCAATTCCTGCATTGCCACATGACGGCGGCCTTTACCGGATTTTTAACGATAACGGGGACCGCAGCCCCTTCGGGAACAACCGTTCCTCCATTTTTTTCATGCGCCGCCTGCAAATGCGCCGGCCATCCGTAAGCCAGAGGCGCCGCCGCTTTCTTCAGGGAAGTCTTCTGTTCATCGCTGAACTTTCCTTTAAGCAAGGTTTCAAGTTCTACCTTGGTGGCGTCGATATGATCGCCGAGAGCGCCATGGCAAGAGTCGCAGGAGACCCCCTTGTGCATGCTTTTATTGAACATCTTGCCGATTTTCTCATGACATTCTCTGGCGCAGGCTTTGTTGTCATTGGCGTAAGCCGGAACCTGCGTCTGCATGTCGTCAAGAGACTTAAGCCGGAACCAGTTGCTCATGTCATGGTTCCAGGTGGCCGGCGTGGCCAATGATTTTGCCGTGACAAAGACAACGAAACCGACGGCGAACACTGCCGCCAACCTTATAAGGTGGGCCGTGGGTGATGGCTTCTTCATTGTGTTTTCCCTAGTTGTTCCCCCCAAGAAAGCGATCAGGGCAAATGCCCCCGACGCTTCCAGTTCGCTGCCGGATCAAAGCCATAAAACAGCATGGCCCGATTAATCCGGCAAACCTCCCCGCCGCAGCCGACCCCTCCCCAGGAGCCGGCTCCCATCTTCATCAAGAAACAAGACGGGAGCCTGGGCCGCAACACTTAATCCGACAAATCTTTTTTTATCCTCAGCTCTTGGGCAGCGTCTTGAGGTGGGCCAGAATATCCAGGGCCACCTGCCCGTCCAACGCCCGCAACGACGGCATTTTACCCATGGGATTGCCGTTGATGAGATTATGCAAAACACGTTGCGGAGCAATATTAACCCTTGCTCCCAGCTTCATCGCCATGTCCTTGGGATATGAACCGTCAAGCTTATGGCAACCGACGCAGATAGTTTCAAAGTATCCCTTGCCCTTGGCGGCGTCGCCGCCCTTGGCGAGAAGCGCGGCGGTGTCTACCTGGCCCTTGCTGACGAAGTTGGCGAGGTCCTTCATTGCGTCCTCTTTCATAACGGCGCCCAGATCGTGGGTGGCGTCCTTGAGGACGGCGATGATCTTGGCCGGATCGGCGCCGGCCGACTTGGTTATGCCGCCGGCGGCGGTTTCATCTTCGGTGCCCTTCTGTTGGCCGTCTTTGCCCTTGTAGTCCCAGCCGTGGCAAGACTTGCAACGCCATGTGGTGTCGCCGGTCTGCTTGTTGCCGGCGGCCGGCTTCCAGGATTTGTGATCTTTGCCCGGATCCGCAGCTCCGGTCATCTTGAGCCAGTTATCATAAAGGCGCCCGCCGTTGACGATTGAAACCATGTCATCGGCCTCATCGGCGGCGACCGGCGCAGGCATTAAAGCAACCGCGCCGACCATGAATGCTCCGGCAACGGCCGATAAAGCAGATTTACGGATAAAGCTCGACATCCTTAATTCTCCCCTCACAAATTAAACCCCCCAGCCTTCAAAAACGGAAGACGCTTGCGACGGGATGATACTTTGTCTTCTTATAAAGTCCACTGTAAAAATGTCGGTTTTGTTTATTTGCTCCGGAAACCGCCATATTTTATTGCCCTGCCCCAACCGCCAAGATATTGTTTCAGCGTGTCGATAGTAATCTTGATAGACATGGACGGAAGACATTGCGTGTTTTAATTGCCGATGACCATCCGCTGGTGCACGAGGTTCTTGCGTCATTGCTGGCCACCATCGACGAGAAGGTGGAAATTCAACGGGCTGAAAGCTACGTGGAGTTGCTGGGCATCCTTTCAGGGGATCGCGGCTTCGATCTTCTGATCTCCGACCTCTACATGCCGGGCATGGATGTATTGCCCGGACTCAACATGGTCCGGCAGGTGGCCCCCGAGATTCCGACAGTGATTTTTTCTGCCGAGGAAAGCCCGGCGATCATAAAACGGGTGCTTAGTTGCGGCGTCGCCGGTTATCTCCTCAAGACGGAACATCCCGGCAATATCCTGCGCGATTTACGCAGGGTCCTGGGCGGTCAGTCCATAGCGCCGGTCATGAATGAGACGGAGGACATGTCGTCGGCGCCGGGCCATTCCGCCCTCCTGGACGAGAGGCTCGGTTTACGGGGTCCGTCTCTTCCGGGAGAAGTACGGCTGGCCGTCAAGGTGCTGGATCGTTTTGTGTTCGGCATTGCGATACTGGATAAGGAAGGCAAGGCCACATACATGAATTCAAGGATGGCCGATCTGCTCCTAAGCGGCAAATGCCTCTCGGTCAGACCGCCCAATAATTTGTCCTGCGTCAACCAAAGGGACCGCAAGGCCTTGGCGCTGTTCCTTAAATCACCACGGTCCAGCATCGCTCCCCTGCATGTAATGCGGCTGGAATGCTCTGAACGACCGGCGGATAATCTTATGCTGGTGCTGCTGCCCCTCAAGAGAGAAACCGATATGCTCTCGCAGACTAACATCCATATGATTATGTTGGTTCTCCAGCCGGAACGATCAGTCGATCTGCCTTTTGCGGTCCTCTCCGATCTTTACGGCCTCTGCAACCACGAGATAAAGCTCCTTCAGGCGCTGGTGAACGGGCAAAGGGTCAATGAGGCGGCGCAGGAACTGGAAATCACCGTCAATTCGGCGCGCACTTATCTGAAAAACATTTTAAACAAGACCGGAACCCGTCGGCAGGCGGACTTGATCAAATTGGTCACGGTGGGGTTCGGGCTGTTGATGTTCGGCAAGCATCC
>Ga0156220_132_pt1 | contig 25185 bp, 30 predicted proteins | sample RifCSPlowO2_12_FD_107868 | JGI IMG/M metagenome (GOLD analysis project Ga0156220, IMG submission 107868) | Rhodospirillales bacterium RIFCSPLOWO2_12_FULL_58_28 | reverse complement strand
GATCGCGCCGGCGGAATAATAATCATTATCCACGTTATATATCTCGCCGGTCGATGCTGCGTCGTCAACGCCGGTTTGATCTTCAAATTCGTCAACCACGCCGTCGGCCATGGCCTGGACGGAGAGGCCGCCGACGACGGCGAGGCGAAAGGCATTGAGCAGGATATTGGCGCGGGCGACGGGATCGGAGGCGGAAAGCCCGGTGAGGTCCGAGCCATCGAGCGCGGGCAACTTGCCGCCGGTCTGTATCACGACCACGTTGCCGGCGCCGGCGCCGGCATCGAGTGTCGCCGCCGAGCCGAGACCCAAATTGACGCGCGCTGCGGGCGCGGCGACCGCCCCGGTGCCGCCCAGCGCCGGCGGGAGGATGTTTTCCGTCGCCACCGCTCCCAGGCCCAGGTTGGCGCGCGCCGTCGCGGCCACGGACGCCAATTCTGACAATGCGTTAGAGATCAGCAGGCCATTCTCGGCTGAAACATAAGCAGCCGACCATACGCTTCCGGTCCACAGCATCATGGTGGGAATCGTCCCGCCCGTATACAGGCATAGGGTCCCCGCCTGGAGCGCATTGTCGTCGTTATCGAGCGAGGGCAAGGTCGCCTTTGCCCCCAGATAGCGGTCGTCAAAATTATCGTAGGCGGCCAGCGCCGCATCCTTGAGAGCAGTGACCTGGGAAATAATATCAGATGCTTCCCAGAGCGCCTCAAGATCGGCCAGCGCCTTGGCCACTGTCTTGACCGCGCCACCCTCGGTCGTGACCGTACTCGTGGCGGCGCCGTGGACGATCTGGTGCAGGGTGGCGCTGTCAGCCGTTACTTTGGCGACGGCGGTCTGAAGGTCGGTTTGTATCGTCATAGGACTACTCCAAAGAAAAGATGGATGGAACCCGGCTTACCAGACGTAAGGTCCGGGCAGCCCGGAATGGACGAGGGCGTGCAGCGCGTCTGCGTCGCGAAACAGCAGGATCAGATCGCTATCGAGAGCGACGGCCAGCGCGTCCTCGGACAACGTCGGGCGCTCGCGGATTTCTAACTCCGAGGTGATCTCCCACAGGATTCCGCCCTTGAGCCTCGCGTCGAACTGACGGGTGAAGCGGGCCTCGTGGGTGGTGAGGCCGACGCCGCCGAGAAGATCGATCTGAAACCATTGCCCGCCCTCTTTGGCGCGCCAACGGTACCAAGCCTCGAACACGGCGAACTGCTCGCGGCGCATCAGCCAGCGCACAGCGATGCGGGTCGGCGCCTGGGTAAAGCGCCTCCTCTGCCGCGCCGGTCCGGCCTCCATCTCGGTGCGCAGGATCGTCTCGCTTGGGCGGAGGCTGTAGCCCTCAATAGTGGGGAGCGGCAGTGTGGCGGGCCAGGTGATGGTCACCGGTACGCCCCCGCCGCCGGATTAAGGCCATAGCGGCGCTCCAGCGTGGGGGCCAAACCTTCGCCGCGTCCGATCTTGCGCGCCATCGAGCTTTCCATTTGCTCGACGAAGACGTCGATCATCACCTCGCCTGCCGGGCCGCGCCTGGTCTCGGTGCGGGCCTGGGTGTTGGGCGCGGTGTTGTAAACGGTCGGTTGCACCACCACGGTGGGCGCGGATTGATCTGCAGGCCCGCGCATCAGGTTGAAGCGGTGGCGGGGATCGTCGCGGGTCAGCACCTCTTCGCCGCGCAAGGCGACGATGGGCATCTCGCCGGAGCGCAGTCCCGTGATGCCGCCGCCATGGAATCGCTCGGCCTCGCGGAACAAGGCCGGATCGACATTGCGGCGGCGCAAATTATCATACCCGACCACGCCGCCGGAATGGGCGATGTTGGCCGCTATCGGGGACTCACCGATGAACGATCCGCCGCCGCTAAACCATCCCGCCAACCCCTCGCCAATTAAGGAGAACAACCCCTCCACCATGCCGCCCAGCGGCTTGACCACCGACATGCGGTACGCCGCCCGCAGCGCCTCCTCGGCGATGGTATTGAACAGATCGCGCGCCGAGAGCTTGCCGGTGGTCGCCCATTTAAGAAAAGCATCCTCGCTGGCCTGCAGCGAGCGGCTGATGCCCTGCTCAACAATTCGGGCGGCGTTGGTGGACTCGTCCACGTAGTCGCGAATGGCGCGGGTAGCGCCGTCTCGCCACTCGCGAGAGGCATTCAGCTTGCGGCGTTCGGCTTCTTCCACTGCCCGGGCGTAGGTCTCCTGCTCTATGGCGGCGTTGGCCAGCAAGTTGTCCAACTCCGCCAGGACGTCGCGATATTCCTCTTCCGCCGTGCGGTGGCGCCTGGCAGTCTCAGCACCCTTCTCGCGCAGCTTGGCCTCGGCCTCCAGTTCCTTGTTTAAGTCGTTGATCGCCTGCTTCTGGTCATAGAGCGCGGCGGAGAGTCGTTCGATTTCAGTCCGTTGGGCGTCCGTCGCCGCATCAGGGAGGCGACCTTGCGCCTGATCGACGGCGGCGCTGCGGGGATCGTCGACGGCATGGCGCTGGCGCTCCAGGTCGGCGATCACCTTGCGGGCTTGGGCGTCGGTACGCAGGGCGGCATCGCGAAGCGGCTTCTCGACAGCCTCGATCTTGCGAGCGGCAATCTCGCCCAGCAGGACTACTTCTCGGTCGACGTCGGCGTCGGCAATGCCGGGGCGACCGCGTTTCTGGTCGGCGGCGGCGATGTCGCGGGCGAGCCGGTCGTTGACGGTGGCGATCTTTTCCGCCGCATCCACGGCGCTCTTTACCTTCTCGGCTTCCAGCGTCTTGATGCGCGTCGCAATGGTTTCGGCGTTACGTTCCCGCTCGGCCTGACCGCGCCCGGACTCGGCTTTATTCTTCACGGCATCAAGGGCTTCGACCTCGGCGCGGCCCTTGGCGATCAGGCCATCGATCTCGGACCCGAGACGGGCCACGGTGGCCTCTGCGGCCTTGGTCGCCGTCTCTATCCTAAAACCATAGCCTGGGTCCCAGACCACCTTGCCCGATTGCAGCCCGGCCAAGTGCTGTTCGGCCTCCGCCAGTTCGCGGACTTTGACCGCCACTTGTTGACTGATGTCCGGTCCCTTGAACATATCGCGGAGACCATTAAGGCTGATGGCGATGCCGCGCAGCGTGGTCTCGACCACGCCCCCCACCACAGGCGTCTTGGCCAGTTCCTCCAGCAGGTTGCCCCAGGCCGACGTCAGGTAATGGGTGGCCCCGCTCAGGCCCCTGGCCTCGGCTTTTCCGGCGCCGCCGACCTGACGCTCCAGAGTCTCCAATATAAGAGCTTGCGCTCCGGCGACGTTGCCGGCCTCGACCATGGCGGCGATCATCTCGCGCTGGGAGGTGGTAAAGGTGACGCCGACCCGTTTCAGGGCGGTGATGCCCTCGACCGGGTCTTCCAGCGCCTTGCCCAATTGCACCGCCGAGGAACGCAGGTCCTGGCCGAACACGGCAGACAGATCTTGCGCCCCTTTGATGGCGCGCACGAACGTATCTCCCGACACCGAGCGGAAGGTGGCCAGCACTGAGGAAGCGTCCATCACCCCTTCGGCGGTGGCCATGGTGGATGCCTCCATGGCGTCGGCCAGATCGTTCAGTTCCCGTCCGGTCAGTCCCGAAGCCTGGCCGGTGGCCTTCAGCACCGCTTCGAGGCGTAGCAGCGATTGTTGGGCGGTTTCCATCTCGTGGAGGCCCTTGCCCAGCGCCATGAATAGACCACCGAAGGCCGCCCCGGCGGCTAACCCGATCGGCCCCAGGCGCAGCATGGCGGAGCCGACCCCGCCCAGGTTGCCGGCGAAGCCTTCCAGATGCACCCGCGCCGCCGAGGTAACCTCATTGATTGCCAGCAGACCCTTGGAGGCGGGCTTGGCCGCCTGCTCGATGCGGGCCAGCGCCCGGCTGCCGTCCTCGCCCAACTGCGCAAGCGTGCGGCGGACGACATCGCCGTCCTTGACGGCAAGACGGATGGTGAGATTGCGGTCGGCCATCAGGCATTACTTTCGTTACGCAGGTTCGCGAGGCCTTCGAGCAGCCCGGCCTCGGCCTCGGGCAGCAGATCGGCGACGGCGGCAACGTCGTAACCGAGCGCCTCGGCCAGCGAGAGGGCGATGCACAAGTCAATGCCGACTGCCGCGCCATTCGGGGCGAAACGTATCTGCCCGGAAAGCCGCAGCAGCACGTCCCAGGTTTGCCAGCCAGCCTCGGTCAGGGGCTCGTGATGGCGATAAGAACAGGCGTTGCCGCAGGCGAGTCCGCCTTCTCGGCAGCCTCGGCAATATCCCGGCCCGCCGCCGAAATGCCATGCGGCGCGGGCCCGGATGCGTTTCCCTCGGCGGCCCTATCTTCGAGCGGCGCCAGATAGCGATGATAGAACAGCGCCGCCAACAATGGATGTTCGTCGATAAAGGCGGCCACCGTCTCGTCGGAGACCGGGGCGTTTATGCCTTGCCATTCGATGACGGCATAGAGGGCAAGGCCCTTGATCATCAGGGCGCGCATCAGACCACGACGGACCGACTCATTGGCCGGATCGAGATTTTCAGATTCTGCTCTGTGCTCGGCCCAGTCGTCGAACACCTTTTCGGCCTGGGCCTGGATCATGGCGTAGGCGGGAGTGGTGATCGGGCGCACCTTGAGCCGCACGCCGTCGGCCAGACTGAGCCAAGCCGGCTCGCGATTTCCTAATTTGATCATTAATAAGCCTCCACATCGTTGGTCAGCGTCACGGTCATCATCCGTCCGGCGACGGTGTTGTTGGCGGCCCGCCAGTCGAAGCCGGCCTGCACGCCGCCGGGACCGCTGATGGCGCGCTTGGGCTTGGGCAGGTAGACCTCGTAAGCCCCGATCACCAGTTTCTCGTCGGCCGAGATGACGTAGGCGAACTCCAGCGTCACCGGGTCACCCGAGGTGGCGGTGTCGAGCAGCGCGGTGTCGGCGAAGCGGACCTCGATGGCGCCGGTCAACGCGGCGATGGTGGGATCGGCGCCGTCGATCCTGCCGTCGCTGCGGATGGTCTCGATGCGCTCCAGGTTGTTGGAATAGGTGAGGTTGGCCCCGGTCAGGTTGGCGAGCGCAGAACCATCCAGCTTCACCTGGCCCTGGAACTGGCCGAAGCGCTTTAAATCCATGCCGCCGGGAATGCCGCCCTGGGATGCGGCGTTGCGGGCCTCGCCCTGGCCGATGGCGTTGAAGGTGGCGTTGGCGTGGCCCGAGCGCTGGAAATTAAGCTGCATCGAGTTGACCCGCACGCCGCCGATCAGGAAGAAAGCGGGGACCTCGGGCATGCCGACCTCGACCGACATACTGGGCAGCGTCATCGCTCCCGAGCCGAACTCGTGGATGAACGGCCCCGGCATCACGCCGGTGGTGGTCGGCGCACCCAGCAGCGCCTTCAGCCAGTGACCGAAGTAGCGCAGATCGACCGGCGCGACGATGTCGCCCTCGACCTTGATGACGTCGCGCGACGGCGCGGCGGGATCGCGGCCCTGACCGAGAATGTCGCTGTCGATCAGCCCCTGCTCAGAGCCGAGACTCGAAGAGACGAAGGGGAAGCGGACGAACCCCGTTGCCGGGGATACGCCATATACAGTCTCGAACGCCGCCAATAGAAGGGCGTTCGCGCCATAGGCACGGGACATATCTTGGTTCTCCTATGATGAAAGTTCAGGCCAGCGGATCGCTGGTCTCGTAGTGCAGGGTGACGGCTACCACGGCGCCCTTGAGACCGGCGGCGCCGTCGATGGCGAGGTCGTGGGTTCGGGGCGCGCCCCACTCGATCCAGTCGACCAGTCCGTCCAGGGTGCGATCAGTGGCAAGGACGGCGCCTACCTCCCCCAGCAATACATCGAGCGCGGCGGTCGCGGCGGCGGACGGAGCCATCTGGACGATGACCTCGATCTCGGCCCGGTGCTGCCAGAGATAGGTAAGCGGCGAAAGTAAAATCTCCGGCTCGCCCGGGTCGCCGTCGCGCAGGATCACCAGACCGGCGGCCGGAACCTTCTCGGGCAGCGGCTCCTCGCGTTTGACGGCGGCGGACTGGATCGTCTGTAGCCTTGCCAGCAAGGCGGCAAGGATTTGTTCGCGGCGGGTGGGCATTGAAATTGTATCCCAACTGTGATACGGTTTAGCAAATCTGGAGAATTGCCATGTCCAAGACCGAGATGATCCGCGCCCGCGTCGAGCCTGACCTTAAACATAAGGCCGAGGAGGTTTTTTCGGCGCTCGGCTTGTCGCCAACCGAAGCGATCACCCTGTTCTACAAGCAAGTGACCATGCATCATGGCCTGCCCTTCGAGGTGAGGATTCCCAATGCGGCAACCCGGGAGGCGATCCGTCAGGCCAAGGCCAAGGAAGGACTGACCAGGTACGCCAGCGTCAAGGACCTGATGGCTGAATTCAAAGATGCGTGAACTGCTCGTTTCAACGCTGTTCAAGAAAGATATGAAACGGGCCGCGAAGCGCGGAAAGGATCCAGCCAAGCTCGACCGCATCATCAATAAGATTGTTGCCAAAGAGCCTCTCGAATTCCGGCACAGGCCACATCGACTGTCTGGTGATTGGACTCCCTGTTGGGAATGTCATATTGAACCCGATTGGCTGCTCATCTGGGACGAAGACGAGGAAAGCGTGACCCTTGTCCGGACCGGAACCCATTCAGATCTGTTTGATTGATCCATCCTATAGTCCCGTATCTCGCCAGTTGCGGACCACCAGCCCCGGCAGGGCGGATATCCATTTTTCGGCGGCGCCGGCAACGTCGAGACGTTTGCGTAGCGTCACCTGGGGAACGAGCAAAAACATGGGCACGGTGGCGAGGCCGCGTCCGGATTTGAGCGCCGAAGCGCTTGCCTTGGCAAACCCTCCGCGTTTGCCGGCGCGGGCGCGCAGGTTATCGGCGACCAGCAGCGACGGCCCCCGGCGGCGATAAACGAACTTGAGTCGGGCGCCATGCATCCGCTCCCACAAGCCCGGCGTCATCTTCTGTTTTCCATCGCCATACTTCCCGGCGGCAAGCGTCGGGATAGCTAGGAAGAACCCGTGCTTCGAGCGGATCACCGCGCCCTCCTCGTAGGTCCGCACGATGTTGGGCGCTTTGCTGAACACCAGCCCGGCGGCGCGGATGCTCTTCTGGCCCTTGGGGTAGACCTCGCTCCGCCAGGTGTTGGCGAGACGCCGGCCCAGTCCGGCGCCGGTGATCTGTCGGCGCAGTTCCTGCTTGAGGCCATCGGTCGCTTCTCGGATGCCGGCCGTTACCGCCTCTTCGCCGGCCTTCAACTCGTCGGCCAGGAAATGTTTCAGATCGCCTTCGATGGCCGCCGAGATTCTCATATCGGCCTCGTATCTAACGTCCACACCAGCCGTTCGGCGTCCCGCGTCGGCTCGCCCTGGATGATGAAGGTCTCACCGTCGAAGATGATGGCATCGCCTTCAGTCGGGGCCGGAACCTCAAACACCCGCACCTCGAACATTGCCGTCGCCGTATGCACGGCGATGTCGCCGAACTCGGCCTGCCGGTCCGGACGGCGGGCGACCGCCCGCACCGGCGTCCCGTCGCCGACCCCGCCCGGACGGTAGATGGCGGTGCGGGCGATGTCGGGATTGGCAAACAGGTCGTCGAGGGCAGCGGTGAAGGCGTCCAAACGGTTTCTCCAAAGAATAAGGGCGGCCTGAGCCGCCCTTCGCTGACGCATAATAGGGACGTGGCCTACCTGTTGTTGACGCCGTCCTTGAGACCCTTGCCGGCCTTGAACTTCACCGCCTTGCCGGCGGCGATCTTGATGGCGGCGCCGGTCTGCGGGTTGCGTCCGGTCCGGGCGCCGCGCTTGGCAACGCTGAAACTGCCAAACCCGATCAGCCGCACGTCCTTGCCCTTAGCCAGCGACTTGCCGATGGCGTTCAGCGTGGCGGCGACCATCTTTGCGGCCTGGGCGTTGGATAGACCCGTTTCCTTGGCGACGGCGGCGGCGAGTTCCTTGCTGTTCATGATGTTCCCCCTGCAAGATGAATGATCAGACCTGATTAGCAGAGGCTGTACGGCAAGGCAACGTCAACCCATGGTAAAAAAACCTCCCGGCTGAGTTTTATCCTCGCCGTCAGTTGCTGGTGTGAATGCGCACGGCAAGACGGGGCCGCTTGTTGACCGGCAGGATCGAGGCCTCGGTCTTGACGTCGATGGCGCTGCCGTCGTTGCGCGCGATCTGACGGGCGTACATGGGCAGGCCCATGGTGTTGACCGTTTCGATCAGATTGGCGGGCGCGCCATAGGTGACGAAGGTGTCCATGGTTCCCAAGGGGAAGGCGATGCCCTCGCCCGCCGGGATCAAGGTCTCGGTGGCCCCGGTCGACAGGGTGACGGTGGCGTTGTATTCCTCGAACATGATGCCGGCGAAGGGGAACTTTCGCCTGGTGTCCTCGCGTAGCGGCTGGGCGCCGGTTGAGGAGAAGTATTTGTAGGATTCCTCGACCTTGACATGGCCGATCAGCTTGTCGAAGAACTCCGGGCTGACCAGGGCCGGCACCCCGATCATGGTCTCGCCCTTGAGTTCGGTTTCGACCTTACGTAGCGCATCCCTGATCTTGGCCTGGATGTTGGTTCCGGCGGTCCCGAGCACGAAGTCCACCGACTGCCGGGTGAGGCCGAACTCATCGAAGTAGTCGTAAAGAGTAGACCCGGAACCATCTTTAACGATGCCCTTCAGCGCGTTGATCTCCATGTACTCCCTGGTCTGGGCGTGCTTGGCCCGCATGCGGGTGATCTTGCGCTCCATGACGGTGGCCAGCGGATCGGCGGCGTCGGCGACGCCGAAGCCGCGCACGCCCTGGACGTCCTGGGGAGTGATAACGTCATCATGCGGAATCCACGGGATGGTGAAGGAACGCATCGATTTGACATCGCGGTTGGCGACGGTGGCCGGGCCGCCGAGCGGCACGGTGGGCAGCAGGTTGAGCACGCCCTCGGCCTGCTCAATGATGACGGAGCGCTGGGTGATGCCCTCGAAGCGAAACAGACCCATCTGCCCGAGGCGAGTATAGATGTTGGGCAGGATGTTGATGGCCTGGGTCATCTCGGCCAGCGAATAGCCGCCGGCGTCGAAGGGATTGGCAATGACGTTCATGGTCTTAAATCTCCTATGGGTTATGGGGTCAGGCGGTAGCGCGGACGACGATGCCGACGGCGGCCAGTTCGGCTTTCTTGGCGTTCTTCTCCACCGTCAGATCGACGGAGGCGTCGAAGGCGAGCGCGGCCTCGGAGACAATGACCGGGCCGCGCGCCACGATCAGGCCGGTGGCGTCGGCGCCGGAAGCGTCCACGGCTTGCAGCAGCACGGCGACGGCGGCCTCGGCGCCTTCATCCCCCACCACTTCAGCAGCGGGAGAGAGGCGATACTTGGCCGAGGCCGTGATCTTGCCGAGCACGGCGCCGAGCGGATAGCTGGTTCCGCCCTTGAGAACGACGGTCTCGCGGTTAAAGTTGGCGTTGAGTTCGTACTTGAGAAGGTCGCCCAGGGTGGGCGTGGCAGTGAGGACGGGCATGGGAGTTCTCCTTGGTCAGGAATGGGGGAATCAAGCGCGGCTCGCCGCTTCGCGGGCGCGCTTGACGATGGGGCTTTCGGCGGTGGGTCTGGGTCCAACCGGCGCGGCGGCGACGATGTCGGCGGCGTCCGAGCGGACGGCCAACTCATCGAGCAGCGAGCGGCGAATGGCGTCGGGGCGCAGGCCCTTGGCCATGGCCTCGGCGGCGTCAACCTTGATGCCGAGGCGGCCGGCCTGGGCGGCGACGGCGGCCAGCTCGGCATACTCACCGCGCAGACGCTGCTCGATCTCCGTCGGGTCGGGGCCGGCAACGGGGGCAGGAGTTGGGTGGATGGTCGCCGCTTCGGGCAGGGGATCGCCCGCCGCTTCGGGCAGGGGATCGCCCGCCGCTTCGGGCGCGGGGGATGCGGGTGCTTCGGCAATAGGATCAGTGGTTTGCATGGAAGTTTCCTTTCGGCTGTTGATGGAAGGCGCGGCGCGGCCACGCGGCACGGATTTTGGAGTGAGAGTGACGCTTAGTTCGACGAGGGCCTGACGGAACGCGCCAACCCGGTCGGCGAGCCCGGCTTTGACCGCCAACTCGCCGCGATAGACGGCGGCCTCGGCAGCGCGCACGATTTGTGGCGACAGGTTGCGGTTGTCGGCGACCAGGGCGACGAAGCGATCGTAGAGCCGGTCGACGTCGGCCTGGATGTCGGACCGGGCGCGGGTCGACAGCGGCTCGTGTTGATTGCCGTCGACCTTGCGCTCGCCGGCGTGAACAAAGGTCCAGGCGAGTCCGGCCATGCGGTCAGCATTGCTCTCGTCGACATGAACGGCGACCACGCCGACGGAGCCGACCTCTCCGGTCTGGGCGATGTAAAGAACGTCGGCGGCACAGGCGATGGCGTAGGCCGCCGACAGCGCCGCCTCGTTGGCGACCGCCCATATCGGCTTGCCGCTTTCCTGGCGGATGGCTGTGATGCGCTCCACCAGATCGAACAGCCCGCCGACCTCGCCGCCGGGGGAATCGATGTCGAGCATGATGCCCCGGACCAAGGCGTTGGCGGCGGCGGCCTCGATGGCGTCGCCGATGTCGCTGTAGGACATCAGCCCGCTGGCCGCCGCCGGATACCCGGAGCGGCTAACCAGCGTGCCGGTGACCGGGATGACGGCGATGCCGTCGGGGGTGATCGCGGTCTGGCGCGAAGGGACAGCGCCGAGGTTCAACGGCTCTATCGTCTGGCCCCCGCCGGTTCGCAGGGGCAGGCCCGCGAGGCGCGGCCCGAGCACGCCGAGGATCACGTCCAGTTTGGGGCGCGCGATCAGCAATGGCGTCCCAAACAGCCGGGAGGCGATGTGGGGAAGGTCGATCATGATTATCCTTAAGCGATGGCTATCGTGGGGTCTTGCGACGGATCGGGAGCGCCCGGCGGCGGCTTACCGAACGTCAGACCCAGCGTCTGTTCTCTTGCCTTGTCGGCGGCGATCTCGGCGTCAACCTGTTCGGCGTCAAAGCCGCGCTCGGCGATGGCCTGGCTCCGGCTCTTGAGACCGGCTTCGATCTGCTCGATCTCGGCGCGGGCGTCCTTCAAGGGGTCGACCCATTCCCAGCGCGGCGGCAGCCAGGCGCAGGCGAGATGCTCGGCCCGGCGCTGGTCGTAGTCAGGAACATCCAAGGCCCCCGACATGACGGCGGCGTCCATCCACCGCCGCCAAACGATGCGGCAAAGCTGGTGAACCATGACCGAATGCTGCCAGGCCTCGGCCCGGCGACGGAACTCCAGCAGCGCCAGCCGCGAACTCGAATAGTTGGCCCGCGACATGTCATTGCTGAGATAGGCATAAGGCACGCCCAAGGCGGCGGATACCTGCAACAGCGTGCGGTGCTGGAACGGCTCGTAAGAACCGCCGACATCGGCCGGAGTGGACGCCTGGATTTCTTCGCCGGGCTCCAGCATCACCACCTGGCCGGGCTGAACATCCATGGTCCGTTCGCCATCGGCGCTCGTCTCCTCGGCCATGTCGAACGGCTCAGCCGGGCTTGGCGTGGTGACGAACAGCGCATACATCGCCGCCACCTTCTTGCGGTCGAGTTCGGCGTCATCGTACTGATCCAAGAGGAACATCTTGACGATGGCCGGGGCGAAACGGGAGATGCCCCTGAGTTGTCCGGCATCGACCGGGTCGATAACGTGGATCACCTCGTAGGCCGGGATGCGCGCCGTCTCGCCGACTAATCCCGGATCGGTGACGTCGCCGGGATGGCGGCGCAGGAAATGATAGGCCACCCGCCGCCCGATACGGTCGAACTCAATGCCCTGGCGTATGACGTTGCCGAACGGCAGGGTCTCGGTCCTGGTCAGCGGCAGCATCTCGGACGGGATCATCTGCAACTGCAAGGGCACGGCCAGATCGTCCTCGGGACGGCGCGGACGGAAACGGAAGAACACTTCGCCGGCGATAAACACCTCGCGCGCCGCCCGCCGCTGCTGGCCGTAGAAATCAGTAAAGCTCTCGGCGTCGCTCTCGTCGGTCCACGCCAGCCATAGTTTCTGAACGCGGGCTTTCAACTCCGCGTCACCGATCAGCGACGACGGCTTGATGCCGGCGCCGACCACGTTGCCCGCCCAGCTTTCGATGGCGTTGGCGGCATAGCCGTTGTTGCGGATCAGATAGCGGGCGCGGGCCGTGATGTCGGGCCCGGCGGCGGCGATCAGGGTGTTGAGATGGGCGCGCGATGGCTGGAAGGCCTTGAGGCGACGGTTGCCCATGGCGGCCTCGAAGCCGCCATGGAACCCGCCGATAAAGGCGCCGACCTTGCGCCGAATGCCGCCGAGCATGGTCACAGCCCCTTGTCGGCATAGACAAGGATGCGCCGCGCTGGCGCCCGGCGCTCCTGGGCGGCGATCCGTCGCTCCAGGTCGGCCAGCACCTTGTCGGCCTGGGTAAGATCATACTGGACGCTGCGCTCGCCGACGCTGACCCGGCTGACCAGCGAGTTGCGCCGCGCCAGCACCCGCTCGCGTTCGGCCTTGAGTTCGTCTATTGTCATCGGGAGTTTTGCCTAAGGGCCGTGATTATAAAAGGAGACGTAAATGGAGGAAGTGAGTCAAAGCTACTTTTGCAGCGACTGTAGAACCGCACTTCCGGTTCTCTCCGCTGTTAAGGAAAATCAACCGAATTCATGCCCGAACTGCGGTTCCACAAAGCGAACCATTAATGTGGAAATATTTGATTCGGTTAGCTTGTCGATCCATGACAACGTCAAGGGCAAGCTGCGGGACGGTCCCGGCAAGAAGGGCATCAAGAAAGAGTTTTTTGTCGGGGACGACTACCGCAAGAGCAAGGACGACTGGGTTGACAAGGAGCGTGTCATTGATCGCGAGAATAACCGCTATCTGGAAACCGTGAAGGACAAAGAAACCGGTGAAATGATCCGCCATTGCGACGAGCCGCTTTCGGAGCATTGTGGACACGGTTCCGCGAAGGTCAAGAAAGACGATCCAACCTGAAATTCCTAAGTTGCCAGCATAGTTTGCTCACGTCAGATAGCTGGATTGAAAAATCTTGCGGCCGCGTCGCGGCGCCCGGCGCACCCGTCCGGCGACGGACGGCGAAGTTTCCCCGCCGTTAACGGTTTCGGCATCAATGGTGGCGACGCCGACCCCCGCCGGTTCGCAGGGGCATGCCCCCGGACTTTTGATCCGGGCGCCAATCTGGCTCTCCAGGTCGCGCCACTTGCTCTCCGCCCAGCGGTCGGCGCCCAATATCCAGGCGGCGGCGCGGGCGTAGACCCGGCAGTCGAGCGCTTCGTTGCGTTCGCGCATCTTTTGCCATTCAAGCTTGCTGAACCCACGCCGGGTTTTTACGGTAACCAATTGCTCGGCCACCAACTGCTTGCACCACTCGCTGTCCAACCACGATGGCAGGTGTATCGTTCCGGCGGCGTACCTAACGCCCGCCGCCCGCTCCTCGTCGGTCGGGCGCTCCAGGCGCAGGTAGCGATAGGTCTCGGTCTTGAAAGTGGAGACTGCCACCATCCACAGTTTGGCCCCACGGCGCAGCTTCCTGCCGCCTTCGGTCGAATCAACGTAGGTCGGTCCCGAGACCGGGCTGGGTCGGCTGAAGCCTTCCGCGCCCTTGACCGGGGCCACCTGACTGAATCCGCACCGGCGCGCCCAGGCATAGACGGCGGAGGTCTCATAGCCGGTATCGATGGCGAGCCGGGCGATTGTCATGGCGGCGCCGCCGGCGTGCATCCAGGTGCGCCCCAACAGCTTGTCCATCTCGGCCCACAGGGGATCGCCCGCCGCTTCGGGGGCCTCGGCTTTCTCAGGACCACCTTCGATAACGATATGGTCGATCAGCCAGCTTTCCAAACCGCGCCCCCAGGCCCAGACATCGATCTCGATGCGGTCCTTCTGGACGTCGGCCCCGGCGGTGAGGAACAGCCCGCCCATCGGCACGGCGCCGTTGGGCCAGACTTCGCGCCGGTCATAGACGCGCTGCCAGTCCGGGGCCTCGCCGGTCTCTTGCCAGGTTTCTCCCAACATTGTGTTCTTGAACGCCTTGATAGCCTCGTCTGACCCTTGCGCCGCCTCCCAAGACCTTGCGATTCGTTCCCAGGACAGCCAGCCCACCGGCGAATAAAGCGCCGACAGGTGGAAACCGATAGTCAGCGGATCGGAGGACGCCGCCGTCGCTTGCCACTCGCCCGCTTCCAGCATGGCGGTCTTGTGGTGCTCGTTGATGTTCTGTTCACAGGCCTCGCAGACATAGCGCGCCGTCTCCGTCCGTCCCTTCTCCCAGCGTAGCCGTTCGAACTTCAGCCACTGCTTCGCCCCGCAATGGGGGCAGGGCAGAAAGAAGCGGCGTTGGTCGGAAGCCTCGTATTCGCGCTCGATGCGCGATATCCCCTTGATGGTCGGGGTGGATGCCAGAAATATCTTGCGCCGATGAGCGAAGGTAAGCGACCTCGCCTCGGCCAGCGTCACCGGATCGCCTTCCTCGTCGGCGGAAGCCGGATAGGCGTCGACCTCATCGAGAAACAAATAACGGGCCGGGATCGAGCGCAACCCCACCGCGCTGTTGGCCCCGGTCAACACCAGGATGCCGCCGACAAAATCCTTGGACAGCACCGTGTTGCCGGAATCCCGAGACCGCGACGGACGGACCCTGTCCCGCAACGCCGGGCATTCCTCGATCAGCGGGTCGAGGCGCTGGCGCGAGGCGCGCTTGGCCAGTTCCACCGTCGGCTGAACCGCCAGCATCGGTCCCGGCGCCTGATGAATAACAAACCCTATAAAATTGATGCCGGCCTCGGTGGCCCCGACCTGTACTCCCTTCATAAAAACTATGCGCTGGGCCGGATGCCCCGGCGACAGCGCATCCATGATGGCGCGCATGTAGGGCGTGCGCATCGTTCGATAGCGGCCCGGCTCGGCCGCCGCCCGCGACGACAGCACCCGGTGCCGGTCGGCCCATTCGGAGACGGTGAGCAGCGGATCGGGCTTGATCCCTTGCGCCCAGTTGCGAAGGATATCCTCCCAGCCGTCAAAGCCGCCCGGATCGGCGGGGAGGTCATCGGAGATCGAGACGGACCTCGGACAATTCGCTGAGGTGAGCGCGTACATTGGTTTCCAGCACCTTCTGCATGACGTGCGCCTCGATCATTATCGGATGGCCTATCGCTTCGCTGCATGAGGCCGACAGTTCGGCCGCCATCAAGGCGGCGACGCGGGCCGGCCAGTTGACCCAGGCATCGCGTTCCTGACGGGCGAGCTTGAACACCATGGCCATGGCGCGAGCGCGGTCGACCAGGTTGCCCTTGCGCTCCTGTAGGCGCAGCCGGGCGAGATGGGCCTTAGCGCTTTCATGGGCGGTGCGGGCCTCGACGAAAGTAATCTTGCCGCCGACGGGAAGGCCCTGTTCCTTTAATGCTTCGCGCACCGAGCCGAGCGCCGCTTCCGCCACCGGCTTGACGCCAGCGATAACTACGTTATCCGGCTGATCGCGCTGCTTGGCGGGATCGGTGGTTGCGGCGCGGCGGGCGTCCGATGCGGTGGCGTCGATCGAGCCGTCCGCGAACATTGCCAGCCGTCCCGCCGCCTTGGCCTTCTGCACGGCGCCACGCGATAACCCAACATGGGCGGCATATTGCCTCTCGCTCATGCCCGGCATGGGATGAATCCTTCCTTGTATATTTGGCCAGTCAAACGAATGCCGCCGGGAGGTCGTCCCGGCGGTTTTTGTTTGGTGTGAGTGTGAGATCAATCAGTAATCAGGTCGATGCCGGTGACGTAAGGATCGCTCAATCCATCGTCCTTTTTCCATTTGAGTTCTGAACCGTCAAAAAACGTATCCAGCGCTGCGGCCTCGGCCTGTCCCTCGGCAGCGGCCTTAACCTCGACGACGGCGCTTTCGGTAATGTCGCGGGTGACGATGACGCGAAAGGTGGGCATGATCCTATTCCTTGATTCGGTAGATGCGGCGACTGTCGATCTTCTCGGAGACGATGTTCAGGCCCAGCTTTTTCTTGAGCGCACCGGCGATGGCGCCCCGCGCCGTGCGCGGTAACCAGCCGAAGGAGGAAACGATCTCATTGATGGAAGCGCCCTGGGGGCGCTTCAGCATGGCGATCAGTTGGGCCTGTTTGCTGTCGCGGGGCCGGCGATCTTTCTTCTCCGGGGGCGGGGCGATGCCGAGGCCGGAGATGGTCTCGCCTTCGGGCGTCACCGCCTCGATGCCCGCTGCCTGCAGAACGTCCCGGACGGAAAGGCCGCGCTTTGTCATCAAGGCATTGAGCCGATCCAGCGCCTTGCCTTTGTAGTTGAAGGATTTAGGACTCACCGTCTCGCCGGTGATGGCGGAGATGGCGGCGGCGATCTGAGCGACGGTGAACTTCTCCAGTGTGACATTAATCTTGTTCGTCATGAAATTTTCCTCCGGGTGATGGCGGCGCGACTATCGCGGCGCTTCTACCACCCCGACCCCCGCCGGGCGAACCCGAGCGAGGCCGATGGGGAGCCTCAAACTCTCAGCCCCTTTTGATCTCCCCCAGCGTGATCCGCACCCAATCGCGCCAAGCGGGTTGGGCGAAGCGGGCGGCGAGGTGCGACGCGATGATTTCCTCGTCGGCGGGGCCGCCCCGGAAGGTTCCGGCGACCAACTGGGGGATGAAGCTGAGATCGTCGGCCAAGTGGCGGCCAAAGCGGGCATCGAGAAGATCGCGCACCTGCTCGGGCTTGAGCCTAAACGTCTCGGCCAGAAAGCGGCTGGCGGCGGTCCATGTGACGTTTGGGTCGTATCCATTATGCAGGCTGGCTCCCCACATGCCCCATTCGTGATTGGCGGTCGGCAGGATTATGACGGCGCCCATGGTCAGCCGCTTCTTTTTACTCGGCATGTTCGCCCTCCATGAAAGCGGCGTCCGTGATCCGTTTCAGCAGTTCGGCGTAGTGGGCGAGCGTTCCGACATGTCCCCAATGGATATCGTCAACGCACTGGTTGAAATGATCGTCGCTTAAAGCGGCGAGGCGGGCGAGCATGGCGTCGATCTCGTCCTTGCGGGCGATGAAAGCGTCGAGAGCTTCAGTTTTGTTGCGGGTCTTGGTCATGGCATCCTCCGTTGTGGTGACGCCATACATCGCTCTATGCGGCCCTTGTATCAACTTGATAAGCGGATATTTGATTGCTTTGTTTAGGCCGTTTAGATCATTAAATGATTGGGTTGGGCCGGTGGTCGGCCCATCGGCGGCAGGCAATAAAAATTAAGAATAACGCCATCCTTGACGAACAAATCGGGTAATGGGTACTGAAGCCTCATTAACACCCCCTGCGGTTTCGACCGCCGGGCGCGGGGCCTCTTCGGAGGCCCCTGCTTTTTTAGCGAGAAGATCGAGAATCAGGGGCGGGTTTATCGAATCGATGGATGACGCCCTCTTGCGGCCATCGGCGCCGGCCCTGGTCGCTGAAGACCAGGAACCCGGTCAAAGCGCCAGGGCTGCCGCCAAATCCGTATGTTCAAAGGCGCTTTCCATGCGCTGTATCTCGGCCTCCTTCGCGCCCCGCTGGCGGGCCGCTTCACGCCAGGCGCCGGTTACTTGCGCCACATCGCGGATCAGCTTGTCGGCGTCGGAGAGTTTCAGGGAAAACTCACCGGCGACGGAGCGCAGGAGTTCCACCGAACAGGCGCCATCATCGAAATTGATGTTGGTCGCAAGAATGCGGAGTTTCAGGTCCTGCGGGGTCGGGTTGACGTCATAGGCCGGCGAGAGGGTCCAGCCGCGCTGCCCCAGCCACAGAAAGCCGTGATTGCGCAGATGGTCATCGGTGTTCGACACGAGAACCGAGAAAGCGATGCGCTTGAACAATTCGGTTCGATCAGCCACCGCGTTCGCGCCATGCTCGGCAAGCGCGTCGACAATTTCCAGATAACTGCCGCGTTCTCCATCCCGATGCTCCGTCATCGCCATCGCCGAGAGGAACGGTATCCGCTCCGCGCCGGCGCGATCGAACCGGCGCGACAGGAAGATCGGGCGTCCGTTATTTTCGTGGATCTCGTGCGGAGCGGCCCGAATGCCGGATGCTTCCGCCAAGTCCAACGCAATGGCCTCCCATCGCTCGATGGAATACCCGTCCGTTTCCTTCGGGAGCTTGGCGATGGAGAGGCATCCATGCTGGTCAATCACCGAAGCCTTCGGCCGGGCGCCGCCAAGGGAGGAGCCGGGCGCGAAGATCAGCAGCAGGTCCTCGTCGCTCTCTTCGCCCCGCAATATGCGCTCCGATGCCCCCAGCAATCGGCCCAGAGCTACGGTTCCCGGAACGCCGGTCTCCTGCGGCGCCTGAAAGACGTCATCGCCAACCCATCGGAATCGAAGGGCCCCCAGCCGTGTTTCATCGGATACGCCGAGCAGGAAGTCGGTTTCATGGAGCGTTCGAACCGGCCTGCCTTCGCGCTCCGCAGCCCGGCGTTCCCGCCGGCGCATCAAGGTGCGTCCCCAGGTGTCGGGAGCGGAGTCCCCGAGTGTGCCGAACATCTCCTGCCCCGCCGGCGGACGGAATGTCCCCGGGCCGATGGGCAGGATCGGGTCGATGGAAAAATTCCCGGCGGAAGCAACCCATTCAGGAGCATACTCGAACGTCAGGCTCTCCCGGGCGCGGGCGGGATGTCGGCGCATCAGGCCGATCCGTCGGCATTGCCCATGGCAGTCCAGAAACACCTCAACGTCAGCCATTGTTTTTCGCCTTTCGGCTTCTGGTCACGTAGGCGCGCTTGGGCAACTCGTCCCTCGTTATGCTTTGTCCAACCTCATCCTGGGCCGGGTCCGCGACATTGGCGAGGCGCTCCAGCAGATTCAATGCCTGCAGGACGGCGGCAATGATTCCAATGCCGACCGATGGGTCGCCCTTTTCAAGGCGCGAGACCGTCGGGCGCGACGTTGCCGCCCGCTGGGCGACCAAGTCCATCGGCAGCTTGCGACGCAGGCGCGCGTCGCGGATATCCTCACCCAGCTTGCGCAGGGCGCGGCAGGATGCCGGAGGCGGGCGGTGGGGTGTCGGCATAATGATATTTTCCTATTACATGAATCCCATTCAAGGTAACATGTAGATATCGTTATTTCAACTTAATCCGGCCTCCCTGAGTTTGGGCCGGTCCGTCACGATAATCCGTTGGATAAAGTCCTTGCCCGTAACCGTTCAAAGAGACGGCGCAGCAAGAAACTGCGAGCCAAGGACATGATCGTAAAAATACCCCCAAGCATCAGATTGTCGGTAAGGCTTGCCTGCAGACCGAACAACGGGAACACCAGCGCCTGTGTCACCACCGCGATGCCGTAACCGACCGCGACATTGGCGACGGTCTCGGCCAGCGATATTCGTCTCGATTGTCTCACGGCTCGCTCGCCACGCCGCCGGCCCCCTGACGCTCAAGTTTGATTTCGGCAAAGGTCTTGTCTGCGCCGTCCAGGATGGCGTCACGACCGGTTTCCGTCTGCCAGCGCAGGGTGGCGACATCGATATAGGCCGGGCTGATCTCTATGGCGAAGACGCGCCGTCCCATGGCCTCGCCCGCCATGATCTGCGATCCCGAGCCCGAGAAAGGCTCGTAGCAAATTCCGCCGCGCGCCGCATGCTGGCGCATGGGAATCGCAAAGCAGTCGAGCGGCTTCGGCGTCGGGTGGTCGGGACGATCATCGCCGTAGAGGCTCGGGATATTCCAGGTCGAGGCCAGCCGCTCGTCGGCGACCCTCGGCGGGCGCTTGCCCCTGATCCAGCCGAAGAAACACGGCTCGTGCTTCCAGAGATATTCCGAGCGGGTGAGAACGCCGCGATCCTTCACCCAGATGATCTGCTGATGGACAAAGGCGCCCATCTTTTCCCAGACCGCCTCCAACATGGCCTGGCGGCGGGATGCGTGCCAACAGTACCAGGCGGCGTCTTCGGTGATCGCCTCGTCGATGGCGGTCTTGATAAAGCCCTCGTAGAGTTCGGCGCCTTGGGACGAATCATCCCAGGTCACGCCGTAGGACGGCGACCAGTCCTTGTTGCGGGTCGGATGGTTGGATCCGTCGTAATCGACGAGGTACGGCGGATCGGTGGCGAAGAGGACGGCGCGCTCGCCGTTCATCAGGCGGCGCACATCGGATGCCGATGTCGAATCTCCGCACAGCAGGCGGTGTCCGTCCATGAGCCAGAGATCGCCGGTTCGCGATGCCGGATGGCGCGGCGGTTCGGGAACTATGATCGGCGGCGCCCCATTGTTTTCGTTTCCATCGGCATCGAGATCGAACGCCAGAAGTCGATCGAGTTCGGCATCGTCAAATCCGATGAGCGACAGGTCGGAGCCTTCGTCGGCAAAGAACTGAACCTCTCTCGCCCGCAGTTCGTCGTCCCAGTCGGCGTTCAGTGCGATCTGGTTGTCGGCAAGGCGGAACATGCGGACTTGAATATCGGTCAGGTGTTCAATCCGGATTACCGGAACTTCGGCCAACCCCAGTCGCCGCGCCGCCAGCAGCCGACCATGCCCGGCAATCAGGATGCCGTGCTGATCGACCAGACAAGGCACGTTGAAGCCGAACTCGACAATGCTGGCGGCAATCTGCGCCACCTGCTCGTCGGAATGCGTCCTGGCGTTGGCGGCATAGGGCAGTAGCCGTTCAACCGGCCATTGTTCGATGGCCGTGGGCTGGAAGCTGAGCGCAGTCATGTGATGTTCCGATGATCAAATCGTGGATGAGGCGGTGGATTTCGAGGTGGATTCCACACAGAAATTGGTGTGGATTCCACCAAGTGGACTCCGGAAGCCACCTAAAATCCACTTGGAAGCCACCGTGAAAGTGGCGGATTTACGCGGGTTTCAGGCCGGTCTGGGGTGGATTTCGTCTGGACTCCGGAAGCCACCTAAAATCCACCCGGAAGCCACCATACAAATGGCGGTATTCTGCGGGTTCCGGGCGGTTTATATGGTGGCTTCCGGTCGGGGTGGCTTCCCAAAATTTTATGCTGCATGTAGCGGACTTCCGCGCTGGGGTCGCCAGCATACCCAAATGTGCCAGGGAGGACCCAAGCAATTTCAAAGACTTAGCGGATATCGCGACGTACCGTTTGCCGTTACGTTGGGGATCTGACCGTAGGGTTCATTGCCATCGCGCGCTCCTTTCCCGATCATGATTCGAATATAGCCAAATTCGAGCGAGGCTGTCTCGCCTTCCGATGTCTCACCGAAAAATGTCTCACTTAGCATTTTGTGCTTGACATGGATCGCACTCGCTCGACGAGAAACTCTCGCGAACGCTTCGCAGGTACGGCGCGTCCATTGAGCCGCCAGACGATCAAGCTGATCCCGTATTGCCAGCGACGATGCGCCGTCGCACGACCGACGCCGAACCGCCAGCAGATCGCCTTCCACGGCGTATTCTCGGCTCGCGCCCAGACCAGGCGACCATCCTCTGGCGCCAGAAAATGAATCCAGGTGAGTGTTTCGTCCATGCGCGAGATGGCGGCGGCCGACGGCAAAGGACGGCGCATGGGTTGGGGCTCCTGTTCGATCATGTCGCCGAAGTCATAAACGATCTCGGGCCAGATGCTGAAATACCCCTGCACCTTTGCTTCGGGCAAATGCCTCAGCACGTCTGCGGCCTCGATCAGGCGCTCCTCGACACGTTTCGGCGTCCAGTCAGCCATGTTTGCTCTCCTGTCGCTTGCGCGTGTCGCCATAGAGCCGGACGCCAAGCTGTCTGACCACCTCGCGCTCGGGCCAAGTCAGACGCCGGTCGTCCTCGGCGATGACCAGCACGCCCTGTTCTTTCCAGCCCTCGCGCTTGATCTGCTCGGGATCGCGGCGTGCGCCGCCATAACCCTTGGGGAACCTCCTCATGACGCCACCGCTGCTTTTCGAGTTTCTGTGCTCACAGTTGGTCGCCCAGTTGGTCGCCGGAACCTTCCGGGGAACCTTCCGGCGCTCACCAGCAGGTCGGCCAGGGCGCCGATGATCGAGGCGGGCGTCTGCCCATCCCCGTGCCGTCCCATGCTCGACGCCAGATCAATGGGTTCCGTTCCGTGCTGGAGGAGCATGGACAGGGCAACGCAGGCGTCGTCCAGGATGGCGTCCATGGCTGATCCTACTTTGGCGCCGTGGGTGAATACCTCGCCGACGCTACCGGCAGCCGGGTAGTAGCCGATGGTCACCGCGTAAGCGGTATCATTGAAGATCAGTTCCACGGTCTCGTTGGGCCGACGGTTGGGAAGCCTGATTCTGGTCATGGAAACCTCCTGGGGTTGGTGTGAATACGGGATCATTGGGATTGCCCTTTGCCGCCGCTGAGCCAGATGGTCATGGCCCGGGCGCGGTCCTCATCGGACAGCGGGTCGAGACCATGGGCATCGAAGACGGCGTCGTAACTCAGGGCGTTGGAATTAACTGGGGGAACGTCAAAATCACGTTCCCCTCTATGTTCCCCCGGGCAACTCATTGAATTATCTGGGGTTGGGGAACATGGGGAACGTGGGGAACGTTTTAGGGTATCTTCTACACACATATGTGCGTGTGCGTGTGTGCGCGCATGCGTAAGTAATGAAAAACGTTCCCCACGTTCCCCACGTTCCCCGGAGCCTTTGTTTTCAATGGGATACGCCGGGGAACATAGGTGGGAACGTTGGTCTGCACGTTCCCCTTTCTCGGTTAAATGAGGGTCGGAAAAACGTTCCCCAAGTTCCCCAAGTTCCCCACGTTCCCTGATTTGCTCTCCGAGTTGCGAATGACCGGAAAAACGTTCCCCACGTTCCCCTCGTTCCCCTCGGCCGGACGATTGCTCCTCAATGACCAACTCCCAGCGTTGAGCCTGATGGTGGACGCCGGCGGCGCGGATGCGGACCCGAAGATCGTCAATGGCGAACACCCGGTCGCGCATGTGGCCGAGCGACTTGCCGAGGCGGGTGCGTTGGGAACGCTCGTTGCCGTTGCCGAGCGGCAGGGGCGGCTCGCATTGACCGGCAATCTGGAAGAGGTCGGCGGCGCCCACCTGGGTTGTGCCGTGACGGTCCCACCAGGCGGCGACGAAGCTCCGCCACATGATCCCTTCGGCGTCCGAGGATTCGTAAAGCTCCTCAGAATTGGCGAGGAAGCCGGGCACGCCGACCACGTCGAGAATGCCTCCCATGGTCTCGGCCCAGGATTCGAAGCTGCCCATGGTCGTGGCCCGATAGCGCGGCCTGCCGGCGACGACCCAGGCGCGACCGAGCGTCAGACAGGCGGCGACCAGCGTTGCCCGGTTGGCGCGAACCCAGGACAGCAGATCGGGATGTCGGAATCCGTTGCGCCGCCAGGGCCGGTCGACATGGGCATCGAGGCGGATGCGCACGCTGCGCCGGGCGATCTCGTTGGACAGGCGCGGATTATTGCCGGTGGCCACCCAAGCGCAGTGCACCGGCATGCGGGTTATGTCGGAGCGACCGAGAATGCGGTCTTCCCAATAGGGGGCGGTGAGCGCGGCGGCGAGCGAGGCGGCCTCAAGAGGACGGTGCAGGTTGTCGATGACCGCCATCAGGGGGGCCTCGCGCAACTTGGCGGTGAGACGCTTGCGCCATTCCTCCTCATCGCCGGCTTCGGTCATGATCGAGGTTGAACAGCCGGTGGCGACAATGGCGATGGCGTCCACCAGCAACGTAGCGCCGGTGCCGGGAGAGGGCTTCTCAATCAGGTGAAGCGGCGTCGGCCCGTCGATCATGGGGCGAACGAAAGACAGCAGCAGAAGGGCCAGGGCGTGCGCCCGTTCGGCCTCGGAGGTGAAGGGAAAATCGCCCAGCAGATCATCGAGCAGCAGCGAGCGGGCGGCGGCGATTTGCGCCAGCGTCGGTTGCTCGGGTATCGGCGGCAGTTGGAAACCCTCGGGCGGCTCGTGCAGAAGGCGACAGGCAGGATGGTATCCGCGTTTGGTGACCAGTTCGCCCGAGCGCCCGAACACCGGCGCCGCGACGATGCCGGCCAACACCGGCAGATCGGGATTGGGCGTCGCCAGCAGCGCCTTGACCAACTGGGCGGGCGGATAGGCCGGAACCAAATCGTCGGTCCGGCTCTTCTTACGCCAATCGATGATCCGGGCGAGGGCGAGCTTGAGACGTTCCTCGGAGAGATGGACGGCCATGGCGCGGCCATCGTCATCGCGGGTCACCCAGGCTGGCATCGCCCCCATGCGGAACAACCATGGCGGCTGATTGCAGGCGGCGAGAACGGCGCGGGAGCGATCGGCAAGGTCGGCCAGATCGCCGTTGTCGGCGCGCAGAATGGAGCGCCTACCGGTGATGATCGGAAACCCTACCGGCAGATTGGGCAGAGAACGGGCCGGGGCCGATGGCGGCTCAAGGCCGGTGGTCGGTTCGGGCGGCGTCCATTTTACCGCCGCTTCGACGGCGGTGCGCACGGCATCGACTCCGTCGCGCATCAGCAGGTCGTTAAAATCGTCACCCTCATTCGGCGGCTGGGCGATCCATACCTTCCGGTCTTCGCGATGGAGACGGGCGGCGGCGGTCTCGGCGGCGCGGCGACCGGCGCCCGAGGCGTCATGGTCGGCCAGGATTACGACACGTTTGATTTCGGGAGGGAGCGCCACGGTCTCCAGATTACCAGCGGACAAGGCAGCCCATGACGGCAGGGCGGGACAGGAGCGCATTACCGCCAAGGTGGTCTCGATGCCTTCAGCCAGCCCGAGCAGGCCGTTATTTGATTGGGCCAGCCGCACGGCGCCGCCCGCCGCCTTGCCCAGCATCTTGCGATTCTTGGCAAACGGGGCCTTGCCCGTGCCGTCGGCCGCCAGCCATGTGCGGTGCAGTCCCACCATAATACCCGTAGCGTCACGGATGACAGCCACCATGGCAGGCCAGCCGCTCTTGGTGTCCCAATGGGTGAGATCGGGATGGAACAACAGGTCCGGACAGTCGACGGCGGCGATCCCGCGCGAAGCAAGATAGGTCTCGACCAAGGCGCCCCGTGCCGGAACGGCGCGGGAGAGAATCAACTCGATCTCGCGGACGTCGTCGCGAGGTTTCGCCGGAGCGGCTTTTGTGCGCGTCGGCTTGGCGATAGGATGTCCGGTGGGATGTCCGGCCAGTTCGGCGGCGTATTCGAGTAAATCACGTCCCGAAAGGCCGCTGGCCTGCTCAAGGGTATTGAGAATGCCGCCGCCTTGGTTGCCGTCGAAGTCGAACCATTCACCGGCCCGT
>Ga0156220_146_pt2 | contig 25265 bp, 22 predicted proteins | sample RifCSPlowO2_12_FD_107868 | JGI IMG/M metagenome (GOLD analysis project Ga0156220, IMG submission 107868) | Rhodospirillales bacterium RIFCSPLOWO2_12_FULL_58_28 | reverse complement strand
TCGCCCTTTGGGGCGCTGTTGCGCGACCCCGCATTATAGGCTCGGGAGAGTGACCACCGGAATTACGCTATGTGGTTCATAAAACGGCGCTTCTTTCAGTCAACGCGCCGGGTGTTAGGAGGGGATATCGGCGGCAACCTCCCCTGGCCCCTCCTTCGTAAGGAGGGGAAAGCGCGGGGGCCGCCGTTATAAAATGTGACCCGTCCGCTTCACCGTGGCCGGTTCTTCTGTCCGCGCACCCTGTCGGGCGGAAATTTCAGAAGCACCGTAGTGCCTGCCCCAAGCTCGCTTGTAAGTTCGAGCGTTCCGCCGTGCAGTTCGACGAACGCCTTGGCGATCGGCAGGCCAAGGCCCGTCCCCTGATGACGGCGGGTAAGGCTGGAGTCCACTTGGCCGAAAGGTTCAAGAACTTTCTCGATATCCTCCGGGGGAATGCCGATGCCGGTATCGGAAACCCGGACAAGAAACGAGGCGTTATCGTCGATTTTGACCTGCGTGGTTACGCATCCGTTATTTTTGGTGAACTTTATGGCGTTTGACACGATGTTCAGATAGGCCTGTTTCAACAGGCGCTCGTCGGCATAAAGGGCGGGTAATTTGCTGCTGATGTCCCAGACGACGTTAATACCTTGTTTTTCCGCTGTGTGGCCGACGATGTCCCAGGCGGAATGTAGAATCTTGACGACATCCAGTTCATTCTCGTTCAAATGAACTTTCCCTGCCTCAATGCTGGAAACATCGAGAATGTCATGGATGATTTCATGAAGATGGCGACCGGAATTATAGATGTTTTCGACGTATTCACGATGTGTTTCGTTGGCGATGGCGCCGTTAACCCCGCTCCGCATGGCGTCGGCAAAACCTATAATCGCATTAAGCGGGGTGCGCAGTTCGTGACTCATGTTGGCGAGAAATTGGGATTTCGCCGCGTTGGCGTTCTCCGCCAGTTTTTTCGCCTCCCGAGCCTCGTTTTCGGCCCGCTCGCGCACGGCGACCTCCTCCTTGAGTTTTTGCGTCCGTTCCTCGATCAGCCGTTCGAGGTCGTCTTCTCTCTTCCTGAATTCCTTGATGAGTTTGCGGGTCTGGTCATGCAGGAATTTATGGCGCAACAGGGCGCGTATGCGCGCCTTCAGAATTGAAATTTCGCCCGACTTGCCGACAAAATCATCGGCCCCGGCTTCCAGCGCCCGCATGGCGTTGTCTTTGGATTCGTAGGCGCTGATCAGGAAAATGATGATTGTCGCTTCGCCATGTTTTTGAGGTGGCGCCAACCGCCGGCAAATCTCTATGCCGTCTATTTCCGGCATGACCAGATCGATCAGAACGCAGTCGAGATTACCCTTCTCGGCAAGGGCCAGTCCGTCAGTCGAATTTGACGCCGTTTCCACATGATATCCTTCGTCGGCCAATTCGCCGGACAGGTATTCCAGATAAGTGGGGCTGTCGTCGATAATCAGTATGCGCGCCTTGCGAAAGAACATCTCCTCCGGCTTGATGATGGAGGCCTGCTTTCCCGACTTGCGCAGCAGGGAATGAACGCGCAGCATCAGGATTTTGGCGTCTTCGTTCTTGGAAACGTAATCGTCGGCGCCGCTTTCCAGTCCCCGCAGTTGGGCGTCGATGTCCTCGTCCATGGTCAGCATGAGGGTGGGGATGCCCTGGGTGTTGATGTTCATGCGCACACGGCGGCACAGGTCATCTCCCTGAATGCCGGGCAGATGATAGTCAACCATGATGAGATCGGGATGAAAGGCGTTGAGCGCTTCCAGCGCCGCCTCTGCCGAGAGGAAACAGGCGACGTCGAAACCTTCCTCCTGCAACGCCAACTGAAGTTTCAGGGCCTGCGTCGGCGAGTCCTCGATGATCATGATTTTGTTGTCGGACATTACCGGACCTTCTGCGCTTTAGTCGCAACCATTTCCAAAATGCCGGGAGCGATGGCGTCAAGGGGAAGCGATTCGCAAACGCCGCCCAAGCGCACCGCCTCCGCCGGCATGCCGTAGATCACCGCCGTCGACTCGCTTTCCGCGATAGTATAGCCGCCGGCCTGCTTAATTGCCAAAAGTCCCTTCGCCCCGTCGCTCCCCATGCCCGTAAGCAATACGCCCAGGGCGTGCGTCCCCTGGTCATGGGCAATCGACTTCAGCAGCACGGTCCCCGACGGACGCTGGGTGCTGACGAGCGCGCCGCCGTTAACCCGCAACCGGCCGTCCCTGATTTCGAGATGCGTGTCCTCGGGCGGGAAATACACTTTGCCCGGCGCCGGACATTCGCCGTCCTTGGCGATGGTCGCGGTGAACGGCGTGATGTCGCAAAGCCAGCTTACAAAGCCCGTCAGGAAACCGTCGGTGATATGCTGCACCGCCAGTATGGGAAGCGGAAAATCACGGCCCAGTCCGTTCAACACCCGGCTGACGGCGTTCGGGCCGCCGGTGGAGGCGACGATGCCGATTATTTTGGGAGCGACGGTCGGAAAATGACGACCCGATTCCTTCGCGGTTGAGCTTTTTGCGCTCATGGCCCCAAAGTCTATGTTGCGTCGCCCGGCCTGGCGCACGACCTTTACCTGGCTCATGACGGCTAACTGATCGCACAATTGTCCGGCCATGGTTTCGTAGTCCCCGTTGGTTACCCCCACCGGCTTCTCAACGACCGTCAGCGCCCCGGCGCGCATGGCGTTCATGGCTATATTCAGTTCTTCCTCCTGAACGCCGGCCGAAACCACGACGATCGGAGTAGGCCGGGAGGACATGATCAAAAGCGTGGCGTCCAGGCCGTTCATGCCGGGGAGCCTTATGTCCAGCGAGATAACGTCCGGCCGGACCCGATTAAGTTTTTGCAACGCATCTTCGGCGCTTGTCGCCGTGGCGGCGACTTCGAGGCGGGAATCGTTGCCGATGATGTATTTCAGCAATTCCATTACGACCGGAGAGTCCTCGACGATCATGACTCTTATTTTTTTGGTCATAACATTTGCTCAATAGTGTCCAGCAGGTCTCTCTGATCGAATTTTTGTTTGATCACATAGGCGTCGGCGCCCAGGGAAAGGCCCCGCTCCCGGTCTTCATTGCTTTCCATTGAGGTGACCATGATGATGGGGATATGGGCGATTGACGGATCCTTCTTGATTTCCGCGAGCAGCCCGAACCCGTCGAGACGCGGCATCTGAATGTCGCTGACGATCAGATCGACGGGCTGGGAACGCAGCTCGGTAAGAGCCTCCAGACCGTCCACAGCGATAATAACACGATAGCCGTATGCCTCAAGGATGCTTTTTTCAAGCGTACGGGTGGTGATCGAATCATCGACCACCAGAATGGTCGGCGGTTTCTCCTCGGGCGCCATCTCCTCGGTCGCCAGCATCCTGACGGCGCCCGGTCGGCGGAACGCCTCGACCAGCGCAAAAGGACTCAACACCGTTGAAATGGAGCCGTCCTCCAGCAGAATGCCGCCTGTGACCTTGCTTCCATGGGGCAGGGGGAACCCCAGGTCCTTGATTACGGCGTCGCGGATGGCGATCAGCGAATCAACGGCGATCGCCACCTTGGTTTGAGCGGAATTAATGATTATAACCGGCATAATTCCTTTCTGCACGTTGATCTCATTGCTTCCCAGGCCGAGGAGCACGGCAAGGCCTTGCAGGGGGACTTGACTGCCCTGGAAGTTGATGACCGGCGAGCCTTCAATGGTTTTGACTTCGTCGATATGGACTCTGCACAGCCGCTCAATGCCGTCGGTGGGGACGGCAAAAATACGGTCGTGACTGACCACCATGAGCAGGCGGTGGGTTGAAATGGATAACGGAACAAGAAGGCGGAAGAAGGTTCCCGGCTCATCTTTTTCCACGACCTCGATATTTCCGTTCAGACGGGCGACCGTTTCCTGAACAACCGACATTCCCATGCCTCTTCCGGCCAGATCGGTAATTTCTCCGGCGGTGGAAAAACCGGGCTTGAAGATGTTGGACAGCAACTCGCGTTGCGAGGCCGAGGCGGCCTCCTTTTTGGTAAGAAGGCCCTCGCTGATCCCTTTCGCGGCAATTTTTTTGAAATCAAGACCGCGTCCGTCGTCATTGACCTCGATACACAGTCGGCCGCCTTCAACCTTGAATCCGAGGACAAGGCGACCGGCCTTGTCCTTGTTGTTGCGGATACGCTCCTGCGGCGTCTCAATGCCGTGGTAGACGGCGTTGCGGACCATGTGCATCAACGGGTCCTTGAGCGCCTGAAGAACCAGCCGGTCGGCCTCGACTTCCAGTCCGAGAACGCGCACGTCGATCTCTTTGCCCTCGTTGCGCGCCAGATCGCGGACCATCTTGCGGAAACCGCCGAACACGTTTTCCACCGGCGCCATCCGCACCAGACGAATCTCGTCCTGGAGTTCGCCGCCGAGTTGGCGAAGCATCCATGCGCTGCGCTGTTGCAAAAGCCGCATCGACCTGACTTCTTTGGACAGCCGCCGGACATGCTGATCCATGGCGTCGAGGTGACGGGTGACCTTGCCTTCCTGACGAACTTTCGCGGAAATTCCTCCGAGCAGACTCCAAACCCGTTCCACATCGCCCAGCACGCGCTCAATGGAACGCAGCTTGCGGCCCACCATTTGCTGATTCACATTCTCCGTCATCAATTGGCCGGCCGAACGCAAAAGTCGGTCAAGGTTGGCGGAGCTGACCCTGATCGAGGTCTCGGCGGCGGCGGACGGAGAATCATCATGCGCGGCGGGAACGGCTGTTCCTTTTGAACTTTCCTCCGGCGGCGGGGATTCCACAGATTCTCCCGCCTCGGGTGTTTTGTCTTTTTCTGTCCCGTCAAGGAGTTGGTTGATAGCCTGCAAGGCGGAGTCGGGAGCGGCAGGTTCTTCCCCCTTAATGAAGGCCTCGACCCAGTCCTCAATGGCGTCGGATGCTTCAAGAAGAACTCTGGCGACCGGGTCGGTTAACGGCATGGCGCGGGATTGCATCCGCGAGAACAAGGCCTCCATGCGATGCGCTAGGGTTTCCACCGGCTTAAGGTCGGCGGCGCGCGCCGCGCCTTTCAGGCTGTGGGCGCGGCGGAATATTTCGTTCAGTATTTTCGGGCAAGGCTCTGCTTCGCCGGTTTCCAGCTTATTCAGCGTGGACCGGATGTATTCCAGATGATCTTTGTATTCGATCTGGAATGCGGCCAAAAGTTTGGCGCGGATATTCATCAAATCTTGTATTTCTCCACGAGGCTTCGGAGCTGCCGGCCAAGGGTGGTCAGGTTTCCGGCGGCCTCCGCCAGTTGCCCCGTGCTGCTGGCCGTTTGCTGGCTTGCCTGGCGGATTTCGTGAAGCGCCTGGGTTACCTGTTCAAGACCGATCTGCTGCTGGTTGGTGGCGCCGACGATCTGTTGGAAGGCGGTGACGCTTTCCTGGATGTTTACGGCCATCCTGGTCATGGTTTCATCGGCGACTTTGGCTTTTTCCTTGCCCATTTCCACCCGCTTTACGGCCTCTTCGGTAACCATCACCGAAGTGTTGATGCCCTTCTGGATTTCTTCGAGGATTATGCGGACCTGCCCGGTGGCTTCCTTGGCCTGATCGGCAAGATTCTTTATTTCATTGGCGACTACCGAGAAGCGGCGGCCTTCGTCTCCGGCGTCAGCCGCCTCAATCGCCGCATTGAGCGCCACCAGATTTGACTGTTCGGCGATGTCGTTGACGGTGGTGATGATTTCGCCGATAGCCTGGGTCTTTTCGCTGAGCATGACAACATTCTCGGCCACCGTTCCCGCCTGCTCGCGGATGGCCTCCATGGCTTTGCTGGTTTCCTTCACCGCCTGTATGCCCGAGGCTCCCGAGACGGTGATTGATTGAGCGGCGCCGGCTACCTGGCGCGCCCTCTCTGAAACCTGGGCGCCGGACTGGTTGATTTCCTCGACGGTGGAGGTAATCTGTTGCACCGCCGCCGCCTGCTCCTTGGTGCCGGCCGCCTGTTGTTTGGTAGTGGCCAGAATTTCCGCCGAGGCCGAATTAAGATTTTCCGTGGCGTCGCGCGTTCGGATGGCGATATCGCGAAGCGAGTCGGTCATGTCGTTGAAAGCGCCGGCCAGCCGACCAAGCTCGTTGGCGGACGTTACCGGAAGTTTTTCCAGGCTTAAATTACCCTTCGCAATGTCCTGGGCGCGGGTGACGCATATGTCCAGCGGTCTGTTGATGGCGTGAGCAAAGTTCAGGCTGGTCATTGCTCCAAGCAGGGTGGCGCCGATGCTGATGATGATCTCCCAGTTGATCATTGAAGACATTTTCTCCTCCGCCTGGGCGGTGAAATCCTTGACCAGATCATTGGCGGCGGCCAGCAACTTGGCATTGAGGGCCAGCGCCTCCTTAAGTTTTCCCGGTCGTAAAGGGTCATTCAGCGGCAGCGTGCGAAACTTTACGGTTTCATCCCGCAACTGTTGCGACAACGCGCTTTGTTCCGACAGCGATCTTCCGGCATTCCCTATGGTTGCGCGGGGCAGGAGGATAGTCTGGCCCGTTTTCAGGTTCTCGACGGCCTGGCCGCCGTTAATCAGGGCCTTCAGGGTATTATCAAAAGTGTCCAGCGTAGCGGCATAGCCGGCCCCGAACTCCTGCTCCGGCAACAGGGCCTCTTTCATGTAGATCTGCGTCAACATGCGTTGGCGACCGGCAAGATCAATGACGGCGCCGTCGGACTTCTGATTCTGGAGGGCAATGATTGTGTAGGCCAATATCACAATAAATATCGTGATAAAACCTACTGTTATAAACAACATTCTTTGTTTTATGCTCATGTTGCTCATCAAAGAGAATGTGTTATCGCTGTGCATGATTAGATACCTCTATCATAGATTGTAATCCGGTTGCTTTACTGTTTATCTTTCAACATCGGCAGTGACAGTATCTCTTTCGTATTGAGAAGAATCAGGGTTTCGGCGGTCACCCCTTTTATGTAGCGCGCCGATAACCCGGAAGCCTGGCCGCCGGGGATCGTCAGTTCCTCTTCGCGAACCAGACGAATCTCGTCGATGCGATCAACGCCGAGGCCCACTTCCGTCCCTCCTTTGCGGCGCAGGAAGACTATATATTTGCCGTTTTCATTTTTTGTTCCGGATATGCCGAGGACGGCGGCGATATCCACAACCGGTCGAATCTCTCCATGAAGGTTGACTACGCCCAGTAAATCCGCCGGGGTTCCCGGAACGGGAGTGCAGACGGTTTGAGGAAGAACTTCGGTCAGATCGGTCATGGCGATGCCGTAACATTCCTTGTCGAGCCGGAAACTCAAAACGGGCAACAGGGTTTTTTGGGTGTTATCCTTGACGTGGCGTCGGGCCAGTTGATCGGCGCGCTTGCGTCGGACGGACTTGATATAGGCGGCGTCGGGACTCATCGCCTTCTTCAGGGCGCGGCTGCTCTTGTCCAATCGGCTTTTCACCAACTCCCAGTCTATTTCTCCCATGCTCTAGCCTCTAATTGCCTCTAAATGAATTTTGGCGAGTTCCTTCAGTTGCGCAACGGAAATACCGTCATATTCTTCGAATGCCCGGGCGTCATCCATATTCGACAGCAGCCTTACGGCGTTGGCGAGAGAACGTGAGGCGCCCTTCTGATCTCCCTTTTTATATAGAAAAAGACCAAAGTGATAATGAGGCAATACGAAGTTTCGATCCAGATAAATAGCCCTGCGTAAAGCCGCCTCGGCATCCTCATCCTTTCCCATTTGTTCAAGCACTAAGGCATGAAACAGGTGGATGGACGGGTTAAGCTTGTCTGTTTTCAGGAGGTTTTCACAACAGCGCGCCGCTTCCCCTGACTTTCCCCTGTCGGCCAGACGCCTGATTTCGTCGAGGCGCGATCCCCCGGTTTGGGGCGGCTCCGGGGCAGGTTCCGGCGTAACGTGGGGGGCGATTGCCTCTATCGCGTTGATTGTCCCGGTGGTTATTTTCCATTCAGGCGGCGGCAGGGGAGGCGTCCACAGGGGAGTCGGCGGAACTTCCGCAAACGATGTCGTTTCGTCGGCCTCGTCACTTTTCTGGTAAAGCACCGTCCCCGGCGCATTGACGCTCTTGAAGGCCTTGAACGTCACCATGTTCGGTTCCGAATGACCTACCATCAGCCACCCGTCGTCAACGAGACACTCGTGGAATTTGCGAATGATCGAACGGATGGTTTCGTGGTTGAAATAGATGGTGACGTTGCGGCACAGAATAAGGTCGAAGGCGAAAAGATTGTCGAGATGCGACGGGAAGGGGTCCAGGGCAAGGTTGTGATACCTAAACATTACGTTCTTCGTGAAATATGGCTTGATGGTCCAGTCCTGGCCGGCGGGCGTGAAGCATTCATTTTTTATTTCATCAGAGACGGCGCGTAACGCCCAACCCCTGAATCTTCCCCTCTTGGCTATGGCTAGGAACTTCTTGTTGATGTCCGTGCCCACGATATCGATTACCCAGCCCGCAAGTTCGGCGCCGAATTCCTTTTTAAGGATGATGGACAGGGTATAAGGCTCGGCGCCGATGGCGCACCCGGCGCTCCAGATGCGTATTCGGCGGTTTTTCTGGTTTTTCCTGATAATCCGGGGCAGGACAATGTTGCGGATGGCGTCGAATTGCTCGTTATGGCGGAAGAAATAGGTCTCGCCGATGGTGAGTTCGGCGATCAGTTCGTCCAACTCGTCCTTGTCGGTCTCCAGATATACCAGATACGCGGCGCAATCGCCGGCGCCGACAGCCTCAAACCGCTTGCTGAAAATGCCGGTCAGTTCCTCGTCCTTATCGCTGAAAAAGACCATGCCCGTCGTTTCGATCACGAAGGCCTTCAGGCGCGGATAAAAGGAATCATTCGCCATCGAAGAGGCGGATCCGTCGATTAGGTTCACCTAAGTTGCGCCGTCCAGTCGGCCAAGCCTCTCTTGTTCCACGGCATGGAATTCGGCGATGCATCTTTGCTCGCGTTCAAGAAGGATGTGATCCACGGACAGCAGGTGAATGGTTTTGCCGTCTTTGGTCAGTTCAGCCTCGATGCAGCCGTTGAAGGCGTCGTCGCCGTTAAACGGCATGATGTCGTCATCGCCGACGGCGGAAACCTCCTGCACCCTGTCGACAAGAAGGGCTACCGGAATTTCGGTCCCCTTGAGGACGAGAAGCGGCGTATACAGATCCGGCTTTTTCTCCGGCAGCCCGAACAGGCGGTCCAGCCGCAACACCGCCACCGCCTCGCCTTCAATATTCATTATCCCCTCAAGGATGGAGGGTAATCCCGGCCCCCGCGTGAGCAGGGGCATGAGGACGACCTCCCGCAGCCTTGGCGAAGGTATGGCGCATTTCATTCCGGCAAGATCGAAAACGACCACGTTTTTCGGTTTCGGTGAAGCCTTCTTTGTCATAGGCCTGCCGCTTTTCATCTACTTCCCCTTCCGGTTATGGAGACGGTTTTTCACCCTTCGCCCCGCATCGTAGCATAAAAATTCGCCATATCCCTAATGTAGACTCTGACTCGGAATGAACGAGACGCCGCCGATTGACGGCGATTTTTCCTTGTCATGAAAAAATCTGCTATAGTTCCAATCCTTACGGCAAGGTTTGAGAAAGGCATCGGCGTGGGACACGCGGCACTGAAACAACCATCGCGCATGACGGTGGAAGAATTTCTGGTCTGGGACGGCGGCGCCGACACCCGCTATGAACTGGTGGGCGGCGACGTGACGGCTATGTCGCCGACCGGTGAAGCGCATGGCACGATTGTCACCAATCTGGCCGCCGAACTTCGGTCTCGTCTACAGCCTCCTTGCCGCGCCGTGACCGAAGCCGGGGTTCGGTTGGCCGAACGTGACGACACCTACTATCAAGCCGACCTTCTGGTGACGTGTTCCCCGGCTGTTCCGAAGGCCACCTTTCCAGCCAACCCCACAGTCATTATTGAAGTCCTTTCCCCATCGACGGAGAGTTATGATCGCGGCACGAAGGTTCCGAATTATCGTGCGCAACCTTCGATCCGGGAAATCATTATGGTCTCATCTTCAGATCGTAAAGTTGAGGTGTGGCATCGAACGCCTGACGGGTGGGCTGTCGCTGATGTGGTCGGCAGCGACGCGGTTCTCCACCCCGCTTCCATCGGCATCGAAATTCCATTGTCGGCGATCTATGACGGCGTGGCGTTCGAGACCGAGAAGACAGGCTGATTCTCATCATAGAAAGTATGCCACGCCAAGACAAAACGCCGAAACCGGAGAGGCTGATCTGTGATTTCACAGGCGGGGCGGTGAGGCATCGGTTTCTTTTCGGCGGCGGGCGCGGCCAGGCTCTGCCCCGGGCCGTCGGGATGAAGGGCGGCAAAAACCCGTTAGTGGCGGATGCAACGGCCGGTCTCGGCGGGGATGCTTTTTTGCTGGCGTCACTGGGCGCGGAGGTAATTATGATTGAACGTTCACCCGACATGCACAGGCTACTGGAAGAAGGGCTGGCCCGCGCCGGAGAAGCCGGCGGCGATGTGGCGGAAGTAATCAGCCGCATGACCCTGCTTTATGGCGACGCCAGGGACCTGCTGCCCACCCTTTCGCCGGAAGTGGTGCTGGTCGATCCGATGCATCCGCCGCGAAAAAAAACGGCCCTTGTGAAAAGTGAAATGCGCCTGATCCGCGAGATCGTGGGCGCAGATGAGGATTCTGTTGAACTTATGAAGGTGGCTTTGGCGACAGCCGGCAACCGGGTGGTGTTGAAATGGCCCCGACTGGTCGATCCCATGGAAGGCATTCGCCTTCCTTCTCATCAGATCGCGGGCAAATCCACCAGATATGATGTGTTTATGGCGGGCTGACAGCAGAAAAAAATAACTCTGAAAAATCCTCCCCCTTGCTTCAAGGGGGAGTTAGAGGGGGTATCGAAGATGGAATTATCGGCCTGTGTGGTTCATAAAAACAGTATCGGCAGCAACCTCACCTGACCCCTCCTTGGTAAGGAGGGGAAAGTGCTGGGGTTGCCATGGGTCAATAGATTAAGGCCATTGATATTACAGCAGTTTTACGGCGACGAAGACGCCGATGATGAGCAGTGCGGTAACGGTCATCGCCATCATCAGGCGTTTTTCGATGAAGTCGCGGATTGACGGCCCGAATTTCCACAACAGGGCGGCGATCAGAAAGAAACGCATCGCCCTGGCGATGAAGCCGGCGATAGTGAACTTGAACAGATCGAACTTGAAAGCGCCGGCGGCGATGGTGATCAGCTTGTAGGGGATCGGCGTCGCTCCCTTCACGATGATAACCCAGACGCCGTACTGATCGACCATGGGCTTGAAGTCATAGAAACGTTTGGTCAGGTGAAAGGCTTCAAGGATCGCCATGCCGACGGTGTCCATGAAAAAGTAACCGATGGAATATCCCAGATATCCGCCGGCTACCGAGGCGAGCGTACAGATCATCGCGATGCGGAACCAGCGGCTCGGCGCGGCCAGCACCAGCGGTATAAGTATAATGTCGGGGGGGATGGGAAAGAACGAACTTTCGATGAATGAGATAACCGCCAGCCAAGCGGTTGCATGGCGATGCGCCGCCTTATCCATCACCCAATCGTACAATCTACGCAACATGGCCGGTTTATTCATCCGTAGCATCCGGAAGCAAATCCGGCGGCGGGTTTTCGGCTATTCTTCTTCTTTCTCCGGCTTCTTCGGCGCTTTTTTTCTCACTCGCCCCATTAATACGCTGAGGGTCATGAAACCTGCGCCGCCGCCGGCCAGATACGGGTTAAAGGTATAGCCGCTATGCACTGCCGCTACCCCTTTCGGCGGATCAATGCCGGCCGCAGCTAGTCCGACGCCGACTCCCATAAGTATCGAAACAGCAATTCTTCGAAGCCATGTTTCCATTATCAACGCCTCCTCTGTCTGCGTGACTATATGACATAATCTCAGGCGTCGTTACAGCATTCGTTGGTGGGCCCGGCAGGACTCGAACCTGCAACCAGACCGTTATGAGCGGTCGGCTCTAACCAGTTGAGCTACAGGCCCTTGATATAAAGTCAGATAGCAGAAGTCCCGCCTGCGGAGAAATCTTTTCTAGTAATCGAGGAAACTGCGGAGCTTGCGTGATCGGCTGGGATGCTTGAGCTTGCGCAAGGCCTTGGCTTCGATCTGACGTATGCGTTCGCGGGTGACCGAGAACTGCTGACCGACTTCTTCAAGCGTATGGTCGGTGTTCATGCCGATGCCGAAGCGCATGCGAAGCACGCGCTCTTCGCGGGCGGTGAGGGAGGATAGAACTCTTGTCGTGGTCTCGCGTAGATTTCCCTGAATGGCGGCGTCCAGCGGCTGCGTGGCGTTCTTGTCCTCGATGAAGTCGCCGAGATGGCTGTCTTCCTCGTCGCCGATGGGAGTTTCCAGACTGATCGGTTCTTTGGCGATCTTGAGCACCTTGCGCACTTTTTCCAACGGCATGGAGAGTTTTATCGACAACTCCTCCGGCGTCGGCTCGCGACCGATTTCATGCAGCATCTGACGCGAGGTGCGGACCAGCTTGTTGATGGTCTCAATCATATGCACCGGGATGCGGATGGTGCGCGCCTGATCGGCGATGGAGCGCGTGATGGCCTGGCGAATCCACCAGGTGGCGTAGGTGGAAAACTTGTAGCCGCGACGGTACTCGAACTTGTCGACCGCCTTCATCAGGCCGATATTGCCTTCCTGGATCAGGTCCAGGAACTGAAGGCCGCGATTGGTGTATTTCTTGGCAATGGAGATGACCAGCCTCAGGTTGGCCTCGATCATTTCCCGCTTGGCCTTTGTCGCCTCGCGTTCGCCTTTTTGCACGGTGGTGACGACGCGGCGGAATTCGCTGACCGGCAGCCCGGCTTCCTCGGAGATGCCGGAAATGGCTTCGCGGATGATTTCAATTTCGTCCGAGTGCTTTGCGGTGAACGTCTTCCAGCCTTTGCCGGGCAGCAGAGATACCCGTTGCCACCAGTCGGGAGACAGTTCATCTCCACGGTATTGCTCAAGGAAGTCCTCGCGCTTTACCTTGCAGGTGGTGGCCAGACGAAACAGTTTGCCTTCGAAACTGATGAGGGCGCGGTTGAGTTCGTAGAGCTGTTCCAACAACTGAACAACGCGGGCGTTGTTGAGATGCACGGTCTCCATCAGCACAACCAGTTCGTGGCGCAGCTTGCCGTAGCGTTTTTCCTGGGCCGGCTTCACCTTTTCGCCTTTTTTCATGGCGTCGAGACGGATTCTCTGGAGCTTGTTCAGTTTTTTGTAAGTAGAGGCGATGTCCTCGAAGTTTTTAAGCACCTCCGGCATCAATGTCGCTTCCAGGGTGGCGAGAGAAAGGTTGGCTTCCTCCACCTCGATGTCTTCGCCGCTTACGGCGCTTTCGGCGCTCACATCTTCACCTTCCTCGCTGGCTTCGTCATCAGTTTCCGACGCCTTTTTATCGGCGGGATCGACGTCGTCGTCCGGTTTCTTGCTTTCTTCGTCCGGCGCTTCCGTGGGGATGTTTATGGTGCCGCCGGGACCGCCGCTGTGAGTGGCTTCCAGGTCGATGATGTCACGAAGCAACATCTTCCCTTCGACTAGGGCGTCATGCCAGGTAACGATGGCGCGGATCGTCAGCGGACTTTCGCAGATGCCGCCGATCATCATTTCGCGGCCGGCCTCAATGCGCTTGGCGATGGCGATTTCGCCTTCTCGGGAAAGCAGCTCGACGCTGCCCATTTCGCGCAGGTACATGCGCACCGGATCGTCGGTGCGTCCCAGATCGCTTTCATCGACGTTGCCTGTCTGCGACGGCTCTTCGCTTTCGAAAGCCTCTTTGGCGGCGGGTTCCTCGGTTTCCTCGCCTTCGACGACGCTGATGCCCATCTCGGAGAGCATGGCCATGGCGTCCTCAATCTGTTCGGAGGATACCTGATCGGGCGGCAGGGCGGCGTTCAGGTCGTCGTAGGTGACGTAACCGCGATCCTTGCCGCGAGCCACCATTTTTTTGACATTGGCGCCGAGGGAATCGAGCAGCGGCGATTCGGCGCTCTCTTCCTGGGGTTCACTTTCCACGGCTGGGGTTGTTTTTGTCGCCATAATATCTTTCGTTTCGCGCCACCGGCAAATGGAACGCCCGATACGGCGTTCATTCATGGGCAGTGATTGAATTTATCTGAAAGCGTTCAACAATCGTCGGCTTGCCGGCGAATGCCGTTACGTTATTTCGATCTGGGTTGCCCCCCTGAATTCTTCACGACCCCGACAAAACAATACATTACAGGTGGCGTCCATTATATTCAGAGTCAAGGCCCGGTATTCCGGTCACGGTCTTTAAAGCCTCATGGGGAAGTTTGTCAAGTTAAGCCCTTTAATTCCATGGGGGCAAAAATAATTCAATCTAAGAGAGATTAATTTTTTTACTTGTCTCTGTATAAGTGTGTGATATTAGTTGTTGCAATATAAACGTTGGTGGAATCTTACATAAACTATTTTTTGCACAATGATTGAACAAAAAAACAAAAAACTGATTGATCCTGTTGATTTTCACATCGGTCAACGCCTCAGGAGCAAGCGTATCAGCCTCCTTGTGGATATGGCCGTGCTCGGCGAGGCCGTCGGCGTGACCCCGCAGCAGGTTCAGAAATATGAAAGCGGCGTTAACCGCATCAGCGCCGGCGATCTGTTCGGTATCGCAAAAGCATTGAATGTTGATATTGCGTACTTTTTCGAGGGCCTTGGGTTGCCGGCGTTAAAGATGAACGCTTTCCGGGCCGAGTCATATATTGATCCGATGCGAAACAGAGAAGCGGTTGCGTTTATCCATAGTTTTTTAAAAGTAGACAATGCCGTCGTTCGTAAAAATATTCACCGTCTGGTTAAATCACTGGCCGACATGTATTCGCATATGGCGGGCGTTGAGGCTGCCGTCGCCAAAACCGGGATGGTCTGTCTCGGCGCCTTACACCCCGGCGCAGGCGACGGCGCCCCGAAGTCCGCCGGTACGCTGGTTCTTGTCGGCAACGCCGGACCTGATATGTGGAACGCCTTCAGCGCCGAACGACAAGAAGGCGCTGATCCGCTTGATGCCTGGACCCGGCGAAAGCTGGACGGCGTATGCCGTGAACTGGGGGCTAATGACGTTTTATACGCTTCCGGGAAGCCTCATCATCCGTTTGTTAAATGGGCGCAACGGGCAGGCATCGCTCATCCTTCGCTGATCGGATTGAACATTCATCCCGAATATGGGCTATGGCATGCCTATCGCGGCGCCTTGGTCTTTGAGGAGAAACTGGATATGCCTCCCGCCGGGCCGACGAAAAATCCGTGCAGCTCCTGTAAGGACAAGCCATGCTTGTCGGCTTGTTCGGCGGGCGCTTTCGACGGCGGTAAATATGACGCATCGGCGTGCGCCGGCCTCCTTCAGAAACCCGCCGGCGTGAACTGCATGAGCAACGGTTGCGCCGCCCGTCACGCCTGTCATGTGGGCAAGGAATACACCTACGACAAAGCCCAGTCCGCCTTCCACATGCGGGCGTTCGCAGCGTCGCAACCGACGGCCTGATTACGGGTGTTGATTTAGGCTTGAGCGACTCCAGGTATTTGTGCTATCAATTGATGGCTAATTTTTGGGGGTCAACCATGGAAACCTTTTCCATCAGGGACTTGAGGGAGCGAACCGGCGAATTGGTCCGCAACGCCGAGGCGGGACATCTCGCGCTGGTGGCCAAGCACGGCCATCCCTTGTTCGTAGCCGTGCCGTTAGACGAGCATCTCCTTGAAAGTGGAATTGCCGTGGCTCTGGCTTGTCGCTTGTTTGCCGAAAAGGTTATAAGCCTCGGCAAGGCCGCCCGGCTGGCCGGTCTTTCCAACGAAGCATTTATCGAACGCTTGGGCGCCATAGGCATTCCGGCGGTCGATTACGCAGCCGGAGAGATCGACGGCGAACTCGATCTTCTTGCCGGTTGAAACGCATCGTTGCCGACAGCGGTCCGCTGATCGCCTTCGGACGAAGCGGTCTCCTTGATCTGCTTCGGCAGATCGTAGGGGAAATTCTGGTTCCGTCCACGGTGTATTCCGAGTGTGCAAGCGACGCAGCGAAACCCGGCGCCGCCGTTATAATTCAGGCAAGGGAAACCGGACTTCTTGACGTCAGGCCCGACGTCAACGCAGAGGAGGTGCTGCCGGAAAGCCTGCCTTCTCTGGGTGTGGGCGAGATCGCGGCTTTGGCCTTGGCTTTTGATCAGGGCTGTCTGTTATTGATGGACGAGCGCCTGGGGCGCAACGTAGCCAAGCTGCACAAAATTCCGGTCATCGGCAGCGCCGGCGTCCTGCTTGCCGCAAAAGAGCGTGGCTTGATTCCGGAAATAGCGCCGACCCTGTTGTCGTGGCGCTCATGGGGATACTTTCTTTCTCCCGGTCTTATGGAAGCGGTTTTGCGGCGCGCCGGTGAAAAGCCGGAGGATATGTCGTCTCAATAAACGGAAAAATCCGTCGAAACATATGGACTTGCCGGCCCGTCGCGCCCTATTAGAGCGCGAGTAGGCCCTAATGACTTTGCAGGCTCGACATGGCGGAACGGCCCTTTATCAAAATGCACGGACTCGGCAATGATTTCGTGGTGCTGGACGCCCGCGCGGCGGCGCTTGTCCTGACTCCCGGCCAAGTGCGCGCCGTTGCCGACAGGCGTCTCGGCGTCGGGTGTGATCAAGTGATCGTTATCGAGCCGCCGAAAGACGAGAGCGCCGATGCCTTCATGCGCATCTATAATGCCGACGGCGGCGAGGTTTCGGCCTGCGGCAACGCCGCCCGCTGTATCGCCGCCCTTATCATGAGGGAGATGAACGCCGGCGAAGCCGTCATCGAGACCAACGCCGGGCTGCTGGACGCATTGTCCGCTGGTGACGACATGATTTCGGTCGATATGGGACCGGCGAGGCTGGATTGGCGCGATATTCCCCTGGCTGCGGCCTGCGACACCCTGCATCTGGATGTAGAGGCCGGGCCGTTCAGCGACCCGGCGGCGGTCGGCATGGGCAACCCCCATGCCGTTTTTTTCGTCGATGACGCCGAAAACGCGCCGCTGGAGACCTTCGGGCCGGTTATCGAACGCCACCGGATGTTTCCCGAACGCGCCAATGTCGGCGTCGCCCAGGTAATCTCGCCCGCCGAGATTCGACTTAGAGTATGGGAGCGCGGCGCCGGCATCACCAGCGCCTGCGGCACCGGAGCCTGCGCCGCCCTGGTGGCGGCCAGTCGGCGGGGCTTGTGCGGGCGCGTCGCCGCCGTGGCGGTCGATGGCGGGCGTTTGCGGATCGAGTGGCTGCCCGATAACCATGTGCTGATGACCGGCCCGGCAAAGATCAGTTTTACCGGCGTGCTGCTGTTATGAGCGAACCCAGAATCATTACCCTTGGTTGCCGGCTCAACACCTTTGAATCGGAAGTGATCCGCGACCAAATTGCCGCCGCCGGTATTATCAATACGGTTATCGTCAACACCTGCGCCGTCACCGCCGAGTCCGAGCGGCAGGCGTGTCAGACCATTCGCCGCCTGCGCCGGGAAAGTCCCGACGCCCGCATTATCGTCACCGGCTGCGCCGCCCAGATTAACCCCGCTAGGTTTGCCGCCATGAAAGAGGTTGACCGGGTGGTCGGCAACGCCGGCAAGCTGGATGCCGCCATTCTCACCGGCAACGGCGAGGCGGTAGTAGTCACCGACATTGCCGAGGATATTGCCGCCGCCGGACATTTGCTCGGCGGCTTCGAGAACAGAACCCGCGCCTTTCTTCAGGTGCAACAGGGCTGCGACCACCGTTGCACTTTTTGCATAGTCCCCATGGCGCGGGGACCGAACCGCAGCATCGCAAAAAGCCGTATCGTCGAGCAGGCGCGCATGCTGACCGCCAACGGGCATAAGGAAATCGTACTGACCGGCGCCGATGTTTCGTCTTACGGAGCCGACCTGAAGAACCGACCCGCCCTCGGCGGACTGGCCCGCGCTTTGCTGAGGGAGGTTCCCGATCTGAAGCGTCTGCGCATTTCGTCGCTGGACCCGGCGGGCATTGATGATTCTTTGTTCAGTCTGCTGGCCGATGAACCCCGGTTCATGCCTCACCTGCATCTAAGCCTGCAATCGGCTAATGACGCCGTCCTCAAGCGCATGAAGCGCCGCCACACCCGCGCCTCGGCTTTTGACCTGTGTCGACGGCTGCGCCGCGCCCGGCCCGACGTGGCCCTCGGCGCCGATCTGATCGCCGGCTTCCCTACCGAGAGCGAGGACATGTTCAAGGACACTCTCGCCGCCGTCGAGGAAATGGGACTTACCTACCTCCATGTGTTTCCTTACTCCCCACGGCCCGGCACTCCGGCGGCGCGGATGCCCCAGACGCCGTCCGCCGAGCGCAAATTACGGGCGGAACGGCTACGGGCGGCGGGCGATACGGCGCTGGCGCGGTTTTTCGAGGCCCGCGTCGGCAGCGACGCCAGGGTGTTGGCGGAAAAGGACAATTGCGGCCACTGCGAGCATTTTGCTCCGGTTCGCCTCGCCTTTGACGTCGAGCCGGGAACTATCGTTGATGTTCGCATCACCGGGCGTGTTGCCGGTTGTCTGATCGGGGAGCGGGCGTCTTGAACGACAAGCCGGACTGGATCAAGCGGCTCAATCGCGGACTTAGCCGCAGTTCGGAAAAACTGGTCGGCGGCATCGGCGACCTGCTCATCAAGCGCAAATTGGACGACGGGACTCTCGTTGAACTGGAAGAACTGCTGATCTCGGCCGACCTCGGGGCGGCCACGGCGGCGAAACTTACCCGCGCCCTTGCCGACAAGCGTTTCGGCAAGGAAGCGCCGGTCGAGACGGCGTTGGCGGCGCTGGCCGAGGCGATAGCGGAAATCCTCGCGCCGGCGGCTGTCCCCCTGATCATCGACAGCGTTCGCAAGCCCCATGTGGTGCTGGTGTGCGGCGTCAACGGCAGCGGCAAGACCACCACCATCGGCAAGATGGCTAAATTGCTCGGCGACCAGGAATTGGCGGTAACCCTGGTCGCCGGCGATACCTTCCGTGCGGCGGCGGTCGAGCAACTGGGCAAATGGGGCGAGCGCTCCGGTTGTCCGGTGATCTCCGGCGCTCCCGGCGCCGACGCCGCCGGTCTGGTTTATGGGGCCATGGAAAAAGCAAGAAACAGCGGCGCCGACGTGCTGATGATCGACACCGCCGGAAGGCTGCACAACAAGGCGCACCTGATGGAGGAATTAAGCAAGATCATCCGGGTCCTAAAGAAGCTGGACGCTACGGCGCCTCACGACTGCCTGCTGGTGCTGGACGCCACCATCGGCCAGAACGCTCACAATCAGGTTCAGGCATTCAAGGAAATGGTCGATGTCACCGGCCTGATCCTGACCAAGCTGGACGGCTCCGCCAAGGGCGGGGTGGTGGTTGCCCTGGCCGATAAATTCGCTCTCCCCATTCATGCCGTCGGCGTCGGCGAATCGATTGAGGACCTGCGTCCGTTTGAAGCCCGCTCCTTCGCCCGCTCCCTGATGGGACTTGATCCTATTTATGGGGAGAGGTAACGGCGCTTTTTTCGATGACGCTTTTGCGTTTGTCTTTGTGGTTATTGAAGGTCGTTTTCAGCTTGGAGACGGTTAGATTTATGGCGTCCAGATGCGTGATGGCTTCGGCGCTGATTTCCTCGGTTTCCGGCTTTTCCATGTATTTACTCAGGTTGCCGAGATGAAAATCAATGACATGGAGGTAGTCATCGACGCTACGCGGCCGCCGAATATAGCTTTTATGAACATTGCGCAGATTATTGATCAGAACCCGGATCAGTCCGCATGTGAACTTGTCGTATTTTTTCAGTTTCGCTTCGAGCATGTCATGAGTGATCTTGATCAGGATAGTGTCCTCTATGGCGTAGGCCGAGGCCATGCGGGGACATTCGCTGATAATGGCCATTTCGCCGAATAATGCGCCGTTGTGAAGGATGGCGAGGTCGATCTTTTCGCCCTCTACGGTCTTGAACACCTCGACAGACCCGGACTCGATGATGAAGGCGTAGCTTGCTTCTTCGCCTTCCGTGAATATGGTCTCACCCTTGTAATACAGCTTTTTGGTTAGGCCTTCCCCCTGGATGTGCATGGCTCCACCTTCCGCCGCTTTGGTGTTCACGGCGCCCCCCGCGCTTTCCCCTCCTTACCAAGGAGGGGTCAGGGAAGGTTGCCGCCGATACCCCCTAGCTCCCCCTTCTGAAGGGGGAGGATTTTTTAGAGTCATTCTTTACGACCATCAGTATTATCGATATCGATACCTAACAATAGTCGATTTTGACGATTTCGTAGGATTTGGAGCCTTTGGGGGTGGCCACTTCCACCGTGTCGCCCAGTTCCTTGGCGATCAGGGCGCGACCGAGGGGGGAGGTCACGGACAGTTTGCCTATTTTGATGTCGGATTCATGACTGCCGACGATCCGGTAGGTTATTTCTTCCTCGGTGTCCTCGTCGGCCAGCAACACGGTAGCGCCGAAGCGCACCACGCCGTCACCGGCGAACTTCGATACGTCGATAGCCTCGGCATGGCTGATGATGACTTCCAGTTCTTTCAGGCGTCCCTCGATGAAACTCTGTTTTTCACGCGCCGCGTGGTATTCGGCGTTTTCTTTCAAGTCGCCGTGTTCGCGGGCCTCGGCGATGGCGCGGATAACCGCCGGGCGCTCCACGGACTTCAACAGCTTGAGTTCTTTCTCAAGCTCGCTCAGTCCTTCCTTGGTCATCGGAATCTTATCCATCGGCAACTATGCTAGAATCTTAGAGGTTCTGTAAAGTAAGATTGCAGAGGAGCTACGTCCAGGCCGCCGTCGCCCAGCGCCTCGATGGCGCCGACGACCGCCGAAGCGCCGGCCATGGTGGTATAGTGGGGAATGTGGTTGGTCAGCGCCGAACTGCGGATGGAAAAGCTGTCGGCAATAGCCTGGGCGCCCTCGGTGGTGTTGATGACAAGCTGCACCTCGCCGTTCTCAACGGCGTTCACGCAGTGAGGCGCTCCCTCCGCCACCTTGTTGACGCGCTTGACCATGATGCCCATATCTTTCAGGTGCTTGGCGGTGCCTGACGTCGCCATCAGCGAGAACCCCGCTTTCAGCAACCGCCGCGCCAGCAATCCGGCCTTTTCCTTGTCCCGGTTCTTGACCGAAATAAAGGCGCAGCCCTTTACGGGGATACGCATGCCGGCGCCCAGTTGCGACTTGGCGAAGGCGCGGCTGAAGTCGGCGTCGATGCCCATGACCTCGCCGGTGGATTTCATCTCGGGGCCGAGGAGGATATCGACGCCGGGGAAGCGGGCGAAGGGGAATACCGCTTCCTTGACCGCTACATGCTTGATCATCGGCGCCTTGTTCAGGCCGAGGGCGGCCAGCTTCTCGCCGGTCATCACCCGCGCCGCGATCTTGGCGATGGGGATGCCGGTGGCTTTGGCGACGAAGGGAACGGTGCGGCTGGCCCTGGGGTTGACTTCAAGAATGAAGATGGCGTCGCCCTGGACGGCGAACTGAATGTTCATCAGGCCGACGACGCCAAGTCCGTGGGCCAGCATCGCCGACTGGCGTTCGATTTCCGCCGTTATGTCCTTGTTCATTGAGTAGGGCGGCAGGGAGCAGGCCGAATCGCCGGAGTGAATGCCCGCTTCTTCGATATGTTGCATGACGCCGGCGATGTAGACGTCTTTTCCGTCGCAAATGGCGTCAACATCGACCTCGATGGCGTCCAGCAGGAAGGAGTCCAGCAGCACCGGACTGTCGCCGGAGACCTTGACCGCGTGCGTCATGTAATAGCGCAGCGCCTTTTCGTCGTGAACGATCTCCATCGCCCGCCCGCCCAGCACATAGGACGGCCTCACCACCAGCGGGTAGCCGATCTCGGCGGCTACTTTCACCGCGTCATCAATGGAGCGGGCGACGCCGTTGACCGGCTGACGCAGCTTAAGGTCATGCAGCAGCGCCTGGAAGCGCTCCCTGTCTTCGGCCAGATCAATGGCGTCGGGCGAGGTGCCGAGGATGGGAATGCCGGCGGCCTCCAGGGCGTGGGCAAGTTTTAACGGCGTCTGTCCGCCGAACTGGACGATGACGCCGAGCAGCGTTCCGTCGGCCTGTTCGGCGCGGATTACCTCAATGACATCCTCCGCCGTCAGCGGCTCGAAGTAGAGGCGATCCGAGGTGTCGTAGTCGGTGGAGACGGTCTCCGGGTTGCAGTTGACCATAATCGCTTCGATGCCGGCTTCCTTGAGGGCGTAGGCGGCGTGGACGCAGCAATAATCAAACTCGATGCCCTGGCCGATGCGATTGGGGCCGCCGCCGAGGATCACCACCTTGGAGCGATTCGAGGGGCGGGCCTCGCATTCCGGCGGATTCACCCCGTCGCCCTCGTAGGTCGAATACATATAGGGAGTCTGCGAGGCGAATTCGGCGGCGCAGGTATCGACGCGCTTGTAGACGGGACGGACGTTCAGCACATGGCGGCGGTGGGCGACGTCCTTCACCTTCTTGCCCGAGAGTTGACTCAACCGCTCGTCGGAAAAGCCCAGCTTTTTCAGGCGCAACAGTGAGGGAGCGTCGCCGGGAAGACCGTTCTTGCGGACCTCCGCTTCGACCTCCACCAGATATTTGATCTGCTCAAGGAACCACGGGTCATACTTGCAGGCGGCGTGTACCTCTTTCACCTCCAGCCCCTCGCGGAAGGCCTGGGCGATAACCAGCGCGCGGTCGAGTCGCGGCTTGGCCAGGGCGGCGCGCACGCCGTCCTTGCCGCCTTCGATCTCCACTTCGTTCAGGCCGCAGAGGCCCGTCTCCATCGAACGCAATCCTTTCTGGAAAGATTCGGCGAAGGTGCGCCCGATGGCCATGGCCTCGCCCACCGACTTCATGGAGGTGGTGAGCATGGGATCGGCGTCGGGGAATTTCTCAAAGGTGAAACGGGGAATCTTGGTGACTATATAGTCGATGGTCGGCTCGAACGAGGCCGGAGTGACGCCGGTGATGTCGTTGTCCAGTTCGTCCAGGGTAAAGCCGACGGCCAGCTTGGCCGCCACCTTGGCGATGGGGAAGCCGGTGGCCTTGGAGGCCAGCGCCGATGAGCGCGACACCCTGGGGTTCATCTCGATGACCACCATCTGCCCGTTCTCGGGGTTGACGGCGAATTGCACATTGGAGCCGCCGGTCTCGACGCCGATTTCGCGCAGCACCGCGATCGAGGCGTTGCGCATGATCTGATATTCCTTGTCGGTCAGGGTCAGCGCCGGCGCCACCGTGATCGAATCGCCGGTATGCACCCCCATCGGATCGATGTTCTCGATAGAGCAGACGATGATGCAGTTGTCCGCCTTGTCGCGGATCACCTCCATCTCGTATTCCTTCCAGCCGGCCACCGATTCCTCGATCAGCACCTCGCCGACGGGAGAGGCGGACAGGCCGTTGGCGATCATGGCGGTGAAGTCGGCGTAGTCATAAACCACCCCGCCGCCGATGCCGCCCAGGGTGAACGACGGTCTGATTACTACCGGCAGTCCCAAGGCTTTCAGAGCCGTTTCGGCCTGCTCCGTCGAATTGGCGGTGTAACTGCGCGGCACGGCCAGGCCGATGCGTTTCATCGCCTCCGAGAACTGCTTGCGGTCCTCGGCCTTGGCGATGGCCTTGGCGTCGGCGCCGATCATCTCGACGCCGTGCTTTTCAAGGATGCCGGCCTTATGCAGCGCCAGGGCGGCGTTCAGGCTGGTCTGGCCGCCCATGGTCGGCAGCAGGGCGTCCGGCCTCTCGCGTTCGATAATAAGCTCCAGCATCTCGACGGTGATCGGCTCTATGTAGGTGGAATCAGCCATCGACGGATCGGTCATGATCGTCGCCGGGTTGGAATTAACCAGCACCACCCGGTAGCCTTCATCACGCAGCGCCTTGCAGGCCTGAACTCCCGAATAATCAAACTCGCAGGCCTGTCCGATAACAATCGGCCCGGCGCCGATGATCATGATTGACTTAATGTCGGTGCGTTTGGGCATGGCTATTTTTTAATCCGGAAAAGGGGGGGTGACCGTAGAGGGGCGGTAACCACAGAGGCACAGAGGCGCAGAGAAGAATAAGGAAGAAGTCATTAGTGTACGATCTTTCTAATGCCATCCTTTAGAACAGCCGTGTTGAAGTTCAGCAACAACGCCGTACTCAAGCCGCTTAACTTTAGGTAAGTCAGTAATTGGGCCTCATGCACGGGCAAAATCTTTTCAACAGTTTTCAGTTCAACGATCAACCGTTCATCAACGACAATATCCATTCGGTATCCGCAATTCAGTTTAACCGATTTGTAAAGAACGGGCAGTGGCGCATGGCGGTTGAAAGCAATTTTATTTTGACCCAGTTCATAATAAAGGCATTCCTCATAAGCCGATTCGAGTAGACCCGGTCCCAAACTTTTATGGACCTCGATAGCTGAACCAATAACTTTATCTGTTAACGGGTCTTTGTCTTTGTTCATCACGACACATTTACTCTGATGGTTGTCAGGCCACAGAGGCACAGAGAAGATTAAGCGAAGTTTTCTTCCTGCTTTTTTTCCTCTCTTTGATCTTCCTCTGTGTCTCAGTGCCTCTGTGGTCCATAAAACGGTGCTTCTTTCAGTCAACGCGCCGGGTGTTATAGGCCAAAAAGTTTGGTCAGCCATTCAAGCGCCTTGATCGCCAATGCGCCTATAGATGCGTCAGCAAGTTTTTGGGCGATTAATTTCAAATTTGGAATCAGTAGATTTTTGACGTGATCCACATTCACACGGACGTTTTTGAACAACTCAATTCCGCCGTTGATTTCACTGGAGACACGGATGCGATCATCGGGGTCGGCGAACAGATTAGCGAACTCATTACTCTTCCTGACCTCCTCAGAGACCAACTTAAGAGCGGCAACCGTTTCCCTATAATCTGCGCTGTTATGATCGAGCGTAACAATGCGATCCGATGCGGGAACTCCAATATCAGTTGTCGGATGTTGCTCTTCTGATGAACTTGAATTTTCATTTTCAGGAAAAATTATTCCGTCCGTCATTTCTTTATATGTTTCTTCATTAAGGGCCTCTACCCAGTCCACGCCATTCTCAGTTATCGAGTAGCCAGCCTCATCCACATTTATCAGCTTATTGTTGATAGGCTCTCGTAAAGCATAAGACACGATACCCTGAGGGGTGTTTGGTAGTGCATTTTTAATGGTTTCAAATGAATAACAGTTCTTGTTTTCATGGGCATACAGATAGTGCAAATAACACAACACCTTTCCTTCCAATGCC